>WNGL01052619.1_pt1 | contig 10474 bp, 11 predicted proteins | sample 5400591 | NCBI WGS metagenome assembly WNGL01 (sample SAMN13153377, study PRJNA577476) | soil metagenome | isolation source: 80 cm soil or saprolite under Garry oak tree replicate 1 | place: USA:California | collected 2016-06-15
GTGCCGTTCTTCGCGAACAGGATCGATTCAGGGGAGGAATAGCCGGTTGCCACCGTGCCCTGGAGGACGCCGTTCGCATCGAATTTCGACACCGAGCCGGCCGAGAAATTGGTGACGTAGAAATTGCCGGCCTTGTCCGTCGTCGAGCCGGTGGTGAAGCCGCCGAGGCCGGTGTTCAGCACCGTGACGAGGGTCCCGTCCGGCTTGTAGACGTTGACCAGACCGCTGCCCACCGACGCGAACACGTCCCCGGTACTGAAGAGTGCGGCGGAAGCCGGGACCGAAAAGACCAATCCCATTGCCAAGGCAGCTACCGAGGCGATCGAAGCAGATCTTGAAAAGGCCATTGCTTTCACTCCCCTGAATATACGAAGCGGGCGGCAATTCGCGCAATTTCGCCGCGAAGCATGGGAGTAGGCCGAAACTTACATGCTAGCAATGCGCCTTTTAGGAGCAATTGGCCCAATTAGTGATCGAGTTTTGGCTCAAAATTAACCCTAAAGACGAAGCCGAGGCAAAAATGAGATTTCTCCCTCTCGTGCCTGGATTTACCGGCAGCCGGATAACACACGGCAACGCGCCAGCAGCAATGCCGGGCTCGCGGTCATTTATTGTCTGTCAGCTCGTCCGCGGTCTGGGTGATGAGACAGCGATTGACCTGCCACAGCTCGAGCGAGTGACATGCTGCGTGCCGCGTTACCGTCTGCGCCGCCCGCTTCGCGTCGTCGTCATTGGCGCACCGGAGAATTTGGGTCTCGACGAGCGAGCCTCGCGCATCGAATTGACAGCACCGATAATGCGGCATTCCTGCCTCACGCCGAAGGGATGCAAGGGCGTAACACCGCCAGTGCCGTCTCGGTTCCCTTGTAACGCCGGCAGCGGATGCTTCAGCCGGCGTGCATCGGCTTGTGCGCGGGGTGCACCTGGACGCAGCGGTTGGACTGCCAGAGCTCGAACCCGTGGCAGTTCCGATCCTTCTTGAGCAGCATCATGACCTGCCGCACCGCCGTCTCGTCATCGCCGCAGTCGAGCCGCTCGCATTTCAGGATCGAGCCGTGCGCGTTGAGAAAATAGACACGGTAATCGGCCATGACAGGACCAAAAAATTCTAGTTCGATATCAAACTACAAATTGCGCCATATTTCAAGAGAAAGTTCTGTAAATATTGAAAATAATCCGCCCTATACTCTGATTGTTATTTTATAAATTGGACGATATTTACCGCATTGTCTTCAAATTCACATTTGAAACATTCTTAGGCAACGCGATCATTGGCGCTATTCACTAATAATGAGTAATTGACACCTGATTAGCAGTCAGCGTAATATGCGATTAGCAATTGTAGGGGGGAGTGCCGAGTCGTGCCGGACCTCGTCAGACCCGAGCGGCTGCAGATCATGCTGAGCATCGAGGAGCTAAGCGCATTGGACGATTGGCGCTTCCGCAGCCGCATGCCGAGCCGCGCTGCCGCCATCCGCGAACTCCTGCGCCGCGGCCTCGCCGCCGAAGGTTTCGAGGTCGCTGCAACCGGGCGGCCGTCGAAGGGCTTCGGCGTGTTGCCGGAGCGAGCTTCCCGGCGCAGCACCGGCACCAATCGCAGCTAGCCGCTTCTCGCGAGGCGCTGCCCCTTCACTCGCCGCGGCATGAACGCGTGACCGTGCATCGCTGAGCGCGCGGAACACGCGACGCACCCCCTCACCCTACCTTCTCCCAAAGGGAGAGGGTTTATGGGAGCGAGCCCTCGACGAGGAGCCGTTCAAAATTCGACGATGCCGCCGAGGGAAGCGAGATCGTCGAGGATGAAGTCGGGGCGCGGGACCGCGTCGTCGAGCGCCACCCCACGGCGATTGATCCAGGCAATGGTCAGGCCGAGCGGCTTGCCGCCGACGAGATCGGTGAATTGCGATTGGCCGGAATGGAAAATCTCGTCCTTCGCCACGCCGGCATTGGCAATGAGATAGCGGAAGAGCGTGCCGTCCGGCTTGTAGCCCTTGGCACGCTCGGCCGTACAGACGAGATCGAAACTCCGCTTCAGCGGCGTCATGGCGAGGAGATCGTCGTCGATATTCGAGACCACGGCCAGGCTGCAGCGCCGCGACAGGCGGTCGAGCGTGCGGACGACGTCGTCGTCAAGAGGAAGCCCGGGAAGGCATCGAAGTAATAGGCGATAAGCCGGCTGTCGCCGGAAATCCCGAAATGCTCGAATGTGTCGGCGAGCGACTGCTCGCAGATCTCCCGATATCTTCGATATGGCTCCCAGTAATGCGCGATGTTCCGGTGCTCCCAATGCTCCCAGAACGTCCTGACGTCGATGTCGCCCGCACCGGAAGCGGCGAGGATCCGCTCGAAGGCCTCGTAGGAACTGTCGCGCACGCTGATCAGCGTGCCGAAGACGTCGAACGACATCAGCTTCGGCCGCAGTCGATTACCCGCCCTCTCCGTTGACATCGCGATCGGCTCCCGGTTGCCGCCTCGGTTGCATCCTTCGTCACCTCACGCGTCGCCGTCTTTGCGAGCCGCAGGCGATGCAATCCACCATCGGCGCAGTGGTCGTCAGGCACCGGCGAACGGATCCTCGACGAAAGGCCATTGGTTTTTCGGGGCGTTGACGTACTTCATCGTCAGGAAGTCGGGCGCGACGGCGCCGGGCACCGCCACGTACATGATCTCGGAAGCGACCGGTGCGTAGGCGGCGTGGAAATGCTGCATCGATTTCACCACGACGACCTTCCTCTTGGTCACGTCGACGCCGACATTGGTGAAGCAGTCGAGGCTCTTGCACTGGCTGCGCAGCGTGTTGCACACGATGGCGATGCCATTGACCTCGAAGGCCGCCATGTCGCCGACCGGTGCGTAGCTCTTGTCGCGTCCGCCGAAGCTGACCGTGGCGTCACGCGCGAGGCCGATGACGGTGGCCCGCAGATCGAGCGGCGGACCGGAGGTCGGCCCGAGCTTGCCGCCGAGCCTTATGTCGAGCGCGGCGCCCTCGGATGAGCGGTCGCTCCTGGTTGTGCGTCGCGGCGCGCGCCATCGCCTGATCGAGCGTCGTGTAGCGCGGCTGCGTCTCGTGGCGCAGGCGGAAGAATTCCATGCCGAGATCGCGGGCGAGGCGCTCGGCCCTGGCCTTGTCGCCATCGGCGACGACGACGATCTTGCTGCCGAGATCGGCGACGTCGGCCCAGGGAAAACCGTGCACGATCGATACCGAGAGGATGCCGTCCCTGCCCTCGAGCGCGGCGCATTTACCGACCAGGCCGCGCATCGGCTGGCGGGTCGTGTGGAAGACGCCGATCGTGCGACAGTCGAACCAGCCGATGACCGGCTTCGTGCGCCCCTCGACGGCGTCGGCGATGAGCGTGAAGACTTCCTCGGCGCGCTCCGGCACGTCGATATGGGGATACTCCTTGAAGAGCACCATCGCGGTGACGTTCTCGAGCTTCTGGCGGCTGACATTGGCGTGAAGGTCGAGCTCGGCGCCGATCGGCACGGCCGGACCGACGACACGGCGGACATGCGCCAGGAGATCACCCTCAGCGTCGTCATAGCCCTCGGCCACCATCGCCCCGTGCAGCGATAGGAGAACGGCATCGACCGGCAGCGCCGCCGTGAGATCGGCGATGATCTCGTCGCGGAATCCCTCGTAGACCTTGCGTACCGTCTTGCCTGCCGGCATGGCGAAGGCGCACAGGCTCTCGACCGTCCGCCATCCCCTCGCCTCGGCCATGCGGCGCCAGATCTCGAGGGGCTGGGCGAACATCGGCGCCTTGTCGCCGTAGCTGCCCTTGCGAAAGAGGCAGGTCTCCTTGAAGAGCTGCAGGCCGGTCGGCAGTGATGAGAAGGTATTGGTCTCGGTACCAAGCGTCGCAGTGAAGATCGTCTTCATGATCACATCCTTCAGGCGAGTGCGAGCTGCCGCATGCAATCCTAATGTCCGGCGGGCGGACGAAATAGGGCCATCTTCAAGTGTTCTTAAGCTAATCGTGGTTAAGGTAACTCACGTCGTCGGTTGGCGTCCTTGCGGTTAGGTAGCGCCGGCGGGCTGAGCTTCCCGCGCCTTGCGGGGCGGAAAGAGCCGAGATCTGGCAATGAACATTGGAGTCGGGCCCGGAGGCCTCTTTCGATCGAGCCGCCGGTTCGTTCTCGCCGGCAGCATCCTCAGCGTGGTCACCGTCATCGCGGCGGGCCTGACGATCTGGGATCTGCGGGAGGACGCGATCGCGAACGGACGGGAAGACATATCGAACCTTGGCGTCGTGATCGCCGAGCAGACCGCGCGATCCCTGCAGGCCGTCGACCTTGTCGTCCAGGAGGCGCGCGACAAGGCTGTCGCCGCCGGTGTCGAGACGACGGAACAATTCAACCGCCTGATGGCGACCGAAGGCATTCACCATTTCCTCGCCGACCGGCTGAAGAACCTGCCACAGGCCGACGGCATCGCCCTGGTCGGCGCCGACGGCAGCCATGTGAACTCGTCGCGTAGCTGGCCCATTCCAGATACCAACATGGCCGACCGCGACTATTACCAGCACTTTCGCGAGCATGACGACCCCGGCGTCTTCATCAGCGCACCGCTCAGGAGCCGCACCACCGGCACGTGGACGATCTTTCTCGCGCGCCGCGTCAATGGGCCGCATGGCGAATTCCTCGGCGTCGCCCTCGGCATGGTCGCGCTGCGCTATTTCGAAGATTTCTTTCGGGCGATTTCGTTGCAAAACGAGGGCTCGGTCGCCGTGCTGCGACGCGATGGCGTGATCCTCGCGCGCTTTCCCAGCATCGAGGACAGGATCGGCAAGCCAATGCCGCCGGAATCGCAGTGGTATGGGCGTGTCGCGGCCGGCGGCGGCACCTACCAGTCGGTCGGCAAACTCAGTGGTCTCGCCCGGCTCATCTCGATCCACCCGATGCGGGACTATCCGCTCGTGATCGACATCGCGGTCTCGGAGGAGGCTGTGCTCCATCACTGGCGCCGGCAATCGACATACCTCGCCATCTGCGCGCTGTGCGCCGTCATCGGTTTCGTTGTCCTCTTCTCGGCGCTTGCGGCGCAATTTCGCCGGCTCAAGCAATCGGAAGCGTCGCTGGCGGCACGCAACCTCGACCTTGAGGACAACCGGGCGCGGCTTGAGAAGCAGACCAGCGAGATCATCCAAACCGCCGAGGCGCTGCACGCCAGCCAGCGCATGCTGCGCGGCATCATCGACCAGTTTCCCGCCAAGATCGCCGCCAAGGACAGGGATCTGCGCTTCCTCGTCGTCAACAGCACGTGCGCGCGCGAGCTCGGCTGCCCTCCCGAGGCGGCGGTCGGCAGAAAGCGGGCGGAATTTCCGATCGCGGGGGTCGCGACGACGACCATGACCGAGTGGTCGTCCGACGTCATGAAACGGGACCTCGAGGTGCTGGAGACCGGACAGCCGGTCATGAATATCGAGGACAAGCTCACCTATGCCGATGGCAGGGTCGAATATTTCCTCACCAGCAAGGCGCCGCTCCTCGATGCCGGCAATGCCGTGGCCGGAGTCATTACCGTCGCCGTCGACATCACGGCACAGAAGCGGGCCGAGACCGAGCGCCGCGGGCTCGAGCAGCAGTTGCAGCATGCGCAGAAGATCGAGGCGCTCGGCCAGCTCGCCGGCGGCATCGCGCACGATCTGAACAACGCGCTCGTCCCGGTCCTCGCGATGACCGAGCTTGTCCTGCACGATCTGCCGGCGGCCAGCCGCGATCGCGGCGCGCTCGAGATGGTGCTGGCCGGCGCCAAGCGGTCGCGCGAGCTGGTCGGGCAGATCCTGGCGTTCAGCCGCCGCGAGCAGGCGGCAAGGCACGAGTTCGATCTGACCGAGATCGCCGGCGAAGCGCTCAAGATGCTGCGCGCCAGCATTCCGAGCACCATCATGCTCATCGACAAGATCGATCCTGCGCTGCCGATGATCGGCGATCCGGGCCAATTGCACCAGGTGCTGGTCAATCTCGCCGTCAACGCGGCCCAGGCCATCGGTGATCAGCAGGGAATGGTGACCGTGCGCGCGCAGCGCGAGAGCGACGGCGCGCATGTCCGGCTGTCCGTGGCGGATACCGGTTGCGGCATGGATGAGGTGACGCGGGAACGCATCTTCGAGCCGTTCTTCACGACCAAGGAGGTCGGCAAGGGCACCGGGCTCGGCCTCTCGATCGTGCATGGGATCGTCACCAACCACGGCGGCACGATCGCGGTCGAGAGCGCCCCGGGCCAGGGTACGCGCTTCGACATCATCCTGCCGACGGGGCTCGCCGACGCCGCATCGGCAGACACGTTCGATGCGGAACCCACAGCGGCGGAACCCACAGCGATCGACACGCACGACCACCGCGCCGTCGCGTAAGGTCGGAAGCCGATGCCCGCGCGACAGTTTGCGACGACCGCATGATGGCTCACCGTCGAAATCCTCGCGCGTTCGGTGGCCGGGCCGGTGTGGGACCTCGACGCCGATCTGACGGTCAGCATTCTGACCGCGGCCGGCGCCGATCCCGATTATGCGGGGAGCCGCATCATCGATGAGAATGGCAGGCTGCTCGCCGAGCACGGCAGCAGCGCGGCCGGCCGCGCCATCGTATCGCGGCACAAGATTTTCTGGGACGTGAGGGGTCATCGTCGCGAGCTCGGCACGCTCGAGCTGACGATGTCGACGACCCGCGCCGACGCGCTGATTCGCAAGGAGGCCTGGACCTTCGCCGGCGGCGGCCTCGCTTTCCTTATCGTCGTCTGCGCGCTCGTCCTCACCGTCCTGCGCAGTGTCCTGCGGCCAATCGAGCACATGCGCAAGGCGATGACCGATTTGAGCGCCGGCGACCTCGCAGTCGCGATTCCGGCCACCGACCGCAACGACGAGATCGGCGCCATGGCGCGGGCGGTCGAGGTCTTCCGGCAGAATGCTTCCGAAGTCCAGCGGCTCTCCCTCGAGCAGGAGCGCCTGCAGGCCGAGGGCGAAGTCCAGCTGCTGCGGCGGCGCTTCGAGCAGGCGATCGACAGCGCCGCGCAGGCGATCGTGCTGTTCGACGCCGAGGACCGCGTGGTCGCCTGCAATGCCTCCTATTTCGTCTTGTACGAATCGCTGCCGCACGCGCCCCCCGATGCAGCGTCGATCATCGGCCTCAGCTATCGCGAGGTGCTCGAGCTGAGCTTCCGGTGCGGCCTGCAAACCGCCCCGGATGGCGACATCGAGGCGATCATCGCAGCGCGTGTCGCCGAGCGCGGCCAGAGCGATCGCACTGTCCAGCTCAGCGACGGCCGCTGGGTCCATGTGATCTCGCGCCCGACATCCGACGGCGGCGTCATCGATGTCCTGACCGACATTACCAAGATCAAGGCCGCCGAAGCGCAGCAGCGCCAACTCGAAGCGCAACTCCACCATTCGCAACGGCTCGAGGCGCTCGGCACCCTGGCCGGCGGCATCGCCCATGACCTCAACAATACTCTGGTGCCGATCATCGCCCTTGCCGGGCTGACTGCGCAGGACCTCGAGGAGGGCAGCCGCGAACGGGCGAGCCTCACGATGATCTCCGACGCCGGCCGGCGCGCCAAAGGTCTTGTCGGCAAGATCCTCGCCTTCAGCCGGAAGGAGCAAGGCGAATGCAAGATCTTCGATTTCGCTCAGCTCGTGCGGGAAGCCCTGGCGCTGCTGCGCTCGGCAGTCCCGAGCACGATCCGGATCGAGCAGGAGATCGGCGACGTGCCGCCGATGCGCGGCGACGATAGCCAGTTCCATCAAGTGATCGTCAATCTCGTCACCAACGCGGCGCACGCAATCGGCAGCGCGATCGGGGTGATCACCGTGTCCTTGCAAGCGGTGCCGGGCACCGGCACAGAAGCGTGCATCCGTTTGACGGTAAGGGACACCGGTTGCGGCATGGACGCGGCGACCGGCGAGCGCGTATTCGAGCCGTTCTTCACGACCAAGGCGGTCAACGAGGGCACCGGCCTCGGCCTCTCCGTCGTTCATGGCATCGTCGTCGCGCATGGCGGAAGCATCGCGGTGACGAGCGAGCCCGGGCGGGGCGCTGCTTTCACCATCGATCTGCCGAACCGCGACGGCGCGAGCGAACCCATGATTGCCCTGGCGTCGTGACCTGATCAGCATTGGTATCGAGCGCAATGTCCGTTCACCGCATGATCGCCGCCTTCCTCCTTTCGCTCTGCGCTTGGGCTGCCTCGTCCTTCGTGGTCCGCGCGGACGCGCCTTTGGTGTTCGGCATCCTTCGATGATCTCTTCGGCAAGAACATCTGTCTGCTGCGCGGCGCATCCTTCGACCAGCGGCTCAACGAGGAGGGCCGCACCATGCTCATCGTGACGCACGAGATGGGCTTCGCCCGCGAGGTGTCGAGCAAGGTCATCTTCCTCCACCAGGGACGCATCGAGGAGGAAGGTCCGCCCGAGCAGGTCTTCCGCAATCCGAGCTCCGAGCGCTGCCGCCAGTTCATCTCCAGCCACCTGACGGCGTGACCCGCCGAGCGGCGAGCGGAATTGCGCCAATCGCGCGCGCGATGTGACTTGATCGGCGGCGCGGCGGTATGAGAATTTCGTCGCAGCGACCCCTACGCGAGGATGGCCTCGATGATCACGCTCTACGTCTTCGGTCCGGCTTTCGGCCTGCCCGACCCCAGCCCCTTCGTGATGAAGACCGACGTTCAGCTCAAGATGAGCGGCCTGCCCTATCGCAGCGAGCGCGGCGGCTTCGACAAGGCGCCGAAGGGAAAGGTGCCCTATATCGAGGATAGTGGCCGGCTGATCTGCGATTCCACGTTCATCCGCGATCACCTCGAGAAGAGCTACGGCGTCGATCTCGACCGCGCGCTGACCGCCGAGCAGCGGGCGCGCGCCTGGGCGATCGAACGCATGCTCGAGGACCATCTCTACTGGGCGATCGTGCATGGGCGCTGGATGGACGACACGAATTTCGCCAAGGGTCCGGCGCATTTCTTCGATGGGGCGCCCGAGGCGGTGCGGCAACAGGCGCGCGAGCGCATGCGGGCGGCATTGCAGGGCCACGGCATGGGGCGGCATTCGGAGGCCGAAATCGCCGAGCTCGGCGGCCGCTCGCTCGCCGCGCTCGCGTCGTGGATCGGCGACAAGCCCTATCTGATGGGTGCGCAGCCCTGCGGCGTTGATGCGACCGTCTTCGCCATGGTCGCCGGCGCGCTGACGCCGTTCTTCGAGATGAGGGTGAGGACGCTCGCCGCCGGCCACCACAATCTCGTCGCCTACAGCGAGCGCATGATGCGGCGGTTCTACCCGGACTTCGCCGTAAAATCGTCGTGAGTCGCTGCCGCAAGCCACTCATCCGATGTCGGAGCCGGCCGGGAGGTCACGCTTTCCAGCGCCGCCATCCATTCCTATAGTCCGGGGCGACGAAGCGGCAATCGGGGAAACCATGACGAGGCGCGAGATCTCGGCAGTCGAGGTGGGGATCCCGCGCTTTGCCTTCGCGCCGGCTTCCGGCGCCGAGGTTTTCGATCTCGACAGCCATGCGCGCGCCCGTGAAGCGCTCGATTTCGGCCTTGCCGTCACTGGCGTCGGGTTCAATGTCTTCGTCGTCGGCGAGGATCGCGCCGGCCGGATGACGGCGACGCTTGGCTACCTCAGCGAGAAGCTGGCGGAGCGTCAGCCGCCCAATGACTGGGTCTACCTCAACAACTTTCGCCAGCCCTGGAGTCCGACGCCGCACCGGCTGCCCGCCGGCATGGGGCGGCGGCTGCGCGACCGCATCGCCGCCGTGATCCCGAAACTGCGCGATGCGCTCGCCGCCGCCTTTACTTCCGAAGCCTACCAGGCGCGCGCCCTGGCGCTGCGCGAGACGCTGCAGGAGGGCATGGTACGCGATCTCGAAGAGCTGCGGCAGACAGCGCGCAGCCACGGGCTCGAGGTCGCGCAGCAACCCGATGGCGGCCTCCGGCTGCAGCGTGCGGAGGCGGCCGGAGACGAGGCTCCCCGCAGTGCCGACGGCGATACCGCCGAGCGCATGCTGGCAACCTCGCTGACGCGCTTCCAGCTGCATGCCGCCAGCGCGCAGCTTCGCCTTGGCGAGAGCGTCCGCGAGCTCAACCGCGGCATCGCCGACGAGGTCGCAAGCGCCATGCTCGAGGAGCTCATCGCCGAGTTCTCCGGCTTCGGCGGGCTGAGCCGCTGGCTGACCGAGCTTCGCGTCGAGATACTGGAGAATCCGACGCAGTTCCAAACCAGCGCCGATGACGACGAAGAGGATGGGGCGGCGCGCGAGCGGCGCTATGCCATCAACCTCCTCGTCGACCATGGCGAGGAAGCCCACCCGGTGGTCGTTCTCGAGAGCAATCCGAGCTATGAGAACCTCTTCGGACGCATCGAATACCGCCAAGCCGAAGGCACCGTCGAGACCGATTTCACCCTAATCCGCGCCGGCTCGCTGCACCGTGCCAATGGCGGCGTCCTGGTGCTGCGCGCAGAAGCGCTCGCCGCCAATCCGG
>WNGL01012133.1_pt1 | contig 10473 bp, 8 predicted proteins | sample 5400591 | NCBI WGS metagenome assembly WNGL01 (sample SAMN13153377, study PRJNA577476) | soil metagenome | isolation source: 80 cm soil or saprolite under Garry oak tree replicate 1 | place: USA:California | collected 2016-06-15
CGGGATTGCATGCGACAGGCATCCCACAGCAGCGTATGCAGCTCGTCGCTTGTGATTTCGTCAGCCTCCTGGGAGTGTAGAAGCTCTCCCAATGCCGCGGCGCTGGCGGTGGAAATGGTTGCCGTGTTCAGGCTGAACTGAGAGACCAGCGCCTCTACCCTGCCATTCAAGCTGCGCGCGGAGCTGCCTAGCGCGCTTTGCCAGGCGCTGCGCTGCTCGCGCGCGGTTGGTTTATACACATCCAGGGAGATCATAGGGCGCTGCAACGTGCGCCTTCGTTCGCGGCCGCTTACAATCAGTATACCGTTGACTGTTTCGACCATGTGGGTAATGGCTCTTTCGCGCGCAGCATCGCTTGTATCAACATCGTCGCAATCCAGCAATAACGTGCTGCCGCTCAAAATCGCTTCACGTTCCCAGAGGCGGATGAGGGCCTCAAACTCTGCCGGACTGGATGGAAGGGCATAGGCTGAGATCGCGCACAGGTTTAACTCTAGCGACACGCAGGCTGCCGCAGCGATAGCGCGTTTGCTCGCAGTCTCGCCCCCGCATAACTGGGCGACGGGCAGTAGCGTATCACCTGTGGCCTCGGTCCAGAGCCTTACCAGCCGTTCTGCCAGCGCTTGATGTGATGGTACAAGCTGGCCCCCAGTATGTAGCGGTTCGATCATACCGACCAGGCGCTCGTCGAGGTGTTGTATGCCAGCCAGGTAGTGTAAGATGCGCTCGTCAATGCGCAGAGGGCTGGAAGTTAGTCCATTGTTGGTGTTCACATGGTGTTCACATCGATCAATCTCCAGCGGCGCAGTGGCGCATTGGGGGCCAGCGCGCTCCAGTGTGGCTCGGTTAAAGCCGTAAGCGCGAGACTGAATGTTGGGTAGGGGTGCTGTGGGTCGCCTTGCGCAGCCGCGCATAACGCAGGGAATGTGGCATCCAGTTCTATCCCGGCGCAAAGGAGTAAGATGTCGCGTTCAAATGGTGAGAGGTGGAATACAGTACAAAGCACATCCAGGGCAGGAGGCGCGGACATAGTGTCAAGGATGGGTTTTGAGGGTTCGGGAGGGTTGGAGGTATCGGGCGCAGGTTTGGGCGCAATGAATTGCGCCCCTACATTGGTGGCGTGTTGCTCTAATGTTTGGCGCATGGTTGCTAACGCTGCCGAGAGGTAGTGCTGGTTTGCCTCATGCCAATTGTAGTTTATGGTTGAGTTCATTTGATCTCTACCTTTGGAGTACCAATATATGTATTGAATGCCGGGTTGTCCATGTCTTTGCCAATGTTATTAGGATCAGGAATCCTCTCTCTTGTATCCACATCTAGCAAACTCTCTGCTCCATCTACCTGAACCCGCACCAGGTAGAATCCTGGCGCAGCGCCAGTAATAGAGAACGCAATCGTGTCTGTCGTGTCATTATCCGAAAACTTACTCGGGTCGTTATTGGGTACCACCTGGCCATTTGTGTCTTTCCAGGTCTGATCCAATGGTTTGGCTATGAAACTATAAGCACGCGCAGGAGGCGCGCCTTGCTTCCGAGGCGTTGCGCTAAATTCGTTTAGCAGCAGGACCACGCGCTGCGGCCTGCTGACGGCTGGCTGTAACTTCACTGTGACGACACCAGCGGCAGCTGTGACGGGCGGCGTGACGGTTGGATGCAGCACGAATGCCGCCACATTTGATTCGATGCCGCGATGCCAGTTCATTTCGTCTTTGATCTTATCAACTCCCATTTGCCTGCGATGAATTACCTGCAGCCCCTGCACACCTGCGCGCAGGCCATCGACAAGCGTGACGTTCGCGCCATCTCTCAGGCGCACGCCACTGGTTGTGGAGAGTGGTAATGTAATTTGAGTATCAGTGACGCTGGTTGGCACTATTTCAATCCCATCAATTTGTACTAGCGTCCCTGGGCCGCCCTGCAGGCGCTGGCCCTGGATAAGCAGAGTATTGCTCAGTGTGATGGGAATAGTTGGCCTGTTCGCCACGACGGTCTGTGTGGCGTTCGGCTGCGCTACAATTTGCTCGACCACGGGCTGGTGGAATGGCTCCGCGTACACGTTGCGCGTTAAGACGGGCAGGGCGTTTTGCGTTGAGATCTCCTCCTCGATCAGGACGACGCTGGCAAGATAGGCTACCGATAGCACATAGGGTATCTGGTAAAAGATCGACCAGATTTTGGAGAATTCCTCAAGTGAAAGATGCAGCGGTGAGAATTTGACGAGTTCCACCTGTTCTGCAAGGTTGGACCCACCCAAAAATCCGGCGTTGTTCAAGATCGTCTGGCGAATCTGTTCGCGGGTCAAAAATGGTTGGGCGTGCAGGGTGCGTACAACGCTCCCGAGCAGGCGCTGTGGCTCCAGTTCATTTTCGTTGCCATAAAAGCTGATCATGTAGTGCAGGTCAAGCGCGGCTATTGGACGTTGGAGAACAGTGCCATCGGCACGTCGTGTGGGCAAATCGCTATTGCGATAGGCAGCGTTGGGCGTGACTTGATACAGATAGATGTTGATTTCGGTGGGCTGATCCTTACTGACAAGTAGATCGGGCCGCGTGGTTTTGACCTGGACGCCTGGTACATCCTGCCCGGCGATATCGCTCAGGAGGGTTCTCAAGGTTTCGGTAGCGGTAGCGACAGCCAGGTAGTTACTCATCTACTTATCGCCCTCCCCGTTTGTTTTGCCGGGCATAGTCTTCCAGGGAAATTTGGGGGGCTGCCCTGGTTGGTTTAGAGCGCGTGGTTAACTCAGGTGATGTTACCGCTCGCACGTCGATACGACCAATAGTCACGCGAATCGTGGGCATTGAAGGAGTCGCCCCGGTAACTCCTCCCGGATGTTCCTCTGTTGCTCGTTCGTTGTGTTGTTCTACTACAGTAATGTTCTGTTTACCTGGAAAAGCAGATTCACGTTTATAGGAAATCGTCAGGTCGGTTGTCTGTTGATGAGAAATGCTCTGTTGCTCTTGCCAAACTGGTCTGCCTGGTTTATGTGGTACGAGCAACCCTTGATCCGATATTTGTGAGCTGTCTCTTTTTGAAATGGGAACAGTTTCAGGCAAGCGTTGGACAGGCTTTTTATGAGCTTCGTAAATGGATGAATCCTGTGGTTGAGGTTCAATGCCCTGTACCTGTCTGATTCCTGTCACCTCGTGTATGAGCGTCTGGGGAGATTCAATATATGGTTCAGATGGCGGAGAGACATATTCAATGCGAACGCTCGCAGGAAGTGTACTGCCCGGTTGTGCGAGCGGTAGCGTCCGTGTCTCTCCAGAATGCTCTGTAGGGGGTGTAATCAGATGATGTTCATACGTTTCCAAAGTTGTAGCTTGCTTGTCTATAAGCGTGCTTACCGGCTGCTTGATGCTTTTCAAAGTCTGCTTGTCTACTAATGTGTTTACCGGTTGCTGGCGGAGGGATTTGTCTCTAGCGCTGTTCGCAATGACTTCATTTACTTGCTCTTCCTCTATTGGTATTCCCTCTTTTGGCGATAGAGGATCGTTAGCAATCGCTGCAGGTCTTCCAGGTTCGTTCACTAGATTCGATAGATTACCGATCTCATCAGAGGAATGCTCTAAGCTTTTTGCACTGCTATCTATGATATGTGTTATCTGCACTCTCTGTTGCGAAGGGAGCAGTTTGCTCATTTGGGGTTGGGCACGGCCCGTATGATCACCTGTTGCTAGAGGTGTGAGCGTCTCCCCAAGAGGTGCGTGAGATGAATGGGTACGCGGGCGACCATGAAGGCCAACCCCGCTCGCCACTACAGATGGTGATGAACGTATGGGGAGCCCATTTATCGGAGCCTCATGGACTTCATCGATATCAAGCGATGGCGGCCCTGAAGCAGGTATGGCTGGTCCTGGAGCGAATAAGGGAGCAATGACAGGCTGCGCTACAGGAGCTACTCCCAGTGCGCGTTCGGCTAATTTGGTCAGGAAGTCAGTCATCACGTCACCATTTCCAGGTAGAACTGCCGCCGGACGGAGCTCAGGGAGAGGATATCTGCCTCGCGCCAACCATAGAGAGAGGCCAGCGTATGCACCTCGTGTAACAGGCGTTTGGCCTGCGCCGAGATCTCCGCCCAGAAAAACGATACGATATCAAAAAGGATTTGCCATTGATGTCCGCAAGCAGGACAGTCGAGCGGGATTTCTATCACAGCCAATGGATCGCAGGTATCCATGTGCGTTGCCAGCGCCGCGATCAACGTTTCAGGAAGCGTTTCTACTGCGACGTCGCTACCATTTCGGCTGGCCTGCAAGACACAACGTTGCATTAACAGGTTACGTGCATCAACAAGATTCTGGCTGTCGATGATTGCTGCAAGATCCAGGCTGTTGGGCAAGCGAAAATGTAGTTCACCCTCGTCTGTGATCAGTGCAAACACCTCATCGATCGGTTCGATATTGGGAGTGATGCGCATTTCCGCCATATTCAGAATGAACTCAATCTGCTCCTGGCATACCGGACAGACGGCCAGGCTGCTCAGTCTCTGGCCGAATGTCTGTTGACGCGTCTTAAATAGGCACGCATCGCGCTGACCAATGCTCAGCAATGCCAGAGTGTCATGTGATGCTTCTGGGTAGACCGACATAAGTATCGTAATGGCCTGATCCAATGGATGCTGTCCCAGGCCGACCTCCCAGATTCGCACTATCTCTTGTCCACTTAATCTGCGCATAACCATCATCACCACTAGGATGGTACAGTAAATGATGGCTCGCTCGGTTCAGGTGTCTCATCCTCGCGCTTCCACCCCTCGTTCTCCAGCTTGATATGCTGAATAGCTACAGCGTTGGCGTTGGCATCGAAATCAGGGACAGCCTGAAACTCGGAGACCCAACAGCGATAGATGTGATAGGAGATAGCTAACTGACCTGCTTCGTTATACACTTCGAGGATCATATCCTTGCGAAAGTCTTTGAGCGAAGTTTCCTGGCCCAAAGCCACACCATATTGCCAGACCTTATTCGCCCATTGTTCAAATTCCTTATCATGGGTAACGCCGCGCTCCAGGGTTATCGCATCGTACTCAGTGCGCCCAGGTGATTTGCGACTGCTGCTGGGATCTCCTCCCTCGCGGTGTTTCACCACCTCAGTGGTACGTTTGAGCGCACCAACCTTACTAACCCCGGCAACATATTTGCCATCCCACTTGACACGGAATTTGAAGTTTTTATAGGGATCGAAACGTTCTTTATTGACACTAAATTGAGCCATTATGTGCTCCCCTCCTTAAGTCTGAATCTGGCCAGCCAGTTGTTGAATCTGGATGATGACGAATTCCGCAGGTTTAAGTGGCGCAAAGGCGACCAGGATATTGACGATTCCGAGGTCAATGTCGTTCTGTGTGGTCGTCTCATGATCGCACTTGACAAGGTAGGCATCACGCGGTGTCTGCCCCTGGAAGGCTCCCTGGCGGAAGAGATTGTGCATAAAGGCGCCCACGTTGAGGCGTATCTGCGCCCACAGTGGCTCGTCGTTCGGCTCGAAAACTACCCATTTTGTGCCGCGATAAAGACTTTCTTCAATGAAGAGAGCCGTGCGGCGTACCGGAATGTATTTGTATTCATCGGCGAAGGCATCTGCGCCGCGCAAGGTGCGAGAACCCCAGACGACGCGCCCGTAGATCGGAAAAGCGCGCAGGCAGTTGATACCCAGCGGGTTCAACTCGCCGTTTTCCGCGTCGGTCAGGTTTACCGTAAGTTGTGGCACACCTACCAGGCTAGCATCTAACCCTGCAGGCGCCTTCCAGACACCGCGCTGCGCATCGGTGCGCGCGAAGATGCCTGCCACTGTCGCGCTGGGAGCGTACTCTTCCATTTGATTGTTGCGTAATGGATTGGGTTTCAGCAGGCCTGGGAAGAAGAGCGCTGCATTCTTACTGTTAGTGCCTACACCTGCATTCGTGAACTCTTCTCTGGCCGTGTCCTTGTCTCTCCAGGTGCTGGGCGCATCTACCAGCAGCATTGCCCGGCGCTGCTCACAGTATGCTGCTGCGACTGCGATGAGTTCGGGGTCAACATTAATGTCAGCCTCACTGTCTATGCGATATGGAGGGATACACAGCAGGTTAAACAGATCAACCTGTTCCAAGGCATAAAGGCCCCATTTGCTCTCCGCGGTACCCGGTCCCGTAAATTCATTCTCGGTGATCGCGTTGCCATCCGAAATCAATGCCAGGGGGGCTTTTGCATTAGCCAGATCCGTTTGGGCTGTAGTTATAGCTTTATTATCCGCGTCCAGGGTTGCTTTGTCTCTGCCGAGGTTCCTGTCATCCCTGAGTTTCTTCTTTGCGGCGGCCAAAGCCAGTTCCTTAGCGGTTACATCGTCGCTCAGCATGTTTGATGCAGGGAACACGGGCATATCCTGGTCTGTTGGAGGAACAAGCGCATCCGTATCGTCAAATCGTCCCCAGCGTAGCAGCTGCGACTCGGCAGCCAGAACTCTGTCGATACGGCGAGGATGATCCACGACGGTAACGGTGGGGAATCGTTCTGTACGCCCGCCGGTAGAGGTATCGGTGACGGTGAGGTTGAAGAGCCTGTTCAGCGGTACACCTATGGCATCCGCCACATCTTTTGAAAGATGGATAGTATCCATGCTCACTCGCAGGTTCGCTCCCCAGGCGCCTTGATTGGCTGCCACAAGGTCTAGCCCACCCACCGATAATCTGGCTCTTGTGATGGGGGCGGATGTATCGACCCCATCTGCGGCGGTCTGCGCGGCTTGCTTGACGGAAGCCAGCGTAGGCTGGTAGTTCGCTTCCTGCTCCGCAGCTTTGGCAACGAGGTCTGCTGCTGTTTTAGCAGGGTCCGCTGTAGATTTGTTGGCCTCCGTGCGCATAGCAGCGGCGACGGTTTGTGTGGTGGCCTGCGCGCTTGTATCGGTCGCCTTCGCTACATTTTGCGCTACTGTATTCATCGCATCAGCTGCGCCCTGGGCGGCGGTCTGCACATCACTTGTTGCGGCATTGGCTTTTTTAGCTGCCGCCTCCGCAGCTTTAGCAACGAGGTCTGCAACTGTTTGAGCAGGGTCCGCAGTGTAGGTTTTTGCTTGCGCGCGCATAGCGCCCGAGAGAGATTGAGGAGTTGAAGGCGAAGTCGTATCCGTCGCGTTAACGACCGCCTTTGTTGTGGCATTGATCGTATCGGAGGCAGCTACTGCTGCTGCGCTGACACCAGCGATGGTCGGCCTCTGTGCCTCAGTTTCCGCTGCTGAGGCAACCGTGTTCCCGGCATCCAGGCTAGCTTTGGTCTGTGCACTATCATCAGCCACCTGGCGCATTGCTGCCGCGAGGCTCGCCGGGATAGATGGCCTGGTCGTATCTACAGCGCCGAGGACAGCTTGCGCGGTGTCATGAGCAGCCTTCAGGTCAACGTCCGTCGGGGTGAAGAGTCGCACGATGACTGCCTGACTGCCACCGTTGAGGTAGAAATCCTGAACTGCATGCCCAAGCGTACTTTCCAGCCATAGGCCGCCAAAAATACGCTCAAAGTCAGCATAGCTCTCGATAGTTGTTGCCTTGTTGACAGGACCACGCAGCGCACGCCCGATGAACGCAGTAATAGAAGTTGCTACTCCGGTGATCGTGTGTACACCGCTTGGCAGTTCCTCGATATACACACCTGGGTAGGTAGGTTGGACTGGCATGAAGTATCCTCCGTTCTCAGATCAGCTTTTCGATTCTGTTGTAAATAATCATTTTCTCCTCATCGTTTCTGATTGTTTCTTCTCAACCCTCTTGAGTGTTCGTAGCTGGAGGTTCAGGCCCTCCATCGTTCAATAAGCACGATTTTACAAAGGCACGCAGGTTTGGTCCCCCTTGTACGTATGCTTCTCGACCAGTACCAAGGTGGCGAATCAAGCAGCGTTCTACCAAAGTATGCTCGTCTCGAGAAATACGCAGAAGAAAGCTGCCATCGCTGAGATGTACTTCTTCGCTCGTATTAACTTGCACCACCTTCAACTGAGTAGCATTCGCCAGCTCATGGTACCAGAATGATACAATGACAGAGATTTCCTGATTACTCATCGTCCAGTTGCCTGGACGGTGCAGTAGAGCGTGTAAACAGGAGGACAAGGGATAGCATTTCCTTACCTTTCCATGCGTAGCAGATACCTTCTCAGTAGAGCTTACCATGGGGGTCTCTATTTTCGCTCTATTTTCGCTCTATTTTCGCTCAAAGCCCTGGAGAACTATTCGGGGAGGGGAAGATCATTGGAGTTCAGAATTGATTGTAATAATTTCGTAGTTTCGGGCATAGGTTGCACGCCTAATTCCTGGGACAGGATACGTTCGCAGCGAGAGTACTGTTGCAATGCCTCAGAGCGTCTACCCTGGCTGGTGTATATTCGAATAAGTTGCCTGTGGGCCGTCTCGTCACAGCGATCCTCTCTGAGAATAGCGCTGGCCCACTTCAATGCATCTTCGTACTGCCGAAGCTCAAGGTAGTATCCAGCGAGAGTACGGCACATGGTAAAATAGATTTGTTTCAACTGCTCTCGACGAGTGAATGACCAGTCGGCATACGTATCCTCAACTAAAAATGGACCGTTACACATATTGCAGGCTCTTTCAAAAAGAATTGCCGATTCACTCCCGCTAGCTTGCCGCCCTGCTTGCCACAATGATAGGAATTTGTCTACATCCGTTCGAACTGTAACTGTTGAGTTGAACCGATATAACCCATCTTTGCAGATGATGTAGCCATCACCTTTATCGCAGCGGTAGTCGCCGTTGAGAGAGTGGCGCAGCGCGCTGACTGCAACCTGTAACTTATGACGCGCTTTTTCTGGTGTATCTTGGGGCCACATTATATCCATGAGTTTATCAATAGACGCACAATATTCCTCCTGAGCTATCAAATAGCGTAAAACAACCTGTCCACAGCGACTATGACAAAGGACAATTGGTTGATCAAAGCGCCTGACCTCAAAGCGTCCAAAGCAGGTAATGTAAAGATCGGGTAGAATGTCTCCGGCTTTTGAAAGATTTTCTGATGTCGTAGGGCCAGTTGCAGCGAACTTAGAGTCTTTTTGATCAGAGGATAACAAGCGGAGAGGCACTCGTGGTTGTTGTAACTGATTTTTGGAAAGTTGAGGGGGGTTAGGCTTTAGATGAGACTGCATTGCCTGGTCGGTTTCTTCACTCAAATCTAGCAGTAGTTTTTCGATTGCCTGAATTCGGGTTTGCTGCTCTATATCCACTTCTGCAAACCATTTGCTCGCTTCGTGAAGCGATTGTTGCGCCTGCCAATAGTTGGAATGACTTTGTAAGAACGCATCGAGCACCTCAGCAGCTTGCATCTGGTCAGCAGAGAGTTGTTCGCGAGCGAGTGCAAAGAAGGCCGCACCTTCAACATAGGATCTCTGACGAGTATAACCTATGCCACATTGGAGTAAGAATGCGAGAGAGAATGTCTCTGATGCGCCTGTAAGGTTTTCCCCATACGAAGAAAGTGATGAATCCATACACCCCTCCAAAAACTCATTTGCTTGGAATTTGGACGCAGTTCTACTATCTTGATGTGCTCAAATGCAATGAACTTCGCTTGATAATTCGATACACTACCAGGGATGCACGACAGGGATAGGTTAAAGAAAAGATGGTGCCTTCAAATGAATAACGTCTTTACAACATATTTTTTGGAGATGAGTATGCTTGTTAATCTCATCTGAGCAGCTACTATATATTATTACACTTAATCGACCCTATTGAATTTCCTCTTTAATAGTAACAGATCAATTTGTTTTTTCACAAGCTTTTATACGATCACTATGTAAACCTGGTTGTCTACGGTATGCTGGTCAGAGAATGGAAAAAGTAATTTGTGCAGTACGTCATATCATCTGATTCTTGCATGAGGTATAATGCTGTAATAGACGGTTCCTTTTTAGAAAATATGAGCAAGGCTATAGATATGTTTATACATATGTCTGAATATACATCAGCAAAACGGTGGTACCAATTATTATCTGTTCTCGTAATGCCAGGAATAGTATGTCTCACACTACTGGGTTTGGCTGGCAACTCTCCAAAGGCATATGCTGACGGCACTCCAGGCGGTAATGTCTCCGATCCGGTTGTGCGTGCTGTTGATATCGCTAAACCCGCCGTGGTGCGCATCATCACAATGTTGAGCGGTCAGTTGACCGTGCATTTTGCTTCACCCGTCAATAAGGATGTTACGTTTCCTCAGACTAGCAGTAGCTATCAGATTGCTTTATCAGGTAGCGGCACTTTTATCACTGCAACCGGCGAAATATTGACTGCTGATCATGTTGTCACTCCTCCAAAACAAGACCTGGATCAATTTTTGCAACAGCAGGCAGCTCAAGATGTAGCTACCTATATTGACCAGGTCCTCAAGGCCAATCCACCGGTATCAGCAGACCAGGTAACAGCGCAACTGGCAAGCGGGCAGTTAAGTTCCACTTCCCAATATAGCTCTCCACAAAGCCGAGTTTACTTGAG
>WNGL01025431.1_pt1 | contig 10473 bp, 8 predicted proteins | sample 5400591 | NCBI WGS metagenome assembly WNGL01 (sample SAMN13153377, study PRJNA577476) | soil metagenome | isolation source: 80 cm soil or saprolite under Garry oak tree replicate 1 | place: USA:California | collected 2016-06-15
CCCGCCGATTGGCCCGACGACAGAGCGACCCGCCCGTCGTCCAACGCTGGGGCCAGCCCCGTCCAAGACCATCCACACTGGACCCATTACCCGCCTGAACCCTTTACCAACAGGCTCTAAGAGTATCCTCGAATGGGACGACGAGCGGACGGTCACCGCGCTGCGCAACGCCGTGGCGGCGGGGCGTCCCGGTGGCAAGGTGCTTGTCATCACGAACCTCGTCGACGACAGTCCGGAAGCCCGCTACGCCACCGGGATCGACCTGCTGTTCCTGCTCAACACCAACGGCAAACGGCACACGATGAAGGGGATCACGCGGCTCGTCGAGCGGTCGGGCCTGCGCCTGGAGAGCGTCCATCCGATCAAGCCGCTGCTACATCTGGTCGAGGCATCCATCCGCAATGACAGTAACGGAAAGGGTTCGCCTGCTCTGTCACACAAAAGCGGGCGAACCCTGTCTCGCCGGTCAGTCGCTGTTGAGGATCTCGCATTGCATCTGTCTCGCCTCACCGGAGGGCTCAAGCCCGAGATCCTGATCGAGGATCGCGCGGAGCTGGTGGTAGACACTCAGCGCCTCGCCACGGCGCCCGGACCGGTGCAACGCCTGCATGAGCCGGATGTGGAACGGCTCGTGCAGCCGATGCGAGGCCACCAGCCGGCGCAGTTCACCGACGAGTTCACCATGCCGATTGTTGGTCAGATCGGCGTCGATTCGCGCGGACACAGCTTCCAGCCGCTGCTCCTCTAGTGTCTTGGCCAGGATCTCCTCGGCGGTGGCGGTCCACTCGAACGGCTGGGCGGTGGTGTCCGCGATCCGCCGGAACTCGGCGAAGTCCAGGTGACGCGGGTAGGCCGACCAGCCGGCGATGATCAGCTTCGGGCCGGTGTCGTTTCCACAGCTCCGCCACTTCCGCCATGTCCACCCGGTAGTCCGTTGTGGACACATGGTCCGTGCGGTATCCGGGTCCACACCCGGCCCGCGTCCGCAAAGCCCGAATCCTTCTCGCATAGCCCTCGCCGCCGATACACCAGATTCGACCTCGTCCTGGGTTTGTCGAGGTGGTGACGCGGGCGCCCGAACGCCGGTTATTCAGACTTGAGCGGCATTTTAACTCGGAGTGGCAACGTCCTCACCTGGCGGGATCGTCTGACCAGAAATGAGGAGCGCCGTGAGTGAGGCCGTTCGACTGGTTCACACCCCGTTCAATGACCGCGTCGAGGACGCCGTCATTCTAACGGACGCCATCATGCAGGACCAGGTCACCGTGATCAACGTGTTCAGTGTGCCGGTGGAGAACCGGGACAAGTTCCTGCCCCGATGGAAAACCGGGGTCGGGGTCATGGCCGCACAGCCGGGATTCATCCAGGCACAGATGTTCCGGTCGCTGGACCCAAGTGCCGAGTTCGGCTTCGTCACCGTGGCTCGGTGGGCCAGCGGAGCCGCGCTAGCCGAGGCGCGCAAGAACCCGGAGTGGCGGGCATCTGTGCAGCGGCTGATGGACAACGTGGGCGCGGCGCCGAAGCCGATGATCTACGAGACCGCGCTGGTCGTGAACTCTGGCGAGAAGCCGTGACGGCACAAGGGACCCAGCACGGGGACGCGAGTGCCATCGCCGTTCGGTGACGCCCGTACTGCCAGGTGAAAGACCCGACGAGATGACGGCGCCCTTGGCGAAGGAGATCGACATGGAGACACGACAGTTGGGCAAGGCCGGCCCTGTGGTTTCGGAGCTGGGCCTCGGCTGTCTTGGGATGTCCGACAACTACGGCCCCGCGGACGAGGCGGAGAGTGTGGCCACCATCCACGCAGCACTGGACGCCGGGATCACCCTGCTGGATACCGGCGACATCTACGGCATGGGCCACAACGAACTGCTCATCCACCAGGCGCTGCGTTCCTACAACCGCGACGACGTGACAATCAGCGTCAAGACCGGCGGGCTGCGCAAACCCGACGGCCACTGGAGCGGCTTCGACTGCCGTCCCGAGGCGCTCTGGAACTTCCTGTCCTACACGCTTAGGCGGCTGCACACAGACCACGTCGACGTGTATCGGCCCGCCCGTGTCGACCCCAAGGTGCCGATCGAGGAAACGGTCGGCGCGATGGCCGAAATGGTGCAGGCCGGTTATGTGCGGGCCATCGGCCTGTCCGAGGTCGGCGTCGAGACGCTGCGCCGCGCGCACGCAGTGCACCCGATCGCCGACCTGCAGATCGAGTACTCCGTCATCTCACGGGGCATCGAGAGATCCATCCTGGGGGCGTGCCGCGAACTCGGGGTGGCGATCACCGCCTACGGGGTGTTGTCGCGTGGGCTACTGTCCGGGCGCTGGACGCCGCAGCGGCAGACCACCGAACGGGATTTCCGCACCCGAGCACCTCGTTTCCAGCCAGAGAACCTGCCCAAGAACCTCGAACTCGTGGAGCGGTTGCGCCGTCTGGCCGAGGAGCGCGAGACCACTGTCGCCGCACTCGCGATCGCTTGGGTGGCCGCCCAAGGACCGGACATCATCCCGGTCATCGGCGCACGGACCCGCGCACAGCTCACCGAGTCGCTAGCTGCGGCCGACCTGAAGTTGGGATCCGACGACCTGGCGGCCATCGAGCGTGCCGTGCCCGCCGACTCGGCTGCGGGGGGACGGTACGCCGACTGGCAGATCGCGTTCCTGGACAGTGAACGATGACCCGCGCGGAGGAGTCCGGGCGGACACGGGTCCCCGGACCACCGCGGCCGGAACCAGCCGTGACCGAGCATCGCGAAGACCGCGGCGGTGAGCCGGTAACCGGAGTCGGGGCAGGCGAGCAACTGGGCCATCCCGGCAAGCGCGGACCGGGAGGCTTCCGCCCCGACGTCCAAGCGATGCGCGCACTGGCGGTTTCCGTGACCATCGTGAACCACCTGTGGCCGGGTTCGCCGCTCACCGGCGGCTATGTCGGTGTCGACATATTCTTTGTGATCTCCGGTTTTCTGATCAGCTCCCAGCTGATCCGCGAGATCGACGGCACCGGACGCCTGCAGCTGGCGCGGTTCTACGCACGACGGGTGCGTCGCCTGTTACCGGCGGCGTTCTTGGTCCTGGTGTTCGTCGCGACCGCCGCGTACCTGTTCGTCCCCCGTCCACAATGGTCGGCCTACGGCCGTGAGATCACAGCCAGCGCCCTGTACTGGCAGAACTGGCTGGTTGCCACGAAACCCGGTGACCCCACCCTGTTCACTGCGGTGCAGCACTATTGGTCGCTGTCCGTCGAGGAACAGTTCTACCTGTGCTGGCCGTTGTTGTTGCTGGTCCTGTTCAAGATCTCACCGAAGATCCGGTTCACGGGGATCGCGGTCGTTGGGCTCGCCTCGCTCGCGTTCAGCGTGTACCTCACCGGGGCCAACCAGTACATGGCGTACCTGATCACGCCGGTCCGGGTGTGGGAGCTCGCGCTCGGCTCGGTGGTCGCGATGGCCGGGACGAAGCTTGAGCTGCCCAGAATCGCGGCGAACCTGGTATCGCTGACCGGCGTGGCCGCGATGGTGTTCGCCGTGATGGTGTTCGGCGCCCACAGCGAGTTCCCAGGGGTGCTGGCCTTGGTCCCCGCGGTGGGGGCCGCTCTGGTCATCGTGGGCGGCACGAGCCCGCACCGGCAGTGGCACACTCCAGTGACCTCGTCGGCTCCCGTGCAACTGGTCGGCAATCTCAGTTATTCGCTGTACTTGTGGCATTGGCCGCTGATCGTGCTGGTACCGTACGCATTTCCCGGCGCCGCGGCCGGTGGGACGCTCTCCACCCCGGTGGGTCTCGCGATCGTGGCGGCGTCGTTGGCGCTGGCGTACCTGTCGAAACGGTTGGTCGAGGATCCGATCCGGTTCTGGCCGCCCCTGGTCCGCAATCCCCGGCTGACCTTCATCGGCATGGTCGCCGGCATCGTCGTGGTGTGCGCGGTGGCGAGCGGACTGCTCCTGGCCTGAATCCGTCAGGATGCGACAACAAGACCGGCGTGGCTGTCTCCACGCCGGTCTATGTCATGCGGGGCGATCCGGGTCGTCAGTGCCCGTCCGCCATCCGCTTCGGCGCCCAGATCTGGTCCGCGTCACCTGCGGCGAGTCGCCCGCGGTACACGTCGATCTTGTGGTCGATGAGTTCGAGGTTCTCGCGCAACTCCGCGAGCTTGGCCAGCACCTCGGCGCGGTGGGCCTCCAGGAGGGCGAGGCGTGCGTCCTCGTTGCCGATCCCGGCAACGACGAGCTCGGCATAGCGCCGGATGGTCTTGATAGGCATGCCGGTGGCGCGCAGCTTGGTACAGACGACGATCCATTCGATGTCGAGCTGGTGGTAGCGCCGCCTGCCGCTGTGGGTGCGATCGACGGGCGTGACCACCAGTTGGGCGCGTTCGTAGTAGCGCAGGGTGTGCACGCTGACCCCGGTGCGACGGGAGGCCTCAGCGATACTCACACCCTCCGGTAGGATGGCAGGAAGGATCTCGACTGCCGGCTTGACTTCGAGCACGCTCTAAATTCTAGCATCGATGTCATGACTCCCTCAACAGTGCCCGACACCAAGAGTGACGGGATCGGCCGGCACCAGCGGTACATGGTGTTCGCGATCTGCTGCGTCGCGGTGATGGTGGCGATGATGGACATCTCCATCGTCAACATCGCGCTGCCGTCTATTCGCCGTGACCTGCACACCACGATCTCCGGTCTGCAGTGGACGATCGACGCGTACACACTGGTACTGGCCAGCTTCGTGGTGCTGGCAGGGTCCATCGCCGACCGGGTCGGCCGTCGCCGGATCTTCATGGTCGGCCTGGCCGTGTTCGGGATCGGCTCCCTACTGTGCGGTCTCGCACCGAGCATCGAAGGACTGGTCGCGGCTCGCGCGCTGCAGGCCGTCGGCGCCACGATGCTGACCCCGGTGGCATTGGCGATCATCACCACCACCTACCCGGACCCGGCCGAACGGGCCAAAGCCATCGGCACGTTCGGCTCGATCACCGGCCTGGCCCTGGCGCTGGGACCGATCCTGGGCGGCGTCCTGGTCGACAGCCTGAGCTGGCGCGCCATCTTCTGGATCAACGTGCCGATCCTGGCCGTCGCGATCCTTGGCACCATGCTTTACGTGCCCGAGTCCCGCTCCGCGAGGACACGCCGGTTCGACCCGGTCAGCCAGGTCCTGTCGATCATGCTGCTGGGCAGCCTCGTCTACGCGATCATCGAATCCCAGTGGCTGGGCTGGACCTCACCGGTCATCCTCGTCCTGCTCGCCGTCGCCGTGCTCAGCCTGCTGGGCATCCTGCTTTACGAACCACGCCGGACCGACCCGTTGTTCGAGCTGCGCCTGTTCCGCAGCGCACCGTTCAGCGGAGCGCTGCTGATGGCCCTGCTCGCGTTGTGCGGCTTCCAGGGGTTCCTGTTCGTCACAACCCAATACCTGCAAGATGTGCGAGGCCTGGCGGCGTTGGCGGCCGGGCTGTGCCTGCTCCCGGTCGGCGGGATGATCGCGGTGCTCTCACCGTTCACCGGCAAGCTGGTCGCCTCGCATGGTCCCCGGCTGCCGCTGGTGATCGCCGGCGCCGCACTCGTGCTGGGCGGCGCCGCATCACTCTGGCTCGAACCGGACACCCCGCTTGTCGCCGTGCTCGCGATCTACCTGTTGTTCGGTGCGTTCCTGGGCACCGTCAACCCGCCGATCACCAACACGGCGGTCGCCGGGATGCCCCGTTCGATGGCCGGTGTGGCCGCGTCGCTGATCTCCACCGGACGACAGACCGGCACCACCCTCGGCGTGGCGATCGCCGGCACCATCGTGGGCTCTTCTCTGGCCAACGGAGGGCGTGCCTACACAATTGCGGAACACGACGTATGGTGGCTGATACTGGCGCTCGGCATCGGCATCCTCGTCCTCGGGCTAGTAGGCACCGGGCGTTGGGCCAAGGGCACTGCCGAGCGGGCGGTGGAGCTGTTCGAGGAAGTCGACCGGGGCGCCGATGTCCGCCCGGCTGCGGTGCGCCGCTGACCCTGTACCGTGCCAGAACTTCCGCTCGGCCCGTGAACTGCGGCTTTGTGACTGGTTCAGGCCACGCGTTTGATACTCGTTGACGACGCCACCCAGGACACGATGTCGACGGACCGGAGCATCGAGCGGGATGACGAGGGCCGGATCGTGGTTGGGTGGACGGTGCTCACGGCCCTGGTGCGGGCGATGATCATTGAAGTGTCGGGCGAACTCCTCCAGGACCGTGACTGCGTGACGTTCGTTGTAGATCAGCATCCGGTCGGTGCACTCCGATCGGACACTGCGCACGAACCTCTCCGCGTAACAGTTCGCTCGTGGAGACCGCGGAGGAATCTTCACCGCGTCGATGCCCTCGGAGGCGAACACCGCGTCGAACGATGCGGCGTATTTCGTGTCCCGATCGCGGATGAGGAACCGGAACTGGGTGATCCGCTCGCTGGAAGAAATCGGTGGCCAGCAGGCCAGCCGCCTGGGTGCGCGGAAAGGTACGCCAATTGGTGTCCGCTTGTCGAAGTGCGGGGCCGATGCGTGCGGCAAGGATACGGCGGATGGTGCCCGCACCGATGTGGTGGCCAAGCCGGGTCAGTTCGCCCTGAACTCGACGATGTCCCCAGCGAGGATTTCCCGCGCCAACCGGACGACCAACTCCCGAAGCTGGCCATCGATCACCGGGCGTCCTGGGCGGTTCGGGTAGGTCCATCTCCGGTGATCCGACGGCGATGCCACGCCAGCAGCGTGCCCGGTGTCACGATGCGGTGCCGGCGTAGTTCGCGGGGCAGCAGCCGGGTCAACGCGGACAGGACCGCCCGATCCGGCCACGAAGCACGTGGCCTGCCGACCTGACGGCGCAATACCGACACCTCGTGGCGCAACACCAGGATCTCGACATCCTTTGGTGACGGAGCGCCGGGCAACCAACCCCAGCCAACCAAACAACCGGACAATGATCAAATACGCCAGTCGAAACAGCACGGTCGAGAGCATCGCATCACCCCTCGCGCGGGCGAAACGGCAGGTCACTGAGCCAACGTCGGGTTATGGCACGGTACAGGACCTAATTCCCAATCGGCACGTATCAATTGAGTCACCCGAAGGTAGTATTGACGGATGTCCGCTATGGGCGGACCGTTTTCATCGGGGATGCGCGGGAAGGGAACGGCCATGACAGCTACGAACCTGTGGCGTGTCCTGCTCATCGCGGCGCTGTCCGGATCATTGTGTGCGGCAGGTGTGGTGGATTCCGGATCGGCCGGCGCCGCCGTCAACTGGGTAAATGGTGACGTGTTCGTCGGAGTCGATAATGGCTCGTATCACGTCTTCGACAACAACAACGGGAACCTGAAGGACTCGATCAGCGACGGCCTCGGCGGGACCACTACCGGCTGCGCCTTCAATCCGACGGAGACCAAGCTGTACACGACCAACTGGACACACGACAAGGTCGAGGTCTACGACAACACCAGTCACGCACTCATCCAGACCATCAACACCACCGGCGATCACAACGAATCGGTCGTCTTCACCCGTGCCGGCGATTTCTACGTTTCGCATCCCAGCGGTGGCATCGAACACTACGCGGCCGACGGCACCCACCTCGGCACGTTGGCGGCCGGCGTGCGTACCGACTGGATGGACCTGACCGCCGACGAGACCACCATGTTCTTCAGTGACGAGGGAGGCACCATCCACCGGTGGGACGTGGTCCACAACACCCGCCTTCCCGATTTCGCCACCGTACCGACTGGTTCTGCCTTCGCGTTGCGGTTGTTGCCGCCCGGTGACGGCAGCGGCTTGCTCGTCGCGGCCGGTTCGCAACTACTGCGGTTGAACAGCAGTGGGGGCGTTGCACAGACATACACCGATCCGGCTCGACCTGGGACATTTTACTTCGCACTGGCGCTCGATACTGACGGCACGTCATTCTGGGCCGGCGCGCCTGCGGCCGACAGCCTCTACCGATTCAACATCGCGACCGGGGCTCTGGAGCTAGGCCCGGTGGACACCCAAGGTGGTGGAATAGCGAACGGTGCCGACGGCGTCTGCGTGAAGGGTGAGCCCACCGCAGCCACCTCCGCGGCGCTCTCGGTCACCAAGACCGGCTCGCCCAATCCGGTCACGGTGGGCGGAGTGCTCACCTACACCGTGACAGTGTCCAACGCGGGTCCGGCAGCCGCGACCAATACCACCATGACCGATCCGCTGCCGGCCGGCGTTGCGTTCCTGTCCGCCACGCCAAGCCAGGGTAGCTGCGCCCAAGCAGCCGGCACGGTCAGCTGCCAGTTGGGCACCATACCCAATGGTGGCAACGCGACAATTGCCATGCAGGTAAGTCCAAGCGGGAAAGGCTCGCTCACCAATACCGCGCGGGCAAGCGCGGACCAGCCGAACCCGAATCCGGCCACCGCCGTGGCAACGACAGTCGACCGTGCCCTCTTGGTAAGCGGCTCGGCCTTCGGCGAGCGGGTCCGTAGCCTGCTGGTGAACTCCGGACCGCTGCCGATCGTGTCGCTGGCTGGCCCCGGCACTCGGTCGGCCTCGGTGGTCAACATCAATCTCGCGGGCTTGTTGAACACGGACGTCCTCGTGGTCAACACCCAGGTTGGCAACGACGCGACGACGCACAGCTCGGCCGATATCACCGATGCCAACCTCGTCGCCGGAACGGTCACAGCAACCGGGATACATAGCGAATGCACTGGGAATGCCGCAGCGGCAACGGGTCTCACCACGCTGGCCAAACTCGTCGTCGCCGGTCAAACATTGCTCAACATCACCCCGAGCCCGAACACCGGTATCAATATCGCCGGCATCGGCACGTTGTTGCTCAACGAGCAGACCAGCACACCGTCCGGTGGCATCGTGGTGAACGCCCTGCACCTACATCTGTTGCTGGGCACCGACATCATCCTGGCCCAGTCGACCTGCGTGGTTGACCCGTAGCAAGTAGCGATCGACACGCGACCGGACCACCCGTGTGACATGCACCCAACCTGGCTGCGTGTCACACGGGTGCGAGGCCCTGCGGCTGGGTTGATGAACGACCGCGATCGCGGCACGGTGTCCGGGCTGATCAACAGCCGGAACCGACGCGCCGTCGCCGGGTAGGCGCTGCTTATCGTTTCGCCGGGCAAAGCCATGAGTCGTCGAGCAGAGTCCGAAACCGTCCTCGCAGCCGGGCTCCAGTCTAATTTGCACTGAGTGGGATTGCCCGTGCCGTGGCGGCCCGCCGCGAGGCCACTCGATGCACAATGACACCCGCCGCCGGCCCGCGCCGATGTCGATCCACTGACGTGATCTCAGCAACTTTCATTGATCATCCGATACTCGAAGTGTGTCAGCGTGAGGGCGGCTTTCACGATGTCACCGATCCTGCGTGGGCTGGCGGTGATGTGATGCAGGCTGCGCCAGCGGCCGGTGAGCACAGCCAACCCTCGTTCGCCCAGGCAGCGCAGCCCGGGCAGCAAGGCGTTGTACGTACGGTTGTCCACGTCGAGAACCTGGCCCTCGGCAGGTTGCTTGATCGGGGTATGCACACCGATTCCCGCGCCGCCGTAGCCACCGTCGGCCAGCGTGGGCAGGTCCAGTTGGGGTGCGGCCCAATACAACGCGCCCAGCACGTGTTCGTGTGCAGCGGTCAGGTCGTGTACTGATCCGGGCTCGACCTCCGACACCCACAACGGAACACCGTTGGGTGCCGACAGAGCCTGGATGTTGCCGTCCGGTTCGTGGGTTTCCCGGAAACCACAGGTCGATCTGCTTGCCCTTGACGCTGGTGGTCTTCTGGCCGCACCGGTCGGCGGCGAAGATCTTCCCGTCGAGGATCACGTAGGCCAAGCCCTCATCCTTGGCCCGGTTGGGGGCGTCGTGCAGGTCCGGGGCTTGGTCGGCGAGCGCGGTGTGACCTCGTCCAGGTAGCGGTAGCCGGTGGCGCGGGAGATACCGGCATCGTGGGGCCAGGGCGCTCACCTCGGCGTTCTGGCGAAACCAGCGCAGGCCCAACACGGCTTGTCGGAAGCAGGTCAGCGCTCTGGCGCCGGTGCGGGTACCGCGTCGACGGCGTTCAGCACGCAGCAGACGGCTCAGGTATTCGGCCAGGTCGCCGGACACGTCGAGTGTGGCACGATAGGTAATGGGACCACCCCAACCGGGGAGATCGCGTTTGTGCTTGGGCAACTGCACAACACTCTGTGCAGAGATGGTCAGCCTCTGTGGACCCCTGATCCTCCGTTCAGCAGTGACGAGACCGGGCGAGTGTGGTCGATCGGAGCTACATTCGGCCCAGTGGCGATGATGTTCTACGGAGTACCGTTTGGTGGCCCCGACTCCGATTGGGAGCTTAGTGGTCGGTTTCCGAAGTTCTTCGGGGGTTGATCACGCGGCAGTTAGGAGCTGACCTTCGGCCTCCTGTTGTTCGTGCTGGCTGATCCGAGCGAGCAGGTCATGCAGATCGTCACGGGTGAACATCCACCGGAA
>WNGL01010849.1_pt1 | contig 10472 bp, 5 predicted proteins | sample 5400591 | NCBI WGS metagenome assembly WNGL01 (sample SAMN13153377, study PRJNA577476) | soil metagenome | isolation source: 80 cm soil or saprolite under Garry oak tree replicate 1 | place: USA:California | collected 2016-06-15
ACGGCGCGATTGCCGATCTGGTCGTGGTTGGAGACGTAGACGACGAACCGGTGGCCGGGCAGGACCTCCGTGTTCACCGGCCGGCCGTGCGTCCGGCCGCGGAACGACGACCACGTGCCGGCGTGGAAGAACACCTCGCGCAGCGTGCGCGCCAGCGCGCCGGGTGCGGCGAAATCGGCGTAGTAGCCACTGGTCTCGCCGGTCAGCGCCACGTGCAGGCAGTGGTGCAGGTCGTCGCTCCACTGGGCGGCGAGGCCGAGGCCGCCGCCGTCGCGGGCGGTGACCGTGGCCGGGTCGTTGCGGTCGGACTCGGCGATCAACGTCAGCGGCCGGCGCACGGCGGCGGACAGCGCCGCCACCTCGATCGCCAGTTCTTCGAGAATGTGCGTGGCCCGCTCGTCGCGGAATGCGTGCACGGCGTCCAGGCGCAGGCCGTCGACGTGGAAGTCGCGCAGCCAGCTCAGCGCGTTGTCCAGCACGTACCGGCGGACCTCGTCGGAGTCGGGGCCGTCCAGGTTCAGCGCCGGACCCCAGTCGCTCTGCCCGGCGAAGTACGGGCCGAACCGGGGCAGGTACGCGCCGCTCGGGCCGAGATGGTTGTAGACCACGTCGAGCACGACACCCAGACCCCGCGCGTGGCAGGCGTCCACGAATCGCTTGAACCCGTCCGGTCCGCCGTAGGGTTCGTGCACCGCACCCCACAGCACGCCGTCGTAACCCCAGCCGGCCGGACCGTCGAACGAGTTCACCGGCATCACATCGACAAGCGTGATTCCCAGCGCCACCAGGTGATCCAGCCGTTCGATCGCCGCGTCGAACGTGCCGCCGGGGGTGAAGGTGCCGATGTGCAACTCGTAGAGCACGGCACCGGGCAACTGCCGGCCGGTCCACGCCTGGTCGGTCCAGGCGAACGCGTCGTGGTCGTACACCCGGGACGGCCCGTGCACGCCGTCCGGCTGCCAGGCCGATCGCGGGTCGGGCAGCGGCGTGTCATCGTCGCCGAGCAGGAACGCGTAGGCGTTGCCGGCGGCTGTGCTGATGTCGACTTCCGCCCACCACCAACCGTTGTCGCCCGCGGTCATGGCGTGGTCGGTGCCGTCGACCTGGACCCGGACCCGGGATTGCCCTGGTGCCCACACGCGGAATCTCATGACCGCGCCAACAGGGCCACCGGGTAACGGGCCAGCAGTTCGGCCAGACGGGGCAGGCGGTCGACGGGATTGCCGGTGAGGACATCGGTCCACTTGCCGCCGGGCAGCGGCAGGACCGTGTCGCGCCAGCCGCCGTCGACGGCGAGCCGGACCGGCAGGCGGGTGGCGACCGCGACCAGGCCGGCGGACCGGGCGAACGCGATCGCGTTCGGTGCCGCCGGCCCTTCGGCCGACAGCGCCCGGTAGCCGGTGAACAGGTCGGGACGGTCGCGGCGCAGCGTCAGCGTTCGATGGGTGACCAGCAGCTTGGCGGCACCGCTGTCGTCCAGGTCGGGCAGCCAGCCGCCGGCGATTCTGGCCAGCAGTTCCCGGCGTGGCGCGAAGTTCACGAGCCGCCGGTTGTCCGGATCGACCAGCGAGTAGTCCCACAGTTCGGTGCCCTGGTACACGTCCGGCACACCGGGACCGGCGAGCTGGAGCAGTTTCTGGCCCAGCGCGTTGGACCAGCCGGGCGTCGTGATCCGCGCGACGAACCGCCGGACGTCGTCGGCCAGCTCGTGGTCGGCCAGGACATCCGACGGCCATGCGGTCACTGCGGCCTCGAATACCTCGTCGTTGTCGGTCCAGGTGGTGCGGATCTTGGCTTCCCTGGCGGCTTTCAGCAGGTAACCGGCGAGGCGTTCGGCGCTGATCGGCCACGCCCCGACCAACGTCTGCCAGGCCAGCAGGTTCAGCGACGGCTCGTCGATGCCGTGCCGGGCCGACCAGCGGTCCACCGCGTCCGCGAACTCGCCGGGCAGTTCGGCCAGCACGGCCAGGCGGGCGCGGACATCCTCGGACCGCTTGGTGTCGTGTGTGGACAGTGCGGTCATGGTTGCCGGCCAGCCGGCCGCCCGAGCAGCGGCGGCGGCGTGGTATTCGGCGACACCGACGCCGAAGCGGTCCGGTGCGCCGCCGACCTCGTTCAGCGCGACGAACCGGGTGTACCGGTAGAACGCCGTGTCCTCGGTGCCCTTGGCCACGACCATGCCGGAGGTCTGCTGGACACGGCTGGCCAGCTCGCCGCCGGCCAGGATCTGCCGCTCGATCGCGGCCAACGCGGGCGCCAGATCGGGCCGGGCGCGCCGCGCGGATTCGAACGCCGACGTCAGGTATGCGCCGTGTTCGGGCAGGTAGGAGCGGTAGACCGGGAACGCGGCCAGCAGTTCGGCCACGGCGTCCGTCGCATTCTCGACATCGTCGACATCTTTGACCTGCGCGGCGATCCGGCGGATCTCGGCGACCAGGATGGTGTCCGTGACCAGCCGGCTCGCCTCATGCCGCACGGCGTCGAAGGGCGGGTCGGCGGCCGGTTCGCCGGCCGGATCGACGAACACGCCGCAGATCTCGCGCAGCGCGTCGTAGCCCGTCGTGCCGTCCACCGGCCAGCCCGCCGGCAGTGCCTCGCCGGGATGCAGGATTTTTTCCACGACCAACCACGCATCGGGCGCAGCCACGCGCAGGCGCCGTAGATAGCCGCCGGGATCGACCAGACCGTCCGGATGGTCGACCCGGAGGCCGGTCACGTCGCCGTCGGCCACCCAGCGCAGTACCTCATCGTGCGTGGCCGCGAAAACGGCAGGGTCCTCGACCCGGACGGCGGCCAGTGTGGTGATGTCGAAGAACCGCCGGTAGTTCAGTTCGGCGTTGCCGCGCCGCCAGTCGACCAGTTCGTAGTGCTGCCGGTCGTGCACCTGTTTCGGCGTGCCGTCCCCGGTGCCGGGCGCGATCGGGAACCGGTGGTCGTCGTAGCCGAGTTCGTCGCCCTCGACGGTCAGCTTCGCGATGTCCTCGTCGCTGCCCAGGACCGGCAGCAGCAGACGGCCGCGTGACCAGTCGATGTCGAAGTAGGCCGCGTACGCGGAGGCGCGGCCGTGCCGGAGCACGTCCCACCACCAGCGGTTCTCCGGTCCCGCAACGGAAAGGTGGTTGGGCACGATGTCCACCACGAGGCCGAGACCAGCCGCCCGCAGCCGCGCGGCCAGCGCCCGCAGGCCCGCCGCGCCGCCGAGCGCCGGCCGGACGCGGGTGGGATCCACCACGTCGTAGCCGTGCGTCGAACCGGGTGCCGCGTCCAGCACGGGGGAGACGTAGGCCGCGCCGACACCCAGTTCCCGCAGGTAGTCGACGACGCCGGTGGCATCGGCGAAGGTGAACTCCGGGCGCAGTTGCAGCCGGTACGTCGAGCTGGGGACGTTCACTGCGGCTCGATCCGTTGGAGCACCATCAGCGACCGCGCCGCGATCTTGATCGAACCGCCGGCCGGCACGATTTCCGCGTCGGTGGCGCTGAACGTCTCGCCGCTCATGGTGTCCACGACCACGCACCAGTCGTCGCCGTAGTCCCGGCCCGGCACGGTCATGTCGATGTCCTCGAAATGCGCGTTGAAGGCCATCAGGAACGAGTCGTCGACGACCGGCGTGCCGCGTTGGTCCAGGTCGCGAATGCCGGCGCCGTTGAGGAAGACCATGACCGCCCGGCCGAACCCGTCGTCCCAGTTCTGCTCGGTCATCCGCGCGCCGGACGGCGTGAACCACGCGATATCGCCCAGTTCGTCGTCCTTGCTGATCGGCGTGCCGGCGAAGAACCGGCGCCGCCGGAACACCGGGTGCTCCTTGCGCAGCCTCGTCAGCGCCGACGTGAACGCGACCAGTTGGTCGTCGCCGCCGGACCATTTCATCCAGGAGATCTCGTTGTCCTGGCAGTAGGCGTTGTTGTTGCCCTGCTGGGTGCGACCGAGCTCGTCACCGTGCAGCAGCATCGGCACGCCCTGGGACAGCAGCAGGGTGGCCAGCAGGTTGCGCCGCTGCCGCGCACGCAGGTCGTTGATCACCGGATCGTCGGTCGGGCCTTCGGTGCCGCAGTTCCACGACCGGTTGTCATCGGCGCCGTCGTTGCCGTCCTCGCCGTTGGCGTCGTTGTGCTTCTCGTTGTAGGACACCAGGTCGTGCAGCGTGAAGCCGTCGTGTGCGGTGACGAAGTTGATCGACGCGTACGGCCGCCGGCCATCGTGCTGGTAGAGGTCGGACGAGCCGGTGATCCGCGACGCGAACTCGCCGAGCGTCGCCGGCTCGCCGCGCCAGAAATCCCGTACGGTGTCCCGGAACTTGCCGTTCCACTCCGTCCACAGTGGTGGGAAGTTGCCGACCTGGTAACCACCGGGCCCGACGTCCCACGGCTCCGCGATCAGCTTGACCTGGCTGACGATCGGGTCCTGCTGGACGAGGTCGAAGAACGTCGCCAGCCGGTCCACGTCGTAGAACTCCCTGGCCAGCGCGGCCGCGAGATCGAATCGGAAACCGTCGACGTGCATCTCGGTCACCCAGTACCGCAACGAGTCCATCATCAACTGGAGGGTGTGCGGATTGCGGACGTTCATCGAGTTGCCGGTGCCGGTGTAGTCCATATAGTACCGGGGATCGTCCTCGACCAGCCGGTAGTACGCCTCGTTGTCGATGCCGCGCATGGACAGCGTCGGACCGAGATGGTTGCCCTCGGCGGTGTGGTTGTAGACGACGTCGAGGATGACCTCGATATTCGCCTCGTGCAGGGCTCGGACCATGCCCTTGAACTCCTGCACCTGGCCGGCCTGCGCCCAGATCGCGGAATAGGCGTGCTGCGGGGCGAAGTAGCCGATCGTGTTGTAGCCCCAGTAGTTGTGCAGGCCACGTTGGGACAGTGCGTGGTCGGTGATGAACTGGTGCACCGGCATCAGTTCGACCGCGGTCACGCCGAGCCGGTGGAAGTGGTCGATGATCACGGGGTGCGCGAGGCCGGCGTAGGTGCCGCGCAGCGACTTCGGCACGTCGGGATGGTTGATCGTCAGGCCCCTGACGTGTGCCTCGTAGATCACGGACTCGTTGTAGGGCGTCCTGGGCGGCCGGTCGTTGGCCCAGTCGAAGAACGGGCTGACCACGATCGAGAACGGCACGTGTCCGGCCGAGTCGTCGTCGTTGCGCTCGTCCGGTCTGTCGAAGTGGTAGCCGAACAGCGACTGGTCCCAGCGCACGCCGCCGGAGATCGCCTTGGCGTACGGGTCGATCAGCAGCTTGTTCGGGTTGCAGCGCAGGCCCTTGGCAGGATCGTACGGCCCGTACACCCGGTATCCGTAGCGCTGACCGGCGCCGACGCCGAGCACGTAGCCGTGGTGCACGAAGCCGTCCATCTCCGGCAGTCGCACCCGCGTCTCGGTGCCGTCCTCGTCGAACAGGCAGAGTTCGACGTAATCGGCGATTTCGGAGAAGATGGCGAAATTGGTGCCGACGCCGTCGTACGTGGCGCCCAACGGGTAAGGCGCTCCCGGCCATGGCCGCACGGGCACTCCTGGAGTCGACGGCACGTGAGACGCCTAATTTACAGGTGGGCGGGCGGCGGCCAGCGGCGCCACCACGGCCCGCACGCGTGGATCGGCGAAGAATCCCTCGATGGTGCCGGGCAGCCGGATCCGCCAGTTCGGGTACTCGTCGACGGTGCCGGGCAGGTTGGGTTGCCGCAGCTCGCCGAGCACGTCCGATGGCGACGTCAGTACCAGCCGTGACGCGGCCGAGGCCAACAGCGCGTGCAACGCGACGATCTCGTCATCGGTGTCGGGGATGCCATCGCGGCGCAGCAGCGCCAGCAGGGCGTCCCGGTCTGCCTTGGCATCGGCGTACTCGTCGGCGGCCGGACGGGCCAACAGGCCCAGTTCGGCGCGCAGGCGGACGTTCTCGGCGGCCAGCCAGCCGGCGGCGGTCGGCAGGTCGTGCGTGGTGATGCTGGCCATCGTCTCGGCCGCCCACCGGGCCGGATCCACGAACGGGTGGTCCGGCGCGTCGTAGTCGCGCTGGAACCACAGCACGGCCGAGCTGAGCATGCCGCGCTCGTGCAGCGTCTCGGTGACGACGGGCCGCACGGTGCCGAGGTCCTCGCCGACCACGATCGCGTTCGCCCGGTGTGCCTCCAGCGCGAGCACGCCGAGCATCGCGTCCGCGTCGTAGTGCACGTAGGTGCCCTGGCTGGGCGGGTAGCCCGGCGGAATCCACCACAGCCGCCACAGCCCGGCGACGTGGTCGACGCGGATGCCGTCGGCGTGCGCGAGGACGCCGCGCAACACGTCCCGGAACGGCGCGTAGCCCTGTTCGGCCAGTTTGTCCGGTCGCCACGGCGGCAGGTTCCAGTCCTGCCCCTGCTGGCTGAAGGCGTCCGGCGGCGCCCCGACCCGGACGTCCGACGCGAACACGTCCCGGTCCGCCCAGGTGTCCGCACCACCCGGATGCACCCCGACCGGCAGGTCGTGCACGACGCCGACGGCCATGCCGGAGCCCCGCACGGTGGCGAGCTGCGCGCGGCACAGGTGTTGCAGCCAGGCGTGGAAGGCCACCCGGTCGCCCAACTCGACCCGTGCCGCCGCGACGTCGGGGCCGGCCGGGTCGCGCAGCTCCGGTGGCCAGGTCCGCCAGTCGGCGCCATGCCGTTCGGACAGCGCGCAGTACGTGGCGAAGTCGTCGGCCGGTTCGACCGGTTCGACGCGGTGCGGCCAGAGCAGTGTCAGGGCGGCCAGCTTGGCGTCCAGCACGGTGTCGTAGTCGACCAGGTCACCGGTGTCGTCCGGCCGCAGCGCCAGCACCCGGGCGCGGGTCGCCTCGTCGGCTTGTTCGAAGGTCGCCGTCGCCGTGACGCTCAGGTACAGCGGATTGAGGAACCGCCGGCTGACCGGCGAGTACGGCGACCGCCCGACCGGATGCGCGAGGCCGATCGCCTGAACCGGATTGACCAGCAGCACACCGGCGCCGAGCTCGGTCGCCGAACGGCCGGCGAACTCGGCCAGATCGGCGAAGTCGCCGATCCCCCAGGAGCCCGCCGACCGCAGGGCGTAGAGCTGGAGCATCCAGCCCCAGGCCGCCGGCACACCGGGCAGCCGGTCCGGCACCACGCACAGCACGACGTCCGCATCGGCCGTGACCAGCCGGTGCCACCCCAGCGGCAGGTCCGCCGGCACCTCGTGCTCGACGGTCCGCTCGGTGCCCTCCGCCAGCCGGACCAGGGCCGGTCCGGGCAGCGGGTAGGTGGTGCCGGTCCGCAGCACCACGGTCGGCGGCAGTGTGGCGGCCCGCTGGCGTTCGCGTACGGCGGCCAGTTCGCGCCGGATCGACGCGGGGTCGGTGGCGTCGACGTCGAACTGGGCCAGTACCGCGATCACGACGTCGTCGGCGACCGCGGTCTCGCGTCGGTCCGCGTCCTCGTAGCGGGTGGCCACCCCGTAGGCGTCGGCCAGTGCGCTCAGCTCGGAATCCACGGCGCCCAGCATGCCGGTTGGCTGTTGGTCATCGCCCATTGCGCGTCGCGACAGCGGTGGCCATGCGCGTGACCGCTTCGCTGAGGATTTCCATGCTGGTGGCGAAGTTCAGCCGCACATGACCGCTGCCGACAGCCCCGAACCGCAGACCGGCCTCGAACGCCACCCGGCCCTCGGTCAGAAACAGCTTGTGCGGCTCGTTCCCGGAGCCCAGGGGAGCGCAGTCCAGCCAGGCGAGATAGGTCGCCGCCGGCGGATGCCAGTCGATCATCGGCAGCCGGGCGCCGATCAGCTCGCCGAGTTGGTCGCGACGTTCGCCGAGATCGACCAGGACCATATCCAGCCAGTCCCGCGCGTCGTTGAGTGCCGCCACGGTGGCCAGCGCCCCGAAATGCCCGACACGCCAACGATTGTCCTGCGGCAGGCGGTCGGTCACCGCCTTCATGGCCGCCGAGCCGGACACGATCATCGCGCACTTGAGGCCGGCCAGGTTCCAGGCCTTGCTCGCGGACTGCACCGACAGCGCGATCTCGGCCGCTCCCGGCAGGGTCAGCAGGGGAGTGAAGGTGGCGCCGGGCAGGGTGAGTGGCCCATGAATCTCGTCGGCGATGATCGGCACCTGGTAGCGGGTCGCGAGCTGGACAAGGGCGGCCAACTCGTCCGGCGCATGCAGGCGGCCAACCGGATTGTGCGGGTGGCACAGGATGTAGGCGGACGGCCGGGCCGCGAACGCCCGTTCCAGCGCGGGAAGGTCCAGCCGCCAACCGGTGTCGGGGTCGTGCGCCAGCGGCACCTCCAGCAACCGCGTGTCCGCCTCGGCCAGCCACTCGAAGAACGGCGGATAGATTGGCGGGCTGATCACGACGGCATCGCCGGGCCGCGCCAACACGCGGAGCAGTTGGACGACGGCCACACTGACATCCGGTGCGGCCGCGACCGACGACGGATCGATCCGCCACCCCCACCAGTCCTCGGCGAACGAGGCCAGGGCCGTGCCGACATCGGGATCGACCATCGCATAACCGGTGTCGGAGCGGTCGACGGCATCGTGGAGGGCGTCCCGGACCGGCCGTGCCAACGCGTAGTCCATCTCCGCGATCGTCAACGGCAGAACGTCCGGCGGGTGGACGCGCCACTTGGCGCTGCGCCGCGTCCGAAGCCGCTCCAGCGGGTCGACGATCGGTCGGTCATCCGCCATGACCAGATCCTGCCACAGCCCCGGCACCGGGTGGGTTGCGTTGCCTGGCCGGGCAACCGCGGTTCAGGTGCCGAGCACCTGGAATCAATCAAGAGCTGTCGTGGACAGGGCAACGGGTGGGTGTCCCGCCGTTCGGGGGCGGCAGGACACCCACCCGTGCGTTTATCACCAGTGCGGCGGCGCCTGGGTTCCGGTCGGCGCGGGCATCGTCGGCGGGTTCATGGGCGTCGTCGGTGGCATGGTCATGGAGGTCGGGGGTTTCATCGTGGGGGTGGTCGGTTTGGTCATCGTGGTGGTGGGCATCGTCGTCGGCATGTTGGCGCCGGGTACGAACAGTTGGCCACGTGCGGCGCCACCGGGGAACTTCCCGGTCACCAGGCTGGTGTGGAAGGCGGCCGGGTTGGCCTTCATCGCGGCGATCATCTTGGCCGACACGTTGGGGACCATGCCGGCGACGGCGATGATCGTCGGGTTCAGGCCGCGCGGTGCCGCGAACAGCCTCGCTACCAGGTTGCCGACGGCACCGATCGCGCCGTTGTTCACGTTCAGCGCGGTCGGCGAGGTGACGCCGGTCCAGATGGCCGCGTAGTTCAGCGTGGTCGCGTTCGCGCCGAGGAACACCGTGGCGTGCGCGTTCGGGTCACCGGCCGAGGTCACCACCTGGTCGCCGCTGTCCACCGACACCAACTGACCCACGTGCAGGATGCGGTTGAAGTCGAACGGACCGATCTGACGGAACTGGCCGCGCACCGCGCCGCCCGGGAACCGCGGCGTGGTGAAGTTGGCGTTGAAGCGGCTCGGGTTGCCCAGCAACTGGTTGAGCAGTTTGTTGCCGCCGGAGTTGATGACGCCGGCGATCGCGGTGACGTTGCCGGGCATGGCCGTCGGCATCAGGTTGAGCTGGAGCGGACCGGTCGAGCCGGACGAACCCAGTTGCAGGCGCATCGCGGTCGGCGGGGTCATGCTCTGCCACGTGATCTCGTACATGATCCGGTTCCTGGTGATCCGCAGCACCACCATGGCACTGCCGTTGGGGTCACCCATGTTCTGACCGGACTTCAGCATCTCGCCGCGCCCGGACAGATCGGCTTCGAGGAACACCGAACCCGCCGGGTTGGCGGTGAAGTCGGACAGGTCGACCGCGGCGTTGGACGCGGCGTTCGACGTGGCGTCCGCCGAGTGCAGGGACGTGACCGCGGCATAGGCGACGCCACTCGCCACGACCACGGCGGCGAGTGCCGCCCCGGCGAATATCGTTCTGCCTTTCATCATGACTACCTTCCGCATCGACAGCTGAGACTTGCGCCTCTAATGCATCCGACGCCCACCGTTGCCACGGGTTGTGCGGAGGTGTCCTGCGGTAATAACTCTTACGGAAGTGCGACGCGTAAGACTTCTTACGGAAGTGCGACGTCGGGTTACGGGTGGCCGCGCGGTCTTGTTGCGCCGCAGGGGCGGTGCTAGCGTCCGTGACCCACAGGAGATCATGTCGAGATAACAACGATATTGGCAGTGCCCGCTACAGATGTGCTCTGCGGTTATCGGTATCCGACGCGAGAGGAGCACGAGTTGCGCCAGGTCAATCACCGTGGCTTCCACCGGCCGCCAACAGATCGCCGATCGTATTCGTCCGTGGCCTTCCGGTTGTTCGTCATCCTGCCGGTGGTGGTCGCCGGCTTGGCGGTTGGCGTGTTCGCGATCTTCGCCAGCCAGTCCACCGCCGCGCCACGTACCACCCAGGCCGCCAACCCGGCAGCGGCCGCGAATCCCAATCCCAACTGTTCCCTTGTGGTGCCGGCGAATCCGCTGA
>WNGL01010850.1_pt1 | contig 10472 bp, 4 predicted proteins | sample 5400591 | NCBI WGS metagenome assembly WNGL01 (sample SAMN13153377, study PRJNA577476) | soil metagenome | isolation source: 80 cm soil or saprolite under Garry oak tree replicate 1 | place: USA:California | collected 2016-06-15
GGTGGTCTCGTGGGCGACGATGTCGTGGGAGAGGCAGGTGTAGACGGTCTGGCCGGGCAGGTTGGCGCCCGCGTCCTGCTCGGAGGCGCTGAAGTAGCCGAAGAGGAGGGCGTGCAGCCGGGGGTCGTAGTAGGCGTTCGCCTCCTGCATGGCGTGGGGGAAGATCCTGAGCGGGCGGCCCCGGCCCTTCGTGCTCCCCTTGCGCCGCCGGCTCCAGCGAAGCCTGCGCCCCAGGGCGAACTCGAAGTGCTGGATGGTCTTGCTCGCCACCGCGTAGACCATCTGCTGGTGGAAGCGGGGGTCGTTCTCGCTGGGGGTGAGCCCCCCCTGGAGGAGCACCTCGCGGCCGTTCAGGTCGACCGGTGAGTAGTAGCAGTCGTTGCTCGCGTCGTAGTCGACGACCGCGACCAGCCGCCCCCGGGGCCCGGGCAGGAGCTCCTCGTTCTCGACGCGAACCGTCATGACGTTGCCGAGCTGCCGGCCGAGGCTGGGATCGAAGGCGAAGACCTTGAGGGGCCGCGTGTGAGGCACGGGGACGCGGAGAGGCTACACGAGGAACAAGCGGATGCTCTGCCGCCGGTCGATGCTGCGGCGCTGCTCGGGCTGCTCGCCGACCGGCGGCGGCTCGCTTCGCCGTTCGCCCTGCCGGCGGTCCACCACCACCGGGATCTCCGGCACGCCGGTGAGCAGGCCCTGGAAGACGGGCAGGGCCTCGGCGTGCTCCCGCGCGATCACGAGGGTCGGCATCTCGCCGAGCTGCTGGCGCAGCGCGCACGTGCCACAGATGCCGTGGGTGACGGTCGGATCGCCGAGGGGATCCTTCGTGCCCATGTACCTCTGACACCAGGCGCAGACCGTGACCATCCTGCACTCCTCGGGCGAGAGCCGCGCGGATGCTAGCACGACTCGGAGCCATTCTCGACGCATCCATTCGCGCTTCAGGCGGCGCGCGGCAGGCTCGAAGGGAGGTCGCAGTCGTGCCGGTAGCGGAGGAGCCACCCCAAGGAGGCCAGCCCGGCTGCCGCGGCCACCACCGACACCCCGGGGGCGGCGAGCAGGGGTGTCATCCCCGCCAACCCCACCACCCGCACGACCTCGAGCCCGAAGGCCCAGGCGCGCCGGTCGAGCAGGCCGCCCAGGCCGGCCAGGCTCAGCGCCACCGCGATCGCGGCCGCGGCCCGCTCAGGTCCCGACATCCGCGCGCTGCCGAACAGGAAAGCGGTGGTGGCCGCGTTCACCAGGATGAACTGGGAGAGCACGTAGAGCCGGAGACCCCGGGGCGCCGGCGGGTCGTATTTCACGACGGTGGCCCGGTCGACCTCGGTCGCGGCGACGGAGCCGCCCAGGTCCTCGGGATGCCAGCCGGGCGGCTTCCAGAAGAGGCGGAAGCGGTCGCGCCAGCGGCGCGTCTTGCTCGCCTTCCGGGCCAGCTCCATCCAGTAGTGCGCGTGCGCCCAGAGCGGGTTCCAGCTCTGGAGCGGGGTGGTGATCCCGTAGACGGGCTCCTCCTCCTCGGCCGCGAAGGTCCCGAAGAACCGGTCCCAGACGATCAGCGTCCCTCCGTGGTTACGGTCGATGTACTTGGGGTTCCGGCCGTGGTGGACCCGGTGGTGGGACGGGGTGTTGAGGACCCATTCGAGGGGGCCCAGCCTGCCGATGAGCCGGGTGTGGATCCAGAACTGGTAGAGCGTGTTGAAGGAGGAGACGGCGAGGAACATGAGGGGCGGGAAGCCGAGAAGGGCCAGGGGCAGGTAGAAGACCCAGGAGAAGGCGGCCTGGAACGCCCCCTGCCGCAGGGCCACCGCGAGGTTCATCTCCTCGCTCTGGTGGTGGACGACGTGCGCCGCCCAGCCCGCGTTCGCCTCGTGGCTCCAGCGGTGGAACCAGTAGTAGAGGCCGTCGACCCCGAGGAAGCAGAGGGCCCAGGCCCAGGCCGACGTGCTCGGGATCGAGAAGAGCCGCCCGCGCTCGAAGAGGAAGAGGTAGCCCGCGAACAGCCCCGTCTTGAGGAACACCTCCACCACCTGGTCGAGGATGCCGCAGGAGAGGTCGTTGATCGCGTCGTTCAGCCGATAGACGTCCCGCTCCAGGAGCCGGGCGACCACGACTTCGATCCCGATCAGCAGGAAGAAGACCGGGATGGCGAGATGGATGTAGTTGACGTTCACTGGCGCAGGAGGAACGAGCGCCGGACTCCGCAAGAGGCCCCGTCGAGAAAGGGCTCGACCGACCAGCGGCCGTAGAGGGAGTTGGCCATGATGGCGGTTCCGGCCACGGGGAGGGTGGCGCTCAGCTCCGGAAGCTGGCCGCTTGCGGTGAAGGGGACAGTGAGGATCTGGTAGGCGTACCCGCGGGGCGTGAAGACCTTGATCTGGAGGACGTGGGGTCCTTCGAGATGCCGTCGGAGCTGGGTGCTGAGCTTGAGGTCGAGGATCTCGGTGGCGGAGAAGACGGCCCGTTGGCCCAGCGGGGGCGAGGAGACCTGGACGGGCAGGCAGGGGCGGCGGGGAGAGTCGCCGCCCCCCCCGACGCCCTGGCGGATGGAGCCGGTCTCCGCCTGGGCGAGGAGAACGAGGGCGCCGAGCATCAGCATGGGATCACCTCAGAACTGTACGCAGTAGACGATGCCGGCTTCGGTGCCGACGTAGAGGAAGCCACCGGCCAGGTCGAGGGTGGGGCTTCCGACCCCGGCCGCTAGGGCGGGGTCGCCGAGCGTGAAGCTGGCCAGGGTCTTCCCGGTCGCATAGTCCAGACGGTAGACCTTGCCGTTGCTCGAGCCGACGTAGACGTGGGGACCGCCGGCGATGAAGACGGGGGACGAAGGGTTGGGGATGGGGTCGAGGAGATCCAGGACCGGATCACGCACCCAGGTGGGAAGCAGGGGCGGCGTGGATCCCCCCGCATCGTCCAGGGCCCAGACTCTAGTGTTGGTGGAGAAGAGCAGCCGCCCGTTGGTGCGGTCGGCGCCGACGAACAGCTTGACCGGTCCATCGAGGCCGGTCAGGAACGGAGCGAGCCAGGCGGCCGAGCCGTCGCTGGCGTTCAGGGCGTGGATCTCCCCGCTGGCGACCCCCACGTAAAGCCGGCCGTTGCGCACGATGGGGCTGCCCATGACGGCGCCCAGGGCCGTGGACCAGATCCGGGCTCCGGTCTCGAGGTCCAGGCACCACACGGTGTCCTGCTCGCCCACGCCCCCTCCGAAAGCGGCGCTCGCGAAGTAGACCCGCTTGTTGACGTAGTCGACCGTGGCCTGGCCGCTGATAGCGCCGATCTTCAAACCGTTCGCGCTTCCGTCGTAGGACCAGGCTACGCTACCGTCCGCGAGCTTCAGGGCGTAGAAGCGGTTAAGGGAGCCGGGAGTGCCGTCGCGGGTGCCCGCGAGCACGTAGTCCCGGGTCCCTCCGAAGAAGGTGAAATAGCCGGAGGGGGCGGCCTGCACGGGGGCCAGGGGAGCCGGCAAGGGCAGGACCGCGTTCCAGGCCACGTTCCCCCGGTCGGCGTCGATAGCGTAGACGCTTCCACCCTGGGAGCCGAGGAAGATCAGCCGGTCGGCGCCGAGGACCAGGCCGGGCGGATCGACGGTGGACGGCCGCCCCTGAGAAGGCCCATTCAGGAGACCGGGAGTCCAGGCCGGCGGCCAGGTGCCGCCGAATGTCCCTTTCAGCACGGAGTGCAGGGTGTTGTCCTGGGCCACCGCGTGGATCTGGCCCATGCCGTTGCCGGGGGGAACGATCGACATCATACCGACGTTGTAGGCCCACTTGACGTTGCCCGAGGTGTCGAAGGGCCGGCCGCTCACCTCCTTCGAGGTGTCCGAGAAGACGCCGCCCCCCTGGTAGACGAAGGCCGTGTAGCAAACCGCGGTGTCGTTCGCGAGCGGAGCGTGCAGGAAGGAGCCCTTGGTCCCGGGGAGCCCGGGCACCAGGGCGAGCATGACGCCGTCGGCCAAGGTGGCGGGCGGCTTGCAATCCGAGGTGCCGCCCGTGGACACGGTGTACTTGATGAGGGTGCCCGCGAACGGCGGGCCGGGGTTGAGCCATTCGAGGGTGTTCTCCTCCTTCTTGGAAGTCGCCGTGAAGAAGGGGACGCCGGCCCCGCGCACGGTGGTGAAGATGATCACCTGCAGCTCCCCGGACGGGATGCGCGTGCCGCAAGCCGAGACGGCCGTGACCACGACGTAGTAGATGCCGGGACCGGGAAAATCCGCGGCCCGAATCGTGTAGTTGCCGCCCGTCGCTCCCGGGATGTCGGTGTAGGGCCCGCCCGTGGTGGCGCTGTACGACCACTGGTGGCCGGTGATGACACCCCCGCCCACCTCGGAGGACTGGAGGTCGGCCCCCGATCCTCCGACGGGGACGATGGTGGAGCCGGACAGGACGCTGATCGTCACCTGCGACAGGTCGGAGTCGATCAGGTACGGGAGGGTCTTCGTGACCGCGCAGCCGCCGAAGAAGGCGTCCACTCGCAGCACGTGGCTGCTGCCCTGGGCCTGCGGCCCCACCACGAACTGGTCGGAGCCCAGGACGGGTGCCGCCGCGTCGAGCGTCCAGTCGTACTGGTCGAAGAGCTTCGGGGTGGCGGAGAACGTGTGGGGCACGCCGGGGCACAGGGGAGCGGGCGGGACGATGTCGACCGTGAGCCCCACCGTGAACCGCCGGCTGCGGGCGGGGATCACCGCCGGCAGGCCGTGGGTGAAGCGCAGCCGGTAATCGAGCCCGTCGTCAGTGACGGCGAGGTCCGTGTAGTCGGCCACGCCGTTCGGGGGGACGAAGTTCCGCGTCGTAGTCCCCGTCAGGAGGCCGGGCCCGCCCAGGAGGCTGGCCGTCACCGGGCTGCCGTCGCAATGGAGCAGGTTCCCGCCGTCGTCCAGGCTCAGCAGCTGAGGCTGCGGCGAGAAGGGGGCGTTCTTGGCGTTGCAGGCCGGCGGCTGGACCGCGACCTCCATCCGGCGCGACTGGCAGTTCGTGTTGAGCAGCACCGAGAAGCTCGGGCGGTTGCCGTTCGCGGAGACCAGGTCGGGCCGGCCGTCCCGGTTGAAGTCGCCGGTGGCGAGGCCCACGGGCGTTCCCACCGCGATTCCATAGCTGACCGCAGGCTGGAACGTGCCGGTTCCCTTGCCGAGCAGGATCAAGACCTGTCCGGAGTCGAGGCTCGTGGTGGCCACGTCGAGGTGGCCGTCGAGGTTGAAGTCCTCCACCACGATCGCGCTCGACTTGGTGCTGGTCGGCCAGTTGCTCGGTGCCGCGGCGAAGCCGATGGCAGGGTCGTTGTCCAGGTAGAAGACGTTGGTGTCGTCGCTCCCGAAGACCAGGTCGGGATGGCCGTCGGCCTTGAAGTCCCCGGCGGCGATCGCACGCGGCTTGGCGACCGGCCGGATCGTGAGGCCGCCGAAGCTGATGACCCCGGGGGTACTCGTGTTGAAGAGGATCGATACGCGGCTGCTTGCGTTGTGCGCGACGGCGAGGTCTACGAAGCCGTCGTGGTTGAAATCCGCGAGCGCGAGCCCCACCGGCTTCATGGGAGCACCGAAGTCCAGGACGACCGGACCTGAGAACGCTCCGGTCCCGAGGCCGGGAAAGATCCAGACCTGGTCGTTCCCAACACCCCGGTCCGGGGCGACCGCGAGGTCGAGCTTGCCGTCGTGGTCGAAGTCGACAGTCGCGATCCCCACCGGAGTCCCCGTGGCGTCGTAGGTATGGATCAGCGAAAAGGTCGGCCCGAGTCCGTTGAGGATGAAGAGCTTCCCACCTCCGACCACCGCCAGGTCCGCAAGACCGTCACCGTCGAAATCCCCGGCCACGAGGTGCTGCGGCGACGTGAGCCCACCCCCGAGGTACGGTATGGCAGCGCCGAATTTTCCGGTCCCATCGCCCAGGTGGACCGAGAACGTGTTCTTGTCCGGATTGGGGATGACCACGTCCAGGTTCCCGTCGCGGTCGAAGTCGGCGGTGGCGATGTCGCGTGCTTGGCCGAGCGTGCCGAACTCCGGCGCGACGCCGAAGCTCCCGCTGCCGTTCCCCACGAGCAGCGTCACCGCCGCCGCCCCCGCGTTCGCGGTGACGATGTCCACCTGGCCGTCCCCCGTGAAGTCGCCGGTGACGGTGGTGACGACCAGGGAGCCCGACGTCGTCACCGGGTAGGTCTGGGCGGCCCCGAAAGTGAGCCCGGCGCCCCCCAGGATCACGGACACGTCGCCGCTGCCGTTGTTCGAGGTCACGAGGTCGGGATCGCCGTCCCCGTTGAAGTCGTCCGTGGCGATCAGGTAGGGGACGGAGCCCACCGGGACGTTGAAGAGGAAGGTGAAGCTGCCGGCGCCGTTGTTGCGAAGGATCGACACGGTGCTCGCGTTCGAGTTCGAGGTCGCTGCGTCCAGGTCACCGTCGCCGTCGAAGTCCGCCAGCACGAGGCCGGTGGGCGACGACCCGGGGGGAAGGGAGACGCTGGGACCGGGCAGGAAGCCCCCGAGGCCGTCTCCGAAGAGCACCTTCACGGCGTCGGTCGACCGGAGGTCCACCACCAGATCGGGCTTGCCGTCGCCGTTGACGTCGCCCGCCGCCACCGAGGCAGGGTTCGTCCCGACCGTGAACGACACCGGACCCGAGAAGCCACCGCCCGTGTTCAGGAGAACGGACACGGTGTTGGCTAGGTAGTTGGAGACCACGATGTCGAGCCGCCCATCAAGGTTGAGGTCGGCCAGGGCGAGCCCTCCGGGACCCGGCCCCACCCCGATGAAGCCGGGGGGGCCGAAGGCGCCTCCGGCCTGGCCCTTGAGGATCGCGATGTTGTTGGAGCTGAACTCGGTGACCACGAGGTCGAGGAAGCCGTCGCCGTCGAGGTCGCCGACCGCGACCTGCACGGGGTCGTTCCCCACCGGGTAGCTCACCGGCGAGGCGAAGAGCCCCGGCCCATTGGCCAGGAGGACCGAGACCGAGCCCGGGCTCCCGCCGTTGGTCACCACCACGTCGAGGCGGCCGTCCTGGTTGAAGTCCCCCCGGGCGGCGCCGACGGGGTTGACGCCGGCGGGGAACGTGCGGGCGGCGGGGCCGAAGGACACGGCCGGGCAGCCGAGGCCGGAGTCGTTCAGCAGGATCCCGACCTGGGCGAACAGGAGGAGGTTGACCCCCAGCGAGGCCACGTCGTCGCGTCCGTCCCCGTTGAAGTCACCGGCGGCCACGCCCTGGAGACTCGTGCCCGTGTCGAAGCTGCGCGCCGCGGGGAAGCCCCCCGACCCATCGCCCAGGTACACGAACGTCTGGCTCGAGTTCGCGACCAGGTCCGGGTTGCCGTCGTTGTTGAAGTCGGCCACCGCCACCGAGACCGGCCCGGTCCCCGCCGCGAGCATTCCGATGCTGGTGAAGGCTCCGCCGCCGTTGCCCTTCAGGACGTTGATGACGTTCGCCCCGTTGACCGCGACCGCCAGGTCGAGGGTCCCGTCCTTGTTGAAGTCGGCGGCCGTGATCGAGAGCGGGTTGGCGCCCACGGGCGTGCGCGCGAAGGGCTCGCTGAACGCGCCGCTCCCATTGTTCTGGAGGAACGAGAGGTTGCCGGCGGCCTGGTTGACCGAGACGATGTCGAGGTCGCCGTCGCGGTCGAAGTCGCCCACGACCAGCGAGACGGGCTGGCTCCCGGTCGGGATGTTCTGCGGGGCCGCAAAGGTGAACGGACCCCTGCGGAGGTAGATCCGGACCAGGTTCGACCCCCTATCGGCCACCGCCACGTCGTCCCTTCCGTCGCCGTCGAAGTCGCCCACGGCCAGGCCGTACGGCGCGCTGCCGAGAGGAAGGGAGAGCGAAGCCCCCGAGAGGGTGAAGGTCCCGGTGGCGCTTCCCTGGAGGAAGTTGATGGTGCTGCCGAGGAGGTTCGAATTCGCCACCACTAGGTCCAGGTAGCCGTCGTCGTTGAAGTCACCGGCCGCGATCCCCCGGGCCGTGTTGCCTCCGGAGGAGAGGTCCGCTCCCGGCGTGAAGCCACCCGCCCCGTCCCCGAAACGGACGGAGACCGTGCCGGTGACGAGGGTGTTGGTCACGGCGAGGTCCACCTTGCCGTCGCGGTTCCAGTCTCCCAGCACGATGCCGAACGGCTGGAGCCCGAGCCCCACCGGGACGGAGCCCGGGGGCGTGCCGAAGCTCGGGCTCGTGCAGGTGTCGGCTTCCGCGGGTGGCGGAAGGGCCGGGCCCAGAAGACCCAGCGTCGGGAGGCCCGAGGCGAGGAGCCGCAGCGTGACGGTCCCCAACCTCCGAAGGCCCGTCACCTCGCCATGGCTCATTACGGAGCTTAGCCTCCTGGGGGAGGCTACCTCCACGGGCTGCGGCAGGACGGAGGGTCGTCGCCCACAGCCTATCCTAGACTATACCCGTAAAAGCGGGTAAACGTTGTTGATCCGGCTCACACCCGCTCGTTTCAGGGGAAACTTCCTGGGGACGGCAGAGCCCGACCCTGACCGAAACTCACTGGCAGACAAGGCGTTAGGTGAGCGGCTCTCCTGCGCGCTGCCCGCGAGGGCGACGCCAGCCCCCGCTCGGCTGGAGCGCCCGGCGCCCCGGTCGCCTGCCGTATAGAATTCGGTATGCCCGTGAGCCCCGAGGCCCTCGCCCAGCACAACCTCACCCGTGACGAGTACGACCGGATCGTGAAGGCCCTCGGCCGGGAGCCCAACCGCACCGAGCTGGGCCTCTTCTCGGTCATGTGGTCCGAGCACTGCTCGTACAAGAGCAGCAAGAAGCACCTGCGGACGCTGCCCACGGAAGGGCCGCGGGTCGTGCAGGGGCCGGGGGAGAACGCGGGGGCGGTGGACATCGGCGACGGCCTCTCGGCGGTCTTCAAGATCGAGTCGCACAACCACCCGTCGTTCATCGAGCCGTACCAGGGCGCGGCGACCGGGGTCGGCGGCATCTGCCGCGACGTCTTCACCATGGGCGCCCGGCCGATCGCGCTCGCCGACGCGCTGCGCTTCGGCCGGCCCGACGGACCGCGGACCCGGACCCTGGTCACCGGCGTCGTCGCCGGCATCGGCGGCTACGGCAACAGCTTCGGTGTGCCCACCGTCGCCGGCGACGTGGCCTTCGAGGAGTGCTACGACGGCAACATCCTGGTCAACGCCTTCTGCCTCGGCATCGCGCCCGCCGACCGCATCTGGAAGGGCGCCGCCGGCGGCGTCGGCAACCCGGTGCTCTACGTCGGCGCCAAGACCGGCCGCGACGGCATCCACGGCGCGACCATGGCCTCGGCCGAGTTCGGCGGGCGTACCGAGGAGAAGCGCCCCACGGTCCAGGTCGGCGACCCGTTCATGGAGAAGCTCCTCCTCGAGGCCTGCCTCGAGCTCATGGGCTCGGACTGCCTGGTCGGCATCCAGGACATGGGCGCGGCCGGGCTGACGTCCTCGTCGATCGAGATGGCGGCGCGCGCCGGCAACGGCATCGAGCTCTGGCTCGACAAGGTGCCGACGCGCGAGACCGCCATGACCCCGTACGAGCTCATGCTCTCGGAATCGCAGGAGCGCATGCTCATGGTCGTGCACATGGGCCGCGAGGCCGAGGCCATGGCCGTCTTCGACAAGTGGGACCTCGACGCCGCGGTCATCGGCGCGGTCACCGCCACCGGGCGCGCGGTCGTGAAGATGCACGGCGAGGTCCACGCCGATCTCCCGGTCGGCCCGCTGACCGAGGGCCTGGCCTACGAGCGCCCGATGCGCAAGCCATCGTACGTCGCCGAGGCCCAGAAGTTCGAGCCCTCGACCATCCCGTCGCCGCCGGTCAAGCAGCTGGCCCAGGCCCTCCTCGCGGTCGCGGGCTCGCCGAGCATCGCGTCGAAGGAGTGGGTCTACCGGCAGTACGACCACAACGTGCGCCACGGCACCGTCGTGCGCCCGGGCGCGGGCGACGCCGGCGTGGTGCGCGTGCGCGCGCCCGACGGCCGCGAGAAGGGCATCGCCATCACCGTCGACTGCAACGCGCGCATGTGCTGGCTCGATCCGTACGAGGGCGCGCGGCTCGCGGTCGGCGAGGCGGCGGCCAACCTGGTCGCGTCCGGCGCCGAGCCGCTGGCGGTCACCGACTGCCTGAACTTCGGCAACCCCGAGCGCCCGGACATCATGTGGCAGTTCGCCGAGTGCGTGCGCGGCATGGGCGACGCGTGCCGCGAGCTCGAGACCCCGATCGTCTCGGGCAACGTGAGCTTCTACAACGAGACCGACGGCAAGCCGATCTACCCGACGCCGATGATCGGCATGGTCGGCCTGATCCCGGACGTGCGCGAGCGCGTGACCCAGTTCTTCCGCAAGCGCGGCGCGGCCGTGGCCGTCGTCGGCGAGATGCTCGGCGAGCTCGGCGGCTCCGAGTACCTGAAGGTCGTGCACGGCAAGGTCGCCGGCCGCGTGCCGCGCTACGACGCCGCCAAGGCCAAGCGGGTCCACGCCCTCGTGCTCGCGCTGGCGCGCGCCAACGTCCTGCACTCGGCGCACGACATCTCCGGCG
>WNGL01016639.1_pt1 | contig 10471 bp, 9 predicted proteins | sample 5400591 | NCBI WGS metagenome assembly WNGL01 (sample SAMN13153377, study PRJNA577476) | soil metagenome | isolation source: 80 cm soil or saprolite under Garry oak tree replicate 1 | place: USA:California | collected 2016-06-15
TGCAGGTCGTGGGTCCTGCCGTGAAGCTGGTCGGAGAGCCGGATGCGGGAAATCCGCACGTCCGGTTCGATGAGCGGGGAGTGGAAACGGAGCGATGGCCGCATGGCCCCCAGTCACCGCGCCTCTCCTCGACTCTACCGCGGTCGAAGATCGCTGCGGCGCCGTGCCTCAACACCGTGCGTGGCCCGCGTGGGCAACGGCGAAGCCGCCGTTGCCCACCCTACGCGCGATCTCTGAGCGGCTTGGTTGGAACGTGCCAAGCCTTGTCACTTCCGCGGCTGATTGAAATATCTCAGATCAGGAGGCGCTTGGCCCTTCTTGGCGGGCATCAGCAGGCCGTCCCAGCTCAGCATATAGTGCTCGCTGCCGATGCGGGCATGCTGGTTGTCCTCGACGCAGCCGGACTCGCGCCAGAGCGGCCGTGCCTGTTGGGCGCGGCGGTAGCCCTTGGTCACAGTCCAAGGACGCGTCAATGCATGGTCGATGACCGTGATTTCGTCATGCAGGATGTTCGGGTCGGCCTTGTCGCTGAAAATCCGCTCCTTGATGACGGTCTGATTGTCCTTGTGCAGGGGAATGGCGGTGCTGTCGAAGGTGCGGGGTCCTTTGAGCCCGCGGGTCTCGACTTCGAGAACGTCGTAGCGGCCATCCCCGTCGGCATCGATCCATTTGCCGATGGAATAGCCCGCATAGGATGGCTCGATCTGCGCGGGCCAATCGCGTCCGTCGGTAAAGATTCGGCGCATGTCGTTCAAGAAGCCTATCAACATGTATGTGGTGTCGGGCATGACGAGGATTTCCATCGTGCTGTACACATTCATCATGCGCGGCATGCCCGGGGAAATGCAGGCAAAGTCTCGATCGAGGCCCGCCCCGCCCGCTCGTTGGTCCGCGAGGCTCGCCTCCAGCATGGCCTGATATTCCGGCGTCAGCGGGGCCTGCTGAGCGAGACCCTCGGATTTGTTCGGGTCCCATGAAGGGTTGCCCCTGAGGGCGGCGACGAAGGCTCGGCTCCACTGGCCTCTCCAGTCGGGATATTTGGCCTCATCGAATGCCTGAGCGCCGGCGATTGGCAGGCCGAGCGCCGCCGCCAGCACGATGGATCCGATCGAGCGTCGGAACTGCATGATCGTCCTCCCCATGATCGCATTGCAGGAGCGAATGACTTGTCCAGGCGCAGTGCGGTGACTTGCAATGGTGTCATCGCCAGAAAAAAGATTTGGCGCTCAGGATGCGATGCCTGCCGACGGCATCCAAGTTGCCCGTTTGCTCCCGGGATTTCGGCACCTCCCAGTGGCAGCTCCGAGATGAGGCTACATCACCTCCATGCGGATGCGGAAGAGGGAGGCGGCATTGAGCACGTGCAAGGCGCCATCCGGCGACCCAGACCAGAGGCGCTCACCAGATCCGGGCGCGATCTTCCGGCTTGAGGTAGAGCTTGTCGCCCGGTTTCACGCCCCAGGCGTCGTACCAGGCGTCGACATTGCGCAGGGGTCCGTCGACGCGGAAACGCGCCGGCGAATGGGAGTCGGATGTCACCTGCTGCTTGAGCGCATCGGCGCGGGACTTCGAGCGCCAGACCTGCGCCCAGCCGAGAAACACTCGCTGATCGCCCGTGTAGCCGTCGAGAACGGGGCCGGGCTGCCCGTTGAGGGAGGCGCGATAGGCGTCGAGCGCGAGCAGGATGCCGCCGAGGTCGGCAATGTTCTCGCCCATGGTCTGGGCGCCTTTCACGTTCACGTCGGGGGCGACCGAATAGGCATCGTATTGGGCGCCGTACCTGGCGGCCTCGGCCTGGAATTTGACCGCGTCGGCCGGCTGCCACCAGTCGGAGAGCACGCCATGGCCATCGGACTTGCGGCCTTGATCGTCGAAGCCGTGGGTCAACTCGTGGCCGATGACGCCGCCGATGCCGCCGTAGTTGATCGCCATGTCCGCATCCGGATCGAAGAATGGCGCCTGCAGGATGGCCGCCGGGAAAACGATCTCGTTGCGGGTCGAGCTGTAGTAGGCGTTCCCCGTTTGGGGCGTCATCCCCCACTCCTCCGGATCGACCGGCTTGCCGAGCTTGCCGACCGCATAGGCCCATCTGAACTCGGTCGAGCGGCGGACGCTGCTCAAGAGATCGGTCGGATCGATCTTGAGCGCCGAATAGTCGCGCCATTTGTTGGGATAGCCGATCTTGACCCCGAACAGGTCGAGCTTTTCGAGCGCCTTGGCCTTGGTCTCGGGGGTCATCCACGTGAGCTGTTCGATCCGGTTTCGCAGCGCGCCCTTCACCCTGCCGACCAGCTCTTCCATCTTGGCCTTGGAGTCCGGTGGGAAGGCCGCGCTTCCAGCGCGGTCGGTCTTCGGGCTGACCCGCCAGCTCCTTGCTGTGGAATTCGAAATGCGCCTCGACGAACCGCCGGGACAGGAAGGGCGCGGCCTGGTCCGCGACCCGGAAAGCCTGCGATGCCTGCAGGGTCTCGACCGGGATGTCGGCGAAGATCTTCGCGAGCCCGGGGAAGGCGGTTTTCTGGCGAACGACGACGCGACCGGCCTCGCCCACCCGAGCGGCCGTGAGCCAAGTCGACCAGGGAAAGCCGGGGGCGTAGGCGTCGAGTTCCGTCTGCGTCACGGGGTTGTAGGTCTTGTCCCGGTCGCGGCTTTCGGCCCGGCTCCAGCTCGCCTCGGCGATCCGGGTTTCGAGGGCGATGATCTCGTCAGCGTGCTTCTGCGCCTCCGGCCAGCCGATCATGTCGAGCATGCGCGCGACGTAGTCACGGTACTTGGCCTTCTTGTCCTTGAACGCATCTTTCAGGTAATAGTCGCGATCAGGAAGGCCCAGTCCGGACTGGGACGCGTAGAGCGTATTCTGGGTCGGGTCCTTCTGGTCCTCGTTCACCGTCACGAAGAAGAAACTCGCGCCGAAACCGCTTCTCGAACGTCCCATCAGCACTGCAATGTCGGCCTTGGTCTTGGCGTCGCGGATCGTGGCCAGATCGTCTGCGATCGGCGTGGCGTCGAGCTTTTCGATCCGCGCTTCATCCATGAACGCGTTGTAGAGCGCGCCGATCTTGCCCGCGTTGCTGTCGGGGGAGGCGCCGGACTTGGCCGCATCCTCGATGATCGCGCGGACCTGTTCCTGCGACTTGTCGCGGAGCGCTTCGAACATGCCGAAACGGGTCTTGTCCGCAGGGATTGCCGTCCGCGCAGTCCATGCCCCGTTGGCATAGTCGAAGAAGCTGTCCCCAGGGTTGGCCTCCCGGTCCACGCCGGAAATGTCGAAGCCCCAGGCGCCGTACCGGGGCGCGGGCGCGGTCTGTCCCGCCGACCGATCGGCCCATGGGGAGGCGAAGAGTGCGAGCGCCGCGGCCAGCGCCGCGCTCATAAACAGGTTGGTTTTCAGCGGCATTCTCAGGATCACTCCTAAACTTGTGCGAAGGATGGCAATCTATACAACAAACCGGCTCATTCAATCACCGAGTCGGCGCTCGCCTGATGTTGTCACCCTTTCGCGGGCCCGCATAGTTGCAATTTTCGCCGAAGGGGTAAGCAAATGGATGGTGCCCGTTGCTGACAGAATCGATAGCTGCTAGTGCGGCGAAGGATGAAATCTGCTATGTTTTGGCTGCCGCCGAGTGTAAGTGTGAAGGAAAGACACAGATGAAGAGCCATCTCGACCGCATCACCTCTGATCCGCATGTCTTCGGCGGCCGGCCGTGCATCCGTGGACAGCGCATCCGTGTCAGCGATATCCTGGAGCTGTTAGCCGGTGGAGCAACCCGGACGGAAATTCTCGGCGATTTCCCCTACTTGGAAGATGACGACATTACCGCAACGCTTGAATACGCCGCACGGCATCTCGATCATCCGATAATTCGGCCCTCGTGAAGTGAGGTTCTTGATCGATGCACAATTGCCGCCGGCCCTCGCGCGAGACCATCATTGAAATTTCCGATCCCTGACTGAGGAATGCTCGGCTTCACCAACCTTGGTGACCTTATCCGCCGCGACCGCGATCTCGGCAAGGTCGCGATCATCGATCTCGGTGGCGAGGAGGTCCCGCGCGAGTTCAGCTATGCCCAACTCGACGCCATGGCCAAAGGCGTCGCGCGGGCGCTGCTTGGCCGCGGCCTTGTGCGCGGAGACCGGGTCGCGATCCTGTCCGCCAATCGTGCCGAGTATCTCGCCGCCTATTTCGGAGTCATGCGCGCGGGCCTCATCGCGGTGCCGGTCAATTTCAGGTTCCCGCGCCGAACGATCCACTTCATCATCGAGGATTCCGGTGCGAGGCTCGTCTTCTGCGACGCGGCGCGCCGCGCAGACTGTCCGGAGAATCTTGCTACCGCGTGTTTCGGCAGCGAAGGGGCCGAGAGCTTCGACCGCTTTCTCGATTCCGGTCCGTTCGACACCGTCGTGCCACGTCCCGACGAGCCTGCGATGTTCCTCTACACCTCCGGCTCGACCGGGGTGCCGAAAGGCGTCGTGCTCTCCCACCAGAGCCACATCTGGGTGGTGGAGACGCGGCTCGGGCGCCAGGATCTCTCCCGCCACCGCTACCTCGTCGCCGCGCCGCTCTATCACATGAACGCGCTCGCGCTGAGCAAGCTCGCCTGCGCCGCGCACGCCACGATCGTGCTGCTGCCGCAGTTCGCCGCCCGGGCCTATCTCGAGGCGATCGAGCGCTACCGCTGCACTTGGCTCACCGCCGTGCCGCCCATGATCGCGATGATGCTGCGCGAAAGCGAACTCCTCGCGCGCACCGACCTTTCGAGCGTCGAGTTCATCCGCATGGGTTCGGCGCCCGTGAGCCAGAGCCTCATGGACGCCCTGCACCGCGCCTTGCCGCGGGCGGCGGTGACCAACGCCTATGGGACGACGGAGGCGGGCCCGGTGGTTTTCGGCCCGCATCCCCAGGGGCTTGCGCAACCGGAAATGTCGGTCGGATATCCGCATCCGAAGGTCGAGCTCCGTCTCGTCGCCGGCGAGAACCGCAATGCGGACCAAGGCGTGCTCGAAATGAAATGCCGGGCGCTCATGCTCGGCTATCACAACCGGCCGGACGTGCCCCCGCCTTTCACTGCCGACGGCTTCTACATCACCGGCGATGTTTTCCGGCGCGACGGCGACGGCTTCCATTATTTCGTCGGCCGCACCGACGACATGTTCGTCTCCGGCGGCGAGAACATTTATCCCGCCGACGTCGAGCGCATGCTCGAGCGCCACCCTGACATCGTCCAGGCCGCCGTGGTGCCGGTCGACGACGAGATCAAGGGGCAGAAGCCGGTCGCGTTCGTGATTGCGAAGCCCTGGCGCAAGCCGAGCGAAGATGAGGTGAAGCAATTCGCGCTGGCCAACGCTCCCGCCTACCAGCATCCCCGCTTCGTCTGGTTCGTCGACGAGCTTCCGCTCGCCTCGACCAACAAGGTCGACCGGGGCGCGTTGCAGCGCGACGCCGAGCGGCGGCTCATGGCTCGCCGATCCTGATAGGCTGCGCGTATCCTTCAGTTCGGCGTCAAGCCGGAGGTCTTGAGAATAGGAGTCCAGCGGACCAGCTCGTCCTGGACGAATTTGGCGGTCTGCGCGGGACCCCGATCGGTCACCGGCTCGAAGCCGGCATCGATCAGCTTCTTCTGCAGGTCCTTGTCGGCCATGATCTCATGCGTCGCTCGGGCAAGCCGGTCGATGATCGGCCGTGGCGTCCCGGCGGGAGCAAACAGACCCATGAACATCAGCGTGATGAGATCGGGAAAGCCCGCCTCGGCGGCGATCGGAATCTCGGGTGCGCCCGCGAGATGCCGATCGGTCCCTGCGACCAGAATGCGAATTTTTCCCGCCCGGTGCATTTCGAGCGCCAGCGGCGAGACGGCGGCAGCCATCATCGGGATGTGTCCGCTGATGAAGTCCGCGAGTCCTGGGGCGGCGCCCTTGTAGGGCACGTGCACGATGTCGGGCAGACCCGCCAGGTGCTTGAACAGCTCGCCGCACAGATGCGACGAGGTGCCGGTGCCCGCCGAGCCGTAGGACAGCTTGCCCGGATTGGCCTTGGCATAAGCGACCAGTTCCTGCAGCGTGCGCGCCGGCACCGATTCATGCACCATGAGTGCCGACACCGAGACCGCCTGCACGACGATCGGGGCCAGGTCCTTGACCGGATCGTAGGGCGGATGGCTGGTGATGACCGGAAGGATCACCAGCTCGCTGGTGGTGCCGGCGAGGAGCGTATAGCCGTCGGGCTGCGCATGCGCAGCCGCGGTGGCGGCGATCAATCCCCCAGCGCCGCCCTGGTTCTCGATCACGATCGAGCCGAGCTGCGGCTTCACCTTGTCGGCCCACAGGCGGGCAACCACGTCCACCACGCCGCCCGCCGAGCGCGGAACGATGAGCCGGATCGGATGGGCGGGATATCTGCCTTGAGCGGATACGGGAAGCGAATTGACCGCGGCTGTCGAAAGCGATGCCAAGCCAAATGCCAGCACGTCACGCCTGCGCATGGGAGGGCCTCATTCCTTGCAATCCACCGGCCGCGGCGACACTAGGGTCGCAAGCGGACGCGCGCCAGCCCATTCATTGGGCGGCAACGCTCTTTCAAATAGGCATTGCCACTCCCCATTCGCTAGTCTCCTCGATAGGGATTGCGGGCTTGCCACGTCGTGGCGCCCGCAGGAGACCAGATCGAAAGCTCGGCTTCGTCGCGAGGAGATGTACTGGTGACTGAACTCGCAAGCTCCGAGGTCGACCGGCAACTCCCCATCGGCGAGGAGATTTTTCTCGACCATGTCGGGCACTTCGTGCGCGATCGGGAGGCGGCGGAGCGCGCCCTCGTTCGTGCGGGATTTGCACCAACACCGGTGTCCATCCAGGTCAATCCGGACCCCGACGGGACGCCGCGACCGAGCGGCACCGGCAACATGACCGCGATGCTCCGGCGCGGCTATATCGAAGTGCTGTTCAAGACCGCCGACACCCCGCTCGGGCGCGAGTTCGATGCCGCTGTTGCGCGCCATTCCGGCATTCACCTTGCGGCCTTTGCGGTCGCCGACGCGGGCAAGAGGCATGACCGCCTTGGCGCAGCCGGCTTTCGCATGCGTCCGCTGGTCGAGATGCGGCGCCCGGTCGAGACCGAGACCGGCGCCGCGACCGCGGCATTCACGATCGCGCGGGTCGAGCCCGGGACCATGCCGGAAGGCCGCATCCAGATGCTGACTCACCGCACCGAAGATGCGGTGTGGCAGCCGCGGTGGCTCGCCCATCCGAGCGGCGCGCTCGGTCTCGCCAGCTTCGTCATCGCAGTGCCGGACGTGGAAGAGGCAGGGCGGCGCTTCGCGCGCTTCACCGATCGGCCTGCAGCGCCGACGCCCTTCGGTCAAACCGTCGTCCTCGATCGTGGCCGCGTGGAGCTTGTCACGCCGGCGGCATTCGAAGCCTTGCTTCCGGAGATGCCGATCCCGTCGCTGCCGTTTGCGGGCGCCTATGGCGTCACCCTCAAGTCGCTCGATGCGGCCGAATCCCTGCTGCGCCGGATGAGCCTCCGAACGCGCCGAGCGGGGGCGTGCCTCGTGGCACCCTTCCCGGATGAATTGGGCAAGGGGGCCTGGCTGTTCGCGGAGAACAATCAAACTTTGTTATTTCGCTCATAACGACGGCCTCGCCGTGGCCTCGATCAGCGACGTGACATCGTCGATCTCCTCGATCGCCCACAATTGCTCGGCCAGTTCCCTTGCAGTAGCGGCGCCGAGAACCGGCGCGACGAGATCGTTGAACTTGGCCCGCAGTCCCTTGTCGTCGAGCGGCACCAGGCGGGAGCCGAGCGCCTCGTCGGCCTGGCGGGTGAATTTGCCGCGCCCGGTCGTCACCGTCACCCGCGCCGGACGCAGTTGCGGATAGAGCCGGTCGATCTCGGCTGGCGCGCTGACCTGGAGCTTTCCTGCGAGCGCAGCGAGCGCCGGATCGCGGCGCATCTTGTCGTCGAAATGCTCGAACCTGATGGAGCGGAATTTGAGCGCGAGCGCCATCAGGTAGGGAAAGCTCAGCTGCGCGCTTGCGAAATCGTTCCAGCCGGTCTCGGCGTGCTCGGCGGCGATGCGGTAGGTCTCGGCCTCGATGCGCTCGACCTCCTCGGTTGCGATCTTCTCCTCGTTGAGGAGGCCGATCAGCGCCTCCACGGCTGGCTGGATATGCCGGCAGCATGGATTGGGCTTGATGTAGCAGTCGGTGATGCCGAACGGCACCGCGGGCGGAAGCTCGATCAGGCGTGGCGTGGCGCGGCCGAAGGCGAAGGCCTGCAGGAAGCCGTCGCGCGCCTCGATGACACCGGGCGGGCCCTCGACACCTTCCTTTGCCAGCAGCGCCGCCTGCAGGCCTTCGCGCGCGGCGTGGCCGGCGTGCAGGCGCTTGATGTCGGCGCCGCCGTTGACGAAGGCGAACAAGCCGGCTGAACTCGACGCGGCAATGCCCAGCGCATTGGCGAGCTGGTGCGCGGACAGCCGGCGCAACTTCCCCACCGCCATGGCCGCGCCGAAGACAGCGACCGCGCCGGTCGGGTGGAATCCGCGCTGACGCAAATCGGGATGGCACGCCCTTCCGATACCAATGGTCGTCTCGTAGCCCGCGATCACCGCCTCGATGAGCGCCTTGCCGCTGGCCTTGCCTGCATAGCCGACCGCGAGCGCCGCCGGGATCACGCTGCAGCCTGGGTGCACCGAGCCTTGCCGGTAGCCGTCGTCGAGCTCGATGCCGTGGGCGGCGGTGCCGCCCAGGAAGGCGGCGTCGAGCAGGTCCGCGCGCCGCGCGCGTCCCGGCACCGGCACGCGGCCGGCCGGGCGCACGGAGGCGAGCACAACCTCGGCGCGGGTGGCGACCTCACCGCCGGCGCCGGCGATCATCACGCCGACGGTGTCGAGCAGATGGCGGCGGGCGTAGTGGCGGACTTCGTCGTCAAATGCGTCATAGCCAAGCTTGCTGACGAAGCCGACGAGTAAGTCGGTCGCGCCGGTGGCCGGATGGAGCGGGTGAAGGGCTTCGGCGTGCGACATGAGTGCTCCGGTGCGCCGGTCATACCTGCAGGATCGGGGTTGTAGCCTGGCGGCAAAGGCCTGACGAGTCCGGCATGGTCGCCGGTCGTCCTATCGCCCCGAAGCCTGCGCCCTCGGTTTGAGCTCATAGACCGCGGTCGCGTTCATCGTGTTCGGCGGCGCATTGGCTGGCACGATCGGGGGGATGATCGAGACAGAGCTCAGCCGACACTCGGCCTTGAAAATTTGAGACAGGGAAGCGCACTCGTTTTCGGCCATGCCGTAGAGTGCCACGCGTGCCGTCTCCTGCGCCTTGGCATCTGGAACCGCCTGCGGCTCCGCAACCGCAACCGTCGTTCGGAACGTGCTGGTGACACGGATGATCGGGTCAATCCCGAAAGCCGAAATTTGCGGGACCGAAGTGATAGTCGTTGTCGTTTGCGCGTTCACGCTCGTGGCGACGAGCGTGAGCATCATCGGGATCGCTGCCAAGATATTCATCGCCAACTCTCCTTCAAGCTTCGCGTTGGTGGTTTGCAAGGCGGAGATTGCATCGCGCTGGAAAGCCTTCCGCGCGATATTAACGTGTTTCGTATGCGCCTGCGCCGGAGCAGAACTGTGTCCGGCGGGCTCGGCGAATCAATGATTGAGGCGCGCGGCGTCACGCCAGCTTCACCAGCGCGTCGACGGCGACGACGCCCTCGCCATCCGGCCGCACGATCAAGGGATTGATCTCGGCTTCGGCAACGGGGGGCTCGTCCTGCAATGCCAACTGCGACAGGGCGACGATCGCCCGCGCCAACTCCGCAAGGTCGCCCTTGGGTTTGCCGCGATAGCCGGCGAGCGGGATGAGGCCGCGCACCTCGGCGATCATCTCCTGCGCGGTGGAAAGATCGACCGGCGCCAGCCGCAGGCTGCGGTCGCGGTAGATTTCGGTCAGAACCCCGCCGGCCGCCACCATGACGAGCGGTCCGGCGGCGGGGTCGACGCGATAGCCGACCAGGACTTCGCCCAACCCCGACACCATCGGCTGCACCAGCACCCGTTCAAAGCGCAGGTCGGGCCGGCAGGCAGCGACGGCTCGGCGGATTTGGCGGATCGCGGCGAGAACTCCTTCGTCGTTCCCGACGCCCAGCACGACCCCGCCGATGTCGGTCTTGTGCGCGATGTCGGCCGACAGCGCCTTGACCGCGACCGGGTAGGGAAAGGGCAGGGCAGGCGCGCGGGTGATGTCCACATCGAGCGCGATGGCGGGCGCGCAAGCGATTCCCAGCTGATCGAGCAGCTTGTAGGCTTCGAGTTCGTCGAGCAGACGCCCGCGCGGCTCCGACGTCGCTGCACTTGATGGGTCAAGCCGTGGCTTGTCCCTGGCATCCAATGGCCGCGGCGCGCGCCGCCTGAGCGCCGCCGCGATCGCATCGGCGCACGCTTCGGGGGTATGGAAGCTCGGCACCCCGGCCTCGCTCAGCGTG
>WNGL01024272.1_pt1 | contig 10471 bp, 9 predicted proteins | sample 5400591 | NCBI WGS metagenome assembly WNGL01 (sample SAMN13153377, study PRJNA577476) | soil metagenome | isolation source: 80 cm soil or saprolite under Garry oak tree replicate 1 | place: USA:California | collected 2016-06-15
AGAACTTCAAGTGATTTGGAAAACTCGGCCTCACCGGGTAGCTCGGTGGATCGAGTACGGTGAAACGTTCTCCTTGCTGCATTTGCTCCATGCTGGTAGCCATCACGGATTGATTCTTCTTCTTCAATAAATCGTCATAGTTCGCCTTCGACTGATCGTACCCGCGCGTCAATTCTGCCAACTGTTGCTCCGTGGCTGGCTCTTCATTCAAACGCGCCTGGTATTCACCGATCCTTGCCTGCAAACTGACAATGGCGCGTTCACGATTTGCAATTTCTGCTTGATTCGCCTGGAGCTGACTCTGAAGTTGCAACATTGGAGCGCTTTGCCCTGCTTGTTCGCCGCCAGCCCCTTGCTTCGCATTCCGATTACCTTTAGGGGCGTCCACAATTTCTTGTCTCATTCGCTCAGTCCGTGCGATCTGCGCTTTAAGCTTCTTCACCTCTGGATACTGATCTGTATAGCGAGAGCTAAGATCCGCCAACTGAGATTTCAACTTATCAAGATCCTGTTCAATCTCCGCGAGTCCAGTCGGGGTTCCATCGGCTGCTCGAACATTCGTGTGCAGATTGCGGTATTGTTCAATCAATGACTGATAGTAGACCCGCTGTTGCTTTGCTGCATTGAGTGCATCTTGTTCATTTTGCAACTGCCCCTGCAATCCTCCGAGAATCTGAAGATTGCTGGTCTGTTGGGATGGCAAGGCTCCCATGTGACCGGCCTGGAACTGTCGAACTTTCGCTTCTTGGTCAGAGAGAGTCGCTCGCGCATCTTCCAGTTGCTTCTCGATGAACTTTGTCGTGTCCTCGGATTGCGATTGACGAACCTTCAGATTCTCGTTAATAAACAGCCCGGTGAGTTCGCTTGTCACCTGCTGCGCGATCTTCGGATCTCGCGATGTGTAGTTGACTCTGAATGCGGTAATCTCGTTATTTCTTGAGTCCCTTACAAGTTCAATTGAGATGTCCTTGCGCATGAGTTCTACTTTATCGTCGGGCGAGATCTTTCCACCTGGTCCACCGTAGAGATTTAGTTTGTCGATGATAAGAAGAAGGCGCGTGCGGCTGAGAATCTGCTGCGTGATGCTCTGCAAGCGATCCTGCAGATTTTCATTGACGTTTGGCGCAACATAGTTCTCGGGCATTGTTGGCTGCTCGACGAGAATCATCGTGCTCGACTTGTATTTGTTCGGTAACATCCAACTCGCACCCCACACGATCAACCAGCCGAGAAAGACTGGAATCAGAAATGCGACGTGGCGGCGGCGCGCGATGTCGAAATAGCGCTCGAAATCCGGCATCGGCGATTCTTGTTCTTCTGAAAGCTCTGGCATACTCATCTTCCTAGTGGCCTCGTGAAGTTATAGGCAATCGAAAGAAACACCCGGTTGCTGTCAGGAAATTGGGACAAAGATGAAATGCCCCCATAGCTCTGGTTGAAGTGACTGTACCCCGCGTGCGCGCTCAATCGCTCGGTCAATCTGTGACGCACGGATATCGTCCCCGAAATGGATCGTCCGCCCTCATTCGCAACTGTGAAAATAGGAGTGGCGCTCGTCCGTTTCGAATAATCGAATCCCACGCCCGAGCTCCAGGTGCGGGTCATCTCCCACTGCGCTGAAGCGCTTGCAGTGTCAGACTTGAAAGTGCCTAGAAGTCCACCACCACCCGTGACTGCTCGCGTATAGGTGGCCGCAAGATTCGTTCTCGGCGTCTGCCAGCCCACACTCCCTGTCACATTTGGTGCCCATGCACTGGATTCAGGAAAGGGAGGTTGGAGCGATGTATAGTGCTGCGGACCGCCCATCACCGACAGCGACACTGTACGACTGACGAAGATCGTATAGAAGACGTTGAACCCATTCGTCGTTGTATGCGTTTCGACTGGATCGGTAACTGTATTGGAATATTGATAAATTCCGCCAATATATTGGCCCCGCGATAGTCGTCGACTGTAGAAACCAGATCCTTGAGATGTTTTTGAATTGTACAATCCTGTCGAATCGCCCGCTTTCGGATAGTGAACAAAACCAAAGTTTCCACGACCGCCAATCATTGCGTCCTTGGCAAATTGATAATTAAGTCCACCGCTGGTTTCGTTCGTAATCTGGTCCTGATATGGAGCGATCAGAACACTACTAGGAGACTGTGTCGATCCGGAAACCCCACCACCCGAGTATGGATTAGACTGATTAAATGCGTTTGAATTCTGATTGAAATAATCCTGGACGTCGAGAGCAATGTACGGGCTGATGCGGTACCGGTAATGCGCGCCGCCAGTCTGGCTTAAATTGTTCAAGGCGCTCGTGTGCTGATAGATTCTGAATCCCGTTGTGTAATCCAGAGTCTCAATCTGTCTGGAGGTATTTCTGCTGAGAGATACGCTGGGCAGTATTGAGTAGGTCTCGTCACTGACAGAACGGGTCGAATCGAGCTGCATCAGATTGTCGTTGTAGTCCGCAGTGAAGATAATCCCTCCTCTCAAATAATTTGAGCGCGCTTCCGAGCCCACATTCGTGGGAAAGTGGTCCCCACTGACCGGAGGCGGTGTCATCATTGCAGTGTCGTAGTCCATGCTGAACGGGCCTCCGTTTGCACTTGGCTCCACTTGACTCCAAGACGGCAACGCCCATAACACTGCGAGGCACATCAACAACGTCTTAAGCATTCGTAACCTTCAAGGAACGATAATCGTGTCGTTCGGTTCCAGTTTGATGTTCTGGCCTTGATTCTTGCCCTTGATGAACTCTTTGTAGTTGAAGCCAATCCGGGTCTGGTTTCCATCAGGGCTCTTCCTCAGAATGTAAACACCGCTCTTCTTCGCAAAATCCCTGAACCCGCCTGCGTTTGCGATTGCATCCATCACCGTCGAGGCAAGCGAAAGAGAATAAGAACCGGGTTTGGCTACCTCGCCGAGAATGTTGAACTTCTTGCTGTTGATACGCTCCACGATCACCGTAACTTCGGGCGCATACACGAAGTCTTTCAACTTGATCGAAAGCTCTTGTTCGAGTTGGAGCGGAGTGCGACCCGACGCCTGAATCTCACCAACGAGTGGCAAGGATATCTTGCCGTCCGAGCGCACCGGAACGGACCTGGAAAGATCGGGCTCTTTCCAAACGCTGATAGCAAGAACATCGTCGTTGCCGATAATGAAACTGCTGTCATGTGGACGATTGCTCGAGCTTCCATCGGCCTGCGCGCTTGAAGCCGAGGCATCGGATCTGGATTGACCCTTATCAACTCCCCCGGCAGATGGAGTTTGTCCCGAAAGAGAACTGGCAAGAACCATCGTCAGCAGTCCCCATCGAATTGGGCCATCAATTCTGCGCTTCATTACGCCTCCTGTCCGAATCTTCCAGGCTTTGAACCTACTCGGCCTCGCGATCTATCAAGCCGCACATCAGTGTCCATACGAGAACGACTCATAGAAACTTTCGCTCCGGCCTTGTAGTCTGTCTGGAACCCTTCCCGAAACCGGCACCACATCCGCCGCGTCTATCTCTACTGAAACGGCTTGCGCCAACATTTCCACGGAGAGAACTAGCCGATAAAGATTCTTCTTGCGCATCAAGACCCCTTCAACGCCTTCAAGACTTCCCCGTACCACCCGAACCCGCTCACCGCATTTCAAGAACGGATGAGGCTCAACTCGAAATGGGCCGTCTATCGTCCTGCGAATCGCCTCAATCTCATCCTGCGGAATCATCGCCACATGTTCGCCATGGGACAGAATCATGTATACCCCTGGCGTCGTTAGCACCTGCAACCGGCGATCGAGCCCGCCGCGAACGAATACATAACAAGGGAACAGCGGCAATGAGAGCACCTTGCGCCGGTCCTTCCACAGACGCGTCGATTCGTATAGCGGCAGAAAGACTTCGAAGCCTTTTGCCAGAAGCATTTCTTCGATCGATCTCTCATGCTGGTGACGCGTGTAAACCGCCCACCAGGATGAGCCATTTTCCAATCCGCCGTTGATCGTTTCCTGATATTGCATCCCCACCCGTCTCCCGCACCTTGCGGGGTCGTAGTTACAATGCCCTATTAGGGTGTGTGAACGTACCCGAACAGTAACATCCCCCGGTCATCTGTGGTAACCAAATTCAATAACGTCAATGTGTTTTCAGCAACTTGCCGACCTTGTCTTCTGCTCAGGTTACTCACATAGCGTTACTTACCAAATCCCATCGGGTAATCACTCGGCAGTTACTTCCTTGCTTAACTCTTGCCTTCAAACTGGCCCAGAATTCACGAGCTTCCCTGACGCCCAGACCGCCTCACAAGACCGTCTCTCGAACTGCTGCCCCGATGTCCCCGATTTGCCGTTAAGCCCGTCGATGAAAGTTGGCGCTTGAGTTCCAAACCCAACACCTCTTCACTCCCAAAAATGACGATTCGCGCTATCCAATTCTCCAGTTCACGCAGGTTGCCCGGCCATCTCCATTGCTTCAGAACCTGCACCGCAGCCGGCGCTAGCTTTGGCGTCCTTTTCCCAAACTGCTTGGCCAACTTCGCCAAGAGATATTCGCAAATTTGAGGAATATCCTCTTTCCGCTCGCGAAGCGGCGACAAATGCAAGCTGATCACATCAAGGCGGAAAAGCAGGTCCTGCCGAAAGGTCTGGTGTTCGACTGCTGCTGCCAGATCGCTATTCGTTGAACAGATCACTCGCACAAGCGCCGGCCGCTCTTCCCTTCCTCCTACCCGCACATACCGGCCGTCCTTCAGCAAACGAAGGAGTTTTGTCTGCAGCTCCCAATCCATCTCGCCAATTTCATCGAGGAAGACCGTCCCCCCGTCTGCTATCTCGACCAGCCCCCGCTTAATCTCTTTGGCGCCGGCAAATGCTCCCTGTTCGTGGCCGAATAACTCGCTTTCAAGCAGACCTGCCGGAACGGCGGCGCAATTCAACTTGACGAACGGCTCTTGGCGGCGGTCGGAGCGGACATGCAGAAACCTCCCAATGACTTCCTTGCCCGTTCCGCTTTCACCTCGAATGAGTACTGGCAAGTCGTTGTGGAGGGCGCGCTCAATCCTGCCCCGAATCTCCCGCATCGCCTGCGTATCACCAAAGATTACAGCCTCACTCGGCAGATCCGTCTGTTCGATCCGAAAGCTCGGGGTCAAGTCTGCCGGCATATTCCTCTACGCTCCACAAATGGTCTTGCACGACCTGAGTAGCAAGATTGTGGCCAAATTCAAAGTTGCGTTAGGACATAGTGAGCCAGGTATCTTCCCCGTTTCATTGGTTATTGACCGTTCTGGTCCGAACTGTCCCCAGCCACACCTTTCGAGGACGCAAAACTTTGCATACTTCCAAAGAAGCTGTGTGCATTTCCATGCACTTATTTGCAACGCCACTCGGTCCGGCCGGCACCACAATGCGCCGCCCACTTATCCGAACACAGGGCACAACCTGGCACCCGAGTGTTCGAACCAAATTCAAGTTGTCCGGGGAGGAATCAGCCCCTGGCTAGGAAACATTCCCGCGAGCTGAAATACGGAGTCGCAGTGCTTCGCTGAGGCCTACCGTAGGCTTGGGAGTGAGACGATGCTGCTGAATCTTGTACAGCAGCCCGCGGTAGCTGATGTTGAGGAATTTCGCAGCGTGACGCCGATTCCACCCCGAAACCTCAAGCGCGTTCTGTATCAGCTGCGCCTCCGTGCGGTCCTTTACATCTCGCATGATCGAGCGCATCCCCGACCGCTCAGACTGTGACTGGATGTGAATAGGTTCAACTAGCTGAGAACTCTCACTTCCGTCGGCAATCTTTGTCTCGAGTTCTTTCACCGCGGTTTCCGCGTCCCGCATAATGATTGTTCGAGTCACGAAGTTCCGCAGCTCCCGCACGTTTCCGCGCCAGTCGTAAAGCAGCGCCGCATCCATCAGTCTTGAAGAAAAGTTGAAGTCGCTCCCGATTCTCATCTCCGCGGGAGACCGCCGAATTGTCTCCTCTATCAAATAGGGAATTTCTTCGCGCCGCTCACGAAGAGGTGGCACATGAATTGTGAAAACGTTGAGGCGATAGTAGAGGTCTTCACGGAACGTCTTCTCCTCCAGCGCGCTCTCGATTTGAACGTTGGTGGCCGCAAGAACTCGTACATCTACTCTGCTGCTTTCCCGCGCGCCCAGACGAGTGAACTGGCCATCCTGCAGCACATGCAGCAGCTTCGCCTGCATCTGCGCGCTCATCTCCCCAATCTCGTCCAGCAACAACGTGCCCCGATTCACCTGCTCAAACTTTCCTGGCTTGTCCTTGACTGCTCCGGTGAATGCTCCTTGCTGGTATCCGAATAGCTCGCTCTCGAGCAAATCCGCCGGCAGCGCCGCGCAATTCACATTGAGGAATTTGTGCGGGGAGCGACGCGAGTGCTTGTGAATCAAATGCGCGATGACTTCTTTGCCTGTTCCGCTTTCACCCAGAATCAGAACCGGTGCATCGACATCGGCGAGCAACTGAACCTGACGATGAATCTTCAACATTGCCGGCGAAGCAGCCAAAAAGAAGCGGCCCTCCCCCAGTTCCTCCAGCAGCGGCATCGCAGGCATATCCGCAGCAATTCCCCTCGCTGGCTCAGCAGTCTCGTTGCATGTAGAGGTCAACTCGCCGTGGGACGCGTGCTCGCAGTAACGATTCACCTGCTTGAGCATCACCTGGAAACCTTGGCGCGTCACCGGTTTTCTAAGGAGGTATTGATTGCCAGACTCAGTCGCCTCGGTGTCCAGCCTTTGGTCCGCAAGCCCCATCACAAGACAGACCGAGTGCGCGGACGCGCTTTTCATTAGCTCGCGATATTCATCTGCGCCTGGCGACCCAGCCGCCTGAGTCTCAACGATCACAAGATCAGGACTAAGTCCGTTTTTGAGAAGCGTGAGAGCTTGGCTGCAGCTCGTCGACTGCACCACTCTGTGACCCGCTTCCTCTAGAAGCGTTGTCACCAGTGAGCGTGTATCACTATTTCGAATCACGCCTAGGACGAGCATGAGAGTTTTCACAAGGCACCCACATAGAAATTCGTTCAACTTCAACAAGGAAAATGTGCTCACCTGCCAGCCATTCCGAAAATATTGGACTGTCTGCGGACTACCGCGAATTTGTCGCTTCGCCCGCCAGGCGTGAGAGTCAGGTCATTCTCCAGGGGTTTGCCTGTGAGTTGACATGAAAACAAGGTTCCGACTTCGAGTCGGTAAAACCTCAAAGAAACTCAGGAATCCGCGCACCTCGACTCCCAAGGGTTGAAAGTGGATCACGGCTTGAATCACTGGCAATCTGCTTGGCCTGAGACTAACCGGTCCATTCTTGCGAACCTGATTGAGAGTTGCGACTATAGCGGAGGCGTTGATGAGAAGTCAATGAAACTTTGGTAACAAACATCATTTAGAATTTACGATAAATGAATGATTATATTGATGTTAATGATCTGTTACTCGTACGGGCTGCATCCCTCCTGGGTCCGCTCGCGCCTCCGGATCAAACCCGCAAACAACGCGATAAAAATCAAGTTAACGGGCGATTACGAATCTAAACAACGCCCGCGGACTCTCCATAACTCACGAGGAAGCCATGCTCAGCGTTCGACCAAAAAACATAGCTTCCGGACTATAGTGTCCTCGCTACCGGCTCATTGAAGGTTCCAGCCGATTCAGGAATTTCTCCACTGCTTTTCTGCTCGTTGCTTCACCGGGCACGATTTGACGGCTGGCCGCGTCATCATAATCAGAGAGCACGAAGTTGAAACCGGCGCCGTCTTTGCCCCAGCGGACCACCTCCGACAACACGCAGATTGATCCGTCAGAGCTGTTACCCGAACCATCCTGCTTTTGCAGCGTCATCTGAATCGTGGTTCCTGGCGCCCAGCGCTCCTTGGTGCGCAGATATACACCTGTCGCACTCACATCTCCCACTTCGTAGGAATAGGGAGCACCGCCCGTCCAGTAATACGCAACCAGCCCGGGAACCGAAATCCGTTTCGACCGCCGGCGATTCACGTCGGGAAAAAGCCAGCGCAGCAGACGGATCTGCAATGACACGTGCTCTCCTTCCGCGGCTTCTTCGGTCCCTGTATCCGCATGAACACTGAGTCTGGAAACATCGTTCTTGAAGATAGATAGCGGTTTCTCGCTCCGTTCGGAGGTGTCTTTCTTGAAAATTGTCAGCAGTTCCTTTGTCCGCTCTGAGGCTTCTCTCTTGAGGACTGCCAGCGGTTTCTCAATCCGCTCGGATCTTTCTTCTTTAAAAGTCGTGGACAGTTTCGCTGTTCGTTCCGCGGATTCCTCTCTGAACTTTGCGATTAGCTTGTCAACGACGATCGGATTCTGAACCACCGATTTCTCGATTGGCGCAGAAGATGCTACCTTGGCGTTCGGGCTGGGCAACTCAGTGCGAGTGCCGCCTGAAACAAAGTATTCAACGTATTCCATACGCCCCACTCTTCCTTTTGAAAGACTTGGTTTGAAGCGAGCTAAACCGACCATTAACCCCTCAGAGAGGCTTGCGTATCATCCAGATACCATATGCTTACAAGGCCAATCAACTGAAAACCGTCCGCAGCCGATGACAAAGGGCCATGCTTAAGCACCCAACAGCCGGGACTTTCGTTCTACTAGCCGCGCAAAGCTACCCAAAAGAACGGGTGCCCAAATTGGATTGATCCGTCACCTGAAATAGACTCCTGCGCTTTCTAAGCCTGCTACGGGCCGAATGGCGTAGATTCGCACCCTTCAAAGTGGCGCCTCCACACTCTTTCGATCAAAAGCTTAACCTGCCGCTTTTCACTGTAAGCCGCTACGCAAATCGGCCCCGAAGGTAGTAACCTTCGAGGCCGATCTCAACCACAAAAAGGAGAACCTGACGCTGCATGTCGGCGTCTTGTTCAACCCATGACCCAGAGAGCATGTCCTGGATCCTCGCCTTGCCTTTTCAGTGCAACACCGATACGTCAGTGCGATTTCCTTGCCGACCGCGCAAGCGGCCGCGAAGGTGGTGACGAGAATATACACATCTCAGCCCCAGTTCGACACCTTACAAAAGTTACCGGCGAATCTTCCTCGCCAATTCGCCGTGCGATCCTCAATTCATCTCCCAAAAATCAGCCTATAAACAAGAACGCCTCCGTCGATGCGCACTACGTCGTATGGAGCGCGCAGTGGTGACGCTGACCAGCACAGTCCAATTGGCTGCTGAGGTGGCTGGTAGTTGGGCTACGCCGACCACCAAGTCGGCACCATGAGCTGGGTCAAGTCCATCCCTTTTGAGGTGATGAGGCGGAATGCGTTGATCCTGGCCAATGTCGCGAGAATCCTGAAGCTGCCCACCGCGGAAATCGCGTCGACTTCGGAAGCCGAAGAATGGTTGGACGCCAATCCTGTTCCTCTCCACGATGGGATGTGTTCTAGCGTCCACGCATATTGTTAAGGCGTCGGTATCGCTGCCTACAGTGAATTTGGGTGATACCAACTTCGAAGACGGCGTCGCGGTCCGGGGCTTCTCGCCGAGGAGTTTCCGGAATATTACACTTAGGCTCGAAATCCAACATGAGCTACCTTGATGCCCTAAAACAGGTCTAACGACGAGTTGGAAAGAGAGCATCGAAAATCCGACCCAGAATCCGGCGGAGAGCCTTTTCAGAAAGCTTTTGCGGTTCAAAGTGGCTTTCGAGTAGCAAACCCGAGACAATCGGGCCCAATGCTATTAAAGCTTGGTCGTTGTCTGCTTTTTCGAGCCGGGTAAGTTTCCCGAACAGCTGCTCGTCGGTCGCACTATCACTCGACGTCTTTGACAATTCGAATACTCTGCGGAACCGCTCTTTCGATTCGGGATGGCGGAGCGCATAGAGTTTGAATTCAAGGGTCAGAATCGGCCAGATTCTGTCGCGGACAAGTTCGACATAGAATTCACGAAATGCTTCCAGACTCTGCTTCCGATTCATGCACATGCGGAGACTGTTGACGAGGCGATCGATGTATGACCTCGTTCGATGCTCAAAGAGCGCCAGGAACAGATCCTCCTTGCTCTCGAAATGGGTGTAAACCGCCCCCTTGCTCCTGCCCGCCATAGCGGCGATCTCATCCAATTGGGCGCCTTCATAGCCGTCCCGCACGAACACTTCTTCCGCGGCATTCAGAAGCCTGGAATGCGTTTCCCTTATCCGAAGCTGTTGTTTACTCAGAGTTTCCATAGGCAACTCCCCTCATTTTAAACATCTCCCGCTACTTTTATGGTTGACATAAAACTGACTGGCCAGTATCTTTTCTAATTATGCCACAAACTGCAATTTTCGAAGTGCTCCCGGATGTGCCAAACGAGAAGACGACGACCCGGATAGTGATCGCGAGCCTCGCCGCCCTCCTTGTATGCGGAGCCGCCACCGGGTGGGCGCTTTACTCCCAGGGGTATGAATCCACCGACAATGCGCAGGTTGATGGACATCTGAACGTGGTGAGTTCGCGCATATCGGGCACAGCCGCC
>WNGL01034161.1_pt1 | contig 10471 bp, 8 predicted proteins | sample 5400591 | NCBI WGS metagenome assembly WNGL01 (sample SAMN13153377, study PRJNA577476) | soil metagenome | isolation source: 80 cm soil or saprolite under Garry oak tree replicate 1 | place: USA:California | collected 2016-06-15
CCTTGCCGAGTGCAAGCGGAATTTTTGCATGTGCTTTCGCCTCCTCCCAGTCGGGCGATTGCAAGAGCTCCCGCAATTTCACCGTCACTTTTCGAGTGTTCGCAAGCTCGATGCCCACAGTGTCTTTTCCGGGAATGGGCGCGAGAATGTTAATGCGCTCTGCGCGCGTCGCTCGCGCAAGGTCTCGCTCCAAGCTCACGATCTTATCCACGCGAACGCCTTTCGCTGGATACACTTCGTAGCGTGTAATAGTAGGCCCTTTCGTGATGTCGCCCGGCGCCACTGCAATGCCGAACTGCGCCAGCGTATCAATCAAGATTTGCTGGACATGCTCCAGTTCCGAGGGATCCGCGGCCGCACGCCCCTCCAAATTATGCTCGTCGAGTAGATCCACTCCGGGCAGCACATAATTTTCGGATTTCCACGCGCGACTTGTCAGGCTCGGTGCAGGCTTTGCTTTCTCTCCACTGGCGCGCAATTCGGCGAGCGACGGTTTTCGACGAGCTAGCACCTGCTCGCTAGGCAGTGCAGTTGTATCGACGACCTTTGGCTTCGGCCGATCTATGAGCTCGTCCGGCGAAACAATCGGCCCAACTGGTTCACGCATTGGCATGCCTTTCTTTCTTAGCTGTTTTTCGAGTGATCGCCGCTGCTTCGCGAGCTGTTTTTCACTGATCTCCAGTTTTTCCTTGAGATTGGACCTGCGGAGTCTGCGGTCCAATCGCCATTCCTGCAGTCTTACATTGCCGCGCCGGGTGGCGGCAACCGTCCCGCGAATAAGATAAATCGGACGTAGTCCCGTCACCAAAATCAGCGTCGTCGCATAAATTCCAATCAAGAGAATAACCGAGCCGACCTCGCCGAGAGCATTACGAAGCAAACCGTGATGTTCATCGGCGAAGCGATAGCCGATCCAACCGCCTGGTCCTTGGATGTTAAAGGCGGCATGCCAGCCGCGCAAATGGTACGGTTGCACATGCAGCAAACATGCGCCCGACACGATGAAGAGAATGATCCATGCCAATCGCCGTGTCACGCGCAGGCTCGGGTAAAACAGTTTCGCGGCACCAAATCCTAGCAGAATCGCGGCAAAAAGGTACGCGGCCGCGCCGATCAATTGATAGCAAATTCCCGCGACGATTGCGCCGACGGGTCCGATGAAATTTTGTGCCGGATGATTCGCAGGTGAAATGTTGCTAAACCAGACCCATGACGGGACATCCTTTGGCGTATAGGAAATTAGCGCGAAGAACAGTAATGTGCCAACAAAAAGCAGAACGAGGGCGAAGACTTCGTTCCAAGCGTTGTGTCTGTCCGTGCGAGCCACCGCGTCTGATAGTAATCCTGCGGCAGCTTCTTTCAATCATTTGTAGCGATGTTACGCATTTGAGAAATGCTGCGCTTTCATCTTGCACGTGAGGCTAGAGGGCAGTTACTGTGCCGCGCGTTATGCGAGTTTCCGTTGGGAAGTCAGTGTGCGTTCTCAGCGCCACTGCCGTGATGGCCATTTGTTCCTGCGAAAAACATCCCCTCGGTGAAATGCCAGAGGTCCAAAGGGAACAGGTCGATCCGGAAAAAGCTTGGTCGAAGGCCAACGAAATGGAGTCTGCGAAACCTTCGTCCTCGCCAACGCCGGCCGAATTTTTCCCAGCGAAGCCACGTCCTTAATCAAAGCCCCGTTATGGCCAACCACAAATACGCAACCACGCCTCCCAACATCTCCACGATGCCACCAGGCGTTCCCTTCATCATCGGCAACGAAGCGGCCGAACGCTTTTCGTACTACGGCATGAATTCCATCCTGACCATCTTCATGACCAAGTATCTCTTGGACAAGATGGGACATTTAAGCGTCATGTCGCCGGCGAATGCCGAAGCGTGGTATCACACTTTTGTTTCGGCGCTTTATTTTCTGCCCATTTTCGGCGCAATCCTGGCTGATGCAGTCTTAGGAAAATTTTGGGTGGTCTTCTGGATCTCGATTGTTTACTGCCTTGGGCATCTCACGCTCGCGCTGATAGGTTCGCCGGTCGCGCACGCGATCGAACCGCGCTATTTGCTCGCGATCGGTCTTTTGTTAATCGCGATCGGCGCGGGTGGAATCAAACCGTGCGTCTCGACCAACGTCGGCGACCAGTTTGGCGAAACGAACAAGCATTTGCTTACGCGCGTCTTCAATTGGTTTTATTTTTCGATCAACGCCGGGTCGTTCGTTTCGACGCTTTTGATTCCGTGGTTGCTCGAACCTTACAAAGCCGAGCCGGGCGGTTTCATCGCAAAACTCCCGCCGGCGATTGTCGGTTTTCTGGAAAGCCCGCGCTTGCACAGTCCGGACGTTGCCTTCGGACTGCCCGGTGTCTTCATGGCCATCGCCACGATTATCTTTTGGATGGGTCGAAAGAAATTCGTTCACATTCCACCGGTCGGCTTGCGAACTTATGCCCAGGAGATTTTTAACAAAGAGACCGGCAAGATTATCCTCAACATTCTGATGCCGGTGCCTTTCATCGCGATCTTCTGGGCGTTGTGGCAGCAAAATTTTTCGTCATGGATCGTTCAAGCCGAGTCGATGGATCGACATCTTTTCGGCATCGAGTGGTTGTCGTCCCAAATTCAGACCGTCAATCCGATTTTTATTCTGATCATGCTGCCGCTCTTTTCCTACTGGCTCTATCCATTCGTTGAGAAATTTGTTCGATTGACGCCGCTGCGAAAAATTGGAGCCGGCTTGTTTGTCACCGCGGCGTCATTTTTCCTAGTCGCCATCATTCAAACCCAGATCGATGGCGGCGCACGCCCGAGCATCACCTGGCAGATCTGGGCGTTCGTAATTTTGACCGCGGGCGAAACGCTGGTTTCGCCGACTCACCTCGAGTTTTCCTACACCCAGGGGCCGGTCAAACTCAAATCGCTTATCATGTGCACGTATCTCTTCGCCGTTTCGCTCGGCAACCAATTCACCGCCGCCGTCAATTTCTTCATCCAAAATCCCGATGGCTCGGTGAAGTTGCAAGGCGCCAGTTACTTCATGTTTTTCGTTTGGGTGATGCTGGGAACGGCAGTCTTATTCGCGATCGTCACCCCGTTTTACAAAGGCCGGACCTATTTGCAGGACCAGACTCAAGTCGCAGCCGACGCCGAACCGGCGGTTGGGTTCGCGATCCAGCCGGAAGCATAGCGCTCAAGCGGGATGAAGATTATTCTCGGAATTGGACTTCTATTGTCGTTGTCGATCTTCAACGCTTCCGCCAGTCCGCAGGACGAGGCATTTCAAAAAATAGCGCATGATTACATCGAACGCGAACTAGAGGCCAATCCGGAGCAGGCGACCGAACTTGGCGATCATCGGTTTGATGGGCGACTAACCGATTATTCATCTGAAGCGCGAGCGAAAAAACTGGCGACGCAAAAAGAGTTTAGCGACAAGCTCAACGCCATCGATGGTTCGAAAGTCACAGGTGCGAACAATATCGATTTTCGGATTCTGAAGGAGAACATCGATTACAAGATCTTCCAGGCTGAAGAGTTAAAAGAGCCAGATTGGAATCCACTCATCTACAACCAGAGCCTGGCGAACAGTCTTTATCTTTTGGTTGCGCGCGACTTTGCACGGCCGGAAAAACGCATTCCCAATTTGCGCCAACGTATGGAGGGAATTCCGCGCGTGATCGCGCGGGCAAAAGCCAATCTCCAGCATCCGCCACGCATCCATACGGAAACGGCAATCGAACAAACGCAGGGCGCCATTAGTCTCGTGCGCGAAGGACTCCGTCCGCTCCTCGACCGCGCGCCGCAGATGAAAGAGGAACTGGCACCCTTGCAGGAAAAAACCGCAGCGGCGATTGAAGATTACAAAAAATGGCTTGAGAAAGATCTGTTGCCGCGCTCCGACGGCGATTTTCGGCTCGGCGCGGACAAGTTTCGAAAGAAGTTACGCTTCGCGCTCGCCTCCGATTTGTCGATGGAAGAGATCATGAAGCGTGCGCAGCTCGACTTGCAAGAGACGCAGACAGCCATCTACGAAACTGCCCTCCCGCTTTACAAAAAATATTTTCCGCAAGCTGACCCGCCTTCGCTTGCTGGTAAGAAAGAGGTCACCGCCGCAGTTTTAAATAAATTGTCGGAGCAACACCCCGACGACAACACGATCGTTGGGTACGCCCAAAAAATTGTCGGTGAAGCGACTGACTTCGTGAGATCCCACAATCTGGTGACCATTCCGGATACGCCACTGGACGTAATCGTAATGCCGGAGTTCAAGCGAGGTCAGGCCATTGCCTATTGCGACGCGTCCGGTCCTCTCGAGAAAAATGGTAAAACATTCTTCGCCGTAGCGCCGACGCCCAACGACTGGTCAAAGCAGCGCAAAGAATCATTCTTCCGGGAATACAACAATTACATGGTGCGCGATCTCAGCGTGCACGAGGCGATGCCCGGACATTACCTGCAACTGGCTCATGCTAACGAATTCCGCGCGCCCACACTGGTTCGCGCAATTTTTCAGAGCGGCACATTCATCGAGGGCTGGGCGGTCTACTGCGAACAAATGATGGCAGAACAGGGTTACGGCGGTCCCGATGTCAAGATGCAGCAGCTGAAAATGCGACTGCGCGCTATTTGCAATGCCATTCTCGATCAACGCATTCACGCCGGGAACACGAGCGAGCAGGAGGCGATGGATTTGATGATCAAAGAAGGTTACCAACAGGAAGGCGAAGCAGTTGCGAAATGGAAACGCGCACGGCTCAGTTCAACTCAACTTTCCACTTATTTCATTGGAGTGACCGAACATCTCGACCTTCGTGCTGCGGTAGAGAAAAAACTCGGCAAGAATTTCGATTTAAAAAAATACAACGATCAGGTGATTTCCTACGGCAGCCCTCCGGTCAAATACGTTCGCGAGCTGATGGGACTGTAGGGAATTTGATTCGCTCGCGCGCCGGCTCGCTCACCGTCGGGCTGCCCGTCTATCCGGCTCGGCTCCCGCCGGCCACATTCTGTGAAACGCCGAACTAGAATCGGCATCCTGCAATTTTCTTTTCGCTCACAAGATCGACATCTTCGATTTAAACCTTTTTTTCTTGGCCAGTCGCCGTTTCCGTGCCGCAGCAGGACGTGGTTCTTTCGAAGCCGATAACCGCACGAGCTCGTCAAGATTAAATGTCCTGTGGCGTCTCGTTCCCACTTCACGAAAGTCTACTTGGTACCAGCCGTTCATCCGTTCCACGCGGTAACGTTTTTGCCCAATGCGCATCGGCTCGCGCGCGATCACGCGATGAATGACTTTTTCGTATCTCGAACGCGACCATCGCCGCATCCGGCGGCGTCCCCAATCGATGACGCGGCCAACATCGTCATAGGCTTCGGGGCGCTTGGAGAAATCGAGCAGTGAGCGGCAATGTGCTGGAGCGTTGTGAGATCACTAATCCGCTGAATTTGCCGGCGAAATGGCGTCAGGCTCTCGGCCCCGATTGCACGCAAGCTAAGCACTCGACCATCGCGCAATTTCCAAAGCGGCGCATTGATGTCTGCCGCGAATGGGTTCTGGCCTAACGAATCGCCCGTGACCCGCCACCCGCGCCGCGACGAATGTTTTCGCAGGCCAAACGGTGTTATGCAGGGAATACCATTGCGGTTCAACTGCCTGAGGCCAAAGTCTTCCCAGCGCAGGACTGTTTCCACGGCACCCGCGACGAAAGCGCACGTCGCCAGCATTAACGCCGGATCGGGCGTAAAATCGACAGTGACCTCCAATCGGGTTTTGCGCGGACGCACTCCGACAGCGCTGCTCTGCCGGTTGGCCGCAAGTAATACGACTGGTATCGGCAAAATATGCGCTAGCAGAAACGCAAGCTTGGTAGCATTGCGGGATTTCGATTTCCGCGCATCCGGAAATGAAAAATTATAGTGCGTGCTAAAGCCTTGCAGCTGGCATTTGCGGCCGTGGAGCTTACTCCAGTGATCCAACTCCGCTCGTAAACAACGAATTTGTTCCCAAAGCAGGCGCGTCGCCCGATAACAACAGCCACGCTCCAGCTCAACGATCGGCGTGGCGACTTCGATCACACCAGTATCGAAGTAAATCGCGCCACCAGCTGGCAATTGAAATGATTTCCCGGTCCGGGGAATCATTTTTTTGCGCACTAGACGGCTGGGATCGCCAAAAACCTTCTCCGGCCGCCTCCTTTTACCATCCACGAACAGATTAAACTCCGCTTCAAGACCAATAACGGCACGCGGAAGCGAGGCGTGAAATTCCTTGTCACGAAAGTAATGACCCGGTTCTGCCCCTAAATTTTTCACCGTAACAGCAAGAGATTAGCCTGCTTCGCTGCATTCACGCGGAGTCAAGCTTACAAACCCTAAATCAAGATGCAGATGGTCATCGGTTTCCCCTGCACCGGGTCCGAACGGCCGGACAAGCACCGCCCGGCCCAGCGAAGATGCGATCGCGCCATATCTTTCGATTGATTTCGCGTCATTGAGATACGTATCGCCGATGCGGTAAATATTCGCCGCTGTGCCCCAGGCATGAATGCTTTTTGCGCCGCCGATCTGATGCGCGGGCGACCGATAGCCGCCATTTGCACTGATGAAAACCGGCGCGTCGACTTCCCGGCGAAAATCTTCCAAAAACGTCGCAAGCAAAATAATCGCGCACGGGACATAATGTGGAAACTGACGCAGCAGTAGTTCCGCTTCCCGGCAGTCGACGAGCATCAATTCCGCAAGTGTGAAGTGCGGCGCCAACCGGATCTCGTGCGCGTCCTGCCAGCTGCCGATTTCATATAAGAAACGTGGTAGGTAGTGCACAGTCTCGGACGAGTCGCTTCCTGCTTCGCCTGGTCGCAGCAATGTGCGGTATTCCGCAGACAAGTTCAGGCCATCAATTGGGCGAAGTTCATCCACACTCATCGCGGTTTCCGCTCCGTTCCGGTTAACGCACGATGAATCACTTCGGAAATGGCGGCAACGGTCTCGCGGCGGCCATCCTGTTCCGAATCAAATTCCGTCAGAATAACGGCAATGTACGGCTGACGTTCCGGCAAATAGACAATACCCATGTCGTGGCACGCGGTCGAAATCTCACCGGTTTTGTGCGCGACCGTAGCGTGCGCGGGAAGGCCAGCAGGAATCATTGACTTGAATCGTTGCGCCAGCAAAATGCGGATAGCGTGCTCGCGGCTTTCATTGCTAAGAAAATTGCCGCGAACCGCGCACAACAGCGTTAGCAATCCGTCCGCCGTGACTTGATTATCGATGCCTCTTTCATGTGCCGCGTGATCCTCGACACCGCGCCGCAGTTGTACTCCGCTCACCTGTGCGTCCCGAAGCACGTTTCGCGCATATTCCACTCCGACAAGATCGAGCAGCAAATTGGTCGCGAGATTGCTGCTGGCGGCAATCATTCCTTCCGCAAGCGTGGAAATGTTTACTGTTCGTCCAATGGCCTGGTACAGCTCGGGCAGCGCGTCAGAATCGGAATCGAGGCGAAAAGGAAATCCGTCGGCTGCGCTGATAAACCGGTTTCGTACGTGGAGCGAATCGTCCAGCTGAAGGCGACCCTCGTCCGCTGCGCGAAAAATCGCGAGGAGTACTGCCACTTTGATAGTGCTGGCAGCATGAAACCAGCGATCGCCGGCGAGTGAAAATCGAAGACCGCTGTCGAAATCAAGCAGCGCTACTGCGACGGCGCGCGCCTTGCTCTCCCCAGCTATTTTTTCCACCGCTTCGCGCAAGCTTACCGAAATATCCGCTAGAGAAGCCATGGGACTGCTCTTTACATACGAGCAAGGAAGTCGCAAATTCGCCGATGCCTAACTTGGCCACGTGGATCCGACGGAAAGATGCAAAATGGTTTCGCCCCATTTTCGGCAAACATCCTGAAATCAAGGTCTGGAACGCGTTGAACCGAAAAGTTCCGCTCGAGAAAATGGACGGTCTTCTGCTGACAGGCGGTTCTGATATTTCGCCGGAATTTCTGCGCCAGAAAGTTGTTGATCCTTCTTTACTGAGCAAAGACATGGATCCAGAACGCGATCGCTGGGAATTTGAGGCGGCGCAGGAAGCGTTGTCACGCGGACTGCCGATTCTGGCAATCTGCAAAGGTCTTCAAGTATTCAACGTCGCTCTCGGCGGCACATTAAAGCTCGACATCAAAGGGCACAATTTGCCCGAACAGCGTCATCGCGACGTTCAGCCATTGCGCAGCGCGCACCGCGCGTCGCATCGTTTTCGCAAAGTCAACAGCGCCCATCACCAGGCGATCGAACGGCTGGGCGACGATTTGGAAGCAGAAGCTTGGTGCGCTCACGATGGCATCATGGAGCAAGTTCGGCTGCGGAAATATCCATTCGGCCTCGCTGTGCAATATCATCCGGAGCGCAGCCGCGTTTATAATTCGCTTTTCGAGGATTTCTTGTCGCGGGTAAAGAGACGTAAATTGTCAAACGGGTGAATCGTTAAAAACGGCCAAGCACTTGCCGTTGTAACGATTGAACCTTTCACCGTCTCTTCATGACACCACAAAACACCGTCGCCATCGTTTACGATTACGACCAGACGCTCAGCCCGAGCTACATGCAGGAAGACGTGATCTTTCCTGCTTTCGGCATTAATGGAGAAAATTTCTGGCGCCGCTGCACAGAGCTCGTGCACGAACATGGTTACGACAACGAGCTCGCTTACATGAAGGTGATGCTCGACACGTTCGGGATGGATCGGCCGACCAATGCGGAACTGAAAAAGCTCGGCAGCAAACTGAATTTTTACAAAGGCCTGCCGGAAATGTTCGAAGAATTTCGCAATAATCTTCTCACGGAAGAACAGATCGCCCACGGCATCGCTGTCGAACACTATATCATCTCGTCCGGACTAAAGGTGCTGCTCGATGGAAGCCGATTGCAGCCTTATGTGCGCGCCATTTTCGGATGCGAATTTGCCGAGGACGAAGAAGGCCGGATCACTTTTCCGAAGCGCGTCATCAGCCATACCCAAAAGACGCAGTTCTTATTCAGAATTAACAAGGGTTTGCTCGACATGTCGCAGGACGTCAATGACCACATGGACGCAGACATTCGCCCAATTCCGTTCCCAAACATGATCTACATCGGCGATGGGCCGACTGATGTCCCCTGCTTCACGGTTATGAAGAAAAATGGCGGGCAAGCGATCGCCGTTTACAATCCGGACGATCCGGAGCGCGTCGGGTTTCGGAAGTGTTATCAGCTCTCCGCCCACGCCGATCGCGTTAAGCATATCGCGCCAGCCGATTATCGGCCGAATACACCTCTGCGACTGCTGCTGGAACAGATGGTCGAGGAAACGGCCAACCGGATAATTGCACAGCGCAAGGAAGCAATCGAGACCGGCACAGTGCGTGCGCCCAAACACTAGGCTATAGCGCGCTTGCGCCAGTGATAAAAGAACGGGAGTCCAAGCATGATCGCCGCCAGTCCAATGGATGATCGAACTCCGCGAATCAGCCAAAGATTCACAGCGATTAGCGCGCAAGCCGCAGCGCCGAAGATCAGCGGCGTCCAGAGATATCCCCAAACTCGGAAAGGTCGAGACAAGTCTTGGTGCGCAGCCGAATGAGCGCGACAGCGGTCAACGCAAAAAGAGCTAAATTGTGAAGATCTTGAATAATGCAATTCTTGGTATGTGCCCGTCAGTACGAGCAGCATCGCGAACAGGCCTGAAAGATCAAACCACCGCTCGGGGTTGTGGAACACGGAATGGATCCGCTTCGCAAAGGCAAAGAAATGGCCATTGTGGCAATGGGTCAGTTTGTGCGTTGTCCGTTGAATACTTTCCGACTCTACGCACACTGACAGTGGGACAATCTACAGCCCCATGATTGAACCAGAAGATAGTTTACGGTCTCGCAGGACGTTCATAAAAAGCGCTTTAGCCGGAGCAGCCAGCACGTTAATGGCGGGCATCGACAAACCCGCGGCTCACGCTTATACCGGCGCTCAGGAAAAGCGACAGGGATCAAATGTCAGTCAGCTGGGGCTCAGCGAAGCCTCTCAACTGGTACGCAGCATGAAAGTGTCACCAGTCGAACTGACCCATGAGTGTTTGAGCCGCATAGAACGGCTCAATCCGAAACTGAACGCCTTCATCACTGTCACTGCCGACTCCGCACTGGCTGAGGCTCGTCAGGCGGAAGCAGAAATCGCGCACGACGGTTGGAGGGGCCCGCTACATGGAATCCCGATTGCACTAAAAGACCTGGTAGATACCGCTGGCGTGTGTACCACGGCAGGCAGTGGCTTATTCAAAGATCGCATTCCGACCCAAGACGCGGAGATAGTGCGCCGCTTGAAGGCCGCCGGTGCAGTGTTCCTGGGCAAGCTCAACCTGCATGAGTTCGCTTACGGTGGCAGCTCTGCCATCAGTTACTTCGGACCGGTTCACAATCCTTGGAATCTCGATTACAGCCCAGGCGGCTCTTCCGGCGGGTCTG
>WNGL01010856.1_pt1 | contig 10470 bp, 8 predicted proteins | sample 5400591 | NCBI WGS metagenome assembly WNGL01 (sample SAMN13153377, study PRJNA577476) | soil metagenome | isolation source: 80 cm soil or saprolite under Garry oak tree replicate 1 | place: USA:California | collected 2016-06-15
CGCTGGCAGCGATGACGACATCGCTCGCGACAAGCGCGAGGCGGATGTCCGGTCGACCCAGCGGGTTGACCGGCGTCATGATCGAACAGTAGCGGCCCCTCGGAGTCGGCTGTAGCACCCGGACATGTCGCGATCCGCGGAAGCGTCAAACCGGCAAGGGCAACCCAGGGAACCCGGTGAAGGCCCCACTGCGGAATTAGCCTCTGTCCGTTCAAGGCGCCGCCTCCCGGCGGCGCTCCGCCCGGCTCGCGACCTGCGCTGCGGCGCTGGGGCGCCGTTCTCGGCCGCAGCCGTGCGGCGCTACCGAATCGGATGCCTCATCGAGAGGTTCCATGCCAGGCGCGGGTGCCTGCCCTCCGCAGCCCGGATCGTCCACGGCTGGTCGGCCGCGTCAAGGCCGCCTCCGGCGTCGCACGCGATGGCGCAAGCGCCAGCCTTGACCCGGCCGACCAGCCGAGCAATGCGGCAGCTACGAAGCGCAGAGGCGAGCTGTGCGGTCACGATTGGGCGTCCAAAGCCGCGTGTTCGCGCGGACACCGTTCACACTCATGGCATGGCTCGGCGAGCACTCACGGCAGCGACGCTCACCGCGCTCGTGACCGTCACCGCCTGCACCGGCCGCCACGGCCAGCCAGCTCCAACCTCGTCCGCGGGGCCAACGAGTCCAGGGCCAACCACGACCCTCGGCCAGCAGCCACACGGCGAAGTCCAGGGCAGGCTGCTGCTCGACGCTGGCCTTTACCGCCATTCAGTCCCCGGGACGGTCACGATCGACGGGCCAGATCACCGAACAGTCGCTGTCGGCGCCGATGGCCGCTACTCCGCGGAACTCGCGCCCGGCGTTTATCGAATCACCGGCCACAGCCCCACTTACGGCAGCAACACCGGCACTTGCTTCTTCCGCCTGCCCGTCACGATCACAGCCGGCAGCTCACTGCAAGCCGACGTGCGCTGCCTGGGAAAGTGACAGACCACGGGCAGCCTGCTTCATTTTCTGGGGCTATGGCCAAGACAGGGGCCGGTCGCCGGGCCGCCGTGCCATTAACGTGCCATTCGACCAAGCCGCGCCTGGCCGTTCCAGGCCGCGACAGGCACGCGCGGCAGCCGGGAACCCGAGTAGGAGGGCGCATCCGCGACGATTCCCAAGCTGAGCATCCTCGGGCAGTTGCGCGGCCGTCGCGTTTCGGTGGAGCGAGGTTCACACTCATCCCATGAGTTGGCAACCCTTGATCGCTGCGACGCTCGCCGCGTGCGCGGTTGTCACGGCCTGCGCCGGGCACAATGGCCGACCAGCGTCCAGCTCGCCGGCGCAGCACAGTCCTGGCCGCGCTGATCCCTGTACGCGCGCGCCGCAAACTGTGCTGGTAGATCTCGCGGCCCCAGGGTCGGCAAGGGTGCGCGTCACCGACAACATCGGTATCGCGCACCTGCTCTCGTCTCACGACAAGGTGATCATCACGCCCGCTGGTGCGCCGCTAGCTCCCGGAACACAAAACGACCTGCCCCATGCCGTGTGGGACTGGCTCGTCGTTGCGCCTGCCAAGGTCTCGATACACGAGGTTGACTCGGCTGGTCACGTCGTCGCATCACGTGACCTCATTGCAACAGCGTGCCGGTAACGCCGGCAGACCTGGTGGGGTACCAACTGGGGGACAACCGCGTCAGACAAGTCCGGACGTGCACGGACTACCAGCGACAAAGATCGTCGCGCGTTCGCTCTGGATAGCCCAAATCAGCGGCAGCGTAGGTGCTTCGGGACGAAGAGGTCGCCCGTGCGGCGCTGACCCTGGCCGACCCGAACGCATGCGGACCGCGCGGCGCGCAGCCTCGATGCACATCGCTCACGGTGTCGTGGCTTTGACAACTCGGAAGATGATCGAGTAACTGAAGTTCGTACCGTCGACTTGCCACGCATAGCAGCCAAGAGCGCGGACGCGCGTGTAGGAAGGCCAATTGCGCCATTCGGTGTCCGAGACCGCCGTGCCAAGTCCTGGACGAAATTGCATCGCGGACTGCGGACTGACCCCGCGCTCGAACCGAACCGCGTTGGCCGAGCCATCGACCGGCCGGCCACGGATCAGGACCGGTCCTTGATAACGAGGATCACCGACCCAAAGAACCTTCTGACCGCTGTAGTCGCTCCCGGCGAAATCACTGCTCGGGTCCGGCGGGAACCGCACCGGTAAGACGCCGTTGTCCGTACCCACAGGGTAGATCGGACCCGACCCCAGTCCCGGACCAAACGCAGGCGAGAGAGGATGCTCAGTGGCCGGCCGGCATGTACCACGGACGAGTGCGGGCGGCTGGAATGCTCGCCAGAGCGCCAGAGGGACGGCGTAGCCCGTTTCGGGGTCGGCCTTCCCAGTGCCGGACGTGCTGCCTCCGGACGTCGTGCTCGACTGCGACGGCGTAGCGCGTCGATGCGATCCCGTACAACCCCCGAGGGCTACGGCGAGCAGCGTCAACAACGCGATCCGGACGAGCGCAGCCCGAGACATGTGCAGCCTCCTGAAAGGAGCCCATCCATTCTGCCTTTCCACCGCTCTCGCAGGCCACTCGCTCGCGGCCGGCTGTAACCTCCGGGTCCAGTGACACGTTCAGGAGTCGTGCCCGCGGCGTGTATACCCCCGTCGTCGCGCTCACACGCGGCATAGCACGGTCACTGGCGGACAGACAGACGATGAGGCGCGAATCCAGGCCGGGACGGCGTACCAAGCCGCTTCCCAAGCTGTCGATGCGGGCCGCGACGGCTGACCCCAACGGGACCCCAACGTGCACCGACAACGGCACGCGGCCGCTCACTGCCACCCGCGGCGAACCTGCTAGAAACCCTCGTGTCAGTTGACTTACCCGGTCCTCTTAATCAGAGGGTCGCGGATATCGAAGAACGAATCGCCGCCGCGACGAGTCACGCTACGACCGCGGTGCGACCGTACGGATTTGCCGCTGCGAGTGCGACTCTGCCGCGGAGAGTGTGCACGCTCGCGCCGATGTCCGGTGAACAGCGGCCCGGTCCGAGGCTGCGATGATCTGGTGATGGCGACCCGATTTCACGTTCGATTCGTTCGGCCCAATGGCTGGGCTTACGACATCTGGCCGTCAGCCGAGAACGAAGCCGAAGCAGTGCGAGCCGCCGATGCGCTCCTGGAATACCGAGAGCGTGTGGGCATCGGTGACTACCTCGATGGTGACGGACTGACGGTGCGCGACCCTGCCCAACTCGTGGTCACGCCCACTGCCGACGCACCCGCTAGCGAGTTGGCGCTCCGCTGCACGCAGCCAGACGGCACGGTTGCTCGGGAGTCGTAACGCGCGCTCATGCCTGCGAGGAGCGCGCTGTCGCGCCGAGTTTCGTACGCATGCCAGTACTAGTGTCGCGTGGCGTTAGTTAGTTTGCGCTTGGTGGTGCGGGACAATGGTGCGTGCCTGCTCATCCTGCGCCTGCTCTTGGTCTTCGCGACGGCGACCGGGCGCGGCTGATGTCCTGGGTTCGGTCCTCGACGGTGAAGGCGGGTCTGGCGCAGCGGGCGCGGATCGTGCTGCTCGCGGCCGAGGGTGTGTCGAACACCGAGATCGCCGATCGGGTCGGGGTGTCCCGCCCGACGGTGATCGACTGGCGGTGTCGGTACGAGTCCAGCGGGCTGGTCGGCTTGCAGGATGCGCCGCGCTCGGGCCGGCCCCGGTTGATCGACCATGACAAGGTGATCACCGAGACGTTGAAGCCGCCGCCGAAGCGGCTCGGGGTGACGCACTGGTCGAGCCGGCTGCTGGCCGCGCGGTTGGGGGTCGCGAACAGCACCGTCGCCCGGGCGTGGAAGGCCTACGGCGTGCAGCCGTGGCGGGCCGAGACGTTCAAGTTCTCCACCGACCCGGAACTGGTCGCCAAAGTGACCGACGTCGTCGGCCTGTATCTCGCACCGCCGGAGAACGCGATCGTGCTGTGCGTGGACGAGAAGTCCCAGATCCAGGCGCTGGACAGGACCGCGCCGATCCTGCCGATGCAACCCGGGCTGGCCGAGCGGCGCAGCCACGACTACGTCCGCCACGGCACCACGACGTTGTTCGCGGCGCTGGAGATCGCCACCGGCAAGGTCACCGCAGCCTGCCAGCCGCGGCACCGCCACCAGGAGTTCCTGCGCTTCCTCAAGCAGGTCGCCAAGGCCCATCCCGACCGCGAGCTGCACCTGGTGATGGACAACTACGCCGCACACAAGCGCATCGAGGTCCACCGCTGGCTGCAGGCGAACCCGCACGTCCACGTGCACTTCACCCCGACCTCGGCGTCGTGGATTAACCTCGTCGAGGTCTGGTTCGGCATCATCGAGCGCCAGGCGATCCGCCGCGGCACGTTCCGCTCGGTCAAGGAACTCAACACCAAGATCCGCGCCTTCATCGACAACTGGAACGACGACCGCGCGCATCCCTTCGTCTGGACCAAGACAGCCGACCAGATCCTCGCGAAAGCGAACCGTCAAACAACTTCGAACTCAGGCCACTAGGTACCTTCGAGTCGTGCGGTACGCGTATGCGCGGTGCATGGACGGCCACTACTTCTTACTCGCCGATAGTCCGCACTGCCCCATAGACGGTTCGCTTGCCCCTGCGGCCACTCAGGTGCTGGACAAGCTGCCCGCAGTTGGGCAGCAGCTATCACTTGGTGCACTTGCTGAGAACGGCGTGCCTACAGAGACTCTGGCGGACGTTCTCGTCATCGAACTACTTGATGACGAAGCCGTCCCGTTGCTCCTTCGACCCTGGCATACCGGCGATCGCGGAACGCTCTGACCTTCGCACGCGTCAACGCACGCATCTGCCGCGGGTGGTGCGCGCTCGCGCCGATGTCCGGACGTCCGCAGCGCCCTGACGATCAGTTGTCTGGACGACGGGACGAGCGCTGTCAACCGTTGACGGGACGTAGCCAGGGGTCGAGTTGGATAGCCGTTAGGACCGCGATCGGGAACTTCGCGTAGAGCCGGTCGGTGAGGACGGTGAGTTTGACTGAGACGGGCTGGAACGCGCTCGCGCCGGTCATGTAGATGTGGTTCGAGCTGTCCTTCTCCAATGGCGTGATGGCGTGCTGCGCGGCCAGGATCTGCTCTGAGCTCAAGGCGATCGGCACTGCACAGACGTTCGGTCCGAAGCGGCTCTGAAGTTCCTGCTGTGCGTGCGTGACGTTGCCGCTGGAGACGCCGACGACGATCACCCATTCGTGGTAGCCGATGTAGACGGGATCCCACTTGGCGTTGGGTGGATAGCTGTACACGAACCCGGTGAGGTAGTTGAACCGGTCGGAGTGCAGCTTGATGTAGTCACCGATCGCGTTGTTGTCGGGGTGGCCTTTCCAGCCTCCCGGTGGGGCGGCACACGGCGGGGTTTCGTAGGGGAAGGGCGCCTGGCTGCGTTGCGGGCTTTGCGCCTTCTGCTGGGTTACGGCCAGGGTGCCGGCCCGATAGACGCCGCGCAGCTTTGCCCAACCGGTGATCGTGTCCTCCTCGACAGCTCGCCCGGAAAGTGCATTCAGATCCACGCCCGTGACGATGAGACCGTCGGGTTCACACGACGGCGGCAACCCGTCAAGACTGGCCGGATAAAGGTAGTCGTTAGGGCAGAACAAGGCGGGTCGTCCGGACGTCGCGATCACCTGGCCGACCGCCTCGACCGTGTCGCCGTCTCGCACAATCAGTCGGTCTGCTCGGCCATCCGCGAGCTGGCCGTGACCCAACGGCAGTGAACGAGTCACAACAACAGCGACTGCGGTTGCCACTCCCAACACGACGACGACCGACGCAGCGACGGCCAGTACCGACCGTCTCGACGCCACCGCCATCAGTCGCATCCTGCATCCCGCCCAAGCCGAGCCCTCGGCCCTCGCCACGGTGACGTTCCAACGCGCGCCGCGCGTTGTCCAGCACGGCCTGGGCACAATAATCTGAAGATCCACAAGTGTTACCGGATCTGCCGCTGATGGTGCCCCTCCGCCGCGGCGCGAACTGCGTTCACGTTCCGCGGTTATGGCCAGAGGCTCGTGTCGGACACGAGAATCGTCGTCTTGTTGTCGATGATGGCGAGCTCGACGCACGTGGAGCCGGAGTTGAGTATTCCGCTGTCGCGGCACCCGGTGCCTGCCTCATCCAGCTTCCACCCGCGGCGGTGGATGAGGAAGGTTCTCACCTCGGCCATGATTTCCTGTGGGCTTTGTCTGGGCTCGCCGACGACGACCAGTCGGCGACTGCATACCTGAGAGCCACAGCCGAGATCGTCGGTGTGAGCCAAGTGCAGATCCTTGGGCAGCGGGAGGACGAACTCTGGTGTGGGGTCGAGTGAAATGTTCGCCATCTGCAACAGGAGCAGGAGCCCGGAAAGTACGGCGGCAAGCGGCGCATATAGCGGTAGGAACAGTTCCCCGTCATGGTTGGATCCGGTGTCTCCGCGTCGGTCGAGATTGGCGTGCAGTTGTCGATCACGGCGACCGGCCATCGTCAGCCAACCCGACGCCAAGATCGCGTACACGGCCGGAAGCCACCAGCGCCAAGGCAGCGAGCCGCTTACAGACCCAAGAGCGAGTCCGGCGAAGCCCGCCATCAAGGGCAGAGAGCCGAGCGTCCGCCAGCGCTTCGTTGTGGCCGTCAACACCCAATGGATCACCGGGGCGCCGGCTAACACCGCTCCGACGACCAACAGAATGACCACGCTCTAATGTGACCACGAACGGCAGGTCCCTACGTCGGTGACCGCGAAGGCTGCTCGACAGCGAGTTTGTGCCGGTCGAGATCTTCGGTGCACAGGATGACCACCTGGTCGCCTCAGCGAGGCGGCCGCCGCAAAGGGTTGGCCCCCACCCGTGCCGCTGTCGGCGGACGCGAAAGCGTCCGACGCTGCCGCGGACGGTGCTGGTCTCAACGGCCTAGCAGGGCGAGTAGCCCGAACGAACATCCGCATTTGCCGCGACAAGTGCGCTGTCGTTCATCACGCTGCGGGAGCTTCTAGCCGCCCTCAGGTAGTCCCAGGCGGCCTTGCTGCGGCCGTTACGACGTGCACGATGATGGCGCCGAGCTCCTGGGCACCGCGAGCTGTGGCGCCTACTCGGGCGTGTTCCGTTGCGGTTGTGGCCAGAAGACGCCCCGGTGCAAGCCCGGCTCTCACGGGGGGTAGGCCGGGCTGTGCGTTCTCTCTCTCTAGCCGATCAGGGCCGCCCGTGGTCACGTTCGGGTGCTGAGTAGACCGTCGATCTGAACGGTCTTGCCGGAGCTGAGCACCTTGATCGTGACGGTGCCGGTCTGCAGGCTGAACCGCGGCAGCTGCAGTAGGCGCTGGTAGTGCGTGGCGGTCGCGTAGAGGCTGATGGTGCCGATCTTGGTGGCGCCGACGTAGACGGCGACGCTGCCGCAGTGGTTGCAGGTGGTGGCGACAATGCCGACCCGGTCCAGCTGCACGCTGCTCTTTGTGAGCCGCGCCCCGACGGTCGTGGTCGTGGTCGCGCTCGAGTTCCACCAGTTGCTTCCGGTGACCCGTTGCCAGCCCGTCGACGCGCTCAAAGCTCGGTCATCCAGCGCCCGCGCCGTGCACCTGCTGGGCGTCCACGCCGAGGTGTTCCCGGCTCCGTCGGTGGCCCGCACCGCGTAGCAGTAGTCATAGCCCTGGACGAGACCGGTCGCGGTGACCGTCGACGTCGACGCCGGCAGCGCCTGCCAGCTCGCCGGGTAAACCCACGCACCGAACCCGCCGTTGTAGGCGGCGCGTTGATACCGCACCTCGTAGTGAGCGACGCCGGACCAGGTGGCCGACCAGGACACCACGGCCGATGACGCCAGCTGCACCGCTGCGGTCGGCGATTTCAGGGTAGGCGCCGATGGAGCCGTACCGGGCGGGGTGTAGTCGAAGATGCCGCCACCGGAGCTGACCCCGTACGCCGTGGTGCCGAGGTGAACGACCCCGGAGGTCTGCACCACGAGGGAGCGTGCGACGCGGGTCGTCAGCCCGGAGGAGAGGTCCTGCCAGGTGACGCCGTCGTCGTTGCTGACGTATACGCCTGGGCTCCCAGGGGCGTCGCTGCCCGCGTAGACGCGGCCCGCCGTCGACGGGTCCGCAACGACCGCGGTTGCGCTGTCAGGTGGTGTGCCCCCGGTCGACCTCTTCCAGGTCTGACCGGAGTCCGAGCTGGTGTAGACGCCACCACCACTGTCTGCCTGAATGGCGCCGAACAGCCGGGTCGGGTTACGCGGGTCGAGCGATAGCGCGAGCGCGTCGTAACCGGATCCCTGCGCTTGCGCCGACGTCCAGGTCGCCCCGGCGTCGGTACTATGGACGATGCCGGCAAACCGTGTCCCGACCCACAGCGTCGACGGGTTCGTCGGATCGATCAAGACAGAGAACGCGTTCACGTCGGCGGGCAGCGCGAGCTGATGCCAGGTCGACCCGCCGTCGGTCGAGCGGTAGACGCCGCTCTGGAGCATTGTCGAGTACACCGTCGACGCCGAGCTGGGAGCGACCGCAACAGCCGTCGGCGTGTCGTTGTACACATCGAGTTGCGTGGCCCAGGTCACGCCCCCGTTGTCGCTGCGTTGAACGCCCCGGGATGTCGCGGCCCATATCGTCGATGCGCTGGTCGGCGAGACGGCGAGCGAGTTGACGTTCTGACTGGTCAGCCCGGCATAGGTCCAACTCGCGCCGTTGTCGGTGGACCGGAAGGTGCCTTGCCCTTCGAGCCCGGCATACAGGATCGCGCTGTCGGTCGGCGCCGCCGCGAGCGCGTTCACCTGCGAGCCGGTGATTCCCGAGGAGCTCGCTGTCCACGTGGTCGCCGTGGCGGCGCGGCGGAAGGCACCGAGGTGCGTCATCGCGGTGATCGGCCCGGTATTGCTGACGGCGACGCCCAAGACCTCCTGGTTGGCCGGCAGGCCGGTGTCGTCGGGCTGCCATGTCGACCCACCGTCGTCCGAGCGGAACAACCCCGACGAGTAGGTGCCTGCCCACAACGTTTCCGGCACTGCTGGGTCCCGCTCGAGCGTGGTGACTACGTCGTAGCCCGAGACTGTTCCCACCTGCTTCCAGGACGCGCCTCCGTCCGTGCTCCGGAAGACGCCCTCCATGCCACCGACGAGGATGGTGTCGGCATCAGCCGGGTCGACCGAGACAGAAGCCGCCTCGGCCACCGGCGCCATCTCCGTCCAGGTCGTCCCACCGTCGGCGCTGCGCAACATGGACGGCCCAACGACGTACACGATCCGCGGATCGGACGGCGCGATTGCCAGCGCCTCACCGGCGATGTTGTCAATGTCCGGCCAGGTCAGCAGCGTCCACGTCACCGCACCGTCCGTGCTGCGCCACACGCCGCCGCCGGCCGACCCGATGAACACCGTCGCCGCGTTTTGCGGGTCCACCGCAACGTAATTGAACGTCCCCGTGTCCAGACTGGAGGTCACCTTCACCCAGGTCTGCCCCATGTCTGTGCTCCGATAGATCCCTGACGCGTAGGTGCCCGCATAGACCGTATCCGGCGCGGTCGGCGCGAATGTCAACGCGAAGACCATCGTGTCTGAAGGCAGCCCGCTGCTCGACCGGGTCCAACTCGCACCACCATCGGTGCTACGAAACACCCCGGCGCCGCCCGTGCCGGCCAGGACGAGGGACGGCGTCACCGGTGACGCCGCCAACGCGAAGACCGTGCCTCCGTACAAGGGCGCCGAGGTCCACGACGCGATACCAGCCACCGCACGCGGCGCAGTAAGCGCCATGGACAGTGCCAGAGCCGACGCGCCGACGACCAAGAGCACAACACACCGCCGAGCAGCCGACCGCAGCGCCATGGACCCTTCTACCGCCGCCACTCGCCGTTGTCCATCGTCGGGAGATCCGTCGGCAGCCACCTGCCGCGACGCGCAGCACAAGAACCATTCCGTTCACCGGCAGCATCTCCAGCCCACTGATCCGTGCCCGCAGGTGATCTCGGCCACCAGGTCTTCGTCGCTACGACAGCTGCCGTGCGGCTCCGTCGTAGGTCTTGCTCGCATTAGAACTCGCCCGAGACGTGCCAGAAGAGTGTCGAAGGCACGCCGAAGCGGATCTGCACCCCCGCCTGGCCGCAACGAATTGCGCGAAGTCGTTACTGGCTGGTCAGAGCCACCCGGTCGGCCTGCCTCTCTCATTAGGCAGTCAGGCTGCTCGTTAGGCAGTCAGGCTGCTCGCCCACCAGGTAGGACACCCGGACCTCGGGCGTCGGCCAAGTCAACCGAGGCGGCTCGATCAGATGGATCACGCTGTCAGTCTTACGACGACAACCCCGAGTGTCGCGCGAACTCGCAAACCAACTTTCCGAGCCCGCAGAAACGACCGGATCTCATGGGTTCTGTCGGGCCGGTCTTTGGGGCAGGCTCGGCGTTGGTAGCGGCTGGCGGGTCAGCACTCCTCGGATCTGGCCCTGGAGGTCTTGCGGCAGACCGTGCGCCTGCTGGTCGTGAGGGGACGTGACCG
>WNGL01027155.1_pt1 | contig 10469 bp, 9 predicted proteins | sample 5400591 | NCBI WGS metagenome assembly WNGL01 (sample SAMN13153377, study PRJNA577476) | soil metagenome | isolation source: 80 cm soil or saprolite under Garry oak tree replicate 1 | place: USA:California | collected 2016-06-15
CGCCGATATCGGCGCGCATTCGGCACCCGCGCGCGCGGCCGCGATCCTCGCTGGCCTCGGCTTTTCTCATGCCGAACAGCAACGTCCCTGCGCCGAATTCTCGGGCGGCTGGCGCATGCGGGTTGCGCTTGCGGCAACGCTGTTCGCCGAGCCTGATCTCCTCTTGCTCGACGAGCCGACCAATTACCTCGACCTCGAAGGCACGCTGTGGCTCGAGGACCATCTCGCACGCTATCCGCGCACGGCGATCGTCATCAGCCACGACCGCGACTTGCTCGACAATGCCGTCGATTGGATTTTGCACCTCGAAGCCGGCAAGCTCATGCTCTACCGCGGCGGCTACACGGCCTTCGACCGGCAGCGCCGCGAGCGCCAGGCGCTCGATCTCAAGCTCGGCAAGAAGCAGGAGGCCGAGCGACGACGCCTGATCGCCTTTGTCGATCGCTTCCGCGCCAAGGCCACCAAGGCGCGCCAGGCCCAGTCGCGCCTGAAGCTTCTGGCGAAGCTCGAACCGATTGCCGCCGTGGTCGCCCAGGAGGTGCGGCCGATCGCGATTCCGGCGCCGGCGAGGCCGCTGTCACCTCCGATCATCGCACTCGAAAACGTCGCGGTCGGTTACGAGCCGGACCGGCCGGTCCTCCGCCGCCTGTCGCTGCGCGTCGATGACGACGACCGCATCGCGCTCCTCGGCGCCAACGGCAATGGCAAGTCGACATTGGTGAAACTTCTCTCCGCGCGCCTCGCGCCCATGACCGGCAAGATTACCCGCGCCGATAAACTCGAAGTTGCCTATTTCGCCCAGCACCAGCTCGACGAGCTCGACCCGAAGGACAGCGCCTACGACCACCTGCGCCGGCTGATGCCCGATGCCCCCGAGGCGAAGGTGCGCGCCCGCGCCGGCGCGATCGGATTTCCGGACGCGGCCGCGAACACCCCCGCCGGACTGCTGTCGGGCGGCGAGAAGGCGCGGCTCCTGCTCGGGCTCGCAACCTTGCCAGGGCCGCATCTCGTCATCCTCGACGAACCCAGCAATCACCTCGATATCGACAGCCGCGCCGCCCTGATCGCAGCGATCAATGCCTATCCCGGCGCCGTGATTCTCGTCTCGCACGACCGCTATCTGGTCGAGGCCTGCGCGGATCGGCTTTGGCTCGTCGCCGACGGCGGGGTTGCCCCCTTCGAGGGCGACCTCGACGATTACCGGCGGCTCGTGCTCGGCGATCGCCGCACCGATGACCGGACCGCAGACCCGCGCCTCGGAATGTCGGGCCCGCCGCGCGCCGGCCGCGCTGACATCCGCCGCGCTGCCGCGCAGATGCGGGTCGAGCTCGCACCACTGCGCCGGCGCGTCGCCGAAGCGGAAAGCGCCGTGAAGCGGCTGACCGAGGAGATCGCGCGCATCGATGTCGCGCTCGCGGAGCCCGGCCTGTTCGCTCGCGATCCGCCCAGGGCGGCGGCGCTGGCGAAGGCGCGCGCCGATGCCGTCGAGGCGCTCTCCGGCGCGGAGGACGATTGGCTTGCAGCGAGCGCCGAGCTTGAAGACGCCCAATTTCCTCACCCGCTTGCGAGGGAAGGTTAGGGCCGTCTTGGCTGGCGCCGGCTTCGCCGAGCCTGGGGGCTCGGGCGCCCGCTCGATTGAATAGAGACGCCCGGAGGCAAAGCGGTAGATGCCCGGCCGCGAGCTGCGAATGTAGGTGAGGACGACGGCACGCTCGCCACGCTCGTTGCTGCCGAATTCGATGCCTTCGGGCGCTCCCGCGCGCCGGACGACGTCGCACTCGGTCATCTGCAGCGCGATTCCACCCTGGACCGGCGCGGATCCGGCGCCCAGCGGATCCCCGGTCGCAGCGGCGGAAGCGCCGCCCGGGTCTGGCGCGATGCTGGCGCATTGGCCCTGGGGACCGATGAGGTCTTCCGGTCCCACTGGCCGCAAGGAGAATTCTTCCTTGCTGCCGGAAAAAGAGAGCCAGTCGGCGCGCGCGAAATCGGCTCGCGGTATCAGGTTCACGCTGCTGAAGCTGTCGGCCGAGCACGCGGCCACGACCGACGCCAGTGACGCCACCACGAGCACGCCGATGGGCCCTCGATCGAATCGTTGCATCGCCACGTCCCCGCCCGAACTCCGGTCCCGGCCCGCCCCCGGCCTGCGGCCGCGATTTTGCCGCCCGATCTTGCGGCGATCAACGGTCATTTTGGGGCCGCCTTGCGGCGAAATCGGGTTTGGTTAAGAGCACTCGCGGCCGCAACCTTGCCGGGCGCATGTGCCAACGCACCCTCATGCCTTGCGCTGCCATCGCCCCTGCTCATCGGGCTGCCAATAAGTGACCTCGAAGCCGTTGGTCTTCGCTTCGCTCCAGCGCGCGCGGGCGGCCTCGACGGCCTCGGGATCCTCGCCATCGAACAGGAGAACGACGCGCTGATAGGCGGCGGCGTCGGAGGGCACTGGCGCGCCGTCGATGAGAAAGCGCACGCTCGCGCCGTTCGGATTGTCGTCCCTGACGGTGAGCAGGATCGGCTGCTCGCGCGCCTCGGCCTCGCGCCAGGTGCCGTGCGGCAGGAAGCTGTCGTCGCGGAAGGTCCACAAATGGGCGTCGAGCGCTTCAACCCGCTCCTCGGAGGCCGCCTGCACCACCACCCTCCAGCCGCGCGCGAGCGATTTCTCGATGAGCGCGGGGAGCACGCGTTCGAGCGGCTGGCGATGGAGGTGGTAGAACAGGATTTCAGTCATGCCGATAGCCGCATCAGCTATTTCTCATAGTACTCGGCCACCAGCCGATCGAGCAGCCGCACGCCGAAGCCCGAGCCCCAGCTCTTGTTGATGTCGCTCTGCGGCGAGCCCATGCCGGTGCCGGCGATGTCGAGATGCGCCCAGGGCGTCTTGTCGACGAAGCGTGCCAGGAATTGCGCCGCCGTGATTGATCCGCCCGGACGGCCGCCGACGTTCTTCATGTCGGCGAATTTCGAATCGATCTGCTTGTCGTATTCGGGGCCAAGCGGCATGCGCCAGAGCCGCTCGCCGGTCGCCTGGCCGGCCTTCAGGAGCCGCTCCGCGAGCTTGTCGTCGTTGGCGAAGAGACCCGCATATTCGTGTCCGAGCGCGATGATGATTGCGCCCGTGAGCGTCGCCAGGTCGACCATGAATTTCGGCTTGAAGCGCTTGTTGACGTAATGCAGCACGTCGGCGAGCACGAGCCTCCCCTCGGCGTCGGTGTTGATGATCTCGATCGTCTGCCCGGACATCGAGGTGACGATGTCGCCCGGACGCTGCGCCTTGCCGTCGGGCATGTTCTCGACCAGCCCGATCGCGCCGACCGCGTTGACCTTGGCCTTGCGCGCGGCGAGCACATGAATGAGGCCGGTGACGCAGGCTGCGCCTGCCATATCGCCCTTCATGTCCTCCATATTGGCGGCCGGCTTGATCGAGATGCCGCCGGTGTCGAAGCACACGCCCTTGCCGATGAAGGCGAGTGGCGCGTCGCCGCGCTGGCCGCCGTTCCAGCGCATGATGACGCAGCGGCTCTCGTGCTCCGAACCCTGGCCGACGCCGAGGAGCGCGTTCATTCCAAGCTTCTTCATCGCTGCGACGTCGAGCACCTCGACCGCGACTCCGACCTTCTTCAGCTGGCCCGCGCGGCGGGCGAATTCTTCCGGAAACAGCACGTTCGCCGGTTCGTTGACGAGGTCGCGGGCCAGCACCACCCCGCTTGCCACCGCCTGGCGCGAGGCGAAGGCCTTCTGCGCGCGAGATCGGCGGCCCGCTCCGGCTTGACCCCGCCCCCCGGCAGGTCGGCGACGATCACCGCTATGGTCGCGGCCGCGGGCACCTTGCCCATGGCGACCCCGCCCAGCTTGACGAAGTCCTCCGGTTTGAGGTCCCGCGCCTTGCCGGCGCCGACGACGACCAGGCGCCAGACATCGAGCCCGGCCGGTGCCACGAGGTCGAGGGTCGAGGCGTTTTTGCCCTTGAACCGTTCGGCGGCGGCCGCCCGGGTGACGAGGTCGCCGGTCGGATGCAGAACCTTGCGGGTGGCCGAGCCGAATTTCAGCCCTTCCTCGCAGAACACAATGAGAACGCCCTTGGCAGGCGTCGAAAACGGCGCAAATTCGAGCTTCAGGGCGGCGGACATGGGGAAGGCTGTCCTCCTGGTCCAATGGCGGGCCCAAGGGGCCAAGGCTGCGCGGTTGGTCGCGCCAGTCGACCGACAGATATGACCCGCCTTGCGAGGCCCTGCCAAGCCCTCTCGGCCCCCGGCTGTCACTGGAAGGTGACATTAACCCCAAGCCGACCCACGGCCCCTCGCCCACTTAAGGTTTTGTTGTGCATAGTCAAAGGCTTTGCCTTGGCGAGGCCATTTTGTTGGTTGATCAAGTTAACCTCTCAGGGTGGGCGGCCGACCGTCCGGAGCGCCATTGCGGGCACAGGGGGCCCGGCGGAGCCGGCGGTTTGACCGAGAGCGGGGACGCGCGCGCGGATGGGGTCGATCGGGCGTTACATTTTCCGCACCACGTTCGGTGCGTTCCTGGTGGTTGTCGTCAGCGTCACCACGCTCATGTGGATGACTCAGGCGCTGCGCAATATCGACCTGATGACCAGCCAGGGCCAGACAGTCCTGGTCTTCATCGGCATTACCGGCCTGATCATCCCTCTCCTGGTCCTGCTGATCGCGCCATTTGCGCTGATGATCGCGGTCGCGCATGTGCTCAACAAGCTCGGCAACGACGCCGAGCTGATCGTCATGAACGCGGCCGGCATGCCGCCGTGGCAAATCTTCCGCCCCTTCCTTGCCGTCGGCTTCGTCGTCGCCCTCCTGGTTGCTGTGATCAGCGTTTATGTCTCGCCCAAATGCCTGCGCGATCTGCGGATCTGGGCCACCGAAGTCCGCACCGAGATCATCACCAACAACGTGCAACCCGGCCGCTTCGCGGTCATCGACGGCAAGCTCACGCTCCATATCCGCGACCGGCAGCCGAACGGCCAGTTGCTCGGCATCGTGATCGACGACCAGCGCGATCCGAAGGAACGGGCCACCATCATCGCCGAACAGGGCAACATCCTGATCAATGACCGCGGCGTTTACCTCATCCTCGAGACCGGCACCGTGCAGCGGCACCAAAGCAGCGAACGCGACCCTGCCATCGTCGGCTTCGAACAATATGCCTTCGATCTGTCGCGGCTGTCGCCCACGATGGAGAGCATCACCTATTCGGTGCAGGAACGCTTCCCGTGGGAACTCCTCGACCCGCCCCCCGGCGACCTTCTGTTCCAGTATCAGCCCGGCCAGTTCACGGCCGAGCTGCACAACCGCATCACTGCGCCGCTCTATCCGCTCGCCTTCCTGGTGGTGACCTTCGCTTATCTGGGCGCACCCCGCACCACCCGGCAGAGCCGCGCGATGTCGTTTGTCAGCGCGATCCTTGCGGTCGCGGCGCTGCGCGGGATCGGTTTCGTCGGCACGCTTTCCGGCGTTCACACGCCGATCGCCCTGGTTACGCCCTATCTTGCGCTGATCGCGACGTTCGCGCTGGGCTATTGGGGCATTGCGCGCGGGCTGATCATCGAACCGCCGGCCTTCATCTCCGATGCCATCAGCGCGGCCATCGAAGGTTTGTGGCGACGCACGGGCGCGACGGCCGACGCGACTGGGCAGACGCGATGATCACCGGAACGCTCTCACGCTATTTCGGATGGCGCTTCTTGAGCGCGGTCCTTGCCGTGTTCACCAGCCTCCTGGTGCTGGTCGCGCTGGTCGATTTCATCGAGATGCTGCGGCGCACCGGGGATATGAAGGATGTCTCCGCATTGCTGGTTGCCAAGATCACCGCCTATCGCGTGCCTCATCTCACCGAGCGCGTCCTCCCTTTCGCCGTTCTGGTCGGCGCGATGTTCTGTTACCTCAATCTGTCCCGTCGCCTCGAACTCGTGGTGGCGCGGTCGTCGGGCATTTCGGCCTGGCAATTCGTCGCTCCGGCCTTGGTCGTCGCGCTCGCGGTCGGCACCGCCGCGACCACGCTCTACAATCCGTTGTCGGCGACGCTGCGCGAACAATCCGTCCGGTTCGAGGCGGAGCTTTTTCGCGGCGGCCGCAGCCTCAATGACTTCGGGAGCGGCTTCTGGGTGCGCCAGCGCAGCGACGATGGCCAGGCGATCATCAACGCCAAATCCAGCAGCCAGCAGGGACTTCAGTTGGGCGGTGTGACCGTGTTCAGGTTCGACGATGCCGATCGCTTCCGCGATCGCATTGAAGCCAAGAGAGCGATCCTCCAATCGGGGTACTGGCGGCTGGAAGAGACGCGCCTCTACGTACCGGGCGTGCCCCCCGCGGATCGCGAGACTTTCGACCTCCAGACCAATCTGACCTCCACCCAGGTCAGCGAGAGCTTTGCGACGCCCGACACGGTGCCGTTCTGGGAGCTCTCGTCCTACATCCGCCTTGCCGAAAGCGCGGGGCTCGCCGCCGCCGGATATCGTGTCCAGTATTTTCAGCTCCTGGCGCAGCCCTTCTATCTCGCCGCCATGGTTCTTCTCGCAGCCGCGGTGAGCCTTCGTTTGTTCCGTTTCGGTGGCGTGCAGAAGATGGTCTTGGGTGGCATCGTCGCGGGCTTTCTGCTTTATGTCATGTCGAAGATTACCGGCGATTTGAGCAAGGCAGGGCTGATTCCGCCGTTGGCGGCGGCGGCGCTGCCTCCGTTGGCCGGCGGGCTGACGGGACTGATCGCGCTGTTGTACCAGGAGGACGGGTGATGGCGCCGATCACTACTCGCCCGACCTCCTCGCACCGACGTCTTTGGCGCGTCGTGACGGCTGTCGTCGCGGTAGCGGCGATCGGGTTCTGCGCCATCTTGGACGAGCGGCCGTCGTTCGCGCAGCGCCAGAAAATCGTCGCCTTTCCGAAGCGGCCGCAGCCTCTGGCGCCGCCCAACCCGGGGCTGCTCCAACCGGGGGGACTGAAGAACAACAAGGAAGGCATGGTCGTTCGCGCCGAAGAGGTCCATTACGACTATACCAATGAGCGGGTCTCGGCGATCGGCAATGTGCAGATCTACTACAACAGCTCTACGCTCCAGGCCGACAAGGTCATTTACGACCAGAAAACCAAACGGCTGCATGCGGAAGGCAATGTCCGGCTGGACGAGCCCGACGGCAAGGTCACCTACGGCGAAATCCTCGACCTCAGCGACGATTTCCGCGACGGCTTCGTCGACTCGCTCAGACTCGACGGTCCCGACCAGACCCGCTTCGCCGCCACCCGTGCCGACCGCTCGAGCGGCAATATCACCGTCTTCCAGAGCGGCGTCTATACTGCGTGTGAGCCGTGCGCGGACGATCCCACGAAGCCGCCGAAATGGCAGGTCAAGGCGGCCCGGATCATCCACGATCAAGACGAGAAGATGGTCTATTTCGAGGACGCGCGGATCGAGTTCTTCGGCTGGCCGCTCGCCTGGCTACCGTATTTCTCGATTCCCGATCCTTCGGCGAAACGCAAGAGCGGCTTCCTGATCCCCTCCTTCGGTACCGGCACGAGTTATGGCTTCGCGGTCACCACGCCCTATTACTTCGCCCTCGCGCCGGACTACGACGTGACCTTGACGCCGATGATCACCTTCAAGCAAGGGCCCCTCCTCCAAGGTGAATGGCGGCAGCGGCTTGTGAACGGCTCTTACACCATCCGCGCCACCGGCATATTCCAGCTCGACAAGAAGGCTCTCGCGGACGCCGGCGACACTCCGGGCAATCGCGATTTCCGCGGCAGCTTCGAATCGGCGGGACAGTTCAGGCTGACCGACAAATGGGTGTGGGGCTGGGATGGCACCGTCGTCTCCGACAAATCGTTCTTCCAGGATTACGGGCTCAACCGCCGCCTGCAAAGCAGCATCAGTTTCTTGGGCACGACGCCGGACTATGTGGTTTCGCAGGCCTACCTGCAGGGGCACGGCGACCGCAGCTTTTTCGACATGCGGGCGCTCTATTTCTACGGTTTCAGCAGCGTCGACGATCAGAAACAGATTCCCGTCATCCATCCGGTGCTCGACCACGATTACACGGTCAACCGGCCGGTGCTTGGCGGCGAGCTGAGCTTCCGCAGCAACCTGACCAGCCTCAGCCGCGACTCCGCCTTCTTCAGCCCGGTCACGCAGGCGGCGTTCGACGGCAGCCTGTGCGCGCTGACCAACCCCGACCCGGCAGTCAAGACGCTGAGCAACTGCGTGCTGCGCGGCATCCCGGGCACCTATTCGCGAATTTCGACCGAGGCCACCTGGCGGCGCACGATCGTCGATTCCTACGGTCAGATGTTCACGCCCTTCGCCTCTGTGCGCGGGGATTTCGCGGACGTGCAGGTGTCATCCGATCCGGGCGTAGCGAACTACGTCAACACCGGCCAGACCGATGTGGCGCGCTTCATGCCTGCCGCCGGTCTCGAGTACCGCTATCCCTTCATCAACGTGCAGTCCTGGGGAACGCAAACGATCGAGCCGATCGCCCAAGTCATCCTGCGCCCGAACGAGACTGGCATCAACAAGCTGCCGAACGAGGACTCCCAGAGCCTGGTCTTCGACACCGGCAACCTCTTCCGGGTCGACAAGTACGCCGGCTGGGACCGCGTGGAAGGGGGTGGGCGGTTGAACACCGGCCTCAAATACACCGCGCAGTTCAACCAAGGGGGCTTCGTCAGCGCCGTGTTCGGGCAGTCCTATCATCTGTTCGGACAGAATTCCTTCGCGGTCGGCGGCCCCACCAATACCGGGATCGTCAGCGGCCTCGACACCTCGCGGTCCGACTACGTGGCGAGCGCGTCCTACCAGCCGAGCCCGATCTTCACCCTGACGTCGCGGTTCCGCCTGGGCGAAGCCGATTTCACCCTCCAGCGGACCGAGCTCGAAGCCAGCGCCACTTTCGACCGCTGGACGACCAGGATCATTTACGGCAATTACGCCCCCCAGCCCGCGCTGGGCTATCTCGATCGCCGCGAAGGCGTCCTCGCCGCCGCCAGGTTCAAGGTCAACCCGAACTGGGTGTTGCTCGGGGGCGTGCGATACGACCTGCGGGCCGAGCAGGTCTCCGAAACGCAGATCGGCGTCGGCTATGTCGACGATTGCCTCATCTTGGCCCTGAACTACGTTACAGAATATGCTTATAATTCGAACTCGAAGTTCAGCAGCACGGTCATGTTCCAGGTCAGCCTGCGCACGCTCGGCGGCAATTCCTTCAGCACCGGAGCAGCCGCGCTCAGTTCGGGAATCTCCGGGTTGAAGTGACAACTCGCGCATGGCGCGGACGGCAATTCGGCGAACTCGAGCGACGGTGGTCCAAGGTTGCAGATGATCGGACATCCGGCGATGAACAAAGCAGCAAGGCCAGCAATGCCAGACATGTCGGAATTCCTCACCGCAGGTCGCAGGGGCATGGCCGCCGCGATCCTTTTTGTCGCGGTGACGACGGCGGCCCTCGCCCAGAACGTGGTCGTGATGGTCAACGGCGAGCCCATCACCGCGCTGGACATCGAGCAGCGCAGCAAGTTCATCCAACTGTCGTCCCACAAGACGCCTGCGCGGCAGGAGGTGCTCGACGAACTCATCGACGAGAAGCTCAAGGTAAAGGAGGCCAAGCGGTGGGGCATCGAGGCAACCGATGCCGAGGTCGACAACCAGTATGCCAGCATGGGCAAGCGGATGCAGCTCACGGCCGATCAATTGACCCAGAACCTGGCGAAATCAGGCGTCAATTCGAACACGCTGAAGATGCGCATCCGCGCCGACATCGTCTCTGAAGATGCGCATCCGCGCCGACATCGTCTGGCAGCAGCTCGTGCGCGGGCGCTACCAGGCCAGCCTTCAGCTCACCGATAAGGAAGTCCTCAACGCGCTCGACGTGAAGAAACCCGAGGACGCGGAGATGGCGGCCATGGACTACTACCTGCGCCCGATCCTGCTGCTGGTGCCGCCGGGATCGCCACCGGCTGTGGTCGAGAACCGGCGCAAGGAGGCAGATGGACTGCGCAGCCGTTTCAAGAGCTGCGAAGAGGGCGTACCCATGACCCGCGCGCTGCGCGACGCGGCGGTGCGCGATCAGGTGATTCGCAATTCGGCCGACCTGACACCGGAGCTGCGCAAGATTCTCGACAGCGTTCCGATCGGCCAATTGACGGCGCCCGAGGTCACCAGGCTCGGCGTGGAAATGTTCGCGGTCTGCGCCAAGCAGGAGTCGAAAGCCGATACGCTGGGTAAGCGCCAGGCCCGCGAAGCCATGTTGAACCAGCGGTTCGAGCAGCAATCGAAACGGTATCTGCGCCAGCTCCGTCGCGACGCCTTGATCGAGCGCAGGTAGGGCGCGACCGATGCCGAGGTCGACAACCAGTATGCCAGCATGGGCAAGCGGATGCAGCTCACGGCCGATCAATTGACCCAGAACCTGGCGAAATCAGGCGTCAATTCGAACACGCTGAAGATGCGCATCCGCGCCGACATCGTCT
>WNGL01018289.1_pt1 | contig 10468 bp, 12 predicted proteins | sample 5400591 | NCBI WGS metagenome assembly WNGL01 (sample SAMN13153377, study PRJNA577476) | soil metagenome | isolation source: 80 cm soil or saprolite under Garry oak tree replicate 1 | place: USA:California | collected 2016-06-15
GAGGGGTTCGAGCGCGTCGCGGAAGCCGTCGGAGCACTCGTGTCCGGTGCGTTGGTAGCGGCGGATCCACCGGCGGCGGGGGCTGCTGTTCCGGGTGCCGCGTTCTCGGGCGGGAGTCAGGTGCTGGCCGAGAAGCCGCAGGTCAGTCGCAAGTCAGCGAAGTACTGGGCGGTGGTAGCGGCATGGCTGACACTGAGGGCGATGGCGGGGTGGCCGGGGTCAAGGAGGCGGAGGAGGCGGTGGTGGACGGTCAGCAGCGTGTCCAGGTCGGCGGCCGGGACCTGGGCGGTGGCGGCGGGGTGGTGGCCGGTGTCGAGGCGGGCCGCGCAGAGGGCGGGGCGCCGTCGGCCTCGGGTGGCTTGCAGAGTGGTGCGGCACTGGGCGGGGTGCAGGCCGGCGACCTGGCCGCCAGGCAGCAGGGAGATGGGGGCGGACAGGGCCGGCTGCCGGCATGCGGGACACAGGTGTTCCAGCAGCCGGTGATGCCGGCGACAGGCGAAGATCACCGGCAGTCTCCAGGTCGTGCGCCATGCGCCGCCGTACTGCTGCTGGATGGGGCTGCCGTCTCCGGTCAGGCATTCGGGGCAGTAGCGGGTCGCGGTTGTGAAGATCCATGGGCTGGCGGCTGGGCGGCCGGGGATGCTGGCCGGGACGGCCCAGGGGTACCGGCCGGCCATGCTGATCAGGCATAGCCCGGTGCTCTCAGCCGGGGTGAGGCGGGTGGTGCGGGCGAACGTTCCGGCCGTCTCCGGGTCCATCTCGATCATGAGGTTGCGCCGGGCCGGCGGCTGGGTGCCTTTCCCGGGCTTGGACAGCCCGGTGAGGTGCATGATGCGGGCCGGGGGAAGGCTGAGGCGGCAGGCGAGCCGGAGCAGGTAGCCGGGCAGGGATTCCCCGGTGAGCGGGTCCAGGCTGCGGGGAAGCGGGTCCAGGGTGGTGTTCGCCGCCGCTCAGGATGTCCATGATGGCGACACTGAGCGTGAGGACGCCCGGGCGCGGGAAACCCCGCCTGGCGGTGTGCCGGGCGGGGTTGTGGTGGACGCGGTGGCGGCGTGGTGGTCAGTCTGTCGCGGTGGCCTCCTCGCGGATGGCGGTGCGGGCGGAGGACTCATCCACGATGGTCTTGGCGGCGGTGTAGGCGGCCAGGAGCGCGGTGATCGCGAGCCGGTTGATGGCGCGGGGCAGGCCGCGGGCCTGGGCGTGGATGGCGCGGACGGCGTCGTCGCTAATCTGGGGTTCGAACAAATTTTCTTTACATTTTCGCAGGTCAGAGCTGTCACGTACGCGTCCGTGACGGTGGCTCGAGGGCGCGTGCGAGCGCCTGGTGGCGCTGCTGGGCGGCCTGGCGGTCTTTGTAGCCGAGCCGGGCGGCGATCTGCTGCCAGGCGGCTCCTGCGGCGCGGGCGTCGGTGATGAGCTGGTGCTCGTGCCTGTCGAGTTCGCAGCGCTGGGCGGGGATTGCGTCGAGCGCGGCCAGTGCCCGGCGGATGGCCGCGGCCCTGGCGGGTGTCAACGGGATCTTGACATCGAACAGCGGGATGGTGCCGAGCGGGTCAGTGCCGGGGGCTGCCGTCACGATGTTTCCGGTGGCCCGGGGTCGTGGCCTGCGGCGAGGCGGCGGCGCAGGAGGAGGTTCTCACCGTGGGCGGCTTCCAGCTCGCGGCGCAGCCGGGCGGTCTCCTCGCGGTGACGGCGTTTGAGGTCGGTTAGCTGCGCGGTGAGGGTGGCCACCACACTGCTGGTGGTCTCCGGGCTGGCGACGCCGGACCGGTCGTCGCCTGTGGTGTCGCCGCGTGAGGCAGGGCTACCGGGCTGGGTGCGCTGCTGGTCGCGAAGCTGCTGGATACGCTGCCGCAGCGCGGTGTTGGAGTAGAGGAAGTCCAGGGAGATCCCGGCGTGGCGGGCCAGGCCCCGGAAGGTGACAGGCTGGCCGGTGCGGAGCATCTCCCGGAGCCCAGCGTCGGCGCGGGTGACCGTGGCGGCGGTCCGGGCTGCCGCGGCGGCTTTGAGGTTCTCCAGGTTCCCGGGCCGCTGGATGGTCATGCCTGGTTGGTTCCTTTCTTCCCGGTGGCGCGAGCGGCGGCTTGGCTGGTGCGGGCGACGACACCGGCGCCGCGGACGGCGCGCGGCCCGCCGGGGTTAGTGTCGCTGGTGCCGGCTGCGCTGGTGCCGTCGCGCCGGGTGTGGTGGCCTGGTTCGGCTTCCAGCGCGGCGGTGATGACTTCCAGCGCGGCGGTTTCGCGCCTGCGGCCTTGCAACCAGATGTTGTCTTCGCTCATCGGAGTGCCGGTGCGGGCGGTGAAGGCCTGCTGGCGGATCTCGATCAGCTGCAGTGTCCGCTGGTGCTGCTGGCGCAGTTCGGGCAGGAAGCTGGCGTCGGTGACGAACTTGTCGCAGGTCAGGCAGGCGTTCCCGCGGTCGCAGCTCTGCCGGGGCGGCAGCGTGCAGTAGCCGTGGGGCAGGATCCGGTCGGTGCGCTGGTCCAGCTGCAGCATGTCGTAGAGGTCTTCGGGGTTCAGCGTCGTCTCGCGGCCGTCGCTGGTGAGTTTGCGGTAGCGCAGGAACTCGGCTTCGGCGGTCTCGGCCAGCGTCTGGGCGTAGGTCATCGTCATCGCCGGCGTCAGGTGCCCCAGCCAGCGCTGCACCACGTGCAACGGGACTCCCGCGTTCAGCAGGCTGGTCGCCGCGGTGTGCCGGAAGGTGTGGGTCCGCTGCAGGTCGATCACGTGGCCGTCGCCGTCGCGGATCCCTGAGCGCGCCGCCAGCTGGGTGAGCAGGCTGCGGAACTGGCCTGCGTTGTAGGGCCGGTCACCGTTGCGGTTCATCATCGAGCCGAGGAACAGGTAGCGGGGCGTGCGCGCTGGTATTCGTTGATGGGCCGCCGAGGGTCGGCGGCACTTGAGCCGCTCCTGGGAGAAGTCGGCGACGAATTCGTCGGGCCGGGGCATGGCGAGCCCCTGGCTGCGATGGGGTCGTCGTCCGTTGCAGTGCCGGGCATACTCGGCGAGGACCGGCCGCAGGTGGCGTTCACTGAAGATCAGCATCCGGTCGGTAACCTCGGTCCGGGCGGTGAACAGGAACCATTCGGCATAGGCATTCGCGCAAGGGCTTCGGGGCGGGATCATCACGGCTGGCCGTAGCACTCTGATATGGATCTGGATCTGGATCTGACCCGTATTTCGTGACGGTAACGACCCCGTCGCGGTCAGGTCTCTAGCAGAGAAGGACGCGCTTGCGGAGCAGGCCGAAGGTGGCGCGGCCGTACATCTGGCGTTTGAGCATCTTGAGCCGGTTGACGTTGCCCTCGACGACTCCTGAGTTCCAGGGCAGGGTCAGCCCGTTGAGCACGGCGTCGTGGTCGCGCTTGATGCCGCGGGCGAAGGAGTGCAGGTCGGGCTGGTCGTCGGCCTCGACTGCGGTGATCCAGTCGTCGGGGCGGTCGCCGTGCAGGCCGGTGAGGATCTTGGCGAACTCGGTGACGTGGCCGGCGAGGGCGTCCAGGTGCGGGCAGCGTTCCCTGGCCTGGGCGAGTTTGTCTTTCTCGTCGTCGCCGAGGTTGTCCGGGTCGGTAAGGATCCAGCTGGCGAGGTCACGGGCCTTGGGCGGGCCGGGCACGGCGGTCGGGGCGGCGCCGGCTTCGCGGAACGGGAGGACGTAGTCGCGGATGGTGCCGTAGCCGCCCTTGTAACCGCGCTCTTTGAGCTCGGCGTGCAGCTGGCGGACGTTGGTGCAGCCCTCGTTCCACCGCTGGTGCAGGTAGGGCTTGTAGTCGTCCAGGAGCGACGGCCGCCCGTCTCTGACCTTGGCGAGCAGCTCGTCGGCGGTGGCGGCGCGGTAGAAGCGGCGGACGGTCTCCTTGGCCAGGCCGGTCTCCCGCATGATCGGCTTGATGCCCTTGCCGCGGGCGCGCAGCGCCTGGACCTGCTCATACCGCTGGCAGGTGCGGACCGCCAGGGCGGACTCCTCGGCGGCCTCCTCCGGCCCCGGTTCGGGGGCGGGTTCTTGCAGGCAGCCCCGGTGCCGGGCAACAGCTTTCTCCACGTGCTCCGACAGGTTGTGATAGATATGCCACCGGTCCGCGACCTGCACCGCCGCCGGGGCGCCCTGGCGCGCGCCGTCTAACGGCACAGTCAGATATCAGAACTGTCCGAATAACTTGTCTAGTGCAGCCCTCACAAGTTCCTGACTGGGTCTTGGTTACTTTGCTTGCGGGACTGTCGTCTCCCCCGCCGGCGGCGCGAGTCCGACGAGCTTGGAGAGGAACCGGTCGGCTTGCTCGGGGAAGGGCGGCCAGGGCAGGTCAGGCTCATTGATCCGCAGAGACAGCATGCCGATGACGGCCGTCCGGAGATCAAGTGCGACGGTGGCGGCGTCCCCTGGCAGGGCAACCCCGGCGTCCATGCAGCGCTGCACCGCGGCCGTGGTGCGCGTGAACGCGGCCTCCTTGAAGGGCATGCCGACCTTGCTCTCGTGCATCACCTTGTAGATGCCGCGATGCTCCTGCACCCAGGCCGCCTGCGCCAGGATCCGTGCGCGCAGGCCGAGAGCGGGGTCCTGATATGCGGCCTCGGCCTTATCCGCAGCCTGGAGCATCTCCGCGTGGCAGCGCTCCATGGCCGCCGCGACGAGCGCGTCACGATCTGGGAAGTACAGGTAGACAGAGGTGGGGGATATCGACACCGCACGCGCAACCGCGCGCAGCGACAAGGCCTCATCGTCGGCTAGGTCGCCGAGCATCTGCACGGCGGCGGAAATGATCTCCTCCCGCAGCCGTTCCCCCTGCCCGCGCGCGTTGGGGCGGCGAGGGCCAACAGAGGGATCTGCCGAGGTGGTGTCGTCCATCGCCCGGTCATTCTAGCCTCGCGTCCTTGCACTGCGGCAATCTCTAACGATACGCTTGTTCATGCAAGGACAATCGTCCACTTAAACTAAGGGATCACAATGCCGCTAACGCTCCAAGAGGCCCAGGCAGTCATCGCCGGCGCACACGAGCGCGCCGCCAAGATAGCTGCACCGGTCACGGTCGCGGTCGTCGACGAAGGCGGGCACCTGCATGCCCTCGGCCGCATGAACGGCGCACCGCCGCTCTCAGCCCGGATCGCCGAGACCAAGGCGGCCAGCGTCGCCCTCTTCCGCCGCGACGGCACCGCACTGCGCCAGATGCAGGAGGCCAACCCTGGCTTCTTCGCCCAGCTGGACCGGGCCGTGCGGGTGCCCATCCTGGCCGGCGCCGGCGCGGCGCTCATCCGGCGGGGGGACGCCGTCCTTGGCGCGATGGCGGTAAGCGGCGGAATGATGCCCGGGCAAGACGACGAATGCGCAGAAGCCGGGCTTGCTGCTCTCGCTCCCTAGCGCAGCCACTCACAAGTTCCTGACTGGGTCTTGGTGACTGGGTCAGCGGCGGCCGGTCCGGGGATCGGCCGCCTTGCACCGGGGCCGGGCACCTGGGCGCCGCAAGGTCATGGCTGATTCCTGGTTTCGCGACGTGACGGAACGGGCTGCGGCCCGCTCCTGCGGCTGACGTCGGCGGCGTAGGCTGTCCAGTCCCCGGCGGAGATCTTCTGCCACTGGACCGCGACCTGGACGTGGATGCCGAGGGTCTTGGCCAGGATGGCGGCGGGGACCTCGGCGGCCAGGGCGAGGAGGGCTGTGCTGCGGCCCTGCCGCGGGCTGATCCCGATGGCGTGGAGCCGCTGGGCGAGGGCATCCTCGGTGAGCGCGCTTCCGGGCCGGTGCCCTGGGAACAGCCAGGGCGAAGGGATGCCGAGCAGGCTGCGCCCGCGGGTCTCGCGGCTGTCCGCGAGCCTGGTGACGAGGTCGTCCAGCGGGGCGGGCAGCGCGATCGGGCGGCTGCCCAGGCGCAGGAGGGTGCGGCTGTCGTCGTGCAGGACGTGCTGGGTTGTCAGCGCCGCGATGACGTTCAGCTTCTGGGCGTAGAGCAGGATGAGGAGTCCGGCGACGCGGTCGGCTGCTGGGTAGGCGTCGTCGTTGAGGAGCCGGCGTGCGTCTGCCCACCGTCGGTCCTGGTCGAGCGGCCCGGACGGGCCGGTCCATCGCGTGGCCGGGGCGGTAAGGCGGGAGGCGTGGCGGTGGCCGGCTGCCCAGCGGACGAAGTTCGCTGACCGGGCGCGGAGGGCTGAAGTCCTGGCCAGCCACTGGTCAAGGTCGGCCTGGGTGCAGCCGGCCAGGGTCAGCTCGCGATCTTCCAGCCAGTCCAGGAACGCCGCGGCGGCGGTGACGTGGTCGCGCACGTTCTTGGCCTGGTCGCGGGAGGCGGGCCGTCCGTCGAGCCGGCCGCGCAGGCGGCGCAGGTGGTGCCAGGCCGCGTAGCCGTGCAGGACCCGGCGGTGCACGGGATCCGCGAGCCCGGCGATGGCCTGGCTGATCCACTGCTCCAAGGCCGTGAGGCGCTCGTCCCGGTCCGGGAGGACGCCCGTAGCGACCATCATCGCCCGCACGTGGTCGAGGGTGCCGCCGGGCGGCAGCACGTCGAGTGCCTCGTGCGTCGTGGCCTGCCCCGACGCGATGGACTGCAGGACAGGGCGGACGTGGGGCTTGTGCACCCAGTCCAGCATGTAGTCGGCGCGGTCGACGCGGACGAGCGCCTCGCGCAGCCTGTCCAGTTCCGGCGGGATGGTGCCGCCGGGCGGGGTGAGGAGCTTCCTCAGCTTCTGGTCCAGGTGGCAGCGCGTGCATTCTGCCGTCGATAGCTGCCAGGTCTCCTGGCAGGAGGCGCACCTCTTCCAGAAGGCGGGGTCGGGGTTGAGGCAGCGGGCGCAGAGCGGCTCCTCTAGCGTGCCTCCCTTCAGCGGTGCCCCGGTTCCGCAGCGGGAGCAGGTGGCCCACCGCTTGCGGCACCGGTTGCAGACCGGGGTGCCGGTTGCGCGGGAAATCCCGATCCTGCTCTCGCCTGCTGACCCGCAGATGCTGCAGGCCAGGTCGGGTCCCGGGCGGCAGCTCTGGCAGACCGGCCCGGCCTCGGTGATCGCGGCGACGCGCCGCTCGTTCCCGCACTTCGCGCAAGGTTTCCAGCTGCGCGGGTCGCGGCGCCAGCAGTTCTGGCAGATGGGCTGCCCGCCGTCGTTGCGCCGGGCGACGGAGCTCACCTTCCCGCACCGCCCGCACCGCAGGGACCGGGCCTTGCCGTGGCACCCGCCGCAGATCCGGAGCCCGCCGGCCAGGCCGCCGAGGGGCCGCTGCCGGCCGCAGCGGGGGCAGGACGGCTCGACCACGGCGGTCGTGCCTGCTCGGGCGAGTGCGCTGATGAACCGCAAGACGCCGGGGAAGGGGGCGCTGGCGCCCTGGCCCGTGAGCAGGTCCGGCTGGGCCTTCACGGCGACAGCGATGCGCCGCCGCCCGTCCGGCCTCGCCGCCGCCTGCCCCAGCGCCGCGAGGACGGCGCCCTCGCTCAGGGCAGGGTCCAGCGCCGTCATGAGGGCAAGCAGGGAGCCGACCGGGTCCGCAGTCCCTGAACCAGGGGCGCCGGTCACTGCGCGGCCCCGGCGATCCTGGCCCGCCGGGGCCGCAGCTCCCCGACGCCGGCCTCGGCGCCGCCGCCCGCGCTAACCTTCTTCTTCCTGCCGGCCCCTGCGGCGGCGACCGGCTCGATGAGGTCGTCCATCGTGCAGCCCAGGATGTCGAGGAGCGCCATGAGGATCTTCAGGCTCAGCCGCTCCGGCCGGTCGGTGACGAGCCGGTAGACCTGGCTGGACGACAGCGTGATGTCCCGGTCGGTCAGGGGGCCGATCAGGTCGGTGGTGGAGAACATGCCACGAGTGGCCATCACCTGCCGCAGGTGCCACCGGTAGTCCAGCCTCGCCGCCATGGTCACTTCCTCCCGTCGCCTGCCGGGCCGAGCGCGGGCCCCAGCGCCCGGCGCAGCGCCGTGTTCATGTAGTCGTCGCTGACGTGGGTGTAAACCGCCGTCGATGAGTCGCACTCGTGTCCTACCTGCTGCTGGATGAACCGGCGGTCGGCCCCGTCCTCGGTGAGGTGGCTGACGTAGGAGTGCCTTGTCGAATGGGGGGTCAGGGCCTTCGGCAGGCCGAGCGCGTCCCGGTAGGCGACGAAGCGGGCGTTGATCTCCGGCGGCTTGACCCGCCCGCCCCGCTCGGTGACCCAGAGCGCGGGGTGGTCCTCGCAGCCGAACCGGGGCCGGACGTTCTCAACGTAGTCGGCGACCGCCTCCACCGCCCAGCCCATCACCGAGGCCACGTTCCGCCGCCTCGGCGGCTGGCCTCGCTTGGCCTTGCCGTAGCGGACGCCCAGCATCCCGTACCCGCCGAACTCCGGGGCCGCCGGGTTGCGGCCCCAGTCCGCCAGGTCGAGCTTGGATGTCTCGGTGCGGCGCAGGCCCCAGCCGTACATGACCTTGAACAAGGTCGCGTCCCGGTAGGCCGCCAGCGCTCCCTTCCGCCTCCCCAGCACCGCGCGGTCGACCTGTTCGTCGGCGTAGTCGAGGAACCGCTGCATCTCCTCCCGGGTGAACGGCCGGGCCTCCGGGTCGCCCTCGTAGTCGTTGAGGTGCGCGATGGTGTTCCACTCGTGGCAGATCGCCACCGGGTGCTGCCCGGGACCGAACGCCTCCTCGCACGCCGCCGCCCAGCCATAACGGCCGTCCGCCAGGAACTCGGTGAACTGCCTCAGCGTGCACTGGTAGGCCCGGATCGTCGACGGTGCCAGGTGCTCCTCGGCGGTCAGGTGCAGCGACCACTCGTCCATGTGCCCTGCCGACCACTGCCACGGGTACTCTCCGGCAAACGCGCCGAACCGGCGGACCAGCCCCTCCCTCGTCGCGATCGTGTCCCCGCGCAGCCCCCGCGCCGCCTGCTGGGCACGCCAGCCCCGCAGCATCGCCTCGAGCATCGCGTCCTCCGGATGCAGCTGCGCCACGCCGGAGACCAGCTCCAGGCGGGCAGCGCCCGCCAGATCACCCCGTCCCACCCGACCCCCGAGTCCCCGAAACCGCAACCGCCTGACGGCACGATCATGCATCAGACGGGATGCACGCGCACCGGTTTCAGGAAACAATAGGTATCCGAGGCACTACTGTCGGCTCATCCGGACGCCCTGCATAGCCGCTAATCCGGGCAAAGCTCGCCCGTCAGATGCAATTCCCGAGGTTTGGCGTAGGCGCCGGCCCGGTCCCGGCAGATCACCTTGGCTCCGGGATGCTCCTTCAGCCACTCGGCGAAGGTGTCCGCCTCGCGGTCGCGCAGCAGGTCCACAGGCTCGCCTGTCTCGGCGTTGACCAGGATGGTCCCGTAGTCCCGGCCGCGGCGGAACGCGAAGTCGTCCGCTCCCAGGACTTTCACGATCCCGGTCTGCGGGTCGGGCAGCACCATTACCAGGCGCAGCATGCTGGACCTGCCGGCCGTCAGGTCCAGCCCCGCCGCCAGCCGCGCCCCGGCCCGCCCGGCCAGGGCCAGCGCGATCGCGGTCAGCGTCCGCGCCAGCGGCGGGGTCCGCCGGGCGCGCCGCGAGGTCAGCCCGTCGACCTGCTCGGCGAACGTGACAGCTGCGCAGTCCGGGTTCCCGCAGAAGAACCGCCGCACCGCCAGCCGGATCGTCACCGGCTGGCCGCCGACCGGCGCGTCGGCCAGCCGCCGCTCGTAGCCGCTGTGCACCCGCTCCGAGAACTGGCCGCACCGCGGGCACGCCGCACCGTCCGCGCTGGCCCGCGCCCAGATCCGCACCCGCCCGCCGGCGATCTCGGCAGCCTCCACGGCAACCCCGGCCAGGTGCGGCAGGAGAAGGCCCAGGCTGACCCCATGACAGCATGACAAGCACCCACTGACCTGCAACAATGACAAACCGGACTCCTGGGAGGACGGCTGGCGTAAGACAACCGCCGGCCTACCAGGAGTCCCTTTGCTTCCCTAGCGCAACACGCCGATCGTGCCCAGAACGACCCTGATCGTTACATGCCGGCGCATCCCTCCGCAGGGGCTCGTTACCGTCACGAAATACGGGTCAGATCCGAACTGCCGACCCTGACCGGCGACGACTGCTAACGTCCTGCGAAGCTGTGAGGGAACGCGGGGCTCAGCACGGAACAAGCTACGAACAACTGGACACAGCCAAGATGCGCACCCTGTTCACGATGGGCCAGATCTACGCGGGTATGGCGGCGAGGATCTGGAGTTCGGCTGGGATGGGCCGCCGCGAAGTCTGGATGCCGGTTTCACCGAGAGGCCCGGGCGGCTCTACCGCCCTGCCACCCGGGAGAAGTTCGCCGCCATCGTCAAATAGCACGACTCGGTTGCACAGCAGGCTCCAGCCCTGCTCTGGATGGCTGGCCACCGTGCGCGCGGCCGCACGGTCAGGTGCCCCGGCCGGCGGGCACGGCGGCTGATGCTGGCACATCGTCATGGCCCGCGCCGAGAACAACAACGGCGCCCGATATCCGGGACGGCTCTGGCGGGTGCCGCGGCCGGGCGCAGGTGCCGTGTCCACCGGCCGTGCGCGT
>WNGL01031520.1_pt1 | contig 10467 bp, 9 predicted proteins | sample 5400591 | NCBI WGS metagenome assembly WNGL01 (sample SAMN13153377, study PRJNA577476) | soil metagenome | isolation source: 80 cm soil or saprolite under Garry oak tree replicate 1 | place: USA:California | collected 2016-06-15
GCCGCCAAGCACGGCAACGGGGGCCACGACCGCCCGGTGAGCGCGACCATGGCGGCCATCACCGTCTGCGTGTCCGCCGTCGCCCTGTTCGACACGGGCTTCCTTGCCCTGTACGGCATGTCGAACGGATGGCCGATCACGACCGCCGCCGCCGTACTGATCGCGTTCGCCGTGGGCAGCGGCGGTGTTCGCGCGCCGGCCGTGTGGGCCGCCGGCCGGGTGGGACGGCGACGGGTCGCGCGGACGGCGCTCGCGGTCGGCGCCGTGGCCCAGTTGGGCCTGCTGGACGCGCATCATCCGCTGTTGGTCGCGAACTGCCTGGCCGGCGCGGCGGTCGGCACGTGGTACGCGCTGTTCCCCGGCCTGTCGCACATGTATCCCGTCTACCGGCCGGCACGCGGTCGATAAAGGAGTTGACCACAATGGCCCGGACAGTGACGCAAACCGCGACGAGCGTGACCAACGGCGCGGAGACCACGCCGGAACTGATCTCCGGTGGCCACCTGGTGGCCAAGGCGCTCAAGGCCGAAGGCGTGGACACGATCTTCACCCTGTGCGGCGGCCACATCATCGACATCTACGACGGCTGCGTCGACGAGGGCATCGTGGTCATCGACGTCCGGCACGAGCAGGTCGCCGCGCACGCCGCCGACGGCTACGCCCGGCTGACCGGCCGCCCCGGCTGTGCCGTGGTCACCGCGGGGCCCGGCACGACCGACGCGGTGACCGGAGTCGCGAACGCGTGGCGCGCGGAGAGCCCGATGCTGCTGATCGGCGGCCAGGGTGCGTTGTCGCAGCACAAGATGGGGTCACTGCAGGACCTGCCGCACGTGGCCATGATGACGCCGATCACCAAGTTCGCCGCCAGCGTGCCCAGCACGGCCCGCATCGCCGACCTGGTCTCGATGGCGTTCCGTGAGTGCTACCACGGCGCGCCCGGCCCGTCGTTCCTGGAAATCCCACGCGACATTCTCGACGCGAAGGTCCCCGTCAGCCAGGCACGCGTGCCGCAGGCCGGCCACTACCGCGCGTCCACCCACGGCATCGGCGACCCGGCCGATCTGGAGAAACTGGCCGATCTGTTGGCACACGCCGAAAAGCCCGCCATCCTGCTGGGCAGCCAGGTGTGGACGACGCGCGGCACCGACGCCGCCGTCGAACTCGTGCGCGCGCTGGACATCCCGGCGTACATGAACGGCGCCGGTCGGGGCACCCTGCCGCCCGGCGACCCGCACCACTTCCAACTGTCCCGCCGGTACGCGTTCGACAACGCCGACGTGATCGTCATCGTCGGCACGCCGTTCGACTTCCGGCTCGGCTACGGCCGCCGCCTGGGCGCCGACGCCACCGTGGTGCAGATCGACCTGGACTACCGCACCGTCGGCAAGAACCGCGATATCGACCTGGGCCTCGTCGGCGATGCCGGCCAGATCCTCGCCGCCGTGACGGCCGCCGTAACCCAGCGCCCGAAGCACGCGGAATGGCTGGCCGAACTGCGGGCGGTGGAAACGGAAGCCGAACAGCGCCGACTGCCGCACCTGCTGTCCGACGCCAGCCCGATTCATCCGTACCGGCTGGTGCACGAGATCAACCAGTTCATCACGGCCGACTCGATCTACATCGGCGACGGCGGCGATATCGTCACGTTCTCCGGCCAGGTCGTGCAGCCGAAATCACCCGGCCACTGGATGGATCCGGGCGCGCTGGGCACGCTCGGCGTCGGCATTCCGTTCGTGCTCGCGGCGAAGCACGCGATGCCGATGAAAGAGGTCGTGGCATTGTTCGGGGACGGCGCCTTCAGCCTCACCGGCTGGGACTTCGAAACCCTGGTGCGCTACGACCTGCCGTTCGTCGGCATCGTCGGCAACAACTCGTCGATGAACCAGATCCGCTACGGCCAGGCCCAGAAATACGGCAAGGCGAGGGAACGCGTCGGTAACACGCTCGGCGATGTCCGCTACAGCGAATTCGCCCGAATGCTCGGCGGCTACGGCGAGGAGGTGCGCGAAGTCAAGGATATCCGGCCGGCACTGGAACGCGCCCGGGAATCGGGCAAACCGTCGCTGATCAATGTCTGGATCGACCCGGATTCCTACGCGCCGGGAACCATGAACCAAACCATGTACAAGTAGCGCGCCCGCCGATCAGGAGGTCATGAACCATGGGAAGGGCACTCGACGGAGTCCGTGTCATCGACATGACACATGTGCAGTCCGGCCCCTCGTCGACGCAGATCCTGGCCTGGCTGGGTGCGGACGTGATCAAGATCGAGGCGCCCGGCCGCGGCGACGTGACCAGGGGGCAACTGCGTGATCTGCCCGATGTGGACAGTCTGTACTTCACGATGCTCAACTGCAACAAGCGAAGCATCACGCTGAATATGAAAAGCGACGAGGGGAAGGAGGTGTTCACCCGGCTCGTCACCGGCGCCGACGTCGTCGTGGAGAACTTCGGCCCCGGCGTGATGGACCGTTTCGGCTTCACGTGGGAGCGCCTGCACGAGCTCAACGAACGACTCGTCTACGCGAGCATCAAGGGATTCGGGCCGGGCGCGTACGCCGATTTCAAGGCGTACGAGGTGATCGCGCAGGCCATGGGCGGCGCGATGAGCACGACCGGTTTCGAGGACGGCCCACCCATCGCGACCGGCGCTCAGATTGGCGACTCCGGCAGCGGCATCCATCTGGTCGCCGGCATTCTCGCCGCGCTCTACCAGCGCACCAGCACCGGCCAGGGCCAGCGTGTCCAGGTCGCCATGCAGGACGCGGTGCTCAATCTCTGCCGGGTGAAACTGCGCGACCAGCAACGCCTGACCCACGGCCCGCTGGGGGAGTATCCGAACGAGCGGTTTGGTGACGAGGTGCCGCGCGCGGGCAACGCGTCCGGTGGCGGCCAGCCAGGCTGGGCGGTCCGCTGTGCGCCCGGCGGCCCGAACGACTACATCTACATCATCATCCAGCCGGTCGGCTGGCGCCCGGTCACCGAGCTGATCGGCCGTCCCGAACTCGCCGACGACCCGGAATGGGCCACGCCGGAAGCTCGCCTTCCCAAGCTGGACAAGATGTTCGCGCTGATCGAGGAATGGACGTCCGGGCTGACCAAATGGGATGCCATGCGGCTGCTCAACGCCAACAACATCCCGTGCGGCCCCATCATGTCCACCAGGGAACTGATCGACGACGAGACACTCGCGCGACTGGGCTCCGTGGTCGAGGTCCCGCACCCGGAACGCGGCACGTTCAAGACCGTCGGCTGCCCGCTGAAACTGTCCGACTCGCCGGTCACCGTGCGGCCCTCACCACTGCTGGGCGAGCACACGTCCGACGTGCTCGGCGAACTGGGCTACGCGACCGGCGACATCGAGCGACTGCGCACCACGGGGGCGATCTGAGATGGCGCAGGACAACACCGGGTACGACCGTGACACCGTCCGGGCCGTCATCGACGCGGCCCTACGCGACGGCCGCACGAGCCTGACCGCGCCCGAGGGCCGGCGGATCGCACAGGCCTACGGCATCGCGACACCGGGCGAAGCCGTGGCCACTTCGGCCGCCGAAGCCGCCGAGATCGCCGCCGGGCTGGGGTTTCCGGTGGTGCTGAAGATCGTGTCGCCGGACATCACGCACAAGACCGACGCCGGTGGCGTGCTGATCGGCGTATCGTCGGCGGACGACGTGACGGCCGGCTTCGAGCGGATCGTCGCCAATGCACAGAAGTACCGGGCCGACGCGCGGATCGAGGGCGTCCAGGTGCAGCAGCAGTTCGACGGCGGCCAGGAGGTCATCGTCGGCGCGGTCACCGATCCGACGTTCGGCAAGGTGGTCGCGTTCGGCCTCGGCGGCGTGCTGGTCGAGGTGCTCAAGGACATCACGTTCCGGCTCGCACCGACGACCGCGGACGAGGCCCGCTCGATGCTGGACAGCATCAGGGCGGCCGAGATCCTGCGCGGTGTGCGCGGCCGCGAGCCGGTCGACCACGACGCGCTGGCCGACGTGATCCGCCGGACGTCGGACCTGGTCGCCGACTTCCCCGAACTGTCCGAAGTGGACCTGAACCCGGTGCTGGCCACGCCGTCCGGCGCCACGGCCGTCGATGTGCGGATGCTGGTCGACCCGGATCCGCCGGCACCGCCGGTCCGGTTCACCCGCGCGCAGATCCTCGCGTCGATGAACCGCATCATGCGGCCGAACGCGGTCGCCGTGATCGGCGCGTCCGACCAGGTCGGCAAGATCGGCAACTCGGTGATGAAGAACCTGGTCAACGGCGGCTACCAGGGCGAGATCTATCCGGTGAACCCCAAGGGCGGCGAGATCTCCGAGCGCAAGGCCTACCGGAGCCTCGCCGACATTCCCGGTGACGTCGACGTCGCGGTGTTCGCGGTGCCGGCCAAGCTGGTGCCGGCCGCGCTGGAGGACGCGGGACGCAAAGGCGTCGCCGGCGCGATTCTCATTCCGTCCGGGTTCGCGGAAACGGGGGAGAAGGAACTCCAGGACCAGGTCGTCGCGATCGCGCGCCGGCACGGCGTGCGCATTCTCGGTCCCAACATCTACGGCTACTACTACACGCCGATGCACCTGTCGGCGACGTTCTGCACGCCGTACGACGTGCCCGGCAGCGTGGCGCTCAGCTCGCAGAGCGGCGGCATCGGCATGGCCATCCTGGGTTTCAGCCGGTCGGCGAAAATGGGCGTGTCGGCGATCGTCGGCGTCGGCAACAAGTCCGATATCGACGAGGACGACCTGCTCACGTTCTTCGCCGAGGACGACAACACCCATTGCATCGCCATGCACCTGGAGGATCTGAAGGACGGGAGGTCATTCGCGGAAGTAGCCAAGGAGGTGTCCCGGCACAAGCCGGTGATCGTGTTGAAGGCCGGCCGCACCGACCAGGGGGCGAAGGCGGCCGGCTCACACACCGGGGCACTCGCCGGCAACGACCGGATCTACGACGACGTTCTCCGCCAGAGCGGTGTGATCCGGGCACCCGGCCTGAACGAGCTGCTGGAATACGCCCGGGGCGTGCCGCTGCTGCCGACACCGGCCGGCCGACGTGGTCGCGGAATTCCGGGAGAAGGGCATCGTGAAGCCGATCGTGGCGTCACTGTCCGGTGACGTCGAGGTCGAGCAGGCCAGCGCCTACCTGTACGAACACGGTGTCGTGGCCTACCCGTACACCACCGAGAAACCGGTCGCCGTGCTCGGCGCGAAATACCGTTGGGCACGGGGCGCCGGCCTCCTATGACGAAGGCCTACCTGAAGGAGAACACCGGCGGCACCGGGTTCACCCCGAGCTCGTTGACCGCGACATAACGACCGCCAACCGGATACAGCCCGACATCGCCGTTGCCGAACGGGCTCGAACCGAGCACGCCGATCTCGCTGGCCGCGCCGTTGGCCAGCGAGATCGACTGCACCTGAAGCGCAGGCGGCGATTCGTCGATCACCACCAGTCCGTTGCCGTGCACGGCAACCGCGTCGACGTCGTTGGGCAACGCGGTCAGCCATTCCTGCCGGCCGGTGGCGAGACTGAAGGCGATCGCGTCGTCGTGGCCGTTGACATCGCGTGTGACGCCGACCAGCGATCCGCCGGCCACCACTGTCCACCACAGCGGCTGCGGCCCGAATCCCGAGCCACCCTGTGGGGCGGTGTTCAGGGCGACCGGCCCGTCCGGGCTGTTGATGTTGGTCACCGGGATCGTGACGTCCTGCCTGCCCTGCGCGGTGAACACCCGAATGTCGTCCGTTGTGCGCTGGCCGGGCAGCACGTCGCTGACCACGACCGGCCGCACGGACAGCAGCGACAACTGGTAACTGGACTGCTGCTCGGCAATCGGCGTCGCCCAACGCGGATTGCCGGTCGCCGGATCCAGGTCGGAAACCAGATAGCCGCTGTCGCAGGTCGCGATGGCGACAACGGTGCCCGGATCGGCCGCGACGAACTGTTCCTGGCAACCGTCCGCCACATTCCGCGTCCAGCGCCGCGTGCCGGTATTCGCGTCGAATGCGACGATCTGATCCGCTGTCCGCGCCAGCACCAGACCACCGGCCGCCGCGACGAGATCGGTGGCCGGCGGCGGTTCCTGGCCGTCGGTGGGAATGTCGGTGGCCCACAATCGCCGGCCGGTGGCCAGATCGAGGGCAACCAGGTGACCGCACGGCGCGTCCTGCTCGCCGTACCCGAGCACGCCGACCCGCCCGGCCGTCGTCCGGCTGACCGCGCACACCACGTCATTGCCCGGAATCGAAAACGTCCACTGCGCGGCCCCGGTGGTACTCGAATAACTGACCACCTCGTCCGTGCGGATACGGATCACCGACTCGCTGGCGACCCAGACCCCTTGCGTGGCAAGGTTGTTCGGCGGGTCGAACGGCGCGGTCCAGCTCGTCGAGAGGCTCGCGCCGTGCACTTCGTCGAAGATCGCCTGGCCGGCGAAAGCGCCGCCCACCAACCCGAGCACGCCCACCAGCGCGAACACCACCCGGGGCCGACGGAAGAACAACGCAACGGCAACGGGAACGGTGAAAATGGCGCCGACCAGTGAGCTGACCAATATCGGGGTCTCGCCGGGCGGACACGCGCCGTACAGCCCGCCACACGCACCACCGGCTTCGGTGCCCAGGGCCGACCAACCGCGGATCTGCATCAGAATCGCGGCGCCGGCCAGCGCGGACACGATCAGCGCGCCAATCAGGCCGGGGACACTCCACCGCCGCCGAGGCACCTTGTCCTGAAGGACGGAATGGGCCTGGTCGTAGACGAACTGATCGGACACGCGGACACCCTAACAACACGGCCCGCGCGTCCGGCCGCTCACCGCAATTCCGGGTAAACGAGCCACTCGTAGGCAACCGGCTGCCGTGCGTTCCACTCGGCCGCCGTGTCCTGATCGACCGGCCGAAAACCGGCCGCGCGATACACCCGGGCCGCGATCGCGTTGTCCGGATGAACGCGCAGGAAGATCAGGCCGGTCGGATGTTGCCGAGCGGCCCCGGTCAGCGCCTCGACCAGTGCCCGCCCGACGCCCTGGCCCCGGCGGGCTGGTGCCACGATCAGCCGGGAGAGCTCGATCTCGCCCTCCTCGCCCTCGTCCAGCCACAGTTCGCCGTAGCCGACCGGAATACCGTCGTCCACCAGTACGAATGCCCGGACGTCCTCGGCCAGCGCCCATTCGGCCACCATGTCCGGCCGCACTTCCCGCTGTCCGCACCATCGGTAGGCCTCGTCGGCCGACGTGGGCCAGCCCGCTACGGTCGCGGCCAGCGCGGTATCGAATTCGACAAACTCCACGCCGGCCATTCAACCGCGTTCACAGCCCGATCGCCGGAGTGGCTTCGGACACTGTCGACCTGGCGCTGACGCTACTTGTCACGAATCGTCTGGACGAGGCCGTGTGACGTCACGCTGCGGGGTCCATCTCGTCAGGTCGGGCGGTGCCGTCGAATCACTGGCCGGCGACCGAGGTCGTCAAGGCTCGACAGCTACCCGGGGCGAGCCCCGGCTATACAAGCAAGCCTTGACCTCCCTTGGTGTACCAGAGATCATCACCTTCGCTCGCGCCAGCCTTGCTGAGCCGTCCCGTCTTTGGATCAATATCCCAGTCTTCTGAGATCAATGCTGCAGTGACGTCTCGCAGATCGAGTTTGTCAAGCTCCCAACCTTCACGAATGCCTGTACGAAGCAATTCGAGGTAGAGATGGCTCGGCGTTGCCGGACCAACGTTGGCCAGCTCTTTGATCTTCGCGGCGACGGTCGAGCGATCGACTGACTTTAGTGCGCTTGGGACTGCGCCGTCTGTCTCTCGCATAGTGATGATCAGATCCAGAGTAGCGACATCTTCGAAGCCTGAGGCCAGCCCCTTGACCGACCGCTGCCCTTTGTTGAGGACAACGAGCTTGTCGGGCTCGATCATGAGTCCAGCGCTCGCAATCGATCGTTGGATCAGACTCCACACCCTACCCGATGAGTTCCCGAACACCATACTGACATGCCCACCTGGTCGAAGGACACGGACACACTCGCGGAGTGCGTCGGTCAGCAGTGCTTCGTACCGGGCCGCAGTGCGGCTGCCGCCCTTGCTGCGGTCGATGACTGCTTCCTGATCGACGTCAGTGAAGCCGTCCAGCCACGCCTCCTGGAACAACGCCATATCGGCGTAGAACAGGTTCGAGCCGAAGGGTGGATCAGTGAACACGTAGTCGACGCTGTCATCATCGAGCGCGATGACGTCCGCGCTGCCCAACTCATAGCTGACGTCGGGTATGCCAACGTCTGCGTGCTTCACCTGTACCTTGCGTGCGGTTCGGACGTAGTTGTCGGACTTGATCGCGGCTTTGACCTTGCGCAAGAACAGCTCATAGACGTTCCACTCGTAGAACACGGCGGCGACGTAGTAGTTAGCATTGGCAGCATTGAGCGGACGCTGCTTGGACCACTGGTAGCGCTTCGAGGCGCGAGTCAGGCAAGCCGTAAAGGCGAACAGCAGTTTGCTGCGGATAGCGGTATCATCTACCTCGGCTATGTGCTTGCGGAGGGTGGCCAGAACGGCAAGGTTTCGATCTGAGTAAAACGAGGCAATCGTGGTCATCCCGCTCTTGCCCAGCGCCGACGCTTTGTACATTTGCCTTTCGGGTGTGATCTCGACTTTCGGGTAGTCGATTCTTTCTAGGTCGATTTTGTTCGGGAGCGCCGCCGGTGCCTGGTCGAGCTGCGTTGGCGAGCACTCCGAGCTGATCGAGTGGAGGACCGGCTCCTCGCCGATTCGCCGATTTCGGGCGCTGATCGGGTTCGCGCACCTGCCGCACACCATGTCGGCCTTGCGCCAGTGGGCGGCCTCCATCGAGTGGTAGTAGTTCACCGGTCGTTTACACCCAGAACACTCCACAACGATGGACCACACAGACTTCGTGAGCGTGCCTTCGCGACCGCATCGGGCACAATCGACCGCATATACGTCCCCAAGTTCCGCCTGCGTCGCGTGGATGACCTCGGCCGCATGTTTCGCGAACTGTTCGGGGTCCACCAGGTTCACAAAGTTCCGGCCGATGTGCTGGCCGAGCACGCTGATGTCGAAGAGGCGAGCCCTGCGTCCCGTCATGGCGGCGGCCACACCGGTCATGCCTGAGCCCGCGAACGGGTCGACGACAGTCCCGCCAGGCGGCGAGTACGCCCTGATGAAGGGCTCGATCGCCGGTACGGGGACCTTGGTCAGGTAGGCATGAGCCATGTAGGCGGGGTCGCCCCGGCCGACGGTAAGCTCCTCAGGCACTTGGCCTATGTTACTCATAGTCTGTAGCCTCATAGTCTGCACTCATCCTAACGTACTGGTCACCATGCCTGAACGGAACGATGACGACGTACGCGCCCAGCATCTTAGTTTCGGCCATCGAGTCCGCGATCTTCGGCAGGCGCGCGGGTTCTCCCAGGAGCAGTTGGCCGAGTTCGCGGGTGTACACCGGACCTACGTGTCCAGCCTTGAGCGTGGACAGCGCAACGTCGGCCTCGACAACATCCTTGCGATCGCCGCCGCCCTCGGCGTACACGCGTCCGACCTGTTCACGGAGGAGGCGGGATGACACTCTTTGGTGATGATGAGCTGAGTCTGCCGAAGCCAGAGGTCGGCCGGAGGGTGTCGCCAGATGGAGCACGCCTGCCGGTGTTGGAGCCGACTGGCGACATCGCCCGCCTGCTTGCTCAAGGCACCGAGATCCAGGCCGAAGCGACACTCCGTGGCATCTACAACGTCTTCGATGACGGCGGCTACAAGGAACTCCTGATGCTCAGCCTGTTCAACCTGCGCAAGCTCGACCGGGAAGGTGACGACGCCGAGGACGCTGAGGGCAGACGGTATGAGATGAAGACGGTCGCGCGAGTCAGTTCCACAGGCAAGCGCAAGAAGAGCCTGTCGGTCACAACCGAACATACCTTGACCCAGGCGAACATCGACCGCTACCGCGCCACATTCCTCTGGATCGTCGCCGTATTCGACCAGTCGCTTCCAGAGGTGATCTACGAGATACCGCCCACCAAACTGGAGCCGTACTTCGCTGCGTGGGAAGCGAAGCTCGCTGCACAAGGTCAGCCGGTCGGCGGAGCGCCCAACCATATGAACAATCCCAAGATCCCGCTAAAGTGGATCATGAACCATGGTATTCAGGTTTGGCCGAAGACCGGTCACCTTCGCGAGGGCGGATAGTCAGGCGACCCTCGGACGCTGAAGCCCGAATCGCGCTACAGCCCGATCGCCTGCGCGATCTGTTGCGGGCGCAGCAACCGCAGCAGGCCTTCCATCAGGTAGTAGTCGGCATAGGGGAGGGAGATCTCGATGCCGTCCTCGGCCGGTCGGTTGCGGGTGCAGCGGGCCACGACGGCGTCGGCGCGCGTCGAGTGCGTGGTCAGGCACGTGCGGCTGATCGCGTCCAGAATGCGGATGCCGGCCTCCCGGTAGTGCGGCTGGTGCGACGCCACGGC
>WNGL01044467.1_pt1 | contig 10467 bp, 6 predicted proteins | sample 5400591 | NCBI WGS metagenome assembly WNGL01 (sample SAMN13153377, study PRJNA577476) | soil metagenome | isolation source: 80 cm soil or saprolite under Garry oak tree replicate 1 | place: USA:California | collected 2016-06-15
CCCTTCATCACTTGGATCACTTCCTGGAACGTGACCATCGAAGTGTCGCCCGGAGTAGTCATTGCCAGCGCCCCATGCGCCGCTCCGCATTCCACCGCCCATTGTGCCTCCTGCCCAGCCAAAAACCCGTAAATCAATCCCGACGCAAACGAGTCCCCTCCGCCAACTCGGTCAAAAATCTCCAGATTTTCCCGGTTCTTCGCTTGATAAACCTTCCCATCGCAGTAACAAATCGCGCCCCAATCATTCAGCGTCGCGGTTTTCGCCTTTCGCAGCGTCGTGGCCACCACCTTGAATGAATAATCCTTCACCACCTTGGCGATCATCTGTTTGAATCCTTCGACCTCAAACGCCGAAAGGTGCTCATCCATCCCTGGTACCTCGTATCCCAGTGCCGCCGAAAAATCCTCTTCATTTCCCAGCATCACGTCCACGTGCGGCGCAATCTTGCGGTTCACTTCCTGCGCCTGCTTTTTCCCTCCCAGGGATTTCCAAAGCGACGCCCGATAATTCAAATCGTAAGAAACGATGGTTCCGTTCTTCCGCGCCACCTGCATCGCTTCCAGTGCCACCTCCGGCGTCGTTCCCGAAAGCGCGCAAAAAATCCCTCCGGTGTGAAACCACCGCGCCTCATGCTTCCCAAAAATCTCGTTCCAATCAATGTCTCCCGGCTTCAAATTCGATATTGCCGTGTGTCCACGGTCGTAGCTTCCCAGCGCCGCCCTCACACCGAATCCGCGTTCCGTAAAATTCAGCCCGTTCCGCGCCGCACGCCCCACGCCGTCGTGCTCCACCCATCGAATCAGCGACTGGTCAACTCCGCTCTGATAAATCAAGTCCTGGAGCAGGCGCCCCACCGGATCATCCGCAAACACCGTCACCACTGCGGTGTCCAGCCCGAAGCAGCGCTTCAACCCGCGCGCCACGTTGTACTCCCCGCCGCCTTCGCACACTTCGAACGTTCGCGCCGTCGCAATCCGACGCTCGCCCGGATCGAACCGCACCATCACCTCGCCCAGGCTTACCAAGTCCCAGCGGCACTCCTTTTTTGCCTTAATCGTCAGCGCCATTCGATCTCCTCAACGCGACAAACTCTTCGTCGATTCGCTTCTCTGTTTCTCTCGTTTTCTCACTCGAGTCTCGCTGGCTCCAGCCTGGGACTCAAAAGCTGAATCATTCCAAGTGCCACCAGATAGGCGGAGCCGGCAATCACGAAGGGAATCATATAGCTCCCGGTCCATTGCAACACATGCCCCACCACCGCCGCGATGAACAGCCCCCCAATGGCTCCAGCCATTCCCCCGATTCCCGTGACCGAACCAACTGCATCCGCAGGAAACATGTCCGACGTGATTGTGTAGAGATTCGCGGAGAATCCCTGATGACAAGCCGCTGCTAGCCCAATCAGCAACACCGCCGACCAGGTGCTCTCCACGCGGTAGGCGTACACCACCGGAATGACCCCGATGGCGCAAATCAGCAATGCCGTTTTGCGGGCTGCATTGATCGATCGCCCACGCTGAATCAAAAAAGAAGAGATCCACCCGCCCACCACGCTGCCGATGTCCGCTATCACATAGATGGCAATCAGCGGAGGCCCGAGGCTTGTCAGAGAAAGGCCGTGCCTGGCCTGAAAAAAGCCCGGTATCCAAAAAAGATAAAACCACCAAACCGGGTCGGTCAGGAATTTCCCCACGGCAAAGGTCCACGTCTGCCGCAGCGGAAGCAAAGCAATCCAGGGAATCTTTTGCACGACCTCCTGCGGATCGCTGCGGATGTAGTCGAGTTCTGCCTTCGAGAGTCTCCGGTGCTCCTCTGGTTTTTGATAAAGCATCACCCAAAGCACCAGCAAGAAGAAGCCGATCCCGCCGATGCCTACGAATGCGCCCCGCCAGCCCCAGCGCAAGCTGATCCACGCCACAGCGACGGGCGCGAGCATGGCTCCTACGTTGGTTCCCGCGTTGAAAATTCCTGTGGCCAGCGCGCGTTCTTTTTTGGGGAACCATTCCGCCACGGCCTTGATACTCGCCGGGAATATTGCGGCTTCGCCCAAGCCGAGAATGCAACGCGCAACCGCGAAGCTCGCCAGCGAATTGCACAGAGCTGTTCCCATGGAGGCCAGGCTCCAGAAAATCATCGCGAGCGCGTAGCCCAATCGCGTGCCCAGCCGGTCTATGATCCAGCCTACGACCAGCATGCCCAGCGCATATCCGGCCTGGAAAACCACCGTGAGATTGCCGTAGTCGACTTCGCTCCAGCCCAAGGTATGCTGTAGCGTTTCCTTCAGAACCCCCAGGACATTCCGGTCCATGTAGTTCTTGGTTGTTCCAAAGAGAAGTAGTGCGCAAATAATCCAGCGAAAATGGCCGATGCGGGCAATAGTCTTTCTTCCAGGAGCTTTCGGTTAATCGGCAAATACGCGCGTTTATACGCATACTTCGCCGCGACCCCCTCATCAATGTCCACGCCAAGGCCCGGCGCATCTCCTGGATGCATCATCCCGTCCGAAAAAATGTACTTATGCGGAAAAACGCGGTCCGTCTCTTCCGTATGCCGCATATACTCCTGGATCCCAAAATTGTGCACGCTCAAGTCAAAATGCAGCGCCGCCGCCATGCACACGGGACTCATGTCCGTTGCTCCATGGCACCCAGTCCGCACGTGATACAGCTCCGCCAGGCTCGCGATCTTCCGCAGATGCGAAATCCCGCCCGCATGCACCACCGCGGTCCGAATGTAATCAATCAACTGCTCCTGAATGAGCTGCTGGCAGTCGTAAATCGAATTGAACACTTCGCCGACCGCGATCGGCGTCGTCGTGTGCTTTCGAATGAGCCGAAATCCCTCCTGCAACTCCGCTGGAGTCGGGTCCTCCAGCCAAAACAAATGATACGGTTCGAGACTCTTTCCCACACGCGCCGCCTCTATCGGCGTCAGCCGATGATGCACGTCATGCAACAACGGAACATCCTCGCCAAATTCCTTTCGCAGCCGCGCAAACAATTGCGGCACAAAATTCATGTACAGCTCGGAGCTCCACACATCTTCCTGCGGCGCGTCTTTCGTCGCAGGCTCGTAGTACATTTTCCCGTGCCCCACGCCGTAGGTGCTAGGGATTCCCGGAATCCCGCTCTGCGCGCGAATTGCCTTGTATCCCAATTTCATATAATGGGCCACGGCCTTAACCGTATCCTCGATGTCTTGCCCGCTCGCGTGTCCATACACCAGCACGCCTTCGCGCGACTCGCCTCCCAGCAGCTGATACACGGGCGCGTTCAGCGCTTTTGCCTTGATGTCCCACAACGCCATATCCACGGCCGAAATCGCGCACATCGTCACCGGCCCGCGCCGCCAATACGCCCCCTTGTAGAGGTATTGCCACGTATCCTCGATTCGTCGCGCATCGCGCCCAAGCAGCAGGGGAATTACGTGGTCTGTGAGATAGCTCGCCACCGCCAGTTCCCGCCCATTCACCGTCGCGTCGCCGAGCCCGTAAATCCCGTCTTCCGTCGTAATCTTCAGCGTCACGAAGTTACGCCCCGGGCTGCACACAATCACCTTCGCATCCGTAATCTTCATCACTCTCCTTGCATCATCAAGTTCTGGGCTCTTGTAGGGGCGCAGCACCGCTGCTGCGACCTCTCCCCGCGTGGCAGCCCATATATGGTGTCCTTACCTGCGCCTTTCATCTCCGTCTCGGCTTTCCGATTTTCTGCATTCCGGAAACCATGACATATATCAGGTGCCTCCCTCACTTTCAAATCTTAACCATTCGAATCCCCACGATTTCTCGTCCCCAAACGCCCTCGATCTGGACTTCCTCCCCGTCCCTCTTGCCGCCCATTCTCCGTTCTTAAGCGTCAGTAATGACGTGGGCACAGATGCTCTACCTGCTAATTGCCCCAGTACTATGACCACCCTATTCTGAACGCGCAGAAGGCATCCTCGAAGGATCGCGCGCACAATCTGTTTTTTCGTACGCAACCAGGTCACGGTTGCCCCTTCAGCGTGCAGCCTTATGTGGACGGAGTAAGCCCTAAGGGCATCACTCCACCGGAGATTCGAATGACTGGCGTGGGTCTAAGAAGGAGAATACCGTGAGGAAAGTTGCTCCCAAGATCTTGTTGTTTGCCTCTTTTCTTGGCATAGCCCTGTTTGCGACCTCCTGCAGTTTGAAGCGCCCGACCGGTACCGGTGGCGGCGGCACAGGCGGAGGCACAGGCGGTGGCGGCGGTACGGGTGGCGGAGGCTCCACCGGTCCCTTCACGATTGGCGGCTCGGCCATCGGTTTGACCGGGACCGGCCTTGTCCTCCAGGATAACGGCGGTGACGACCTCACCCCCACAGGCACAGGTACCGTAGCCTTCACGTTCAAGACTGCAATCGCCAGCGGCGGCGCTTACGCCGTTACAATCAAGACGCAACCCTCGAGTCAGGTCTGCAGCGTCACTAACGGTTCCGGAACAGCCACTGCCAACGTGACAAACGTTCAGATTAATTGCGCTGCTACCTATACCGTTGGCGGAACTGTTTCCAATTTGCAGGGATCGGGTCTCGACTTGCAAGACAATGGCGGGGACGATATCAAAGTCAGCGGCTCGGGAACCGTCAACTTTACCTTTGCCACGCCTCTTCTCGCCGGGGCCACGTACGCCGTAACGATTAAGACGCAACCCACGAATCCCTCTCAAATTTGCACCGTCACTAATGGAACAGGGACGATCGTCGGAAGCGTCAACACCGTTCAAGTCTCCTGCTCCCTGCCGAAGTTCCCGATTGGCGGCACCGTCGTGGGACTTGTCGTTGGCACGGGTGATATCTTGGAATTGCAGGACAACGCCGGCGACAATCTCTTCGTTACTGGGGACATAGACTTCACGTTCCCGACGCAATTCACCTTTGGCTCCATCTATAGCGTAGATATGTTCCTGCCTCCTACCAGCCAGCCCCAAGGCTGCAGCATATTCAACGCGACGTCCGTTGTTAAGGGGATCGTTTCCAATGTGATCGTTGATTGCCAGCACAACGATTGGGCCTGGATGTTCCCAGCAACGCAACCCACAATCAATAACTACGGAACTGCCAAGCTGCCCTCTCACACGGTTGGAACTCCCATCCCGGTGCCCGCTTTTGCAAGCGAGAATGACAACACTCCGGGCGGTAGAGACTTCCCTATGGCCTGGACCGACAAGAGTGGGAACCGCTGGCTGTTTGGCGGGCTCGGCTTTGAAGTTTCGCACCAAAACAACAGCAACGTACCCGGCCTTTTGAACGACATGTGGGTCTGGCCAACGACGGCTCCGAAGAATGGCCAGGACGACGGCTGGTGGAGTCCGGGAGGGTGGATACCCGCTAACCTGCCCATCATCCATGACGCTGTTGCGAATAGCGATACGGCGGATATCACTCCGCTTCAGTTGAACAATCTAGAGAACTACGGAACTCTCGGTACCGGCTTAGGCTGCTTGACAGTTAACAACGGCTGCACGGTACCACCAACGCGCTGGGGCGGAATCACTTGGACGGATGCCACGGGCAACCTTTGGATGTTTGGTGGCCAAGGCGGCGGCGGGCTCCTTAACGACATTTGGGAGTTCGATATAACCACCGGCCCTTGCGCCTGGGATGCTACAAAGGGCACCGAAATCTTTACGAACTGCCAGTGGATCTGGAAGGGCGGGTCGAACACAGGTAACGTGTCAACCACAGCCAGCTTCCCCGGCGGACGTTGGGGCGCCTCAAGCTACACCGACAATGCCGGCAACGTCTGGATGTTCGGCGGACAGGGCTACGATTCCACAGGTGCGGTTGGTCTCCTAAACGATCTGTGGAAATACAACATCGCCAGCGCCACGTGGACTCTGGCCTCGGGCACCACGACTGCCAACCAGAACGGTGCTTACGGTACCCAAGGCACGGCTGCAGCTGCAAATGCTCCCGGCGGGCGCCAAACGGGAGTCCTTTGGGCCGATAACACTGGCAAAATCTGGCTCTTTGGCGGGTTCGGCCTGGATTCCGCCGGCACCAGCGGCACGACGCAGACGGGTTCGCTTCAGATTGGGGCGATACTCAATGACCTTTGGAGTTTCGACCCAGTTGCAGGCCAGTGGACCTGGGTTTCCGGCAACAACTTAGCCAACCAGAACGGCGTATACGGAACGCAAGCCATCTCAAACGCCACAACCAACGCCGCAGCGACGAATGTTCCCGGCTCGCGCTGGGGCTCCATGGGCTGGGTCAATCCTGATGGCAATCTGTTCCTCGTCGGTGGCTTTGGATTCGGTTCCAACGGTACACAGCCAACCGGCTTCTTGAACGACATTTGGGAATATCAACTCAGCACCGGCCAGTGGATTTGGTGGAAGGGCTCGGTAGACGTCGATCAACCCGGGAGCTACAACTTCTTCCAGATCAGCTACGTGAATAACGTAGTGGGAGGGCGCCGAGGCGCGGCTCACTGGGCGCCAGACCCGTCTGGGTTTGTCTACGTGTTTGGCGGCGAAGGCTACGACGCTACGACCGGCGGTCCCTACGGCATGCTAAACGACGTCTGGCACTACTTGGCGTTCCCGACACCCTAGGTTGAAACCAGATGCTCCCTGCCGAGTCCCGGCGGATCGAGTTCGCCTAGCGAACCCGCACTTTAGCCGAAGGACAAAAGAATGAGTTAATCTAAACCCAGCCGGGAACGAAATGTTCCCGGCTGATTGCTTTAGAATGAGCCACTGCGGACGAGCAGCTTTCGTCTTACTGGCGCATACGGCACTCCGACAGTTCGCTTCAACCGCTTAAGCATTACTCCTCCTTGCCAGGCTGGTTCGGCTCTCGACTAGTGCGCGGAAGGGCCCAACGCCGTACACCCAACGCGAGAGAAGCCAGGCTCCCCCAAAGCTCACAAGGGCGCCGTAAAGCCCGTTGTGATGAGCATCAACCGATCGGCGCTGAATCCGCTAGAATTTCACGAAGCGATCGTTTCATTTTTCAGCATCGCCCTCGCATTTCGCCTTCGTGCCAGGACATATATCAGGTGCTTCGTTCACTTTCAAACCCCGTCGGCCTTTCTTTACGCGGGCGCGTTGCGTAATCTTCCTCCTGCCCCTCCGCCGGCCTGGGGCTCATGATCTCTCCTACCGCTCCGGCAGGAAAATACTCCGGGCCTCTGCCAAATGCACCGCCCGGGACGCTTAACGCTAACCGCATACATCCGCAGCATCCGCGGCGGCCGTCACAGCCGAAAGACCCTAAGATGGCCTGGTGCTGCCCATGGATTCGGCAATAAGGGATGCACTCATGAATGGAATCAAAATGGTAGTCTTGCCTTTGCGTCCCGGGAACGCTTTGTGATTTGCGTGGTTTTGAGAGTCTGCGACATCCGGCTTCCTCTGCGCCGTTCCTTACCTCCATATTGCGTCGTTATTTTTTTGCTTCTGCTACGTGTAGTACGAAACCAGCATGGAGCGGCCTTTTACCGGAAGGCATTCGCCCGTCTGGAAGATCCGCCAGAATTTCCAAACCAGCGCAGAGTCGAGCCATCCCATCGCGGCTTCGCGGCGAAGGATTTCCATGGCGTCCTCGGCGCTGAGGGCCGCGCGGTAGGGCCGGTCTTTGATCAGCGCATCATAGACGTCCGCAATTTGCAGGATGCGCGCCTGGAGCGGGATTTCTTCGCCGCTCAAGCCGTCCGGGTAGCCGCTTCCGTCCATCCGTTCATGGTGATGCCGGATCATCGGAAGGATTCTCCGAAGCGATTTCAGTGGCGCGCAGATTTTTTCGCCCGTGACGGGATGTTGCCGCACGATCTGGGTCTCTTCGGCGCTCAATCGATCCGGCTTGAGAAGGATGCTGTCGGGAATGGCGACTTTCCCGATGTCGTGAAGCAGGCAGCCCAGGCGCAATTCCTCCAGCTCTTCTTCCGTCATCCCGAGGTTCTCGCCGAGTTTCGCGGTGTAATCCGCAAGCTGGCCGGTATGGTCGCCCATACCGCAGTGTCTTGCTTCGACGCTCCGCGCCAAAGCAAGAACCACCGCCTTGGCCTGTTCGTCAATGTAGTTCTTGAGCCGCAGGAACGCTTCAATGCGGCCCAGCGCGTCGCGCAGAGAGCATGGCGTCTCCCAGTAATCTCCCGCTCCGGCTTCTCGCGCTCGCAAGACTTCTGCTGGAGTCGGCGAGGAGGAAATCAACACGATGGGGGTCAGTTTATTGACAGGGTCTTGCTTCAGCCGGCGGCAAAGATCGGCGCCCGCGAGTCGCGGACCGTGATCGTGCACCAGCACCAGGTCGGGCTGAAGCTGACAGCACAGTTGCTCCGCGGTTTCCTCGCTTTCCGCGATTAGGACCTCGTAGCCCTGACTCTCCAGGAAGATTCTCTGGTTTTCTCGATCGTCCGAAGCAACGTCCACAAGCAAGATGGTTGGCTTCATGAGTCCTTACCTCGACTCGCCTTTCGCTTTCTTGCCGCAGGGCGGACACACGACGAACTCCGGGCCCTGTCACAGGGTCTTTGGCCTCCGGTTGTTGGGGACTAAATAGGGATGAGGGGCCTTGGCACAGTTAGAATTTGCGATTTGGGTGCCAAACCGAAAGGCTTGTAAGTGCAATAGAACTGGCATCTTACGAGAGTTTGCTCGAAACTGCTGCGGTTTTACGCCAGTGGAAATCTTTATGAGGGTTGTAAAGTTTACGCAATCGCCCGCGCGATTCCGGCATTGCGGCGCGAGTTTTTATGTTTTTTCGTTGTCTCTTCGCTCCGTAACTCAGGAATTGTTAACAGGTTCAACAATTCTTGCCGGGTGCCCGGTGGCCTGAGCTCGCCGTTTGAACCTGGGTCTTTCTCCTCGGTCTTTTGCCTTTCCCGCCCCCGTCAAACTCACCCCACTACCTCCCCCGAAACAAACGGCCTAGGTATTCTCTAAGAAAATACTGGACAAGTAAACAGCAAATAGGCAACCACTTTTTGCATTTGAGCATCCCTTCTTCTACTGCCCGGTTACTTATGTACGACTCTTGCATCCCGTGCGCTGCGCCTGGAACTCCTCGTCCCGCCTATTTCATCCGCCCGCTACACCCTTGCCCTGACCCTCGCGAGGTCCGCCGCGTACTCATTCGCTTGCCAGTGACTTTGCTCGCCCTTTGTTTTCAATCACTTCCAACAGTCAAATTGAACTATCCGACGAGGATAGTTCATCCCGAGCGGAGCGAGGGATCTCTCTTCGAGCGCGAGGTGGGTGTTGCTCACCCAAACCCTTTCAGGCTCTTGTCTTTTCAACAACTTACAACAGTCAAATTTAGTAACCACTTTGTTTTGAAAACGATACAAAATGCCCGGGGGGTGGGTGGGCGTTCAGTATCGGCCAGGCTAGATTTTGGCCGGAACGCCTACTGGTCCAACTTGAAAATCCGCTCCATGACCATCCACTTTTCGCCAGGTTTCGCGTTGGGCAGCGGCTTCTGGAACTTCCACATCAGCTCTTCCCACTCGCGGACTTTGGGATTCGCGGCGTCAGCTTTGGCCTTGGCACCAAAAGAAAATTTGTCGTTCACTTCCATCACCATGAACATGCGCGTGCCGAGCAGATAGATTTCCATGTCCTCGATGCCCGCGTCGCGGATGCTCTTGGTGATTTCCGGCCAGACTTTTTCGTGATGGCGGCGGTATTCGGCCCCGCGTCGCGGATGCTCTTGGTGATTTCCGGCCAGACTTTTTCGTGATGGCGGCGGTATTCGGCGATGAGGTTGGGATCGTCTTTCAGGTCCAGCGTGAGGCAGTAACGTTTCGTCATTTTGGTTTTGGCCTCGGCAGTCGTCATTAAGCCTCAGCAGCGGCGGCTTCCGCCGCGGCGAGCGCGGGCTTGGGCTTGTACCCTGCGACCGCGAAATACAAAACGTAGGCGTAGCAAAGCAAAGGAACCCAGAAGGCGTGCTGGATATTCGAGAGATCAGAGATTTTGCCCATGATGGGCGGCACCACCATCGCTCCGCTAATCGCCATGATGAGCAGCGACGAGCCGCGCTTGGTGAAGGGACCGAGATTCTTGATGCCCAGCGCGAAAATCGTGGGAAACATGATGGAGTGGAAGAAGCCAATCAGCACCACGGCGTAAATTGGGATGGTGCCGGCGGTGGAAGTGGCGACCAGAGCACAAATCAGCGCCCCAAAGGCGAAAGCGGCCAGCAGACGGGCTGCTGGAATTGGCTTCATCAGCGCAGAGCCAACGAAGCGGCCAATCATGAAGCCCACTGCGTGCATCACCAGATACCGGTTCGCCGCTCGCGGCCCGAGAAGCGGCTGCGCGTGCATCACAAAGCGGATGACGAAGCTGCCCACGCCCACCTGGGCTCCGACGTACAGAAATTGCGCGATGACGGCGTGGTCAAGATGTTTGTGCAAGAACCCACCGCGCCAGCTTGCGGAAGCTCCAGCTTCCTCGGGCGCGGCGGACTCCCGGATTTCTGGCAGGTGGGCGAAGT
>WNGL01030875.1_pt1 | contig 10464 bp, 10 predicted proteins | sample 5400591 | NCBI WGS metagenome assembly WNGL01 (sample SAMN13153377, study PRJNA577476) | soil metagenome | isolation source: 80 cm soil or saprolite under Garry oak tree replicate 1 | place: USA:California | collected 2016-06-15
TCGCCTGCGCTCAACGGTCGTTGAATTACGGTGCGGCCGTTGAAGCTCTGGAAGGTGTGCGAGCAATCGAAACCACGCTGGACATAACAGTCTTGACCCAGCTTTGTTCCGATGGTCTTGTGTAGTTTGACGGAAGAGAATGCCGTAGCCGGTGTATTCCCCGCCTCGCAGAGCTGAGGGTGAGTCTGCCAAATGTTAGCTGTCAGATGGGTTGTTGTATAATGTACTTGGTGCGATTATTGAACCACCAAATATCAATCCATCAGTGGGGTCATTCGGTAATTTGGTGGTCGAAACAAGTACATTACACATCGCACAACAACCCATTTGACAATCGACATCTGGCGCATATAACGCTTCCGGCTCACTTGCCTTTCTTCTGTGCCGCTTCCGCTTCAGTAACCCGGGCGCCGCGAAGAATGGTGGAGAGCATCGTATTCCCTTCGTGGCAGGCCCACTCGTAGATTGGCCCTTTTGATTTCGTCCAGGGAATCTCCGCGGTCCAAGGTTTGGCCCACGTCGTAGGATCTTCAACCGTAAATTGGTAGATCATCGTGTCATTCGAGGCGCGCGTGAAGCGCTCCACCAGGCGCAACTTTTCGCTGGATCCCCGGAACGCGGTCAGGTTCGTGAAATTGGTGGTGTCGACGACCAGCGTGTTGCCGTCCCAATGCCCCACCGAGTCTCCTTGCCACAGATGAATGTTTTGCGGGACATGCGGGCGGCCGTCGGTCGGGATGACGCGCGTGCCGTGATTCTGCTCGCGTAGAAAGGCTACATATCCCGGTCCCTGCACAATCTGCAGCAGGTTGCCTTCGTTGGCCCCAGAGAGCATCGGGATTCTTTCCTGGCCCATCAGGCAACGCTCACTCAAGGGCCGGTTCGCATAACTGTCGAATTCATGTCCCTTGTTTTTCGCGGCCTGTTCGGCGTTTCTTTCTCTTGCTGCCGGCAACATGGGGGGTACGACGCCTTCGGGCCCGACGATGAGGGAGGTCCGTTTTGACGAGTACCTGAGTGTGCTTGCGTCAAAACCGTACAGTTCCAGGTCATAACGCACCGCTTGCGGACGGGTGAATCCAACGTCGCCTTCCTCACCCAGATCCCCTCTGTCGTGGGCGCGCTTGGTCAGTTCGGCGATTTCCTGGTCGGTATAGAATTCTTTGGCACCGAGGCCCTTCGGCCGCTCGAGCGGCGTCAACGTATAGTTGGTCCATATTCCTTGCAGGTCGGGCTTGCCATCGGGTGTGCGCGCCGGTGTCCAGGCCTTGGCGGCTGCCGGTCCCTTCGTGGTGGGTTGTTGAGTCTGCCCGGCGGCCGGCTTCTGCGCAAGCAGCGCGACTACGATCCCAGCCGCCAGCGCAACGGTTGAAACAAGCGAGCGATGGCTCATAGGAGCCTCCTTTCTTCTTGATGGCTGCGTTATTCCCTGAGGCCGCGCGCGCATTTCTACAGCTTTCGCGCTGTCGCGCTCACGCTCGCACGCTTTACGCCGAGTTTGAATTCGCAGCCGCTCATGTCGTACCCATCTAATTGGGCTTCTTGCTACGGAGACCATACAACAATTCCTCACCGAACTCCACGCACTTGAGGTTAGGAAATTTGTAATGCCGGGACTACGGCTGCAGCCCTTGCGCTCTGAATTGGTCACCACAGCCCCAGCAGTTTCCACCAAGCCGCGCCAACCGAAAGCCAGATGGCGATGTTAACGACACTGGCCACCAGGCCGGTTTTCCACCAGGTACCCAGCGGCACGTGTCCGCTGCCGAATAGGATGGGAGCGGGCGCGGTGCCGTAGTGCGTCAAGCTGGCGAAGAGACTGCTGAAGAAGCCGAGTACCAGGGCGGCCAGCACAGGCGGCGCGCCAAGGGCGATTGCAACCGCGAGAAACGACGCGTACATTGCGCTGACGTGGGCCGTCATGCTGGCAAAGAAGTAATGAGCGTAGAAGTACGTCAGTCCGAGACCGAGCATGCCGGGAATCCAGCCGATGCCGCCGAACGCGGGCGCTACCTTATCGCTGAACCATTGGATCAGACCCAACTGACCAAGAAACGTCGCCATCATCACCAGGGTTCCAAACCAGATGAAAGTATCCCATGCCCGGTGTTCGCGGCAGAGATCGTCCCATGTGAGGACGCCGGTCAGCAGGAGGGCTGCCGCGGCGAGGAGCGCCGTCGCGGTCGGATCGAGTTTAAGGGGTGTTCCCAGAATCCAGAGAACAATCATGACGATCGATATTGCGCCCATCAATTTCTCGCCGCGAGTCATCGGCCCGAGGCTCTCCAAAGAAGCTTTGGCCATCACCGGCGCATCAGGCGTTCGGACGATGCCTGGAGGACATACCGCGTAAACCACGAGTGGAATGACAATCAGGCTAACCAGACCCGGAACAAGCGCAGCAACAGCCCAACCGGTCCACGTGATGGCGACGTTTTGCGCCGCGGCAAGCTGGACCACAAGCGGATTGGCTACCATCGACGTAATGAACATCGCGCTGGTGATTACCGTGCCCTGGTATACAGCCAGAACAAGGAACGCCATCGTCTGGCGGCCTTTCGCCGGATCCGTTCCGAACGCGGTCCTCGAAATGGATTGCAATATCGGGAACACCACGCCGGCCGCTCGGGCCGTATTGCTTGGTGTGGCCGGAGCCAGGACCAGATCGGTTGCGACCAAACTATAGCCCAGCCCTAAAGTAGTTCGCCCGAACCATGAGACCAGCCTGTATGCGATTCGCTCGCCCAGACCAGTCTTGATAAAACCGTCGGCAAAGAAGAATGCGAATATCACCAGCCACAACGTCACATTGCTGAATGCGCTGAGTGCCTCCGTTATCGTGAGCGTTCGGGTCAGGAGCGTCGCTGCAATCCCCGTGAGAGCGATGGCGCCCATCGGCAACGGTTTTGCGATAATGCCGGTGAGAGTGGCGACAAAGATGGCAAGAAGCCGCCAGGCCCGAGGATCAATGGATTCCGGACGCGGCAGCGCCCAAACCAGGATGCCCGCAATGAAGACGAGAGCCAGCCGTGCCTTCATCAGATCACGCCACGCTGCCGCCATCCCGCCAGAGTCGCCGCGTCAAAACCAATCTCGTTGAGGATGACGTTGGTGTGCTCACCCAAGGATGGAATGGGTCCCATGACGGGTTCTACATCCGCAAGCTCTGCCGGCGGGACCAACGCGGAAAGCCTGCCAACGGGTGAATCGATCTCGCGCCAGCGCTTCCGGGAAGCGAGTTGAGGATGCTCGAGGAATTCCTGCACGGAATTCATTCGGGCGTTGGCAATCTGCGCTTCCTCGAGGCGCGCGATGATTTCGCTGGCGGTGAGCCGGCTGAAGACCTCTTCAATGGCCAGGTGCAGGTCGCGCCGATTGGCGACGCGTCGAGGTCCCGAATCGAATCGTGAATCCCTGACCAATTCACCGCGCTCGAGAACAACACGGCAGAATCGTTCCCATTCGCGCTCGTTTTGGATGCTCAAGAAAACAGGCTTCGTTGCGTGAGCGGCCCCTGTCCGCGGCGGCGCCTTGCCGCCATATTTCGTGTAGTAGACCGGATATCCCATCCATTCACCCAGCGCTTCCAATAGTGAAACCTCGATCGTCGTTCCCTGGCCCGTACGTTGCCGCATCAGCAGAGCCGTGAGGATCGCGGAGTAGGCGTACATGCCGCCGGCAATATCCGCGATGGAAATCCCCGATTTGCAGGGTTGTTCTTCGGTTCCGGTGATCGACAACAAACCGGCTTCGCTCTGGATCAGCAGGTCATAGGCCTTCTTGTCGCGATATGGACCGGAGGCCCCATAGCCCAAAAGGTTGCAGACGATCAATTTGGGATATTTTTGCCGCAGTTCGCCGGCTCCGAGCGACAAGCGTTCAGCTGCACCGGGCGCGAGGTTTTGAACGAAGACATCGGCACAAGAAAACAAACGAGCAAGGACATCCGGGGCTTCCGGCGCCTTCACGTCCAGCGTCATCGATTGTTTGGAGCGATTGAGCCAGACGAAGTGGCTGGACAGGCCGCGCACCGTTGTATCGTAATCGCGGGCGAAGTCGCCAACTCCAGGACGCTCGATTTTGATGACACGCGCACCGAGATCGGCGAGGTGGCGCGTCGCGAGCGGAGCAGCGACGGCCTGTTCCAGCGCGATGACGGTGATTCCTTCCAGCGGCTGCATAAATCGGCAGCCATTCTACTGAAATTCGCTGAAGTGAGTTATTCAAACCCGAGTACTGATGGAGATTCCATCAGCCATATATGCCGTGAGCCACCGGGCGGTATCGAGAATCCGCAGACGATATTCGGCCATTTTCTCGAGTCCGGGAATGTTGGGCTCGAACTGGCCCAAGAACAAATTGGCTGAAATGAGTAATCCGCCTTTTCGGAGCAGCCGTTCGGAATGATCCAAGGCGAGCAGCGACACCGCCGGATCGGTATCGAAATAGATGACATCGTAGCGGCCCTTCAGCGCCGGCAAAACCCGTCCGGCTTCGCCGACCAGCACTTGAATCCGTTTTTCAAGGCCTTCAGCTTGAAAATGATCGCGGGCTATTTTGGCGTGTTCTTTACTGGCCTCAATCGTTTCAACGCAGGCCCGCGGACCCGCCCCATACGCCAGCCACAGGCTGCTATAGCCCAGGCCGCATCCCAGTTCGAGCAGCCGTTTGGGCCTCGCGGCCGCCGCCAGCGCTCCGAGCAAGGGTCCATTCGAGGAAGGATACACGTCATAACATCCGTGCTCCCGCCGGTGGGGTTCATACTTATCCGCAACATACGCGAAGCGGTCTGATGACCGGGTGTGCTTCTCGATCCACCGCTTGACCGCCGCCGCCGATTTCGGTTCGTTGAGAGACATTTTTTGAGAGACATTTTTGTGCCTTTTTGTGGCTATTCTTCTTCAGAAGTTCCCCAGCAGAATTGTTTCACATTGACGCGCCGCTTCTGCGGCCTTCGTCTGAAGCGTTTCCTCGTCGTTACTCGCGATGGGATGCGCGATCACGGCGAAAGGGAACTTCGAAATACCCGAAACTCTCGACATTGCCAGGGCAGTTTGGACGAACCCGTCGGTGATAATCGACGTGGCTGCGGTTCCGGCTTTCTCGACGGTAACTGCGTCGTGCAAACTGCACGACGAACAACTCCCTCAGTCGCCGACGCCCGAAATGACCGCATCGCACCGGCTCACCGCCGCGATCATGTCAGCCGGCGCCGGACGGCTGGAATCCGGTTTCTCGAAACGCAGCACGTTCGCCACAGCGTACTCGGAGCGCAGGATCTGCTCGATGTGGTCAAAGAATTCGCGGCCATTCGGTTTGCCGTTGTCCAACAACCCAATCGAAGATCCCGTGAGAGATTTCAGACGCTTGGGCGTGACAACTGTCGAGATAGACTCTTCGAACGATGGATCAAGGACGCGTATTGTCATAGGTCAACAGGTTTTGTCACGGCGCGCGCCTTCGAGCCCAACCAAGGCGGAATGACGGCGCCAAATCCGCCGGCCGGACCGCCGGCCGCCACGATCAGCAGGTCAGTCGGTTCCTTGAGAGCGGTGAACTCCTGCATCGGTCCACCGCTCCGATCAACGATGTTCGCCTTGCCGACTTTTGCCCAGTCGGAGCGAACAAGGCGCGCCGAACGGAATATGTATTCCCGAATGTCGCGCTTCTGCCAGCCGGCTGCGACCAGCAAATCTCGAAGCTGTTTTGGTATGACTAGAACGTAGTTTCCAGCCCAAACCGAGTACGTCAGCATGTTGTGACGCATCTCCGCCGCGAACGTCTCGAGGATTTGTTCCGGATCAGCGGTCCACTCGTTCATTATCTGCCGCGGCGCACCGGCCGCCATGACGGTCACGGCCGATTGTCCCTCGGGGATTTCTCTTTCCTGCGCCAGCGGAGTCCACGGGCTGTCTTCTTCATCCTCGGCAATACAGAAGGTAAATTTTCCGGGATGCCCAAGCGTGGAGCGGTCCATTTCACCGGGGATCACACCGAGTACGTTGATCAAGACCAGGCGGATCGCACGGCCGATCGTCGCATTCGCACGGTTGCCGTTACCGAGGACGTTGTGCGTGGCGTTCATGCCGATGAGCGTACGCACCGGACCATTAACAACAATGAACGGCGCTGCCCCGCCGGTGCTTGCAGAGGTCCCATGGAGATTGTATTGGGCGTCGCACATGGCGCCGAGGACTGCAACAACAACCGGCATGTAGGCAGGCAAGCAGCCCGCAAGCACAGCGTTGATGGCTGCCTTTTCCGCAATAATCGGCCTCTGGCGGACTTGTTCGATGCCGATGATGTCGCCGGGCGCAAAACCGGCCGCATCCAAACATTCACTGACGCGCTCTTCGGTGGGCGGAACAATAGGAAGCCCGTCGGTCCATCCCTTTGCGTGATAAAACTCGTTTACCGCGAAAGCGTCGGTCAAATCGTACCTTTTCGACCGGAGCAATTGACGACTAGACATCAGTTTTGTACAGCGCCCGTTAAGGGGCCTTCGCTCCTTTCACGGCCCGGTATGCCGCTTCGATATTGGTAGGCATCCGTTCCTGGTACGACCAGTCTTTATACTCCGGCATGCGCAGCTCTTGCTTGATCTGATCAAGAGATTTTCCCGCGCGCACCATTGCGCCGACGCGCTCGAGGAGCAATCCATAATAGCGCTCGCTGTCATCGAAGATTTTCGTTGTTCCAAACGAGCCGTGTCCCGGAACTACGACTTCGGGATTCAGTGACTTCAACATCTTAATGGTGGTGAGCATCTCCGGAATCGCGACGAAAGGCCGGAGGTTATTGATGGAGTCGGGTATGGCGACGGAAGAGGCAAAGAGAACGCGCTCGTTGGGAAGCCAGACGGCCGTGTCCGCCTCGCTGTGAACATTCTTCAAATGCAGCAGCTCGAAAGTCCGTTCTCCCACATGCAGGGTCGCTTTGTCGTGATATTCGAAATGCGGCGTAACCAAACGATAGCCCTCGAGGGCGTCGCGCATCTCGGTGGACTGGCTGCGAAGAGCGCCGATCCGATTCGGATCCGCGGCCTGTCGCATCGCCTCGGCGGCGCCTTCGTGATTAACGACGAGGGCCGGCGGAGAAAAGACAAAGTTGCCCGTCGTATGATCGGGATGGACTTCGGTATTAATTACCACGCGAACCGGAAGTGCGGTCAGCTTCCTGACCGCCGCCTCCACCTCGCGGGAATCGGTCGGAGTCTGGCCTGTGTCTATAATGACCACGCCCTCTTTGGTAAGAATGATGCCGGAATTCGAATTCATCTCCCGTGCCGATTGCACGTAGATCCCTTCCTTGATTTTCCGAAAATGCGGGCCAAGGTCCTGTGCCCACATCGACGAGCCGGCAAGCGTGACGTAGATCACCAGAACAAGGATTCGTGCTCTTCCGAACGACATAATTCCTCCTGGTTGAATTGTGCGGACAGAATCAAAATTTCACAACGCAGAATTGGGAGCCTGTCTCCAGAATTCGGGTTACCGGTATTCACCTCAAACATCCGTCCGCCATCTTCTGGAGTCAAGGAAAACAACGGAAAGAGAGCGCGGAGCGGCGCACACGCGGAAATTTGAGATGTGCTACGGTTCCTTTTCGTGACGCCGTCTCACGCCAGTGAGATTGCCAACGAAGCGGTAGCTTATGGTCTATTTTTGTGTTGCCGGTGGGTTGAAGTCAGTATTGAGGTTGCTCCTTTCTTGATATATCAGCCATACCGAGACTGCCGCCCCAGCGAAATTGATCAAGAGTAGAATCAAGAGAAAAATCCGAAAATAGGAAATGATTGACTTCAAGCGTTCAGGTCGTGCCAGCCATTTTTCAGTGTCATGGAGGATCTGCGTTACCGAGTGCATGCCTGATGTGGTTGCAACGATTAGGTTCGCGCCAGCATATGTATAACCCACAAGTTGCTTCGTTAACCCAAGTTCTTCTTCAATCAGAGTCTTTTTATAGATGGACCGCCTATAGTATTCGTGCCCTTTCGTGATCGCTGCACGGCCGAGCAAGCATGCTGGAATTCCGGCGATAAAGACCAGCATGGCGAGAATTTGCTTAACCGTACTTCCCTGGCTTAATAGGGTCGCAGCAAGTCCTGTTAGCGCACTATTGAACACGAGATAGTATTGCTGGCGATTCCAGCCTAACTGGACATTGAATCGGTATTCGTCAATGGCGATTTTGTAAAGCTGCAGCAGATCAGAGTTGAGGTTAGGGATGTTCTTGGGAAGGCCGCTTATGGCGTTGTCTCCTGTTTTTTAATTGCTTCGATCAGATGTAGAAAGGTGGGCGTGAATTGCCTCATCCCGGCTTGGGCAAGCCCTTCCACGTCGTCGACGTTAATCCAATTAATCGCGGCGACCTCCGCTGAGTTGGGCACTGGCGACAATGAAGTCTTTGTAGTAAAAAGAGCTATGAATTTGTCCGCCTCGCCCTCTTTCATCGTCGTCTTTAAGATCAAAGGCATCGGTGTATGGATGGTGCGCTGAGGAGTATCGATTCCCAATTCCTGTCTCAATCGCCGTAGCGCTGCCTGCTCGTAGCTTTCACCGGAATAAACGTACCCTGCAACGGAAGACCCCCACATGCCTGCATGACGCTTCCCTTGCGGTATCTGCTGGATCAGCAACTCTCCCTTATCATTGAAAACAAAAACATGCACGACTCTGAAGTTAACGCCAGCATCGAGGGCTGCGGCCTTCTCAATCGTGCCTGTAACTTGATCGACCTTGTTAACAGTATCAATGAGCATTTTTCGTCAGCGTTATGTCGAGTACGAGCGACAGTGTCTTAGATGTTTTTCTACTGACTGTAGCGAAAACATTCTCGCTGCTTAATTCTTGTGGTTTGTTGAAAAGGTCTAAAGCGAGTTGCACAGGCATTTTCCGGCTGACAAATGCCTTCCGTTTCCGCAATTGCTGCGACCGTAGTTTTATATTCCCAACAACAATTTCAATTCCCCATAACTCGCATGCCAAACCTAGGACGTCGGCGCTGGGAGTGAATTTTTCTTGAAGATATAACTTGAAACGTTGCCTGTGAAGTCCAAGTGCTCTCGCGGCCGCGGTTTCGTTTCCGTTAAATTGCGTATCCACTACTTCGCGAAACTTCGATGCGGCCTCCCTGCGGAATTCTTTGTCGATCTCCGTTAAGCGTTTCGACATATGCCTTAGATGCAGATTGTACTTAGTGACGCGTGAAAAGCAATTTATTTTGCGCGCGAAAAAGTTTGCTCCACACCGCAAAGAATTTTGCTTCGTCCTTTAGTTGAATCAATTCACTTAGTATGTAGTTAGTCCCCAGTCCATTTTGGGTGCAGCAACACCAACTTAAACCACGACCATTCTTCATCCGAACGAGCTTTCGAGATAGAATCTGGCCAAAGCCATGACGCTCAAGGTTTGGCCCATACGATGAATTGGTTTGAAGAACTGAAGCTCGCGTCCCGATACGCTAGTTTCGTTAGGAGGCAAAAAATGAAAACCCAACAGAATCGACGAGACTTTGTAAAGTTTGCAGCGGCCGCGATCGCCGCGCCTTTTGTTCAACCGAAGCCGTCATCAGGCCGAATCAGCACCTTGGCCGGAACAGGTGTTCAGGGATTGGCGGCTAACGGCGACCTCGCCGATCATGCGACGCTCAACAATCCATTTGGGATCGTCATCGGGCCCGACGGCGCATTGTACTGGGTGGAGTATGGCAGCCATCGTCTCCTGCGGCTGGACTTTCGAAGCAAGAAAATCTCCGTGCTCGCGGGCACGGGCACGAAAGGGTATTCGGGCGATGGAGGTCCGGCTACCGCCGCACAACTCAACACGCCGCATGAGTTGCGCTTCGACGGCAAGGGGAACATTTACATCGCCGAACGCGACAATCACACCATCCGTTTCATCGATATGAAGTCAAAAACGATTTCAACGGTTGCGGGCACCGGCGAGCGGGGCTTCAGCGGAGACGGCGGACCTTCCCATAAAGCGCAACTGGCACAGCCGCACAGTATTCAGTTAGATCGAGCCGGCAACGTTTACATCTGCGACATCATGAACAATCGGGTCCGCAAAATCGACCCGAAGACACAAACCATCACGACATTTGCCGGCACCGGTGAACGCGCGAATACGCCCGCCGAAGCGTCTCTTGACGGCACACCGCTTGCTGGGCCACGCTCCATCGACATCACGCCGGATGGCAAAATGTATCTGGTCTTGCGCGAAGGCAACAGGGTGTTCGCCGTCGATGTCGCGCGGCGGCAACTCAAGCTGGTTGCAGGAACTGGTGAAACCGGGTATTCGGGGGACGGCGGTCCCGCCGTTTCCGCAAAATTTAACGGACCCAAAGGCATCGCGTATTCCGCTGAAGGCGCACTTTATATATCCGACACGGAAAACCATGTCATTCGACGCATCGATTTGCGAACGGGAAAGATTTCGACCGTGATCGGTACCGGCCGCCGCG
>WNGL01010864.1_pt1 | contig 10463 bp, 8 predicted proteins | sample 5400591 | NCBI WGS metagenome assembly WNGL01 (sample SAMN13153377, study PRJNA577476) | soil metagenome | isolation source: 80 cm soil or saprolite under Garry oak tree replicate 1 | place: USA:California | collected 2016-06-15
GCGATGAGGTCGCGAAGCGTCTCGAGGGCATGGTGGCGCTGCGGCGCGACTTCCATCGCCATCCCGAGCTGTCGTTCACGGAGCAGCGCACGTCGCACATCATCGCGGAGCGCCTCACCACGGCCGGGCTCGAGGTGAAGACCGGCATCGCGAAGACCGGCGTCGTCGGGATCCTGCGCGGCGACACACCGGGCAAGACGATCGCGTGGCGCGCCGACATCGACGCGCTCCCGCTCACGGAGACTCTCCAGGCGCCGTTCACCTCCGGCACGCCGGGCGTCATGCACGCGTGCGGGCACGACGGCCACACCGCGATCGCGATCACCGCCGCCGAGATCCTCGCGGCGCGGCGCAAGGAGCTGCCAGGCACGGCGGTCTTCATCTTCCAGCCGGCGGAGGAAGTGCTCGCCGGCGCGAAGCCGATGATCGAGGCCGGCGTGCTGGAGCGCCCGCGCGTCGACGAGATCTACGGCCTGCACCTCACGACGCAGGACAAGACCGGCACCGTCAACGTGCGGCGCGGGCCGACCATGGCGTCCGGCGACGGCTTCAACGTCGAGGTGACGGGCAAGGGCGGTCACGGTGCCTATCCGCACCTCTCGGTCGATCCGATGACGGCGGCGGCGCACATCCTGATCGGCATGCAGAGCCTGGTCACGAAGGAAGTCGCGGCGAAGGAGACGGTCGTGCTGTCGGTCGGCCAGATCACCGCGGGGACCAAGAACAACATCATCCCGGATAAGGCGATCATGCGCGGCACGCTGCGCACGTTCGACATGGACGTGCGCGAGCGGATGCTCGGACGCTTGCAGTCGTTCACCTCCGACATGGCGCGCGCCTATCGCGCGGAAGCGCAGGTCGAGCTGACCATGGGCTGCCCGCCGGTCGTCAACCCCGAGCGGGAGACGGAGCTGGTGCGCGCGTGCTGCATCGACGAGCTCGGCGTGGATTCCGTCATCGAAGGCCCGCCGGTGATGGCGAGCGACGACATGAGCCTCTTCCTGCGCGCTCGTCCCGGCTGCTACTTCCGTGTCGGCATCGCGCCTACGCACGACCGCGAGGTGCCGCACCACGCCCCGGAGTTCGAGATGAACGAGGACGGCCTGCCGGTCGGATTGCGACTCGCGCTGGCCGTTCTCAGGAGTCGCCTCGGCGCGTAGCGTGACCGCGCCGGTGTCGTGCTCTTGTACCGGCGCTACCCCACCCGCGCGATGACTTCCTCAGCGAAGAGCTTCAGCGTGGCCTCGCGCTCGCTGAAGCCGGTGCCCGGGACCTGCGGCAGGATGATGATGCGGCTCACGGCGGGAACCTCCATCACGCGCCGTACCTGTCCCAGAACCTCCTCGGGCGTCCCGGCGAGCGCGATGAGATCCACGAAGCGATCGGGTACCAGCTCGCGGTGGCGCGACGCTGCCGTGGCGTGCTGGTAAGAATCGTAGGCGTCGCGCAGCCGCCGCACGGCCGCCTGGTCCTCGGACGAGAGCTCCACCGGCAGGGGATGCCGCATCGCGGAGGCCACGCGGCCGCGCACGTGGTCCCGCGCAACCACGCGATCGCGGCCGACCGCGGTCGGCGTCCACAGGACCACGTCGAGGTCGGCCAGCTTGCGGCCGCGCTCCCTCGCGCCCTCCGCGACGTGACCGAGGCCGGCTCGTAAGATTTCCGGCGCCGTTCCCGCGTACATGATCACGCCATCGCCCAGCCGACCGGCCGCCCGGAGCATCTTCGGGCCCGATCCCGCCACGTAGATCGGCACTGGACGCGGCTCGTCCAGCCACGCGATCCGGCCCTCCACGCCCGAGTCGAAGCGGACCGTGCCCTTCGTCACCAGCGAGCGAATCCCCTGCACCATCGTCTCCAGCGTCGCGGTGCGCGCCGCGCGCTGGACGCTCAGCCCCATCGTCTCCGCGCTCGAGCCGCCGGTGCCGATGCCGAGCACGAGACGATCGCCGGCCAGATCGTGGAGCGTGGCGATGGCGCTGGCGGTTACCGAGAAGTGGCGGGTGTGGGGCACGGTGACGCCCGGGCCGACGCGGATCCTGGAGGTGCCGAGCACGCAGGCGGTGAGCGTCACCCACAGCTCGCGGCAGACGAGGTGCGAGTCGGTGATCCAGGCGGTGTCGAAGCCGAGCGACTCGGCGAGCTTCACCTGGCGCACGATCGCCGGCACCGGCTGGTTGTTCATGATGCCGACGTCGAACTTCACGGCGCGCCCCCTGCGCGCGACGCGCGGACTACAGCCGGACTGGCTTGTACGTCGGCGTCCGCCACTCCGGGTGCCGAGAATCCACGCCGCGCACCAAGTTCATGTAGCCGTTCGCGATCGCCCGGGTGACCGGGCCGACCTCACCCCGCCCCACCGGGAAGCGGTCGACCGAGGTCACGGGCGTGATCTCGTAGCCGCTGCCGCACAGGAACGCCTCGTCGGCGGTGTAGAGCTCGGTGCGGTCGATCTCGCGCTCGACGACGTCCATGCCGACGACGTTGGGAGCCACGTCCTCGATGAGCGTCGTCCGCGTGATGGACTCGAGGATGTCGTTGCTGGTGGTCGGCGTGCACAGCCGGCCCTTGCGCACCATGAAGAAGGTGGCGCCGGTACCCTCGGCCACCTTGCCCCGGCCGTTGAGGAAGATCGGCTCGTCGTAGCCGTCCACCTTGGCCTGCAGCTTGGCCAGGCGGCCATTCTGGTAGTTGGCGCCGCACTTGAGGCGAATGGGGATGGCGTTGTCCGACGTCCGCGCCCACGACGACACGCACGCGCTCACGCCCTTGCCCTCGGTGACGCGCTGACGGCGCCGCGGGTTGATGTAGAGCCCGGTCGGCGACGTGGCGTCGAGGCCGGCGCCGCCCACGTAGGCGACCAGGTGCATGTGGACGTCCTCCTGCACCTCGTTGCCGGCCAGCACGGCGCGCACCGCCTCGAACAGCTCGTCGTCCGAGTACGGCACGCTGAAGCGCATCATCTTCATGGACTCGCGCAGCCGCGCGAAGTGATCGGCCAGCCGGAACCCGTACAGCTCGCCGTCACGCTCGTTCCAGTAGGCGCGCAGGCCTTCGAAGACGTTGGTCGCGTAGAACACCGCGGCGCTGTTCACCGGCAGCACCGCTTCCGCCTGAAGCACCAGCCGGCCGTTCATCCAGATCTTGAAGTCCGCCATCCCTGGCTCCTGTCCGCTGCGTCGTTGTCGCCTGTCATCTTACTCGATCACGGCGGCGGCGCGGAAGGGCGTGGCGGCGGGCGCCCCGGCGGCGCGCGACAGGAGCGCGTGCGCATCTTGCAAACGCTTTGTAGCATTGACGGTTCGTGCGCCCGGCTAGGCCGCTTCGTCCCGCTCGTCTTGCGCGCCATGTCATTCACCTTCTCTGAAAATCGGTCAGGATGCCGCCGTGCAGTCGACGTGCCACGCACGTGGACGGGCGACCACAGGGAGGACGAGGTGTCGCGGGCTAGCGGACGGAACGGCGACGCGTGCTGACGTAGTCGACGACGACGTACTCGCCGAGCTTGTCGGCGGCGGAGAAGAACGCGCGGCCGCGGTTGATCCGGGCCATCTGCTCGACGAACGAGGCCAGCCACGGGGTCCGCTCGAGCATGAACGTGTTGATGACGATGCCGTCGCGCGTGCAGCGCTGGACCTCCTTCAGCGTTTCCTCGACGGTCCGGCGCGTGGGCGGGTACGAGAAGTCGGCGACGCCGTCCTCCAGGTGGGCGGTCGGCTCGCCGTCGGTCACCATGATGATCTGCTTGTTGCCGCCGTGGTGCCGGTTCAGCAGCTCGCGGGCCAGCATGAAGCCGGCGTGCATGTTGGTCCCGACGTTCCACTCGCTCCATGACAATGTCGGGAGCTGGGCGGCCTTGAATTCTCGGGCGTAGAGCGAGAACCCGACGATGTAGAGCGCGTCGCGCGGGAACTGTCCCCGGATCAACGACGACAGAGCCAGCACGACCTTCTTGGCGGGCAGGAAGTAGCCGTTGTTGAGCATCGACCGGCTCATGTCGAGCATCACGACCGTCGCGGCCTGCGTGCGCAGCTCCGTGCGGTGGACCTCGAAGTCGGCCGGGTGGACGCGCACCGGCGTGCCCGGGCCCTGGCGCTCGACGGCGTTCATCAGCGTCTGGCGCAGGTCGAGCAGGAACGGATCGCCGAACTCGTAGGCCTTCGTCTCGTCGAGCTGGTCGCCGCCGGCACCCCGCCGGTTCATCGTGTGGCCACCGAAGCGGTCGCGCTTGAGCCGGGTGAAGATGTCGCGCAGCGCCTTGTCGCCGATCTTCCTGATGGCGCGCGCCGTCAGCTTCAGCTCGTCGCCGTCGCGCTCGAGGTACCCTGCCTCCTCGAGGCGCTTGCTCAGTTCGCGCAATCGCTCGAGGTCCTCGCGAGACTCCTCGCCGAGCAGCCGCTCCACGCGCTCGGCATCCATGTGCTGGAGCTCCTCCAGCGAGCGGACGCCCCGCACCTCGCGCTCGAGGTCGTCCAGCTCCTGCAGCTCCTCCATGAGCCGCATGGCCTCCTGGAGCGAGACCTCCTCGTCGCCGCGAAACGGATAGCGCTGGATCAGCTCGTCGAGCGGCAAGAGATCGTTCAGGTGCATGCCGAGCTGGCGCATGGCCGCCTCGAGCCGCTCGTCGCGCATCATGAGCTCGCGCATCATTTCGTCGAGCTGCTGGCGCTGCTCGGGCGTCAGGCTCTGCATGAGCGACTGCATGGCCGCCATCTGCCGGCCGATCTGCTCGATGAGCTGCTCGAGGCTCTCGACGCCGGGGAAGCGGTCGCCCCACTTCTGCTTGAACGCCTCGAAGTCGGGTTCTTCGCCGTTGGCCCGCTGCGCCAGCATGCGGTTCAGGTCCTGGAGCATCTCGCGCAGGCGCTTCATGTCCTGGGGACTCATGTTGCCGAGCGCCTGCTTCATCCCCTGCATGAAGGGCTGGAGCATCTGCTGGCGCAGGGAATTCATCAGCTCCTCGAACTGTCTCTTGGCCTCGGGATCGACGAAGTCGTACTTCTGGAGATTCCGGATCTTGCCGGCGGGATCGGGCGGCAGCTCGTCGAGCTTCTGCTCGTGCCGCGCGCGGTCGCGGCCCTCGGGCATCCGCTGCTTGATGCCCTCGCGCTCCTGCTTGACGATCTGATCGAGCTTCTTCTTGATGTCGTCGAGGCTCGAGCCGAGGTCGTACCGGTCCAGCCGTTGCTGGCGCTGGCGCTTGAGCCGCTCGAGCAGGTCGCGCAGCCCGGGCATCTTGCCGCCCTCGGGCGTCTGCATGCCCTGCTGCATGAGCCGGCGCATCGCGCGCCACGGGTCGCCGTCGTAGAGCACGTCGTCGGCCATGGCGTCGAGGAGGTCCTCGGCGTCGAAGTCCACCCGCTGCGTGCCGTCCCAGCGGGAGTAACGGAAGAGCATGGCTTCAGCTCCGGTAGCGCGAGCGGCCGGGCTGGACGTCCTTGTTCAGCTTCTTGGCGAGATGGAGGCCTTCGAGGACGAACTCGACGGCGGAGGCGACTGCAGCCGCCTCGGTGGCGCCGAGCTTGACGACGGCGCCGCGCAGCGCCGGAAACTGGCCGAGCTGCTTGACGTACTCGTCGGACGGCATGGCGTCCGACACGTGGAGGCTGGCGCCGGCCTTGAACGCGGCGACGACTTCGTCGAGCTCGGGCTGGCCGAAGCGGCGGCCGAAGACGTTGTGGACGGCCTTCTGGACGAGCCGGCCGAGCAGCTTCTCCTCGTTGCCGTCGCCGACCGACTCGAGCTCGATCTTGCCGACGGTGGACGCGGCCAGCGCGCCGAGATCGCTCACGCGCGGCACCGCGATCTCCTCGCGCAGCCGGATCGCGCGCTTGAGCGCGCTGGCCAGGATGTTCTCGTAGTTGCAGATGCTCACGCGCACGGACACGCCCGAGCGCTGGCTGACGTCCGACGACTGGCGGGCCAGGTGCGTCAGCTCGGCGACGATCTGCTTCATGTAGTCGGGACACTGGGTCGCCACGCCGTCGCCGAACACCGTCTGCTCGGCTTCCATGATCGCGATCTCGTCGTCGAGCTTCTTGGGATAGTGCGTGCGCACCTGGGAGCCGAAGCGGTCCTTGAGCGGCGTGATGATGCGCCCGCGGTTCGTGTAGTCCTCGGGGTTGGCGCTGGCCACCACGTAGAGATCGAGCGGCAGCCGCACCTTGTAGCCGCGGATCTGGACGTCGCGCTCCTCCATGATGTTGAGCAGGCCGACCTGGATGCGCTCGGCGAGGTCGGGCAGCTCGTTGAGCGAGAAGATGCCGCGATGCGTGCGCGGCAGCAGGCCGTAGTGGATCGTCAGCTCGTCTCCGAGGTAGCGGCCCTCGGCGACCTTGATGGGATCGACCTCGCCGATCAGATCGGCGATCGTGATGTCGGGCGTGGCCAGCTTCTCACCGTAGCGGCGGTCGCGAGGGATCCACTCGATGGCGGCCTTGTCACCCTGCTCGGCCAGGCGCTGGCGACAGCCCGCGCAGATCGGAGCGAGCGGATCGTCGTTGATCTCGCAGCCGGCCAGCACCGGGATCTCCTCGTCGAGCAGGCCCACCAGCAGCCGCGCGATGCGCGTCTTGGCCTGGCCGCGCTCGCCGAGAAAAATGATGTCCTGCCCGGCCAGGATCGCGTTCTCGATCTGCGGCACGACGGTGTCGTCGTAGCCGACGATCCCGGGCAGGAAGGAGTCGCCCTTCCGGAGCCGGGCGATCAGATTGTCGCGCAGCTCCTGCTTGACCGACTTGCGCTGCCAGCCTCGAGCCCGGAGATCACCGACCGTGTGAGCGTTGGCCATGAGCGGTCAGCGCCACTATGCGACCCGGGTCGCGCGCTGTCAACTTCGACGGAGCGTACGCCACACGCGCTCGCCACCGAGCGGCATGTCGAGATGACGGACGCCGAACGACGCCAGCGCGTCCACGACGGCATTGACGGTGGCCGGCGTGGAGCCGATCGTCGCGGCCTCGCCGATGCCCTTGGCGCCGAGCGGGTTGAACGGCGTCGGCGTCACGGTCTCTCCGGTCGTGAACGACGGCAGGTCTTCGGCGTGCGGCACGGCGTAGTCCATGAGCGAGCCGGTGAGCAGCTGGCCGTCCTGGTCGTGGACGAGGCGCTCGACGAGCGCCTGGGCGATGCCCTGAGCCAGGCCTCCGTGCACCTGGCCCGCGACGATCATCGGGCTGATGCGAACGCCGCAGTCGTCGACGGAGACGAAATCGCGCAAGGTCACGTGGCCGGTCTCGCGATCCACCTCGACGACGGCGACGTGAGCGCCGAACGGGTAGACGAGCTGGGGCGGGCTGAAGAAGTCGGTGGCCTCGAGGCCGTTGTCGATTCCGGACGGCAGGCCGGCGCCGTACGCCTTGGCCGCGATCTCGCCGAGCGTGACGACGCGGTCCGGCACGCCGCGCACGCGATAGCCGCCGTCGCCGACGACGATGTCCTCGGGCGCCGCTTCCATCAAATGCGCGGCCAGACGCTTGGCCTTGTCCTGCACCTTCAGCGTCGCGTTGAGGATCGCGGTGCCGCCGACGGCCAGGCTGCGGCTGCCCCCGGTGCCGTTGCCCATGGGCGTGTTGAGGGTGTCGCCGTGACGGACGACGACGTGGTCGAAGTCCACGCCGAGGTGATCGGCGATGATCTGGGCAAAGGTCGTCTCGTGGCCCTGGCCGTGGGCGGACGTGCCCGTGAACGCGGTGACCATTCCACCCGGCTCCACGCGGACCACCGCGCTCTCGAAGGGCCCGAAGCCGCACATCTCGACGTAACACGACATGCCGACACCGAGCAGGTGCCGATCACGCCGCTCCAGTCGCACGCGCTGCTCTTTGCGAAGGTCGTCGACGTGGGCGAGCTGGAGCGCCTTGGTGAGCGCACGGTCGTACTGGCCGCTGTCGTACCGCTGTCCGGTCGGCGCCTGATAGGGGAACGCGTCGGGCGGGATGAAGTTGCGCCGGCGCACGACCTCGGGCGCGTGCTTCAGCTCGGCGGCGATGCAATCGACCAACCGCTCGAGGTAGTACGCCGCCTCCGGCCGGCCCGCACCGCGATACGCGGCCACCGGCGTCGTGTTCGTGAAGACGCACGTCGAGCGGAGGTCGACGTTGGTGATCCGGTACACGCCGATGCCCATGGACAGCGTGAGGTCGGGAATGAACGTGAAGATCGGGTACGCACCGACGTTGGCGATGACGTGCATGCGGAGCGCGAGAATAGTCCCGTCGGTGTCGACGGCCGCCTCGAGGTCGGCAACCTGGTCGCGCCCGTGCGTCGTGGCCAGCATGTGCTCGGTCCGCGTCTCGACCCAGCGGACGGGCAGCCGCAGCTTGAGCGCGATGACGGCGAGCGTGGCGTCCTCGGGATAGACGCCGAACTTCACGCCGAAGCCGCCGCCGACCTCGGGCGCGATGACCCGGACGAGGTTCTGGGCGAGGCCGAGCGCGCCGGCGAGCTCGTTGCGGAACCCGTGCGGCGCTTGCGTGGTCGCCCACATCGTGAGGCCGCCGGTCGCGGGATCGGGCGCGGCCAGCGTGGCCCGGCCCTCCATCGGGACGCCGCACAGACGCTGGCTGATCATCCGCTGGCGCACGACGCGCTGGGCCCGCGCGAACACGGCGTCGGGCTCGCCACCGGTGATGCGGTTCTCGTGCTCGATGTTCTTGGGCGCGTCGTCGTGGATCTGGGGCGCGCCGTCGGCCATCGCGGCGAACTGCTCGCTGACGGCAGCCAGCGGCTCCCACTCCACGACGACGTCGTCGACGGCATCGCGGGCCACCGACTCCGACTCGGCCACGATGGCCGCCACCGCCTCGCCCACGTACCGGACGCGGTCGAGCGAGAGCGCCAGGTGCGCGCGCTTGGGCGCCGCGGTGGCCGCGCCACCTTCACCACCGCCCCCCAGCGGCAGCGGGGCACAGCGTCCCTCGATGTCGCGGCCGGTGAAGACGGCGCGCACGCCGGGCCGCCGGAGCGCGGCGGCGGCGTCGATGCGCCGGATCCGCGCGTGAGCGTGCGGGCTCCGGACGAACGCGACGTGGTGCAGGCCCGGCAGGGTGATGTCACCCACGTACGCCGAGGCGCCGGTGATGAGGCGTGGATCTTCCTTGCGCTTGATCTCAGCGCCCATGAGTCGGGATGGCGTGGACATGCTCGCTCCTCCGGCCCCAAGTGTGCCACGGACGCGCAGCAAGTTCTGCATGCGACCGCACCGCCGAGCGGGTACGCTGTGTCTCACGACAGGAGGACGCCATGCTGGGAGCCTGGAAGAAGAAGGTCGCGATGCCACCGCGCGAGCAGGCGCTGCCGGGTCGGCCGCAGCCCATGCCCATCGTCGATCGTCACGCGGTGTCCGGTCACGCGATCGCGCCGCCCTATCCCGACGGCCTGGAGCTGGCGTTGTTCGGCCTCGGCTGCTTCTGGGGCGCCGAGAAGCTCTTCTGGAAGACGCCCGGCGTGTGGACCACCGCGGTCGGCTACGCGGCCGGCTATACGCCGAACCCGACGTACGAGGAAGTCTGCACGGGCCGCACCGGCCACAACGAGGTCGTGCGCGTGGTGTTCGATCCGAAGGCCATCGGCTACGAGACGCTGCTCGCGCGATTCTGGGAGGGCCACGATCCGACGCAGGGCATGCGTCAGGGCAACGACGTGGGCACGCAGTACCGCTCCGGGATCTACGTGTACTCACCCGAGCAGCGCCGGCTGGCCGAGGCCTCGCGCGACGCGTACCAGCGCGTCCTCGAACGCGCGGGCTACGGGCACATCACCACCGAGATCCTCGACGCGCCCGAGTTCTACTTCGCCGAGGACTATCACCAGCAATACCTGGCGAAGAACCCGTTCGGTTACTGCGGCCTCGGCGGCACCGGGCTGGCCTGCCCGGTCGGCCTCGGCGCCACCACCACCGCCGCCGAGACGGGATAGAAGGGCGAGGCGCCCACGCGCGGCCGTAGGTGCCCCGCCCCCTCAGTCACGACCGCGTTGCTTCGCCAGCCTCGCGGCGATGAAGCCGAGCACGATCCCGGCGGCGACAACCGCGACGGCGAATCCGACGAGCGCCAGGCCCAAGCGCGCAAGATCGGTCATGAATGATCACCTTCTACTGCGTCCTCGTCGGTCGGAGCGTCGCTGGCGAGCGTCAAGCTCTTGTGGTCCTGGGAGATCTGACCGCTGAGCTCCGGGAAGTGATCGATCGTGAACGTCTGGCCGGCACGTTCGCCCGTGAGCTCTTTCCCCGTCAGCTGCCCGGTCACCTGCGTGGTGAAGGTGCCGTCGGACGCGACGTCATACGTGAACAAGGCCTGGAAGTCGTTCGAGAACGCGCCACCGCTGAAGCCGACACTCCGGCCTTTGAGCGTTCCCGTGCCGTCTCCATTGAAGGTCCGGACCCCGTATCTTCCGTCTTGTGGCGTGATGAACCACATGCCTGTACGCACCATGCTCGGCCTCCCGTAAACCAACGTGTGCCG
>WNGL01010866.1_pt1 | contig 10463 bp, 5 predicted proteins | sample 5400591 | NCBI WGS metagenome assembly WNGL01 (sample SAMN13153377, study PRJNA577476) | soil metagenome | isolation source: 80 cm soil or saprolite under Garry oak tree replicate 1 | place: USA:California | collected 2016-06-15
TGTTTGAAATCCGCGAGCAGCGCCGCGTCTTTCACGTTCTTGAACGCATCGGGAACGGTCGTTTGAAAGAAATCAAGGTTGCCCGGCAATTGCTCGATCGCAATGTCGGTATAAATCTTTGGCGGGTTGCGCAGGACTCCGCGCGCCTGTGTAAGCGCTCGCGGAATCTGTTTCTCGCGCTCGATTACTGAACGCAGCCGCTCTTCCGGCGGCGCAAAGTCACGCTTGATGAGCGCGAAGATGCTGCTCGTGACCGCGCTCGAATAGTTGTCGGGGTTCTTTCGCCACATCTGCACGCGATCCTCTTCGAGCAGCAGGCTGTGAATTGTCGCCATCATGATCTCGCGATCATCGCGCTCAAGTTGCGAAAGCGTCCGCGGATTGATCATCGTAAACATCGTGAGGTACTCCGACAGCCTGCGCCGATTCCGTCGATGTGCGGAGAGCGAAAAGTCTTCTAACTGACGATCGTACTGGTGAAATCCGACGCCGGTCGCCTGAGACGGATTCGCTTTGAAGTACTGGTTAAAGTAGCTATCCACAAGTTCATGAAAATTTAAGCGAATCAGCGTGTCCGAAGACTTTGTTGCGCGCAGTTTGGCATTGATCGATGTCGCCATAACTAGAAGAACTAAAAGCCCGACTAAAATATCAAATCCTAAACGTCTCATAATTCTGATATGCCTGGACTAAGTAATCTCTGCGCCTTGAGTCTCTTCTTAGCGGCTTTGCGTGAAATATAACCACCAAAATATTTCTCGCAAAGCCGCCGGGAAAATCGGAAGGCGCAAATTGATTTCGCGGGGACTAAAGATTTCGGAGAGAAGATAAGGGCCAACGAAAACGCTGCTAACTTAATTCATCCGGCCATTGCGATTGCCATTCTGGTGATTCCCAATCTCGCGCAATCGCTTGACTACTTGCTCGATCAACCAATTCGGAGTCGAAGCTCCGGCAGTCACGCCGACGCGGTTGACGCCTTTCAAATCCTCAGCGTTGATTTCGCTATCGGTCTCGATTAGGAAACTGTGCTGGCACTGCTCCTGGCAGACTGCGAGCAACTTGATGCTGTTCGATGAATGCTTGCCACCGATGATGTAGAAAACATCAACCAGTCCGGCGAGCGCGCGCGCCGCATCCTGTCGATCACGCGTGGCCGAGCAGATAGTGTTGACCACTTGCGGCTCGGCGTCAGCTTTAGCGCGCACGGCTTCGGCAATTTCTAAAAACGTTTTCAGCTTGAGCGTCGTTTGCGAGACAACCAGGGGCGCATGCAACGGCGGAAGTTTTTCGACTTCGCCGGCGTCGCTTACGACGAAGGTGTTGTTCGGAGCGTAGCCTACGACTCCGATCATTTCCGGGTGTGCGGGATTGCCCGCGACGACGACGTGACGGCCGTCCCTGGCCGCACGCTCGGCCAGTCGCTGCACGCGAGTTACAAATGGACAGGTCGCGTCAACAACCCGGGCCGCGCGCTTTTCCAATTCGGTCTGAACCTGAGGCGTCACGCCGTGCGCGCGAATTACCGCGATCTCATCCGCGGATACTTCAGCAGGATCTTGAACCGTCGAAACGCCTTCGCATTCCAGTCGTTGCATCTCCTGGGTGTTATGAATCAGCGGCCCGAGCGTCCGCACCGGCGCGCCAACCTGCAAAGCGTCTTCAACCATTTCCACGGCGCGCTCGACGCCAAAACAGAACCCGTATTCGTTAGCTAAAAGGACTTCCATAAATCTTCGTCTCTGAACTCTTTCTTATACCAATCCGGCAAACAGTTCATCAACCGAAACGCGCCAGCCGCTTAAGACCCGCGACTCGGCCCACTCACCTTTACGATACTGCACAACCTGCCAGTCCGGGAAACTCCCCTTCATTATCTTATAGCGCACTTCAATCATCCGATTATCCGCATCAATTAACCACATCTCTTGTACACCCAGCGCAAGATAAGTATCTGCCTTCGTCGTGCGATCGTAGTTGCCCGATGATTTTGATAAGTACTCGAAAACAATATCCGCCGAAGTGCGGCGCTTTCCCATCTTTGCCCGCAGGTCGTGGGAGACGTACATCATGTCCGGCTCGAGATACGTATCGTTTATGTAGATAGCTTCGCGCGGATGGTAAACGCTTCCAGGATTTCCAAGCGCCGCAAGAAAAACAATCAGCGACGCCTTCAATCGCGCATCGAAATCTCCATGAGGTGGATCTGGTGGTGGAACCATAAACAGATATCCTCTGATCAGTTCGTAATGCGCACGATCTTTGGGCTCAGGCAAGTCCCAGAATTCTTCCAGCGTGTACTGCCTCAGCAAGGGCGAGAAGGAAACGACGTTCTTGGTTGGAGTCTCTAGAACCTGCATCAGATTGCCTCTACAAATAGCATTCTAACACATCAACCTGGCTGAACATTGCTTGGCGCGCTATCTTACCGGCTCGCGCAGAACGATTTCCGCCGCCGTAGCAGCAGTTCTCGCTGCCTCCGAATGCGTGTCGCGCAAACCTGCGATTTGCAGCAGCGCTTCTCCCGTTCGCGACAATAGTCTGACGAGATCGCCTTCTTCGGCGTGGGTCTCGCGAACCAGCGTGGGCCAATCGACGCCGCTCGCCCAATGCGCCGCAGCCGCAGCGGCTGAGAAGTTGATTTCGGGCGCCGGTTCAATTCCCTGATTCCATTCCTCGGTCGAGACCTCAAAGGTAATCTCATCGAATTTCGCCAGCAGAGTAACAATCTCATCGTCCAGTTCCATCTCGCCATAATCGCGATCTTCATCAGCGGTGACCGCGGCGATCAGAGCGGCGGCCCGCTTCGCATCCAGAGACGTAAAGAGATTTCGTTGCAGTGCTTCGCCGATCAGCAGAGGCCGATCGACGCGCAAGTCGGCCAGCCAACGTCCCCGATCTGTCACACGCTCACTCGCGAAATCAAGATAGCCAAAATGATCGAGCACACGCGCGCAGCGCTCGAACGGCTGCCAAACATCTGCACGCATGCGTTCAATCTGTCGCTCGGCTCGCTCAATCGCGACCGCTTCGGTTTGCAGGGACCATAAGGCTTTGGAGCCCGCAGCGCGGTCAACCTCGGTAAGTTTGGAAGGCAACAGGGAATCGATTAGATCGTTGATTAATTTGATCGAGCCTTCCTCGCCGGCCTGCACGTCGCGCAGTCGCGGCTCTGGCAGCGCGAGTTGGCCGCCGCGCTCATGAATCTCGTCAAACGCTTCGTCAATTTTGTCTGACTGAATCGAGAAGATCGGTGCAAAGACTCTTCCGATTCGTTCGATTGGAAATGAAGCCAGGCGGCCGTCCTCGCGCACGCCGGTCACGCCGTCGTGACTGCGCGCTGTGACCAGGACAAGTCTTCTTCCGCTGCGTCCGATCGCGACGACACGGCCCGGTTGCACGACCTCGCGTAGCCACTTGACGAATGCTTCCCAACGGGTTTGCGGCGCGAGTTCAAGCAGCCGGGACCGGGCACTCGCTAACCGCTCAAGGCCACGAACGGCGGAAGCGGGCACTTTGATGCGTGCGTGTTCCAGCGCTTCAACAATGTGAGTTTCGTTTTCGTCACGCAGGCTCTGTAGCTCATGAATTCGCGGCAGCAGATTTCGATGAGCAAAACTCTGCTCGGCAATCTCCCGCACCTGCGCGAAGCTTCCGAAGGCGTCGAGTAGATTGAGCAGTGACGTGTAGGTCGCGCGAAATCGACTGTCGAGATCGTCGGGAGGCGCGCCTAGTAGCTCAGTAATACGCTGCGGATTCTGGTGAGGGCCCGGAGCCGCGACGATGAATCCGACGCGATCTTTGCCGCGGCGTCCCGCGCGTCCAGTCATCTGCTGTAATTCCGAAGCAGTGAGCGATTGCCAACCGCTGGCGCTACGTCGATCGGCGCAAGTGACTACGACCGTGCGCGCGGGGAAGTCTACGCCGGCCGCGACCGTCGTGGTCGCGAAAATCGCGTCGAGCAAGCCCGCGCTCATCATCTTTTCGATCACCAGCTTCCACGCGGGCATGTGACCGGCATGATGCGCGGCAACACCGCTGCGAATGATTGTGTCCCAATGTCGATGGGCACGAATCTCGGGATATTGAGAGACTGTGCTGCGCATGAAATCACGGCGCGCCTCACGACGTTCATCCGCCACGGCGCGACGACTCAACGCCGCTTCCGACGCAGCTTCATCACAACGGCGTCGCGTCGGTAGGAAAACGATCGCCGGTAGCAAGTTGTACGAGCCCAACGCCGCGAGCAACGTCGCGGGCGGCATTTCCGGCATGCGAAGTTTCATCTTTACTAGCCAATCTTACAAGATTTCACTGTGAGAAAAAGGTGAGATGAGTGAGGGCGGACACATCTTGCGCCTTTGCGTGAGACAAAAATCTCACGCAAAGACGCAAAGTCCGCAAAGACTTATTAATCTAAGGCAAGCCATTCATCGAATTGTCTTCACTGGCGCTGCTGGTCTTCCCGGCAGCTTGACGGGATGATCCTTAATTTTCGCCATTACCTCCGCGATGCCGCGTTCGAGCTGCGGATCGTGACCGGCAATTTCTGATTTGGGATCGTTGTCGACTTCGATGTCCGGATCGACGCCGTGGCCTTCGATGATCCATTCGCCATTCTTGTTCGCGAGCGCCGAGCCGGGCACAAAGATCGCGCCACCGTCGATTAAGGCGCCGCGGTTAGCGATTCCGACCACGCCGCCCCACGAGCGCTTGCCGATTAATGGACCGAGCCCGGCTTCACGAAACATCCACGGAAAAATGTCGCCGTCGGAAGCAGAATTACCATCGAGCAACGCCACCATCGGACCGATAAAAACACCATCGGGATAGGTGTTGCCGATACTGTCTGTGCGCGAATAATTCACGCCGAGCAGTTTGCGGCGCAGCCGTTCGATCAGCATACGCGAGACGTTGCCGCCGCCATTCGCGCGCACATCAACAATCAATGCTTCCTTGTCGATTTGCGGATAGTACCACTTGATGAATTCGCGAATACCGTTCGCGCCCATATCGGGAATGTGAATGTAACCCACGCGGCCGCCGGTCGCTTCTTCGACCTTTTGGCGATTGTGCGCGACCCAATCGAGATAGATCAGATTGCCTTCGTCGGCGATCGGTCGATAAGAAATGATGCGCGAACCATCCATCGACGGTTTGCTGTTGACCGTCAGCGACACGGGATTATCGGCCTTGTTACGCAGCAAGCGATATGGATCGTCGTTGCCTTTCAGTTCGTCACCGTCGATTGCCAGGACATAATCGCCAACCTTTACGTTCACGCCAATCTCGCGCAACGGCGAGCGATAGAGATCTTCTTCATTTTCGCCTTCTAATATTTTCGCGATCCGATAACGGCCTGATTGTTTATCGAGTTCGAAGCGCGCGCCCGGCAGACCCACGCGCGGACGCGGCGGAATCTGGAAATCGCCGCCTTCGATGTAGGCGTGCTGGATCGTCAGTTCCGAAATCATCTCAGAGATGACGTAATTCAAATCAGAGCGGTGCGCGACGTACTTCAATAAAGGCTTGTATTGCTCGCGCAGCGCCACCCAGTCATAGCCGTGCATGTTCGACACGTAGAACCAGTCGCGATAACGCCGCCAGACTTCGTTGAAGATTTGGTTCCATTCTTCCGCCGGCACGCGATCGACGACCAGGCCGGCAACCGAGACCGGTTTCTTCGTGCGGTCACCTTGTGGCGTTGCGTCGAACAGACTGAACGCCGGGCCTTGCCGCACGAACACCTTCGAACCATCGCCCGACATCGCATATCCGTTGATGTCATCGGCGATCATGGTTTCTTTTCGATCCTTGAACGAGAAGATTTTCAATTGCGCGGGTCGATCACCCTGTCGGCCGTAGTAGAAGGCTGGGCCACTTGCGTACAGAAGATAGCCAGCCTTTGCCGCCAGACCGCCATAATTGTCAGCGCCAATCGGCGCGCGCGCGACGCGATTGCTGATGCCATCGAAATCAACCACCAAAGTCTTCTGCGGAGGAGTTGCCGGCTTTGCTTCAGGCTTCGGAGCCTCAGACTCGCCTTCCTTCTTGGGTTCAGACGCGGGTGTCGCGTCCTCTTTTGCTTTAGTCACGGCAACTTCGTCGCTCTCGGGCGGGAAAGGATGCTTAACGTCCTTACGCAAGGCCATCGCATAGATGTAGGCACTCCGATTGGTCGCATAGTTAAACTCGACTTGCGAGATCTGCGGAGCGAATTCGCGATCGCTGATGAAATACAGATAGTTGCCTTGCGGATCCCAAACTGGATTCAACGCATTGAACATGTCGTCAGTGACCCGATGGACCTTACCATCCGCGGCGCTCCAGATATGAATTTGCGACATCCCGTTTCCATTCGTGGCCATGCTGAAGGCGAGGTAGTTGCCGCTCGGTGACCAGGTGTAATCGCGAATCTGATTGCGAGGCGCGTCGACGATCTCAGTCATCTTGCGATCGGCTAAGGTCACGACAAAGATCTTTCCGTCCTTATCACCGAAAGCGATCCGCTTCCCGTCGGCCGACCATTCTGGTTGATAACGCATCGCGTTGCCGCCGCTGGTGATCTGTTGAGGCGGTTTCGAACCATCCTGGGGAACCAGATACAGCTCTTCCTCGCCGCTCAGGTCAGAGATGAAAGCGATCTGCGATCCGTCGGGAGACCATGAGGGCCATTTGTCATGCGCGCCGGAGGAGTGCGTGAGATTTCGCGTGGGGCCCCTCTCGATCGGCGCGGTGAAAATGTCGCCGCGCGCGGAGAACAAAGCGCGCTCGCCTTTGGGACTCAAGTCGTAAGATTCAATATTGCCGACGGCTGAAACCCGACTTGGCCGCCGCGCCAAACCATCGTCGGGAACGGTGATCGAAATCGGCGTAGTCTTTCCAGTCTTCGCGTCAAGTACCTGCAGCTCGCCTTGCATCTCATAAACGATGCGGCCCTGATGATCGGAGCTGGGCCAGCGCACGTCCCATTGCTTGCTCTGCGTTACTTGCGCAGTCTTGCCGGTAGAAACGTTGTAGGAGTAGATGTTGAAATGGCCGTCGCGATCGGAATCGTAATAAATCGTGTCTCCGATCCACATCGCGTCGCGTGAAGCTCGAGCGCCTTCGGTGATGCGTTTGGCATCGCTGGTCTTCAGATCGAAGATGTAGAGGACGTTGGCCTGGCCTCCGCCGTAGCGCTTCTCAGGCCTGAAGTCCCGAAATTGCGGCGAGTAGACCATCTGCCCGCCGTCAGGGGAGTAATCTCCCGAACCGGCTTCGGGCATCGGCAGCGGTTCGGCTGGCCCACCGTCGACCGACACGCTGTACAGCTTCGCGATCGGCAGCGACCATGAATCTCGCAGCGACCGAAAGAAGATCCGCTTGCCATCTCGGCTCCAGCCATAAACCTGATTGTCCCAGCCCCAGCGCGGCGCGAGTGGACCTTTGGCGGGATAGAAAGTGAGTTGCCTCGGCACGCCACCCGTTGCCGGAATTAAATAGACTTGTTCGTCGCCATCGTATTGGCCGGTGAAAGCAATCCAGTTGCCGTCGGGCGAAAACTTTGCGAACACTTCCATGCCCGGATGCGCAGTCAGGCGAATCGCAGTGCCACCAGTAGCCGGCGCGGTCCAGATATCTCCGCCGTAGGTGAACGCGACGCGATCCCCATGAATGTCGGGGAAGCGAAGCAGTTTTGTTTGCGCGGCAGCGTCAGTCGACAGAACCAGAATGAACGAGAGAAAAATGGCAAAACGCCAAGCGCGGGTGAAAATCGTTTTGGTAAACAAGAGAGCCTCCTTCAAAGAGAACGATTGAATTGGATTGGAAGTCCCGCTAGGGACGCGATGTTTATAGTTCAAAGCAGAAATTCTCGAAAAGCTCCGTCAGGAGCGAAATGTTGTCGTGGAAGATATTACGCTCCTGACGGAGCTTTGGTTTCTAATTCGACCTCATGGCTATAAACGTCTCGCTACTAATGGAGCGAACTAGCTCGAAACGGAGCGATGGGGAGACTACTTTCGATCCTTGAACGCCTCGTAAAGTTCGGTATGCCGGCTCGTCAGCGGCAAGCGGATGCCATCGATGAACAGATAGCGCACGTGCGTACGCACTTCGAGTAGATCGCCATCAGTAACCACGATGTTGGCCGTCTTACCCGGCTCGATAGAACCCATCCGATCCGCGACATTCATAATTTGCGCCGGATACAATGTCACCGCCTTCAACGCCTCAGCCTTTGGCAAACCAAACGCGGCTGCCATGCCCGCGTAGAGCGGAAGATTGCGAACTGCGGAGCCGCTATTGCCGGTCGAGATACAAAAGCGAACCCCGGCGCTTTGGAGCTTGGCGGCCGTTTCGTATAGCGCGTCGTAGTAATCGTCTTCGCGCAGAGGCAAACTAAGTATCCCGGTAAGAATCACCGGCACGTTCTTCTCTTTCAATAGTGTCGCGACTTTGGCCGCATCGTCGCCACCCAGAATGATGGCTTTCAATTTCATCTCGTCTGCGAAACGAACAGCCGATCGAATTTCTGCCTCACGATTCGCGCGCATGATTACGGGCTTTTCGCCGCGCGCAAAAGGAACCAACGAAGCCAGCACGACATTCTGATCGGGCCGTGGCAACTTCGGATCGCGAGCGTAGGCGTCCTGCGCGCGACCATAGCTTTCGGCATCGCGCAGCATCTTGCGCAACTCTTCGACCTGCCGGTTCGCGGCGTTGAGCGCTTCCGTAATATTCTGATTGCCCTGCGTCTCCGTTGAGAACTCGCGGTCGCCGCCAAACCTGGTCACGCGCGGAAAATCGATCACCAGAGCGACGGAAGGAACGACGGCCATTTCGCGCGGAGTCGTGCCATTGAGATTGAGCAGCGCGGCCTGGCCGGAAATGATTCCGCCTTGCGGCAACGAAACAACGCTGGTCACTCCGTCAACGCGCGTCACGCCGATGTGCGCGCTATGTGCATTGACGGCGACGATCGCTTGCGCGTTGGGATTCATGTCGCCAACTTCAGCTGTGTCGACCGTGCCTGATGCTCCCTGTCCGACTTCGACGAGGCCCAGCGCGGTTCCGGCGTCAATCATCCCGGGGTAAACTGAAAGACCGCGCGCATCGATCTCCTGCGCGCCACGCGGAACGGTCACATTTGTTCCGAGTGCTTCAATCTTTCCGTCCCGAATCACAACGCTGCCATTTTCGATATCGGGCCCACTGACAGTGACGATGTGCGCGTTGCGAATGACATAGATGCCGCGCCCGCCGGTGATGCCTTGCTGAGTCGTAGGATTGCCGATCTGTTGGGCGGCAATCGCGGTGGCGGCAACTAGCACGATGAGGCTCGCTCTTAATGAACGGTAAAGCTCTAACCGCAGAGGACGCTGAGGTTCTCGCAGAGGCCGCGGAGGAATACTCTGCGTTCCTCTGCGCAACCCTCTGCGTCCTCTGCGGTTAATAATCTTTTCTGCCCCGGCATTAATATGATTCATGGTTTATAGATATCTCCCTCCCACACGTCATCGTCCTCCTCAGCGGGCCGTCGTCCGCGCGGAGCCGTTGGCGGTCCGCCACTGCGCGATGGACGATTGGGTTCCGCTTGTTCCAGAGTCGCCCGCTCCTTTTCCAAATCGGCGCGGCGGGCCAGATCCTGCTGACGATCGAAAAAGACTTCGCCATCGATCAGGGTCGTATCAACGCGCGCATAAACGCTCAACGGATGCGCATTCCAAATCGCCAGATCCGCATCCTTGCCGACTTCAATCGAACCGACCCGATCCTGAATGCCAAGCTGCCAGGCGGGATTGATCGTGATCAATTTCAGCGCTTCTTCCTCCGTCAGATCGCCATAGCGCATCGCTTTCGCCGCTTCGATATTCAAACGCCGAGCACGTTCGTTCGAATCGGAATTCACGGAAGTGTTCACGCCATGACGCACCAGAATAGCCGTGTTGTAGGCGATAGCGTCATAGGCTTCGATCTTATATCCCCAGAAATCGGCGAACGTCGAAGCGCCGGCGCCGTGTTCGGCAATCTCTTTCGCGACTTTGTAGCCTTCGAGCACGTGTTGAAAGGTCCTGACTTTAAAGCCAAACTCATTCGCAATGTTGATGAGCATCAGAATCTCATCCGCGCGATAACAGTGCGAGTGCACGTAGCGCTTGCCTTCCAGAACTTCGACCAGCGGCTCGAGTTGCAAGTCGCGACGCGGCGGAACCAGATTCTTTTCGCCTCGCTTAATCGCGGCGTTGTATTCGTCCCAGGATTTCTTGTAATCGCGGGCGCGCACGAAAGCGTCGCGAATCGTCTCTTCGACGCCCATGCGCGTGGCGGGATAGCGGCGCTGTTGTCCCGGCTGCGGCGTAAAACTCGATCGCTTCGGATTTTCGCCAAGCGCAAACTTAATTCCCGGAGGCGCGCCCGGAAAAATGAATTCCTCGATTGGACGGCCGTACTTAATTTTGACCGTGGTCGTTTGTCCACCG
>WNGL01024333.1_pt1 | contig 10463 bp, 12 predicted proteins | sample 5400591 | NCBI WGS metagenome assembly WNGL01 (sample SAMN13153377, study PRJNA577476) | soil metagenome | isolation source: 80 cm soil or saprolite under Garry oak tree replicate 1 | place: USA:California | collected 2016-06-15
AAGGAGCAGGTCGCCTTCGACCGACGCCATATCTCGAGCCGAGACTGGTCGGCGTATCCCATCCTCACCTTCTCCGAGGTCCCCAGTATTGAAATCGTTCTGATGCAGCGAAGCGATCCGTCGTTTGGCGCGGGTGAAGGCTCGCTTCCGCCAACCTCGGCTGCCCTTGCCAACGCCTTCGCCCACGCGACCGGCCGGCGCCTGCGCGAGCTGCCCATGACGCCAGAACGCGTCAAGGCGGCGCTCTCCTGATGGGCCGGATTCAAGGACCAGAACTGCTGGAGGAAACATATGAAGAAATTTGACCCGAAGGTGTTTCGGCTTGGATACGTCGCATTGGCCACGACGGACATTGAACGAACGAAGCAGCACTATCTGGAAGCCATCGGATTGACCCAGACGGCGAAAGGCGACGACGGATCGGTCTTCCTGTCGCTCGGCTATGACCAGCACAACATCGTACTCAGTCCGGCCGGCGAGAAGGCGTTGCGTCACGTCGGTTTTCAATTGAATCCCGGTATTGCCGTTGCGGAGTTTGCCAAGGAGGTGAGAGCGTTTGGTCTTGCCGCGGAAATCAAGACGGACTCTCAGCCGGGAATTGCGGAGCTTCTCGAGGTCGAGGGCCCCGGCCACAACATCTTCCAGTTCTACGGCACAATGGAAGCCCCCGCGCCGGGATTCAAGAAAACCGGCGTGGCGCCGGTTCGGCTTGGACATCTCGCCGTAGTTTCATCGGAAGGAGAGAAGCTCGTCAAATTCTACGAGGAATTCCTTGGCTTCCGGTACACGGACGATATCCAGGGGATCGCGACCTTTCTCACCTGCAACCGAGACCACCACGTGATCAACGTGGTCAGCGCCCCGGAGTCTCGACTTCATCACATCGCCTTCGAGCTCAAGGACACCGCATACCATGCGGTGGCGGCGGACAGTCTTCGTGCCGCCGGAGTCAAGCAACTCTGGGGTCCTTCGCGCCACACGGCGGGCCACAACATCGCCGGCTATCATTATGATCCCGACAAGGTGATCGTCGAGCTTTACACGGAGATGGATCAATTCATTCCGGAACTCGGCTTCCACGAGCCGAGGCCCTGGCATGAACATCTCCCGATGCGACCCAGGACCTGGCAACTCACCGAACTGAACGCCTGGGGAGCCGAGTTCACCTTCAATCTGGCTCAGGGGTGATCCCCTGGTTCGCGGGTCTCGTCGTTTTCAGCGCGTAAGGAAAGGAAGGCAGCAATGAAGAACCGCCAGATATGGCTACGCTCCCGCCCGAACGGCATCCCTCAGGCGGCCGATTTCGATCTCCGCGAAGTCGAGTTGCCGACTTTGGCGGATGGAGAATTTCTCGTTCACAGCTCCTATCTCTCTGCTGATCCCGCGATGCGCGGATGGATCGCTGACAAGAGCACCTATTGGCCGAGAATAGAGGTGGGCGACACCATGCGGGCATTTGCTGCTGGTGAGGTCGTTGAATCGCGCAATTCCGCCTATGCTGTCGGCGATAAGGTCATGGGCATATTCGGTTGGCAGGACTATTCCGCAGTCAAGCAACCCCAAGTGATGCGCAAAGTCCAGGAAGCGGATTTGCCGCTGTCGCTCTCCTTGGGGATTCTGGGGCTCAATGGGCTTACTGCGTATTTCGGTCTGCTGGATGTCTGCCGGCCGAAGCCGGGAGAGACCGTTGTGGTTTCGACGGCAGCCGGCGGTGTCGGCTCCGCCGTCGGGCAGATCGCAAAGATCAAAGGATGTCGCACGATCGGGTTCGCGGGCGGACCCGAGAAGGTTCGACAGTGTATCGAGGATTTCGGCTATGATCACGCAATCGATTACAAGGCAACGAAGGGCCTTGACGAGGCGCTGGCAGAGCGCTGCCCAGATGGGATCGACGCATTCTTCGACAACACGTCGGGTGCGGTCCATGATGCCGTGCTTCGCCGGATCAATCTGGGCGCGCGAATAGCGATCTGTGGTACGGCGTCCTATGCAAGCTGGGATCCATGGAATGAAGGGCCGCGGCCGGAGCGGCATTTGCTTGTCAAGCGCGCGATCATGCAAGGGTTTCTGACGACCGACTTCGCACCAAGGTACGAGGAGGGAGTAGCTGCGCTCGCCGGCTGGATTCGAGAAGGACGTCTCAAATATCGGGAGGACGTCCTGGAGGGCATTGAGGCAGCACCCGCATCCATCGCAATGCTATATGCCGGCGAGAATCGAGGAAAGCTCATCATCAGGCTTTAGGCGAGGAAAGCATGGGTCGATCATAGCAAGTTGTCCGGCGGCGAGATAGCTGACCGAATGATGAGCCTCGTCGTTTGTTTGACGAATGCGTCGCGTAACGGCGTACTGCGTTAATCTATTCGACGACCTCGAAGTTCAATGCAACGTGGGACGCCGGGCTGCTCTCGATGTCAATTCTTCGAATCACGGAGCATGAGGAACTGGTCCACTCGCGCGCTCGTTCCATTCGCAGTCTATCATTGCGAAGCCAGGTGACGGGCGCGCGCATATCAATCGACGCGCGACCGTAATTACTTTTGTGGAGACCGATCGCTGGATCACTAAATCATCGGGGAATGTCGGCGTTCAGTTGTGCCTTGCGGTGGCGCTTAAAGAGCTCCAGCCTTCGTGCGGACGGCGAGCACCTCCGGACCGGCAAGCCTTCGACAACTTTGGAGGCATGCACTCGCGCGATGTTGCCTTGCGAAACAGCGGCTATGGCTCTTCCGGCGGCATCGACTGCCGACGGAAATTGAAGGGCTGGCGTCAGAATTTGGATTAAACGCGATCGGATTCCCCAAGAGCTGGACGGCGATTAGGCTCAGTGGCGCGATGGCAATTTGCCTTTCGCTAGTCCTAGCTTCGAATTGCGCGCCTGATCGATTGAGGCGGCTGTCCGTAGATGCGGATGAACGCCCGCCGCATGTTCTCCGCGTCGCCGAAGCCAACCGCCTCGGCGATGCGTTCGACAGGTTCGGTGGTCGCTTCTAGGCGACCTCGGGCCATATCGGCGCGGAGCCGTTCCACCATACGCGCGGGCGTGGTGCCGGTCTGCGCCCGGAATGCGCGACTGAACTGGCGTCGGCTCATCCCGACGGCTTCCGCCAAATTTTCGAGGGTAAGCGCTTCGGCGATGTGATCGCGGGCGTAGCCGATGGCGGCGGAAATACGATTGTTCTTCGGTGCCAGATCGACAGAGGCCGCGAATTGTGATTGCCCGCCATGGCGACGATGGTAGACGACGAGGTGCTGTGCGACGCTCTTGGCGATGTCGAAACCATGGTCCTCCTCGATCAAAGCCAAGGAGAGATCGATTCCGGCGGTAATGCCCGCCGAAGTCCATATGTTTCCGTCCCGGCAGTAGATGCGATCCGCCTCGACCCGGATCGATGGATAGTCTCGCTGAAGGCGAGCAGCAAATCGCCAATGCGTCGTCGCTCGACATCCTTCCAACAGCCCAGCCGCCGCGAGCGTGAATGCGCCCGTGCAGACGCTCGCCACGCGCCGGCACCGGTTCGAAGCGTCCACGATGCGGCTTAGCGCGCCGGCGGAAAGGTGTGGCTCGATTGGTCCGCCGATAACGACGAGCGTATCGATCACGGCATCATCGAGCGACGCAGCTGCAGTAGCCATGCCAAGGCTGTTCGTTACGGCACCCGCATCGGCCGCGAGGATATGGATCCGATAGGCCGGACTTCCCAGCTCGTCATTTGCCGCTTCGAACGCGCCGGCCGGACCTGCGAGGTCAAGCATCTGAAAGCACGGAGAAACATAAAAGCCGATGGTATGCATGGCCGGATCATAGGGAAGTTTGACCTTTAGGTCATATAATCAGGGCTGTAGAGGTTGTCCAGCAGAAGGAAACAGCGATGACCCAGCCAATCAGCGTGGTGATACCCGTGTATGATGGCGTGACCCAACTCGACTTCACCGGTCCGCACCAGTTTCTCTCGCGCACGCCCGATCTGAACGTTCGAGTGGCTTCCTTGGGCGGCGAACCAGTCACGGCGGACCTCACCTTCTCAAATCTGGAAGACCTGACGGTCATCAAATCGTGTGACGTCCTTTTGGTGCCTGGAGGCGGCGGCTGCATCAACGCCATCGAGAACGATCGATTCATCAAAGAGATCGTCAGGCTTGTGAGGGATGGCAATATCTTGTCCGGCGGGGGCGTCACGGCCGGCATCGATTTCGTGCTGGCACTTATCGCGGAACTGCGCGGATCCCGCGCGGCGGAGATGGTCCAACTCGGCTTGGAATATGCGCCCGAACCGCCGTTCAACTCTGGGCGCCCGGACACGGCGCCCGCAGAAGTGCTGGAAGCGGTGAACGCACGCACGGCGGCGGCCTTCGCCGAACGACGTGTGCGTATCGACGCCTGGGCTGCCGCCCATCGCGTGGGCCAGCATGCATGAGGCCTCCCAAATTATGCGCACCCATCGGACCTCGAGCATTGATGGACGCGTTTCGCTGCATGGTTGGTCCTCGGCTTCTGCCATGCAGACACCATTCCGCGAAGGCGGACAAATCAAACCTGTCCTATGACCAATGGAGCGAGATGTGAGCCAAAACGAAAAGCCTGATTTCAGCAAAGCGCTGGCGGTCGGCCAAGAGTTGGATTTGAAGCTACCCGACAGTCGGACGGTTCGGGATGCCTATGCAGAGGCAGAAACAGTATCGCAGCCTTGGCTTTTCAACCACGTGGTGCGCTCGTGGCTCTATGGAGCCAAGCTGACCCAACATCGTGGACTTGCTCCGGATGCCGAACTGGTTGCCGTGTCAGTGCTCCTGCATGATCTTGGCCTTGCGCGCGGGGGCGCTCCCGATCGTCGCTTTGAAGTTCTGGGAGCGGACCTCGGCCGCGCCTTCGCTCTCTCGCACGATATGGGGGAGCGCCGTGCAGAGACACTTTGGGACTCGATCGCGCTCCATACCATCCCATCAATCGCGCAGCATAAGGGCCCCAACGTAGCCTGCTGTCAGATCGGCATCGCTTGTGACTACGGCGGACTCGGTTACAACGAGCTGAGCGACGACAACAGGAAAGCTATCTTGTCGACTTTTCCCCGTCTTAGCATGAAGAACGAACTGACGACGTGCCTTTGCGGCATCGCCAAGAATCACCCGAATACGACGATGGACAATTTCATTGCGGACTTCGGCATGAAATACGTCCCAGGATATATGCGCTTGTCGTCGGTTGACTTTCTACATCAGTCACCCTTTGCCGAGTAGGCGATCGACAACGCTGGCGACGCGTCGCTAGTCCTGACGCGAACGCTCCGCTTGCCACCGGAGCAGCATCGGTTTGTGGCGCGAGCGAAGAATGTTTTCGTTTAGCATCCAACAAAGGTCGCGTCATGCAACAGATCTTTATCGAGCTCTATAACTACCGTCCCGCCTGGGCCAAGTGCCCGGAAAGCGAGAGAACCGATTTCGCGAAGAAAATAGTCGAAGCGGTCAAAGGTCTGAAGTCCGCCGGCGTCGACGTCGTTGCCTATGGCATGAACTCTCCCGACACTGATCGCCGTGCTCCGTACGATTTCTTTTGCGTCTATCGTGTGCCGAACGTCGAGTTTCAGCGCGAATTTGAGCGGCAGGTCGCCGCGTCGGGTTGGCACGATTACTTCGAGCAGATGCATGTCAGCGGTGATGCGCAAGACTTTGAAGCCGTGTTGCTCGGTAATGCCAGAATGGCTCGACCGGCGTCGTCTTGACGGTTTAGGCGCCATCACAACGGCGATATCGAAAATTCGTTAGGGCCAACTATCGCGGCCTCACAGGAGGGACGAGTCATGGGCATCACTCATGCGAAGTACAAGGCGGCAGTCGTGCAGGCGGCGCCTGTCTGGATCGACCTGGAGGGCACGGTCGCCAAGACCATCCGATATATCGAGGAAGCCGCGAAAGAGGGCGCGAAACTGATCGCTTTCCCCGAAACCTGGATCCCGGGTTATCCCTGGTACATCTGGGTGGGAACGCCGGCGTGGGCGATCGGGAAGGGGTTTGTACAGCGCTACTTCGACAATTCCCTAAGCTACGACAGTCCGCTCGCTCAGAAAATCGCCGACGCGGCGCGGGACAACAAGATCACCGTGGTGCTCGGTCTTTCGGAGCGCGATGGCGGCAGTCTCTACATCTCCCAATGGCTGATTGGTCCCGACGGGGAAACCATCGCCAAACGTCGCAAGCTTCGGCCCACCCATGTCGAACGAACGGTGTTCGGCGAGGGAGACGGCAGTCACATCGCCGTTCACGACCGCGCCGACCTGGGGCGATTAGGCGCACTGTGTTGCTGGGAGCACCTTCAGCCTCTGACCAAATACGCCATGTATGCCCAGAACGAGCAGGTGCATGTGGGAGCGTGGCCGAGTTTCTCCATGTACGAGCCCTTTGCGCACGCGCTTGGCTGGGAAACCAACAATGCCGTCAGCAAGGTTTATGCGGTCGAAGGATCCTGTTTCGTCCTGGCGCCTTGCGCCGTTATCTCCCGGGAGATGGTCGAGGAGATGTGCGACACAGAGGACAAGCGCAACCTGGTCCATGAGGGCGGCGGACATGCCGTAATCTACGGGCCTGACGGCAGTCCGCTCGCGGAGAAGCTGCCTGAAACCAGCGAAGGGATCGTCTATGCCACCATCGATCTTGCCGCGATCGGCATAGCGAAGAACGCGGCTGACCCTGCGGGGCATTACTCCCGCCCCGACGTCGTTCGGTTGTTGTTCAATAACAAGCCGGCGAAGAGGGTGGAGCACTTCTCGCTTCCGCACGATGTTCTTGCGCCTGACTAGAACGGTGCGGAGTGAAGCGACGACCGCAAGTCGCGCCTCGGATTCGGACATCTAGTCCTCGATGCCGGCGCGCAGCATTGAAAGCATCTGCTTTGCTATCGCGGCAGGAGTGTCGCGCTCCTTCTTGAACCAGAAAAGCGACCAGGAGAGCGCTCCGATGACTGCCAGACGCAGATAGCGGCGATCGACGCCCTTGCGCAGGGGAAGGTCGTCGATCAGGCCGATGAAGATCTTTTCGTATTCGTCCCGCAGTGCGATGACCCTTGCCCTGATGCTCTCGGGGTAATGCCACGGCGGCATGATGAAGAGCGCCTGGTTGGCGCGCCGCCAATCGAGCAAGCCCGTGGTATGCGCGACGCAGGCGGTTTCCATGCGTTGCCAGGGATCCGTCTTGTTGACGATGGCGTCGGCGACCCGATGGAGCAATTCGAGGCCGCCTTTCTCCCAAACCGCCCAGAGCAATTCTTCCTTCGATTCGAAATAATAGTAGACCGAGGCCGCCTGCATGTCGGCCGCGGCCACGATGTCACGCATCGCGGCCATCAAATTGAAGCCTGGCAGTTCGGTCGATCAGGCCGAACTCATCGCGCACTGCAAGACATTCCTGTCCAGCTTCAAGGTTCCCAAGAAGATTGACTTCCGTGACCAGATGCCGATGTCTTCCTTCGGTAAAATACTTCGGCGCGATGTCAGAAAATCCTACTGGGAACACCAGGAAGTGAAGGTCTGACGCCACGCCGGAGATTGCGTTCGGGCGTCCGGTCGGTGATCAAGCCGGGAATTTATCGCCGAACATCGGGAGACCGCTGCGCGATTGCTCACGCGTGGCCTCGTCCTGGATGACGTCCCAGTGTTCCGCGAGCACTCCATCCTCCATGCGCACGATGTCAGCGACGACCCACGCCGGCGTTTGCCCGAGACCGCTGAACCGTCCGTGGAGAATGACGAAATCACCGGTCGCCGCCGCAATGTGGTTCTCGTACCGCAGCGTCGCGGGCAGGGTCTTGACCAAGTCAAAGAGCCCGTCACGGCCGGGCGGAATATGTGCGCTGTGCTGGATGTAGCGCGAAGACCAGAAGCGCTCTGCGGAAGCGTAGTCGCGCTTGTTGAAAAGGGTATCAAACGCTTTGAGGACGATTTGGACACTGCGGTCTTCGCTGCTCGGTTTGGTTGGTGTGGCCATGGCATTTCCCTTCAAGACAGACTCCCGACAACCGAGGCCCGGCGGGAAAGCTCGATCCAATTGCCGTCCGGATCGAGGATCATCGATATCCGCGCGACGTCTCCAAGTGTTATCGGTGCAAGGCCCTCGCGCACGCCTTTGTTTCGTAGCTCGTCATGCACGGCGTCGATATCGGCGACCTGCAGCGTGATGTAGCGCCAGCCGCGTGCCTGACGAACCGGATCGACGGTCGCGGCGCGGTCTTCCTCGAGAAGAAGCAGGCTGTCTCCCAGGCGAAATGCCGGACCGCCCGACCACGACTGCTCGCCGAAGCCGAGGATGTCGCCATAGAACCTGCGATGTTCGCTGAGGCTGCGGACTCCCATGGCGACGGCTATCTGGGTGACACCATCGTATCCCGGCGGCACCAGTTGAACACGATTGCCATCGGGATCGACCATTCGTCGCGGTTTCTGGAGGCCCTCTCGCGCGATAATCAGTTCGCGGAAACCGCTCGGTGCCGCGTCCGGCAGGGGCTCCGCATGATGGTTGAGCTTGATGACCGAGCCTTGCTCGTCGTGCCTGTACTGTTTCTGTCCGCGGCGGACCGGCAGCACATGATCGAAGCGAACGGCGACATCCTGCTGCCAGAACCGCAGCATTGGCTCCAGATCGTTTGTCGAAAGTCCGACGTCGATGACGCTTTTTGCCAGTTGCATCTGCCGACCCGCTATTCGAACGACGTACCCGCCAGCTTCTCGGAAATATCCCAAAGTCTGGCGGCCGCTGCCGCGTTTCGCGCCTGTGGCATGATCAGCGCGGGCGCCGGCGCCCCTCGCAGCTCGCCAAATCCTCCCGGTCCATAATAGCCGCCCGGCTTTGCCTCCGGGCTCGTCGCCGCGAACAGGATCGGCCGGGCGCCGTCCGCCGCGGAATGACCGAACAATGGAGCCGCAAAACCGCTCGCAAGAGAAACAAGACCGGCCGGACCGCTCGCGAAAAGGTTGGTTCGGGAAAATCCCGGATGTGCCGCGTTACTGATCAGGTTCCAGCCTGCCGCGTCGCTCCGCCGTTGCAGTTCGAGTGCAAACATCAAACACGCGAGCTTCGATTGTCCGTAGGACTTCCATGGCGAATACACCCGTGCGCCCTGCAAATCACCGAAATCGATGAGCCCGGTACGGTGCGCCAGGCTGCTGAGGCTCACGACTCTTGCGCCGTTTGTCCGACGCAACAACGGCAGCAGCCGCGCCGTGAGCGCGAAGTGACCCAGATGGTTTGTGCCAAACTGCATCTCAAAGCCATCCGCCGTGGTTTGCCGGCGGGGCAGCGCCATGACACCCGCGTTGTTGATCAGCAGATCAAGGGACTGCCGGGCGTGGATCCGCTGCGCGAAGTCGGCGATCAATGCGAGATTGGCCAAATCGAGATGTTCATAGCTTACCCTGGCGCCGGTCACCTCGCGGCAGATCTTCTCGATAGCCGACTGTCCCTTGCGATCGTCGCGACCGGTCAGAATGACCTCCGCACCGGCCTTGGCCAGGGCCAGGGCGGTCTCGTAACCGAGACCGCCTGTGGCCCCCGTGACAACGGCCGTTCTGCCGAGCTGCGAAGGGATTTCGGCCTGTGTCGAACCAGCCACGAAAGCACCTCGCTCAAAGGATCAGATCACTGCGCAAGCCCAGCGTTACTTCCGGACCATCGGGATCTGCAGATTGGTCGGGCGGTTCTGCTCCGTATCAAAACCGCGGCCGTCGATATTGCGGGCGCCCCAGAACAGCAGGTCGCCCCTGAGGTAGACGAGGTCGTACTCCATGAAATTCGTCCCCTCCTTGAGAGCGAAGGGAGCGAAGGTCTTTCCGAATATGCTCTGGGGCGAGTTGACGGCCCAAGGCGCGTATCCTGCCGCCGCAACCTTGTTGAGGATGTCGGCAAACCCCTGCACGAGGGGAGTGACCTCATAGCTCTCATCGGCAATGAAGTCGACCTTCTGGGCGCCTGGAGCGATCGGATGGGAACCCTGCCACAGCATGTGCCCGCCGATTTTGATCCGCGCCAGCGGTACGGCACCGTAGGGATCGGCCGAGTTGACGATATCGAGCTCGAACCGATCCGACGGCAGGTATTTGAAGGTGCGTTTGAGATAGAACGGCTTGAGCGAGCCGTCCAGATTCTTGCTCGGGCGTATCTCGGGAGCGATGCTCTCCCAGTGTCCGAGCATCGCCGCCTTGATTTTCGCTGCGTCAGCTTCCATGGCGCTTGCCTTCGGTTGATTGCTGGGGGATTGCGCCGCGGCTCCGCCGATTCCAGTCATCACCAGAAGGAACAACAGCGACGCTCGAATGCTTTTGTACATGTGCACGCTCCATTGGGGGTCAACGCGCCGGCCGCCGTGCCGAGCCGAACGGATCGGGACCGCGATACGCCCTGCTCACCAGGCAGACCCTGCGTACAGTGCTATTTTCTATAGAGGTCCAAATTTCGCTTGAAAAAGACTTTGTAAGCTG
>WNGL01090797.1_pt1 | contig 10462 bp, 10 predicted proteins | sample 5400591 | NCBI WGS metagenome assembly WNGL01 (sample SAMN13153377, study PRJNA577476) | soil metagenome | isolation source: 80 cm soil or saprolite under Garry oak tree replicate 1 | place: USA:California | collected 2016-06-15
CCCCGAGACGATGGCGTCGTCGGTCGCGACGCCGCTCGAGCGTCAGTTCGCGCAGATTCCCGGCGTCACCCAGATGACCTCGACCAGCGCGCTCGGCAGTACGGCCGTCATCGTGCAGTTCGATCTCAACCGCGACATCGACGCGGCGGCGCAGGATGTCCAGGCGGCGATCAATGCGGCCGGTGGGCAGCTGCCGAAGAACCTGCCCAACCCACCGACCTATCGCAAGGTCAATCCGGCGGATTCACCGATCCTGATCTTCGCCGTCCACTCCGACGTGCTGCCGCTCACCGTCGTCGACGACTATGCGGAGAACGTTCTCGGTCAACAGATCTCGCAGATCACCGGTGTCGCCCAAGTCAATGTCGGCGGGCAGCAGAAACCTGCAGTGCGCGTCCAGGTCGATCCGGCCAAGATCGCGGCGCTCGGCATCGGCCTTGAGGACATCGCCACGGTGATCGCCTCGGCCACCGTCGACACCCCGAAGGGAAGCATCGACGGGGTGCGGCGAAATTTTGCCATCTACGACAATGATCAGATCCTCAACGCTGCGGCGTGGAACGACGTCGTCGTGACCTACAGGAACGGTGCACCGGTGCGCATCCGCGACATTGGCGTGGCGGTCGACGGACCGGAAGACACGAGGCTTGCCGCCTGGGCAAACAATCAACGCACCATTCTGCTACCCGTCTTCAAGCAGCCCGGCGCCAACGTCATCGACACGGTCGGACGGATCAAGGCGATGCTGCCGCGGCTCCAGGCGGCGATCCCGCCGGCGATCAAAGCCGATATCCTGACCGACCGCACGACGACGATCCGCGCCTCGGTGAGCGACGTGCAATTCACTTTGATGCTCACCATCGCCCTCGTCGTCATGGTGATCTTTCTCTTCCTGCGCAATCTCTGGGCGACGATCATCCCGAGCGTCACGGTACCGCTCGCCCTCGTCGGCACCTTCGCGATGATGTACGTGCTCGGCTTCAGCATCGACAATCTGTCGCTGATGGCGCTCACCATCTCCGTCGGCTTCGTCGTCGACGACGCGATCGTCATGATCGAGAATATCCATCGTCATATGGAGGACGGCTCGACCCCGCTGCAGGCAGCCTACAAGGGTGCCGCCGAGATCGGCTTTACCATCCTGTCGATCAGCCTCTCGCTTATCGCCGTGTTCATCCCGCTGCTGCTGATGGGCGGTATCATCGGGCGCCTGTTCCGTGAATTCGCCATCACCGTAACGATGACGATCGCCATCTCGGCGGTGGTCTCGCTGACGCTGACGCCGATGATGTGCGCGCGCTTCCTGAAGAGCGAGCGCGAGATCCGCCACGGTCGTCTCTATCTCCTTTTCGAGCGCGGCTTCGATGGATTGCTCGGCCTCTACCGCGGCGGCCTTGATTTCGTCCTCCGGCACCAACTCCCCACCCTGCTCGTCTTTCTCGCCACTCTGGTTGCGACCGTCATCCTCTACATTGCCATTCCCAAGGGATTTTTCCCGCAGCAGGACACCGGCCTCATCACCGGCCTCTCGGAGGCGGCGCAGAACGTCTCGTTCCCCGAGATGGCACGGCTGCAGCAGGCGCTGGCCGAGATCGTCGCCAAGGATCCCGACGTCGCCAGCTTCGCCGATTCGATCGGATCGACCGGCGGGGGAACGCTGAACAACGGCCGTTTCTTCATCAATCTCAAGCCGCGCGACCAGCGAACGAGCTCCGCCGATCAGGTGATCAACCGTCTGCGCCGCGAGCTGGTCAAGGTCGAGGGCGCCGCGCTCTTTCTCCAGGCGGCGCAGGACATCACCGTCGGCGGGCGCGTTTCGCGCACGCAATATCAATACACGCTACAGGATGCCAATCTCGATGAGCTAAACCAGTGGGCGCCGAGGATGCTCGCCCGACTGCAATCCTTGCCGCAGCTCCAAGATGTCGCCAGTGATCTGCAGGCCAGCGGCGAGACCGTGACTCTGACCATCGACCGCGATCAGGCGGCCCGCTTCGGCATTCAGCCGGAATTGATCAACAACACGCTCTACGACGCCTTCGGTCAGCGTCAGGTGGCGCAATACTTCACCCAGGTCAACAGCTACCATGTCATCCTCGAGGTGACGCCGGAACTGCAGGCGATGACCGCGACGCTCGAGAAGATCTACATCAAATCGCCGGTCACCGGTCAGCAAGTGCCTCTCAGCACCTTCGCAAAATACAACACGCGCGCCGTCAGCTATCTTTCGATCGGCCACCAGGGGCAGTCGCCCGCCGTCACGCTTTCGTTCAATCTGCGTCCCGGCGTCTCACTCGGGCAGGCGGTGACGGCGATCCAAAACGTCGAATCCCAGATCGGCAAGCCGGCGGGGCTGATCGGCACTTTTCAGGGCAACGCCCAGGCCTTCCAGTCGTCATTGTCGAGCGAGCCTTATCTCATCGCCGCCGCTCTCCTCGTCGTCTACATCATTCTCGGCGTTCTCTATGAAAGCTACATCCATCCGCTCACTATCCTCTCGACGTTGCCCTCCGCGGGCGTCGGCGCACTCCTGATGTTGATGAGCTTCGGCTACGATCTCAGCGTCATCGCCCTGATCGGCATCATCCTGCTCATCGGCATCGTCAAGAAGAACGGCATCATGATGGTCGATTTCGCGATCACTGCCGAGCGTCAGGGGATGAACCCGACCGCGGCGATCCGCCAGGCCTGCCTGTTGCGCTTCCGGCCGATCATGATGACGACGATGGCAGCGATGCTCGGCGGATTGCCGCTGATGCTCGGCGCCGGCACCGGCTCGGAGCTCCGCCGCCCGCTCGGCTTCGCGATGGTCGGCGGCCTGGCGCTGAGCCAGGCGCTGACCCTCTTCACGACGCCGGTCGTCTATCTCTATCTCGACCGCGTCAACACCTATCTCGCGCGGCACCGCGAAACCCTGGCGGCCAAGCCCGAGGCAGCAGAATGACGCTGCCGACACGCCATATCCTCGCCGGGTTTCCGCCCTCGGTCTCGCCGAGCAGCCATGCCGTCGAGAGCGACGNNGTGTTCCTCACCGGCCAGTTCGGGCGCGATCTCGACGCTCCGGAGGCGGCGCTGCCCGACGACATCGCCGCGCAGACCCGGCGCACGCTGGAGAACCTGCGCAAGGTGCTGAACGGCCTTGGCCTCGGGCTCGAAAATGTCGTCAGCCTGCGCGTTTTCCTGACGCGCTTTCGCGACGATTACGCGGCGATGAACGTGATCTACGCCGAGTTCTTCCCCGTCGGCGAGCGCCCGGCGCGCACCTGCGTCGGCGTTACCGATCTCGTGCCCGGTGCGCGGATCGAGATCGACTGCATCGCACGTCGCCCCTAACGCGTGCCGGCGCGCGCCGCCGCGATCGCTGCCCACACTCGGGCCGGCGTCGCCGGCATGTCGAGATGGGTGATGCCGAGCGGCGCCAGCGCATCGATGATGGCGTTCATCACGGCGCCGAGCGCGCCGACCGAGCCGGCCTCGCCGACGCCCTTGATGCCGAGCACGTTGGTGGTGCACGGCACGTTGTTGAAGCTGATCGTGAAATTGGGGATGTCGCCGGCCCGCGGCATCGCGTAATCCATGAACGAGCCGGTGACGAGCTGGCCGCTTTCGGCATCGAAGATCGCCTCCTCCATCAACGCTTGGCCGATCCCCTGCGCGATGCCGCCCTGGATCTGGCCCTCGACGATGACCGGATTGACGATGACGCCGAAATCGTCGACCACCGAATAGGCACAAATCTCGGTCGCACCGGTGGCCTCGTCGATCTCGAGCTCGCAGACATGGCAGCCATTGGGAAAGGTGTTCTTGGTCGCCGTGCTGAGGCCGATCTCGTCGAGCGTCGCCGGTGCGCCGTTCACCGGAGTCCTCATCTCGCGCGCTCGCCTGGCGAGCTCCATGATGCCGATCGAGCGGTCGGTTCCGGCGATCGCGAAGGTGCCCTCGTGGAACTCGATATCCTGTTCGGCCGCCTCGAGAACGTGACCCGCGAGCTTGCGCCCCTTGACGATGATCTTCTCGGCGGCATCGACAAGAGCAGTGCCGGCGAGCATCAGCGACTTGGCGCCGCCGGTGCCGGCCCCCTGTTTCAGCGCGTCCGAATCGCCGGTGACGAAATCGATCGCGTCGAACGGAATGCCGAGCCGATCCTCGAGGATCTGTGCGAACGCGGTCTCATGGCCCTGCCCCGAGGGTCCGGAGCCGACCGCCATGACGACGCGCCCTTCAGGGGTAAAGCGGATATCGGCGGCTTCCTGCGGCTGGTTAGCCGTCACTTCGAGATAGTAGGACATCCCGATGCCGCGCAGCTTGCCGCGCCGCTTCGCTGCCTCGCGCCGCGCGGCGAACCCGGCCCAGTCGCCCTGCTTCAGGCCGAGCTCCATCGTTGCCGGGAAATCGCCGCTGTCATAAGTGACGATCATCGGCGTCTTGTAGGGCATTGCCTGCGGCGGCACGAAGTTGCGGCGGCGAATCTCGTCTGGCGCCAATCCCGTTTCGCGCGCCGCGGCATCGACCAGCCGCTCGACGATATAGGAGGTCTCCGGCCGGCCGGCGCCGCGATAGGCGTCGACCCATACCGTATTGGTGAAGACGGCGCGGACGTTCACATAGGCCGCCGGAATGCGATAGGCGCCGGTGAGCAGGCGGAACCCCGCCATCGTCGGAATCATCAACGAGAAGGAGGAAAGATAGGCGCCGACATTGGCGTAGCTCTCGGCGCGAATGGCGAGGAACCGTGCTTCGTTGTCGAGCGCCATCTCGGCATGGACGCGTGCCTCGCGGCCCTGGCTGTCGCTGAGGAACGCCTCCTGCCGCTCGCTCGTCCACTTGACCGGCCGGCCGAGATTCTTCGCGGCCCACGGCACCAACGCGTTTTCCGGAAAGGCGAAGCTCTTCATCCCGAAGCTGCCGCCGACATCTTGCGTGACGACGCGGATTTTCTCCTCGTCGACGGCAAGCCCCGCCGCCAGGTTGCGCCGCATGCCGAAGACGCCCTGCGAGCCGAGATGGACGGTGTAGCGATCCGCCGTCGTATCAAACTCGCCGACGACGCTGCGCGCCTCGATCGAGTTGACGATGACGCGGTTGATGGCGAGGTCGATCTTGACGATCTTTGCGGCCTGCGCAAAGGCCGCGTCCACCGCCTCCTTGCTACCGAGACCCCAATCGAGCGCGACATTGATGGCGAACGCGGTCGGAAGCGAGCTGTGGGCGGCCGGGATTGACGTAGTCGGAGCCATCGCGGTTCTTCACAGGCGCCGTGCATTTGATCGGCGCAAGGCCCGCCGCCGCGACGTCCTCATGGGTGTAGACAGCGAGAATTCCCGGTGCTCGACGAGAAGCGGCGGTATCGATCGCCAGGATCCGGGCATGGGCATGCGGCGAGCGCAAGAAATAGGCATAGGCCTGTCGCGGCAGGCGGTTATCGTCGGTGAACCGGCCGCTGCCGGTGATGAAGCGGACATCTTCCTTGCGGCGCACAGGCTGGCCGATACCGAATTGTCCCAACGCAGTCTCCTTACCGAACGTTTCTGGGCCGATCGCTTGTGGGATTATTTCGCGGTGGACAGCGCGATTCGCGCCTGCGTCAACAATAAAGACGGTATCAGAGGGGCGGGTTCGGGCGCCGTGCAATTTGCGCGGCTCCCGCATGGCCGCTCCTTTCATTGAAGGAAATCGATTGCATCCCCATCTATCGATTAGACTCTCTTCTCCACTCGGGTGCGCGCGGCGTGGCTCCGATTCGGTTCTGTTCGCCGCTCTAGGATTTATCGCCATGATGAGCAAACGCGTTGGCAAATGGGCATGGGCGCTGTCCGGCGAGGAACGGGTGGCCGCCGCCATCGTCGGCGTCGCCCAGAGCGAGAAGGGCGAGATCAGCGCCAAGCTGAGGCGCAAATACGACGCGATGCTCGAAAAACAGCGTAAGCTGACTGCGAGCTCATCGGCGGCAGCGAGGACTGAGACATGATCGCGCATAAGTTCAAGCCCGGACAGACCGTCCATGTCATTCCAAGCGGCTACATCACGAATACGCGCGGCAGCTTCACGATCGTCTGCGCATTGCCGGAAGAGCACGGCGTCAATCAGTACCGTATCAAATCGACCGTCGACGGGCATGAGCGCGTCGTGACCGAGGATGAGGTGACCTAGAGTAAGTAGTCCGGGACCGGTCCCAACGTCGACGGCCCCGGACCCGGCAAGATCAAGGGAGGATCGATTGGCACCGCCGGAGAACGTGACGCTCGTCGAGGTCGGTCCGCGCGAGGGCTTCCAGTTCGAGGGCATCGGCAAGCCCGACAAGATCTCCACCGCGGACAAGATTCGCCTGGTCGAGGCGCTCGCCGAGACCGGCGTGCGGACCATCCAATTTGCCTCCTTCGTCTCGCCGCGCCAGGTTCCGCAAATGGCGGATTCGGAGGCTGTCTGCGCCGGTATCACCAAGCGCCCGGGAGTCGACTACACCGGCATCTACCTCAACGATGTCGGGCTCAAACGGGCGATCGCCACCGGCAAGCTGACGATTGCCGGGCGCGCCTATCTAACCGCCTCCGAGGCGTTCTCGCTGCGCAACCAGAAGCGCAACCTCGCCGAGGATCTGGCGATGCAGCGCAAGATGGCTGCCATCTTCCGCGACAACGGCTATCCCGTCGAGCATGGCGGCTTGATGGCGGCGTTCGGTTGCAACTACGAAGGTGACATCCCGCTCGAGCGTGTCCTGCAGATGGTTGCCAGCCTGCACGAGGTCGCTGCCGAGGTGGGCGGCACGCTCAAGCGGCTGAGCCTCGCCGACACGATGGGTTGGGCCAATCCCGAACTCATCCGTCGCACTGTCGGTGCCGTGCGCGCGCGCTGGCCGGCGCTGCGGATCAACCTTCATCTCCATGATACGCGCGGCCTCGGCATCGCAAATGTCTATGCTCGGTGGTCTCGGCGGTTGCCCGTTCGCCGGCCACAAGGCGGCGGCCGGCAATGTGTGCAGCGAAGAGGTCGTTTTTCTCTGCCGCGAACTCGGCATCGAGACCGGCATCGACCTCGACCGGCTGATCGACTGCGGACGTCTCGCCGAGACGATCGTCGGACACGCTCTGCCGAGCAAGCTGCTCAGGGCCGGGACGGCGCGCCCCGCACGGTCGGCCGAGGCTGCTTGATCCTGCCGATCAGCGCGGGCTTCCGGGCCAGGGATAGGCCTGGATCGCCTTGACGAAGGTCGCCACGGCCGGCGAAAAGCGACGGCCGGAGATTGCCACCAGTGAGACGTCGCGCGTCACTTCGGGATCGACGACCGGTCGTGTCACCACGCCGGGCACGAGCGGCGAGTATTCGGGCGTGAAGCAGACCCCGAGACCGCCGGCGACCATGACCTGGATCCAATCCTCGCGCTCGCTGCGAAAAGCCCCCTTGAGCGTGGCGCCTTGTTGCCGGCACAGCGCGCCCAACTGGTCCTGGTACTCGCAATTGATGCGCAGGAGATAGTTCTCGCCGTCCATGTCGGGAAAGCGCAGCGCGTTGCGCCGTTCGAAGCGGTGGCCGGCGGGAAACGCAACGACGAAACGCTCGCGATAAAGCGGCTGGACGTCGAGGCGTTCGTCGAACGCATCGGGCTGCGCCATCACCGCGACGTCGAGCGTGCCGTCGAGCAGCAATTCGGACAGCCGTACCGGCGTCGCTTCGCGCAAGGTCAGCTCGACGCCGGGGTGATCGTGGCGAAATTTCGTCAGGAAGCCCATGAAGCGGAGCGGGCCGATCGTGCACATCACGCCGAGATTGAGCGGCGCATTGTCGAGGCGCAGGAATTCCTTCGCCTGTGTTTTGGCACTCTCCGATTCGCTGAGGATTTGTTCGAGATGCGGCTTCATCAGCCGGCCGAGATCGGAGAGGTGCGTCAGATTGCGCTCCCGCCGCAGGAGAAGACCGCCCAGCTCCTCCTCGAGCTTCTGGATCGCGCGCGTCAAGGCGGGCTGTGTCACGTTGCATTTCTCGGCGGCGCGCGTGAAGTTGAGCGTTTCCGCTACTGCGAGGAAGTATCGGATCTGGTGCATCTCCATCGTGCCACCCCTCTTCGTTTCTTACCGCGATAATAGGCGCGCATCGACTTCATAGCATCCCGGCATTTCACCAATCACGGCCATTTCACGCAGAGTTGCAGCACGCACCCATGGCCATCGGCTTGGCTGCGCGACCGAAGCCGGGAATAGTGTTACCCGAGCTTTGGTCCTTCTCCACCGAAGATGAAAGGGTTGAGCAATGTTATTGAGCGCCGCCAAGACGATGCCGGCACTCGCGCCGGTGAAGATGCTGGTCGGCAAGTCGGCCATCGTCACCGGCTCGACAAGCGGTATCGGTCTCGGGATCGCCCGTGCGCTCGCGGCCAGCGGCGCCAACGTCCTGCTCAACGGCTTCGGCGATCGTCAGGAGATCGAGACGATCTGCGACGACATCACAGCGCAGAGCGGCGTGGCCGCGCACTACGATGCTGCGGATATGAGCAAGCCCGAAGCCATCGATGGACTGGCGAATCATGCCGCGGCACTCTTCGGCAACGTCGACATCGTCGTAAATAATGCCGGCATCCAGCATGTCGGCCCGGTGGAAACGTTTCCGGTGGAGAAATGGAACGCCATATTGGCGATTAATCTGAGCGCCGCGTTCCATTTAACGCGCGCCGTAATGTCGCCTCGGCGCACGGCCTCGTCGCCTCGCCGTTCAAGTCGGCTTACGTGGCTGCCAAGCACGGCGTCGTCGGCCTGACCAAGGTCGTCGCGCTCGAAGGCGCCGAATTTGGCGTTACCTGCAATGCGATCTGCCCCGGCTACGTGTGGACGCCGCTCGTCGAGAAGCAGATTGATGACCAGGCGAAGGCGCACGGCATCTCCAACGAAGCGGTCGTCCACGACATCCTGCTGGCCCAGCAGCCCAACAAACGGTTCGCCACGGTGGAGGAGTTGGGAGCGCTTGCGCTGTTCCTTTGCACCGATGCCGCCGCCTCGATCACCGGCGTGGCCTTGCCCATTGACGGCGGCTGGACCGCCCATTGATGGCCTCGCGGAGGAAAGCCATGGACAGCGTATCTCTCTCAGCCACCGCGCCAGGCACCCGCAAGTCGGCGGGCAGCGCGGTCGAGACGAAGACGATCAATCTCGCCCTTCAGGGCGGCGGTTCGCACGGCGCCTTCACCTGGGGCGTGCTCGACCGGCTGCTCGAGGACGAGCGCATCATCATCGAGGGGATCAGCGCGACGAGCGCCGGCGCGATGAACGCTTCTGTGTTCACCTATGGCTACGCCATCGGCGGGCGCGACGGCGCCAAACGTGCGCTCGCCGGATTCTGGCGCCGCGTCAGCCATGCCGCATCGCAAGGTCCGCTGCAGCCGAGTTGGCTCGACAAAATGATGGGCAACCACTCGCTACAATTCTCACCCGCCTTCATGATGGCAGATCTGATGACGCGGCTGTTCTCGCCCTACGAGCTCAATCCTTTGAACCGCAATCCGCTCAAGGACGTGCTCGAGGCGAGCGTCGATTTCGAGGCGCTGCGGCGGAGCGACTGCCCGATCAAGCTCTATTTGTCGGCGACCAATGTGCGCAGCGGCAAGGTCAAGGTCTTCGAGCGCCATGAGATCTGCGCCGATCGCGTCCTCGCCTCAGGCTGCCTGCCGTTCATGTTTCAGGCGGTCGAGATCGAAGGTGAGCATTATTGGGACGGCGGCTATATGGGCAACCCGGCGATCTTTCCGCTGATCTACGGCTGCGAGAGCCGCGATGTCGTCATCGTTCATATCAATCCGCTCGAGCGCAAGGAGCTGCCGCGCACCGCGTCCGAGATACTCAACCGCATCAATGAGATCAGCTTCAATTCCTCGCTGATGCGCGAGATGCGCGCGATCAACTTCGTCACCAAGCTGATCGATGACGGCAAGGTCGTGGATAACGGGTTGCGCCGTCTCTTGGTCCACAGCATCTCGGCCGACGAGGTCATGGTGAAGCTCGGCGTCTCGAGCAAGATGAATGCCGACTGGGACTTCCTCCTTCACCTTAACGAGGCCGGCCGCGCCTGTGCCGAGACGTGGATCGCCGCGAGCTTCGACCGCCTCGGTCGCGAATCGACCACCGATATACGTCAGCAATATCTCTGAATTCGAGCGTGTCGGCGCGGCGCCGCTGCATCGGCAGCGCTGACTCGCGTGAGCGCAGGCCGGGCACTGCGGGGGGAACCAAATCATGACGAGTACCTGCGTCGCCGGATTGTCACGGCACGAGATGGAACGCCACCACGGCGCCGGCGCATTCCTGCGCACGGTGGTGATCGGGCTGACCGCCTTCCTCACGGTCGTCGATCTCTTCGCGACGCAGGCGATCCTGCCCTCGCTCGTCCGGGCCTATGACGTCAGCCCGGCCGCGATGGGCTTCGCCGTTAATGCCAGCACGATGGGAATGGCGGTTGCCGGCCTCGCGGTCGCCTTCTT
>WNGL01010867.1_pt1 | contig 10461 bp, 8 predicted proteins | sample 5400591 | NCBI WGS metagenome assembly WNGL01 (sample SAMN13153377, study PRJNA577476) | soil metagenome | isolation source: 80 cm soil or saprolite under Garry oak tree replicate 1 | place: USA:California | collected 2016-06-15
CTTTCCGCATCTGACTTGTAAGCGTGGTTGAGCGAGTCGCCGAAAGAGCCGCTGGCTAGGAGAAATCTGGCCATGCCATAATCGCGCGAGATTAGGGCGCTGGAGATCATGTGTGAAAAGTCCGGCTCGTAAGGGATCTCGCTCATCAACACCCCCTTCCAGGTCGCCTTGAGGGTCCGACGGTCGACTGCCCCAATATCGATCAGCCAGTCCTCTGCAAATGCAACCTCACGATCATCTACCCTTGACATGAACTCCAGCTCTGAGAGTTTTAGACCATACTTGGACATCAGTAGCACTAGGTCGAAAGGGGTCTCGGTCTCGAGAGCCTTGCGAACCGGTATCGGCCTGATCTTCTTCGAGATTGGCGCGTCGGTAAGAATCACGGCCCGACCGGGCTTGAAGCGGCCAATTCTGCCCATCATCTGGAGTAGGGAGTTGTTGTCGATCTTCTTGTAGTAGAGCGTCTTTTGACCTAGCTTATCCTTCGCGTCAATCACGTCATTGAATATCAGCACATTATCGACATAGATGTTCACCGAGCTAGCGATTACGTTTGTCGCGAAAATTCTCAGGTTCTTGTCGGTCTCGGCTCGTTCCTGGATCTTATTGATCTCTGGACCTTCGAGGCCCCCGTGAATGTAAACGCCACCTAGATTGTTGGCGTACTTTTCGACTAGGCGTCTTGTCGGGAGAAAGACCAGCCACGATTCGTCCCGCGGCTGCGCGTCAAGATATTGGGACAGAATCTTGAACATTTGGTCAACGTCCCTTGCGAACTCTATGTCGACCGCCACGGGATATCTTCGACCGCTCATTCGATGAAGCTTCGAAATGCCTAGGAACGATAGGAACTCTCTCGGATCGATCGTGGCGCTCATGATCCGAAACAGATTCCGTGCCCTGGCCTCCTCCTTCTTCGCGAGCGACATGCAAAGTTCCAGCTGGGAAGTCATCTGGTGGCTCTCGTCAAAGTAGATTGAAGAGTCAGAGATCGAGTTCTCAGCCAACATCCTCAGCAGGACCCCGTCAGTGACTATCTTGATCTTCCCACCGAGATTGATCTTCGTGTCCTTCGTAATGACTGCCAGTGCGTCCCCTATCTCCGGATGGAGTGCTTGGAGTGAGTAATACAGAGCATTGCAGGCGGCCCTTGACGGCTCGCGAATGATGATTTGCCGATTCCCCTTGCACAATTCGTACTCGTGAATCGGGGTTACCGTACTCTTCCCCGTGCCGACATCGCCAATGATTACGAAATGGTCCGAGAAATCTGTCGAGTCAAGTATCGAGAAGATTGGCAGCCTTGGTGCTGCTCCCTTGTCGATTGCCGTTTGGACGTGGCTCTTCATTCGTTCCTCTAGCGTGGCCATCAAAGGGTGACCGTGGCTAGTAACGGGTATGTTGTCAGGCAATGGAGACTTGAGCCCTTCTAGGATCATGGAGTCGTAGGGGCTGAAATAAACAAGCTTACAGAGACACCCTCGCCCTCAATTGACAAGTCTAAGTCTTAGTCAAGTTGTACGACTCCATTCCTAGAAACTGTATTTAGCGTCGAGCTAAGTTCATGCGCATGAGCAGATTCATGGGGTTTAGCTGGGTGAGACCCTACTTGGCAATTGGTCCAAAGCCGGACCCCACTGCTTGGGCTGCCCTTGAAGAAGCCGGAGTCAGCCTTGTCATAGACCTCAACGACGACCCGTCCGAACGACGGCAAGCTGAAGGCCTTGGTCTTCGATACAGAGGACTCAGGGTTCCTGACCCGACAGAAGTGGAAGATTTCCAGACCTCTTTCCCCACAATCCATCAATGGATTGAGGATGAACGAGCCGCTGGCGGAAAGGTGTACCTCCATTGTACCGCCGGAGTTTACAGGAGTCCAACCTCTGCTATGGCTCACCTAATGAGCAGAGGCGAATCGGGTAAAGAAGCCGAAAGGACCGTTAAGAACGCCCACAAGCCAACCTGGACCAGCGGGGACGTCGGAACTTTGCGACGAGCCCTACACCTATGGGAGACGCGACAGCATTTGAGACTGAGGAGATTAGAGGACCGTCATTCCAACGTCGAGAAGTCTTAACTAAGCAGGAAAAACTTCGGGCCAATCCGGTCCCGGGGTAGCTCAGCCTGGAAGAGCTTCCGGCTGTAGTCCTGCACTCAACGTGCGGGTCAGCCAGCCGACCAGGCGTACAGATACCGGAGTGGAGTCAAATCCACGGAGTGTCGCCGGAGAATCGGACAAAACCGATTCGGCGAGTTCAAAGTAGAGGTTCTCCCTCTATGGAACTCCGGCCCCCGGGACCAATCTGTTTCCACGTACAACCGACGAAACTTGAATAACTGTTCGTAAGGGCGTCTGTTCTCCATTGTATGACGAACTCGTTCGGGCGAAGTGTGTTCCTTGTCGAGGAGGAGAGCCTACACTCACTGATGCGGAGATTGCTGAACTTAGACCTAAGGTCTCGCGATGGTCACTCGTAGAGAGAGACGGAATCAAGCGGTTAGAGAGGGTCTACAGATTCGAGGACTTTTCCAACGCGATGGCTTTCACCGAGAAAGTGGCAGGCATTGCCGAGTCTGAAGGGCATCATCCCGCCCTGCTAACCGAGTGGGGCAGAGTAACCGTGACTTGGTGGACGCACAAGATCAGGGGACTTCACAAGAACGATTTCATAATGGCAGCAAAGACCGACATGCTTTAGAGCTCTCCACTCCTTTCGAAGTCGGAGCTACCTCTGGCCAGACTATTCGTCGGAATGAGGTAGGAGTATGGTTCTATTTTGTCCTAGCGGTTGCGGTCCTGTTCTCGAGCTCTCGGAGTATGAGCTCATTCTGTTTCATAATGATCCGGTTCTGGTCTGTTAGGATGCGGAGGCCGCTGGCGATTACGGACAGTGATGGATTATCCCACTTGAAGTCGTTCTCCCTTTGGGCCAGGGCTTCTTTTCCCTTGATGATGGAGCCTCGAAGCTCATCATCGGTATCGTTCTCAGCGAATGCTGTGCGTTGTTTGCGGTCCATCTTGCCGGACATGTTTGCTGCTGCGTGTTCACGTTTGACTTCTGGGTAACAGTCCTCGCAGTACCTTAGCCCTTTCAGCTCTAGCAACGGGTCGATCAGGCTGAGGGTCTTACCGCATCTCGAGCAGAACTCTGACATTGTTCGATGTTCCCTTGGAACTGCTGAGAAGCTAAGCGTCTATTAAGACTCTTGTAACTCGACAGGGATCTCAAGCGTTGCATTTCGCGCTGTCGAAACTCATGACCTCGATTCGTGCAAATGGCCTGTCGAGACTTCAGAATTTTCGCCCTCAGTCACAATGGGATTGCAACAGTTTGTGAAATCCTAGAGGTCTTCAGTATATGTTCGATAAACGAGTCTACTTTTCTCACTCCGGAGTTAAAACATGAGGAGTGCACATTCTATCGAGCGTTCAATGATTTCTCCGGCCCTTGATTTAGACCGACTCAAGTCGATTCGACACTCGATCTCGCTAGCATGTAAATACCTGATAGTTCATCGAGCGCCGTAAATATTACGCCGAAATATCCCGATTGCCTTTTACCTATAGACGACGCGGCCAAGCCGTCAGAAATGAAGCGAAAGCATCAACAAGCGATCGACCTCGGTTGTCCTCATCCCGATGAAGAGGAGAGAACACAATCCTCAATCTCTGCTGGCAGAAGGAAGGCCCGATGATGGGGTAACATGCGTTATGCCCGAAGCGCGGTTGCCAATGGGGTCCTTTCCGCAGTCTATGCCTTCGTGGCTTTCGGTAGCCTTCGCCTTTTCGCGACGCTTAACGCAAGCTCCAGTCCAGTTTGGCCTCCGACCGGCCTCGCGATTGCCGTTTTGCTTTTGTGGGGTCCAGAGCTCTTGCCGGGAGTTTTCGTCGGTGCTTTTGCCGCAAACTGGCTGACCGCAGGAACGCCGGCCACATCCGCTGCCATTGCGACTGGCAACGCGCTCGAAGCGCTGACAGGTTTCGTCTTGGTCCGTCGTTTGGCCAATGGTGTGCAGGCATTTGACAGAGCTCGCACTGTAGGAGTCTTCGCTCTCACTGCTGGACTAGTCGCGCCGCTCGTCAGCGCGACAATCGGTGTAACGAGCTTGGGCGCAGCTGGGCTTGTGCCTTGGCCTTCGTATGGAGATGTGTGGAAAACGTGGTGGCTTGGAGATGCCTCCGGAGCCCTAATCATTGCACCTCTGTTGATATCATTCCTGCGTTCCTCAGACCCGGCCCCCGCGGGTGGTCCTCGTGAGCTGTTAGCTCTTGGAACGGCAATTTCAGCTGCTTGCTTAGCTGTTTTCTCTCCCGCAGTATATTCGGCGATACCTCCAATTCCATTAGGTTTCACAATCGTTCCGCTCATAGTTTGGGCGGGCCTTCGGTTTGGTTCTCGGGGTGCAACAGGAGCCACGTTCCTTTTTTCAATCGTCGCCGTGTGGGGCACGCGTGGGGGGTCAGGGCCGTTCAATTCCGCCGATGTCAACACGGCATTACTATCACTCCAGTTTTCGATTATGGTCCTCTCGACTACGGGCCTTGCCGTTGGGGCACTAGTCCGTGAGAGGCTTGACGCCGAGGAAGAGGCGCGCAAGGCCAAGGCTGCTGAGCGCCGGTTCCAAACTATGGTCGAGTCGGCACCGGACGCCGTGGTCATCGCCGATACCCAAGGTAGAATCGTTCAGGTAAACTCGCAGACAGAGGCGACATTTGGCTACAGCCGAGGTGAGCTTCTCCATTTTCGAGTTGAAGACCTGATCCCTCAGCGCTTCCGCGACCAACACAAGCCCTATTGGTCGGAGTTTCACGCGGCCCAGTCGCAGAGACCGATGGGCCTGGGCCTGGAACTCTTCGGACGACGCAAGGACGGCACTGAGTTTCCGGTAGAAATCAGCTTGAGCCCGCTTCAGACAGATGCAGGGATTATGGTTTCCAGTAGCATACGCGATATCTCGGAGAGAAGGGCGAGAGAGGCCGAGCTTGATGCTTCTCGTCACCAAATCGCTGTGAGCGAGAAACTTGCAGCGCTGGGAACAATGGTCTCAGGCGTTGGCCACGAGGTACGCACTCCTCTTACCTACATCAACACCAATCTTGAGCTAATTAGAACCCAGATTGAGAAAACGGCAAAGGGCGAGACCGCTCTCGCGCAGGCAGCGGAAGCCATTGCAAGACTCGTCTCGAAGAGCAAAGAAGGAGTTGAACGGGCCGATAGAATAGTTCGCCAGCTGCGACAATTTGCAACCGCTCAAGTCAAGGCAGAACCTTCTGCCCTTCTCGATGTTGTCGGAAATGCTGCCGAACTTTTCCGTTCGGTACACAAAGGCGAGGTAGTCGTAAACGTAGACCTGCGGCCCGTCGGCGACTTCAAGGTAGACAGGGGCCAAGTGCAACAGGTTATCATCAATCTCCTCAACAATGGCGCCGAGTCCATGGGCAATAAGGGGACTCTGAAGATCCGATTGCGCCCGACGGCGAGCGGCGCAGAAATCGAGGTAGAGGACAATGGGCCAGGCATTCCTAAGGAAGTGCAATCTAGACTGTTTGACCCATTCTTCACGACCAAGACTGAAGGCACCGGCTTAGGACTGTCAGTCTCAAGGCGCATCATCGAGGCTCATGGTGGGACTATCCGGTTTACTACGAATCCCACGGGCACTGTCTTCACCGTTTTCCTTCCCAAAGAACCCGTCAGCCAGGAGAGTATACCATGAAGCGCATCCTCTTGGTTGATGATGACCGAGAAATCGTAGCATCCACAGCCGAACTTTTGCAAGCCTTCGGTTACGAAGTAACGGTATGCGCTGACGCCGATCGCGTGCTGGAGATGATGCATAGCAAGCGTCCTGAAATCGTTCTTCACGATGTGCGTATGCCAGGTCTTGACTTGCGCGCTCAGCTTTGCGCCATCCGTGATGACCCGGAAGTAGGTCAAACCCTAGTTGTCTTGTTCACGGCCGTTCTTTCCGCGAAGGAGTTAGCTGAGGAGGTTGGTGCTGATGATGCAATCGAGAAACCGTTCGACTCAGAAACTTTGCGCACGGTGCTTCGAGACTGCGAAGCACGGAGGCGTCACAGCACGAAATTGAGGATAGAACGTGCGGCTCAGAAGGGTATCGTGAGGATTGGAGAAGAATAACCCCGTTTTGCTCTTTCCCACATCCCTAAGAGAAAGGTGCACGATCTACTCGTGCCAGGTGACATGGTTTCGGAAGCCAACGAGTGCCTGTCGGCCTTCTGGGTGAATCAAGACTGATGAAATTCATCCGTACCCAATGCGTAAGGCGTTGAACGGAAACTTGTCGAATACTCGCCCTGGTCGTTACGAATTGAGGAATTTCAGTCACACACGCACACACATAACCGGTATGGGACTACTCCTCTTACTCCATCAGTAACAAAATCGAATATGGGCCGGAACTAAAGCAAAATAGTGAACGAGAATGAGCGGAGAAGCCCGAATCAACACTCGCGACGAAACTACTAGAATCAACGTCTCCTCATCGAGAGAAGGCAGCGACTCTGGCGCTGTCAGTGAACAAGTCATTGCAGAAGCCCTTCCCAAATCAACTGCTTCGGAGCAACCTAAGCTCCGCTACATGATGAGTCTGATCTTGAACTTTCTCGACGTCCCGGGACAAGTCCTTCTTATCGAGGGCGCCCCAGGGACCGGTAAGACTAGCCTAGCTCTGGAAATACTCAGCCAGATGGACAACACTCACAAAGTCTACGCCTCCAGCCGCGTTTCTCCGTCTAGACTCAGGCAACACTTCCCCTGGTTAGATGAGGTCATCGATTCCATGTCAGGGAGGACAGCAAGGGGAAGTTGGCTCGACGAGCTCCATGACATTCGATCTACCGAGCCAGACAGCGTCCTTAACCGAGTGTTGAGGCTGAAGCATTCGAGGCGGAAGGCGGTGCTTGTACTCGACAGCTGGGAGGGCGCCGTGAGAAACACCAAGGAAGAGGGACGAAATATGCTGGAGTCGGCTCTTCTATCTGAACTCGACGAGAGCAAGGTCAGCATTGTAATAGTCACGGAAACCGAAAAACATGATCATCTAGACTACTTAGTCGACGGAATAGCCAGTCTTTCTCAGTCAGAACTAGAAGGCCGGAGAACAAGGTTACTAGAGCTCAAAAAGCTTCGAGGGTTCAAGGTGTCAACTCTGAGAGGCCTTTTCACCCTGGAAAAGGGCCGATTTACACTTCTCCCCCCCGGGCCCGAAAATGGAGTTCATGGCACTCCTGAGAGATCAGCTCTCATTTCCCACAACGAAAATACCTACTCCACGGGAATACCCGACTTAGACAGAATCATCGGTGGAGGCGCAGAAAAGGGAGCCCTCCTGCTCATTGACGTTGACAGTAATGTTCCACCTCACTGGATGAGACTGCTGCTCAACATAATACGAACCAATTTCGTCAACCAAGGAGGCACCTGCATCATACTACCTACAGGTGGCTACAGCTCAGAAAATGTAGCAGATGCGCTAAGACCATTGGTAGGCAGTGCAGCACTCGATGAACGAGTGAGAATAGCCGCTTACAGTCGAAACGCCACTCAGAAAGAATGGAGGGTACAACTATCAGGGCAGCTTCAAGAAGACTTGAGAACCTTCGCTAGAATCTGGGCCCCAATGGCAAGAAACACAGCGGGAACATTGGTCAGCGTCAGCCTCGACAGGTTGGTCGCGGTATACGGCGACGATTTAGCCCTTCCAGGGTTCACAGAGATCGCGGAAGGAATCCGCGACGCAGGAGCTCTACAGATTTGCACGTCATCACTCCCTACGAAGGTGAGACAAGACACCTTAAGAAACGCCGACTATCATCTTAAAGTCCAGAATGAAGGGGGCTCCTTACTAGTCTATGGGATCAAGCCCTTCACCCCTGCGTACGCAGCAAAGTCTGACTATGAGAAGGGCTACCCCACGATGTCACTGGTTCCAGTCGTTTAGAAAGAACAAATGTTGTAAGGGAACTCGGGGCTTAGAAGGAATCATAGACACTCTCTATTTCTTCGTTAGGCCGACTTGATCTGAGATAGCTACCCGTGCGACGTGCGAGGTAAAGAGACTAGAGTAATCAAGACTTTTCCAGTACATCATCCACAGGATTTAGTAGTCGGGTCGAATCCAAACAAAGAAGAGTCGGGGTTCGTGCTGAACTTTAGTCACCGAACACTAGGCGACTAGTTCCTTCTCCATCCACATCGGCCTGATCCACGTTGGCCTGTGAGCAGTCTCTTCAGTGAGGTCAAGTATTGGTTTACCGAAGCTGTAGACGAGATTGCACCCTTTCTCATCGATTTCGACGTCCACTGTGCAGACGCGCGGAGTCATCAGGGCGATCAGCTCCTCCATCTCTTTCGGAACCCGAAGGTATGTTGACTTGTTTATGCTCACTGGCTTGACGACGAGAGCCAATTTTTTCTTCCTCAAGAAAGAATACGTGACTGGGGAACTTTCACTTTTTGAAACTCGCGCTAAGTTCTACATCTTGTCTCGAAAGTAACCCGTTAGTGTGTGTGTCGGCATGAGTGCGTGAGTGTTCCTAGTATCGGTGCTTGTTCAGGACCAACTTCACAACATCCCTCTCGCGCAGAAGATAGTAAGTTGCCTGCCGGGTTCTAAGGCTGATTCGAGAAATACCCTCTGTCACAAGCCGTATCAACTTTGTGGGGTGGGTCTCGACGTCATGCCATTGCCAGCCTTGATAGTTTAGAGGATTCACCGCCGAGTCCTCGTGTGCTACGGCTAACATGAGCGTCTTTCGATAATCCGGAAACCTCTCTAGGAACTGAGATAGCTTATTTCCGGCTAGTTCAAGGGGCCTTAGAAGTGGGCCGCTCAAACCGGTTCATCAGACATATTTGCTTGCCCGTTTGTAAAAAGAAGACCGTTCGAAGAGGAAAGGGCTTCCGGTAACACCCACGGTCTTCAGACGGTAAAATGGTGCGGGGGGTGGGATTTGAACCCACGAACCCCTGCGGGACAGGGTCCTGAGCCCTGCGCCTTTGACCTGGCTTGGCAACCCCCGCGATGACAAAGCTCACGAAAGCCTTGCTCTCATAAGGCCTTTACCTCGCCCCCGACCCGTATACATCAAACAGTCGGCTGCGCCACAGCCACACTATTCGACCGGCGCGACCCAAGAATCACAACAGCCGACAATATCAACGCCCCACCCAAATACTGCTCAAACGTCAACACTACACCTAGAAACGTAAACGCTGCAATCGCAGCAACTATGGGCTCAGCCGAACTAGCAACTCCCGCCTCCGTGGCAGAGAGCCCCCTCAGTCCGTACAAGTACAGGCCGAACGCGAGAATCGTACCAACCACTATCACTACGCTGATCAGGAAAACTAGCTCATCAACACCTGCCATGGTAGTTGGTGGAGCGTATTGGAGAAGTGATCCGATGCCGAAAGGTAATGCGGCCAAGCCGCCGAAGAGAAAACCCCAAGACAGAACCCATCTCGAACCGTACTTGCGAACCCAGCTCTTCGAGCCTAGTGAATAGTAAGCGCCTGCTAGGGCGGCTGCAAGCCCGGACAAGACCCCCAGAGGCGTCACTAGCAGCCCCTCCGCACCAACAATCAACAACAGCGTCCCAACCATCGCCACAAGCAATGCAACAGTCCATCTCATGGACCATTGGAGCACTCCAGTTGCCTTCTCATACACGGCTACAATTGGCAAGAAGAGAAACTGCAACAACGTGGCGGTTGCAACGTTAGAGAACGCTATCGCGGCAAGATACGTGATCTGAGAACCAGCTAGACCGAATACCGAGACTAGAACCAGCCTAGCCCGAGGCTTTGGAGGAGTAGCGGGACGAAAAATCAATTGCAGAAGCAACGCAGACACCAGCATTCGCAGAGCGACCAGACCCAGCACGGGAAAGCTGAATCCCTGAAGGAGAGCCTGGGATGCGGTTCCCGAGAGACCCCAGAGACCGGACCCGAGCAATGCCCCGAGAAGCGATTTCTGGGATAGTTGCATGCGAGTCCACGCTCGCTCCGTCACATAAAGAGTTCAACATTCCGAACTGAATGTTTTGTTTCAGCAAGCAGGAATGGTGACAAGGCTCGGCCCTCGTTGCAATCTCTTTAAGCCGTGCCAATTTGGGCGAACTGATGAGTCACCATTTGGAAGTTCTCATTACAGGCGCCAACGGATTCGTAGGAACGAATCTAGTCAACTACCTCAAGAAGAACGGCCACGAAATCGTTCGTACCGACATCAGTAACGCGGACATAGTCGGCGACCTAACCAACCAGGACTTCGTCCTGAACGAGCTCTCAAAAGGAGAGTTTGACGCAATAGTTCACCTCGCAGGACTGATCAATGTCCCCAAATCAATAGAAGACCCATACGCCTGCTATCGGATCAACTGCTTCGGCACGCTCAACATGCTCAAAATGGCCGGTGAGAAAAAGGTCAAAC
>WNGL01010870.1_pt1 | contig 10459 bp, 13 predicted proteins | sample 5400591 | NCBI WGS metagenome assembly WNGL01 (sample SAMN13153377, study PRJNA577476) | soil metagenome | isolation source: 80 cm soil or saprolite under Garry oak tree replicate 1 | place: USA:California | collected 2016-06-15
GATGACCGTGAAGGCCTCCGAACTCGTCGTCTACTCCATCACGCCGGACCGCGACAGCGCCTGACAGCCCCCCGTGGGCAGGATGGGGAGGTGGCGGAGCCGGCGGCAGCGGACTGGCAGGCCGGCTCGCCGGACCCGCGGCGGTGGGCGGCGCTGGCCGTCTGCGTCACGGCTCTGTTCATGACGCTGCTGGACTGTAACGGCCGATCTTGGACGTGCCCACGAGACGCCCCGGCGCGAGGCTGAGCGCGTCCCTGCCGGCCGGGAACGGTGGGCCGAGTCGGCGACACGCCGAGCGCGTCGAGGCGCGTGCCGCACGAACCGGGTAGTCTTCATCACGCGCTCAGGCGTGGCGCGGCACACCGACCCGGTACGCCGGGGGTCCACACCCCGACACGGCCGAAACCGGCCGCCGACCACGTCGGCCGGGAGTCCAACCTCGGCTGCCTGTACGTGGGGACCCGTTCAGGGGGAAGGTTCAGCCGCCGGACCCCTGGGCGGGTCTTCTGATGTTGTGACAGTGGGACAAGAACTGACTACTCTTAGTTACGTCTGGATCGCTACGCGTAGACAGTAGCGCGCTGCGTCGTCGAACGCACGTGTCAACCACTACCGGCGTGTCGCGGTGTGCCACTGGTTCGGCCGCGTTGACATGTGATCATCGCGCGCAGTTGGCCGGGCCGCGTCCGGTCATCTCCCGAAGTCGGCGCGCGCCCAACAATCAAGCCGGGTAAGGCGTCACCACGATCTGTGAGTGCTCGCCGATCGGAACTTGGCTCGGATCTAACTGTTCCTTCGCACGCTCAACGGCCGTCTCCTCATCTGCGGCTTCGATCTTGAGGATGGCGCCGGTACCGAACGCAGTGACGCCAGGCACGTGGAGCCGTTCTCCCACAACAATAACGAGGTACGTCGCCACAGCCGTTAAGGCTACCAACGTGCGACTGAGGGAAGGTCCGAGCCGCGTAGCATCGGCACCGTGCCCGTCTACTGCCTGCCGCTAGCCCGGAGCACCTGGACGGAGTGCCGGTACTGCGACGGTACCGACTGCGCCCGGTGCGGCGGGACCGGGACAGACCGCGAGATCATGGCGGCGCTCGCTGCGGACGCGAACGTGACGGACTACCGGACCGAGCCGGGACCGGCGCTGGCGCTGCTGGCGCCCGGTTGGGGCATGGTCGGCACCGAGATACGCGACCCCGTGAAGGTGCCGAAGACGAGGAACCGGCCGGCCGCCGTGCCGCCGCTTGTGCTCGCGTACGAAGCTGCGCTGCGCCTTGCGCGGACCGCGCCGCTGTCCGATGAGGACATTCACCGGATGCGCCGGACCGGCTGTGCCCCGGATGCGTGGGAGGAAGTGCTCCGCGCTGTCCGGTGCGCCGAGTGCGAACGATGGTTCCTGCCAGTCGACAAGTCGCTCGCGATCTGCTGTGGCGAGGTGTGCAGGCAACGCCGGCACCGTGCGGGCCGGAGCGAGCCGGCCGGCACATGGCAGGGTCCGGCCGCCGCGATCAGACCGACCCGGCCGGTCGACTCCGTGCCGGCCGATCTACGCGACGGCGAGTCCGTTACCGGCGCGGTCCGGCCGCGCAACACCGAAGAGTCCGCGCCCGGGATCGCAGACTACGTCCTCAGTGGACCGACCCATACCGCCGACGGTGCTTCTGTCCGAGTGCCGCTAGGGATGCCGAGGATTCCGAAGAACGGACGGGCACTAGTCGGGCAACGGGACCGACCGCCCGACTGGGACCGCCCGGCTCTCGTCACGGCACCCTAAGAGGTAGGGACCCGGTCCGGGAGCTACCCGCGCCCCACACCTTACTGAGCGCTTGCTCCGGCCGGGTCCACATTAGACCTCCCAACCATGAGTTGGGCGGGGACCAGCTTGGCGGCGGTCGAGGGGTAGATCCGGTCTCGGTAATCCCGGGGCCGGATTTCTCCGCTCCCGCCAGATGTCCCCATGTAGATCGTTGTCCCTCGGCCGGGGCTTCTTGCCCGTCTCCTGCGTCCGCGCGCCGGGTTACGGGATTGTTCACCCGCGCCGTTGGCTCATCATCCGTCCTCCTAGCGGATCTGAGTAGTGCGACCGTCGTTTGTGTGCGTCCTTTTCGGAGGGACACGGCCGGTCGACTGACAACCTAGAGTCCCGCACGCACACACTCACGTTGAGCACCGGTCGGCCGCCTAACCGAAGGCACCGACCGGCTGCTCCGTGAGGCCGCCAATGCGGTCCCTGATGTGAAGCCTTGGCCGAGCGCCACTCACCATTGCCAATCCTGGGAACCGCCCCTAGACGTATGTCCATCGCGGACAGCGTCTCCACACAGCGCATATTGCGCGTGTTCGGCCGACTGCTGCTCCGATTGGGGCCGGGCTGAGTTTGGTTCCTAGCAAATGACAAACAAGTTTCTCACGAATCTCCAGGACCAGCGTCTACACGCGGTTCAGGAAGCCCGCGTGTACGCAGAACGCGCCGCGAAGGGTGCGGTTCTGTCCGGCGCGGACGAGGCGGCTTACCGCCGCGCCAATTCGAAGGTTATCACTGTCGGCAAGATGATTGACGACGAGATCGAGCGGGAGAGCGAGAGCCGCGACTTTGACAGCGCCGTCCGGTCCACAATGGACCGTGTGGGCTTCTCGGCGGGTAGCCGGCCGGAGGCGCGCTATGGTCGGCCGTTGCACCGTGACAGTTCGTTTACCGAGCTGACCGGCGAGAGCCGAACCATTAGCGAGTTCGGCGAGTTTATGCGCGCATTCCTCCGGGATGACGTGGCAACCCGGGCCAGCATGGTTGAGGGAACGAACACGACCGGTGGGTACTACGTGCCGACGAATCTTGGCGCGCCGCTCCTAGACCTCGTCCGTAACAAGGCACAGGTGATGCGGGCCGGTGCCACGGTTATCCCCATGGACACCCAAAAGGTGAACCTACCCCGACACGACGCCGACCCGGTGGCCGCCTGGCGCTCCGAGCTAGGCGCGATTTCCGAGTCCGTGCCCACCATCGGCAGCGTCCCGCTGATCGCCCAGTCTCTCGACGTGATGGTGCGCGTGTCTATCGAAGTCCTGGAAGACTCGTCGGTCGACGTCGGACCGTACCTCGCCAATGTTCTGGCGGCGGCGTTCGCGGTCAAGCTGGATGTCACGGCCCTGACCGGTACTGGTACTCCTCCGGAGCCGAAGGGCGTCAAGCTCGCGTCCGGCGTCACCATCACCAACTTTGTTGGTGTGAACGGCGGCAGTATCAATGCGACTAACGGCGATTTCAACTTCTTGGTTGACGCGGTTGGCCGATTGCGCGGGAAGAACTACGACCCGACCGGTATTCTGTATAGTTCCCGGACTGGCGCGTCTCTGGGCAAGCTCAAGGAGGCGAGCACTAACGCACCGCTGGCGGTGCCGCCGTACCTCGACGGCATCCCGCGCCTGGAGACTAACCAGATTGGAAACGCGATCACGTTGGGCACTTCGGTCGACACGTCCGACGCCTACGTGGCCGATTGGTCGAAACTGATTATCGGACTGCGCACTGACTTCTCTGTTCAGCGGCTCAGCGAATTGTACGCGGCGACGGGCGAGATCGGATTCTGGGGTCACCTCCGAGCCGACGTGCAGGTCGCACGAGCCGGCGCATTCGAGATTGTTAACGGTCTCCGTCCATAATGGAGCGAGCTACCCTCTGCCCGGGGTGCGGCCGGCGGTATTCTGACGGCCGGTTCTGGCCGGAGGGTAGGCCGATCGACGTCTACTGCTCGGCCGACTGCTATCGCGAGGTGAACGGCCGGCTGACGGATGACTCGATATCACGCGGTTGGGTTCGGCGTGGCCAGTGGTTGCTAGCGGAGATTGATCCGCGACGTGATCGGTGGACACGCGACTAGCACGACGAATGGCCCGACTCTGGGCTGACCTCCCCCGGAGTCGGGCCGTTTTACGGCCGATATTCGTAACCACCACCACTCTAAGGAGTGCAACAATGGGACGTCCACGATTCACAGAAGAGCAAATCCGCACTATCCGCGCGCGGTACGCCGCTGGGGAGACACAGCGAGAGCTAGGACAGGCATTCGGGGTGACGTCAGTCGCCATTCATAAGATCGTCACTCGGGACATTTACCGATGGGTGCCATAACCGATCTACGGGAGGGATTCACCCGGAGAATGCCGGGCGACGGCGAGTGGCCCGGACCGACGCTGACCGTGCGCCCATTGGCGAAAACATACGCAACCCGAGTGGACAATCCTATGACCTGGTTAGTGCGCGACCTATGGCAGCGCGGCGGATCTGTGCTGCTAGTCGGTCCGGCCAAAGCTGGCAAGACGACGCTCATTGGCAACCTCGCCCGGTCACTGTCCATAGGCGACCCTTTCCTAGGCGAATTCGAGACCGCGACCGACGATCACGATATGTGGACGCGGTCCGGCGGGTATCCAGCCTGCGACTCTGGGCACGGTCCTGCGATAGCCTCGCTAGAAATGTCAGAGGGTATCGTTGCCGATTGGTACCGACAGATAGGAGTGGCGGACACGGCGCTCATTGTCGGCACCCGTGAGACAGCGCCAGCGTGGAATGTGACGGACAAGCGATATCGACATGTCATCGCCGAAATGCTCGCGGAGTATGACCCGTCGGTGCTGATTGTCGACCCACTCACGCGGCTCCTCGATATCGCCGACGTCGAGGAGGACAGCAATAGCGGGATAGGCAAGGTGTGGGGTGGACTAGTCGAAATCTGCGAAATGGCGGGCATCCCTAACCTATTCGTCGCGCACCATACCGGGCACGGAAGTGAGCGATCTCGCGGCGCGTCGCGGTTGCTCGGAATGCCTGACGCTATCTGGACTGTGCATGTCAAGGGTGAGAAGTCGAGTAGTCCGCGCACGTTCAGTGCGAAGGGTCGGGACGTTGACCTAGCGCAGACACCGCTCAGCTATGACAGGCGCACCCGGCGGCTGACCGTCGCTGCCGACGTGCCGGACCGTCCGCCGTCCACCGTCGAGCGCATGTTGGAATTGATTAGATCGGAGCCCGGTCTCAATCGGACCGCGATCCGTAACCGACTCGGTCTGGACGGTACACAGTGGACTAGTGCGCTCGCCGCGATCCGACCACAGATCGAGGTGAGGAAGGGTCCGCGAAACTCGGACCTTTACCATCCGACCGAGGAGGCCTCCCCGGTCACTGTCGACAGTGGACCATGAGGGGGTTCACCGGACTCGAATCGAGGAGGCGACCGAGGAGGGGGAGGGTCTTAGAGACCCCTCCAGCCCTCCCTCCTCGGTCGCACGCCTCGATTCTCGTCTGTCCGGTGCCCGTCTGTCCTAATTGAACCGTTACAGGAGAGAACTATGCAGTGTCCACTTCGGACATCGTCCCACCACCACAAGGAGATTATCAAATGGCACAGGACACAGACGCCACGACGGCGGCGATCATGGCAATGATGGGGCACCGCGCACTGATTACCGCTTCGGACACCGCCGTAGAGCAAGATCATTGGCACACCGCGCCTTTATGGTTCCTGAGCGCGATTTGGGACCGTACTGTGAAGGTGCAGGATGCACTCGTTGCCGAAGCGGAGCGCCGTGAGGAGGCCGGCATAAAGCTGTCTGGCGACGACGACCGACCGGACGATATAGATAAGCCGTGGATCGCAGTCCTCGCGCCACTCGGCACTACCCTAGAGAACTACTTGCGCGATCTCGGCCTAGAGACAGAGGAACCGAGCATAGGCCAATATCTATGACGGTGATCCTTGCCGGATACATAGACCGCGCTACGCGGCTTCTCTATTTGGTGTATGAGGTGACCGTTCTACATATCGAGTCCGGCCGCCGGAAATTCCCGCACGTGAAAGTGGCGCCCGGCACCGGACAAGCCGAGATAGAGGCGGCCGGCATCGCGCACGTCGTCGCCGAATTCGGCGGGCATGCGGAGGTGGGTGACTGATGCCACGACGGAACGGCAGAAAGGACGGCGCACCGATGCGCACTCGAAAGCAGACCGGCGCGCGACGGTCGCGGTTGGGCCGAGGTCTCGGCCGGCGTCGTGGAAGGAAAGCATGATGGTGAAAGTGGAAGGCGGCTTATCTGGTGTCAAAGGAATAAGCGGGCACTCCGGACACGAGCCCACGACTGGTTATGACCCAACCGAAGTCGCGTACTACGTGTGGGTCCGGAGCATCGAAACCGGCATCCGACGGTTCACCCGAACCAGAGTTCCGTACGGCTCATCGTGGGCGCAGATCGCCGCTGCCGCTGTCGCACTGGTTGTTGCGGAATACGGCGGCACGGCAGTGGCAGAGACCACGGGTTGGGGCATCGAATAGGGGGGCTGGCCGCCACGGGGGCGCGGCTGAGCCGGCCCCGTAGCCGTTTTGCCCTGGTCCCAGGACAGCGCCCCGGCCGGCTCAGCGCGTCGGTCAGATCAGGTGGTCGAATTCCGCGTTGCGTGCGCCATTGAGGAACGCATCCCACTCGGCCGGGCTGAACGACAGGACAGGACCGGTCCGGTCCTTGCTGTCGCGGACCTCGATTACTCCGTCATGGCGACGGACCTCTACGCATGATCCCCCGTTGGATGACTTCTTGGCCTTTACCCATGTGGTGTTGGTGCTCATTGCCTGTACCTCTCGATTGGTGTTGCGTGCTGGTAAATCGACTCGAACACTGCGCGGTGCCGTTGGAGTGGGTCCTTCTCCTCTATGGTCAGAGCACCGGAATAGGTTTCTATGTAGGCGAACGGTGGATTGTCCGGGTCCTCATAATCCAGTACGGCGAATGCGCCGAGCATCGCTGCATGTGCCCCGACGTCGAAGGACAACATCCGTATGTCTACGTGGTCGAGGCGGGCGAGGTCGCGTAGCCGGTTGGCTTGCGCGGCCATCACGCGCTTGCCGCCGACAAGTCGTGCGAGTGCTCCTGCGCCCAGCACTGCTGTAATCTGTCCGGCTGGCTCTCTGTGCAGAATGGCCTTTTGCCGTTCCATACGCACCGCGACGATCTGCTCGATACGATCCTCTCCTACCTCTAGTCCGGTACTGGTCGCCCGCTCGACTTCCCGGGCATAGTCCGCCGTTTGGAATAGTCCGTGTACCGTCTCTGGCTCGAAGATGCGGAGTCCTGACGATGCCATTTCTCGGTCGAGGTACCCGCCGAAGTCCTTCGGTATCTCGCCATAGTCCTGCCACCATCCTTTCCCGCTGGTCTTCTCGGCGAGATTGCCCAGAGCGTTAGTTGTCTCTTCGTCGGCTTTGTAGATCCGGCACAGTGCCCATACGTCGTTCACCTTTACCGGAACCTTACCACCCTCAATTCGGAATAACTTTGCCTGGCTGACGCCCCCTGCTGTCGCTGCTACGGCGTCAACAGTCATTCCGGCCGCAATACGCAAGGCCTTTAGCCGCGCACCCAATTGCCGACGGGTGACGGTAGGTCCGGTGACCGGCATGCCGACCTCCACAGGGTGCAGTCTCTCACGCTGAGAGACGAGGGACTAGCGAGATGATCCCATGACGGCACTCGCGGCGACACCTCTCAGACTGAGAGGTTGCGCGGAGCGTCGTATCGGGTTGACGCTCTGTTCAGCCGGTTCCCCGGGCGGAGTGGGCGGAGTGCGGTGCGGACCTTGGTCGGTTGCGAGCGCTCTCGCCGTTCCCGCCCGAGGGACTGGCCCCACCGGATGGGAGAGATCGTGAGCCGTGACCCTACTGCCGCCGTCGACCCGGACGACGATGCGATCCGTCAGCGCGAGCCGTCCGGCCGGCGGCCGCCGATCTGCCCCGACTGCGGCGGGGAGCTGCACAACCACGTCGGCGACACGCTGGTCTGCACAACTTGTGGCTACGTCAAGGAGCCGTCGTCGTGAGCCGGACGTTAACGGTGCCGGCCTGGCATCTCGCCGAGGGTGACCTCACCCCGTCCGGCGCTCGTATCGTCTCGGTGACCCGTGACCCCTCGGCCGGTCGGGTGCGGATCGGGCTGTCGACCGGGAACACGCTGAACGTGCCAGGTGAACGTCTCCTGCAGGTCGCTGAGCGCGTTCACGATGAGCCGGCCCGCCGTGGTCGCGTGCTGTCGCTCTTCACGGCCGCGTCGCGGATCGGGCGTGATCGAAATCTCTGACGCAACGCTGACACAAGATGTCCTTCCGCGCGCACGCACCGCCGCAAATGTAGCAACTCTGACCTGGGCCGAGGATCTTCGGACGCGAGACGAGGCAAGTCCCGGGGTGGTACGAGGCAAGTCCCGGGTAGGCTCAGTCGGAGGTGAGATGACATTGGCTAAGGTAGGAGACCGAGTGATCGTGACCGACATTTTCGGCGGCCGAAGGGGAGAGTACGGGACGCTGGTGGCTAAGAAGCCACTGGTGCACTGGTACGGCGCTCCGACAAGGTTCCGGTTCACCGTCAAGATGTGCAGTGACGGAGCACTGGTACAAGCGGTCGGAGTCAAGAAAGCAACCTGACACGGCACCCGGTTCCACAGGGACGTTGTGCACAAAAGCGCCCGGCATGGGCCGGGCGCTCTATCGTCTCGCACAGTCACGCGGCCAGGCGGAACAGCCGACCCATGCCCTGAGGGATCACGACCGTGACAAGCTCCCGAGTTGCGAGCACCAGCACGCCACCCTTGATCAGAAAGTCCCGTCTCTCGGGTGCGGTCAGGGTAAGCCAGTGGTCGCGGACCTTGACTCCGGTTGGCACTTCCTCGGTACGGTCCGGCTCGCCCGGCAGCGCTTGCAACCGCTTGCGCTCGGTGCGCAGCGCCACGAGACGGGAATCGTAATCGTCCGCGTCGATATCGAGATCCGCGATGTCCGCCGCGTTCTGTGCTAGTTCGTCGTCGTGCCCGTGGCCTGGAATGGTGATGAGCTCGGAAATCTCCCGATCGGCATCCGGGGTGTTGCCGGTGAACCACTCGTCCACCCACGCATCGACCATTGCTAGCGGAACCATGTTTTTGCACGTGCTCGGCTCGCGCGGCGTTCCGTCGCAGCGGTAGTACTCGTTGACGGTGCGGCTGCCATCCTTGCGCTTGTTGACGCTCTTCCGGCGATGCATGACCCCCGTGGGTGGCGAGGCACTGGGCTTGCCGCATATCCCGCATAAGATCACGCCGGTCAACATCGCCGGGTCGCTGGACACGGCACCACGCCGACGGGGGTTGTTGTCGAGCTTGGCCTTGACTGCCTTCCACGTGGCCATGTCGATAATGCCATCGAAGCGCAGCACGGTACGACCCTGAGCGTCCGTACGGCGGCCGATTAGGGCAGGGTTGCGGATGATCTGCGAGACCGACTTCGGGGACCAGATGCCGCCTTGTGGTGGCTCGACACCTTCACTGTCCAGCCATTCACAGATGGACGTGAGACTGTCGCCCCGCAGCGCACGCTCGACCATGCCGACGACGTACGCTGTCAACGCGGGGTCAGGCTCCAGCGTCTTGTGGTCGTCCTTCACGCCGCTACCGGGCACGGGCACGACACGGAAACCGAACGGCGGTCGGCCGACGAGGTAGCCGTTCTCCTTGAGCCAGACCTGTGTGGCGACGCTGCGCTTGCGGATCTGCCGTAGCTCGTACTCGGCAAGCCGGCCCAGCACGTCCCAGATGATCCCGCTGGACAGGTCGTCCTCGGCCGGCGGCCACGTCAACGGCGGCGAGATGATCTGGAGCCGCTTGCCATGGTCCTCGGCCCAGTTGCGCAGTTCGTGCAGGTCCCGCGCGTTGCGGCCTAGTCGGTCAAGGTCAGAGGCAAGCACGGTGTCGTACTGCCCGCGAAGCGCAGGGTCGGTCAACCACGGTCCCAGCCTCGGCCGCTTGAACGGGCTGACGCTGCCGCTGACATCCAGGTCGGGAGCGACCGCCACGATCGCGTCGTCGTTGCTCTCCGCGTACTTCCGCGCGGCCACGTCTTGCTTGTCCTCGCCCGTGCTGCCGTCGTTGACCCGGCTGAGCCGTGTCGCCTGTAAGAGCCTGCTCATGGTGTGCCCCTCGATGAGTGGAGCCTCCACGATATCACGTTCACGATCGGGGGCTACACGACGTGTCCATCGTCAACGTCGCGCTGCCGTCGATCGGCGCCAGCACCCCGCGTCCGGGCCGGCCGGCTCGACCGAGTACGGCCGCGCCTTCGCGACCGCGCTCGCCGCGTCGCTCCTGTTCACCGTCGCGGCGCTGGCGCTCGCGGTGATCGACGCTCGCCGCACCACCACCCGGGGCCGGTAACGCCCACGGCGTATTTTCCGGCCGGCGCCGGCACTCTGCTCATCGGGACAGGGTCCGACGCGGGGAGGGATCGGGATGACCGCCGCCGATGTGCTGACAGGTCATGGGACGCAACGCGCCGCAGAAGTCGTCGCGCTGGCCGTCGCCGCACGGTTGGAGCTCGCCGCCGCCGCGACGCTGCTGGAGAAGGAGTCGGCCGGCGGCCGCAACGTCTGGGGCCACGACAACGTGT
>WNGL01014761.1_pt1 | contig 10459 bp, 12 predicted proteins | sample 5400591 | NCBI WGS metagenome assembly WNGL01 (sample SAMN13153377, study PRJNA577476) | soil metagenome | isolation source: 80 cm soil or saprolite under Garry oak tree replicate 1 | place: USA:California | collected 2016-06-15
GCCGGGCTGATGCGGCTGGCCCAGGCGGGTGGCGAACTCGACCCGGCGCTGTCACCGGCCGCGCTGGCCCACTTCTGCCTGCTGCTGGCGATGGGCAGCGCGCTCATCACGCCGGACCTGCACGCAATCGGCGAACAGGAGTGGGCCGCGCTGCTGACCCGGGTGGCCGGCGCGCTCAGCAACACCGAGACGGGAGCGACGAAGTGAAGGTGCAGATAGATCCCGAACGCTGCCAGGGACACGGCCGCTGTTACGATCTCGCGCCCGGCCTGTTCGGTGACGACGAGGAAGGCTACGGGCAGGTGCTCGGCGACGGCACCGTGTCGCCGGACCAAGAACGCGAGGCACGCCTGGCCGTGGTCAACTGCCCGGAACACGCGATCGAGGTGACCTGACATGAGCGTCGACGACCGGTTCACCCAGGACCTTCCGGAATCCGAGGAGGAGCCGGAGGGCATCCGCAACGAGATCATCACCGGGCCGGTCGCCGACTGGGCGACCGATTTCTCCCACCTGGAACCCGAGTGGTCCGCCGACCCCTACCCGATCCAGGACGACCTGCGGCAGCGCTGCCCGATCGCGCACACTGACCGGTTCGGCGGCGGGTGGCTGCCGACGCGTTACGAGGACGTCGCCGCGATCGCCTACGACACCGAGCGCTTCTCTTCGCGGTCGATCATCATGGGCAACTTCAGGCCGCCGCGGGATATCGCGCCGGTGGGCGGCTCGCCGCCGATCTCCTCCGATCCTCCGTTCCACCAGCATGCCCGCAAGCTGCTGCTCCCGGTGTTCACCAAGACCGCGGTGAGCCGGCAGGAGCCTGCCACCCGCGCCCTGTGCCACGAGCTCATCGACGCGTTCGAGGGGCAGGACGTGGTCGACGCCGCCCGCGACTACGCGCAGCACATCCCGGTCCGGGTCATCGCGGCCATGCTCGGCTTCCCGCCGGAGGACGGGCTGCAGTTCCGCGGGTTCGTCGAGGACCTGCTGGAAGGCATCAACCTCCCGCCTGACGAGCGCATCGAGCGGGTCGGGAGGCTGTTCGAGTACCTGCTCGCGCAGGTCCACGATCATCTGGAGCACCCGCGCGAGGACCTGACCAGCTACCTCATCGACGCCGAACTGTTCGGCCACAAGCTCCAGGCGGATCACGTCGTCGGGACGATGGCCCTGCTGCTCATCGCCGGCATCGACACGACCTGGAGCGCGATCGGCTCGTCGCTATGGCACCTGGCCAAGAACCCGGCCGACCGCAGGCGGCTGGCGGCCGAGCCCGGGCTGCTGCCGGTCGCGATGGAGGAATTCCTCCGCGCGTACGCGCCGGTCACCATGGCGCGGCTGGTCAAGGAGGACATGCACTGGCACGGCGTGGACATGAAGGCGGACGACTGGATCCTGCTGTCGTTCCCGGCGGCCAGCCGTGACCCGGCTCAGTTCGGCCGCGCGGGCGAGGTCGTCATCGACCGCGAGGTCAACCGGCACGCCGCGTTCGGCCTGGGCATCCACCGCTGCCTCGGATCGCACCTGGCGCGGATGGAGCTGCGGGTGGCGCTGGAGGCCTGGCTCTCGCGGATCGGTGAGTTCACCCTCGACGACCCGGCTGCGGTGACCTGGTCCGCGGGCCAGATCCGCGGACCACGCACGCTCCCGCTGCGCCTGCGCTAACGAGCGCCGAGGCGCGGCGAAACGCTCCTGGCCCAGCACGGCAGCCCGCCGTGTTGGCCGGGCGTCACTGCCCATCTGGGCGGGTGACGAAGATGCCCCGGCCGATGACTGTGCGGACCAGGCCCTCGGCGCGCAGCAGTTCGATTGCCTTCTTGACGGTGCCGATCGCGACCTCGTACTGCTGGCTGAGCAGGCGAGCCGAGGGCAGGGCGCGGCCAGGCGGCAGGTCGCCGGACCGGATGCGGTCGCGCAGGATCGAGGCGAGCTGTACGTAAACGTACTCGTCGCCCTCATGATCCACTGTCATGTACAGACAGTAACCACCAGCGGTGACCTGGGATAATCCAGGGCTAGCCAGAGCTAGCTATAGCTAGCTATAGTGATTGACATGTTCCGTGACGTGCCCGCCGGATATGTCGACCAGGTGATCAGGCTGGAGCGGTTCAGGGCCGCCCACCCGGAGATCAGGGTGGAGTGCCTGAACCCGGCCAGGTGGCGCGCCGTGGTGCCGCAGGAAAGCGGCGAGGGCGTGATCACCAGGACCGGCCTGCGCGAGCTGCTCGATGCCCTGGACCGGCACCTGGGCGGGTGATGGGCGCGTGACGGCTGGCCGGGGTGGTCTGCCAAGCTGGGCTGGCGAGCACTCACCGGAAGGGGACAGCAATGACCCAGGCGGCCATGCACGAGATCACCATCTCGCGCCTGTTCGACGCACCGCGCGAATTGGTCTACCGGGCGTTCGTCGACCCTGACCAGCTCTGCCAGTGGTTCGGGCCGGACGGCTACTCCGTACCGTGCGAGACGGTGCAGATCGACGCGCGCCCTGGCGGGTTCCAGCGCTTCGTCATGGTGAGCGACGAGGACCCGGGCCACCGCAGTCCGGTCGACGCGACCTTCAGCGAGGTGGTCGAGAACGAGTTGCTCGTCGGTCACGAGGATGTCGAGGGGACGCCGGGCACGGGGAGGACGACGAGGCTCAGCCTGCGGCTGGAGTTCCGCGACGAGGCCAACGGCAAGGCCCGGCTCGAGCTGCGGCAGGGCCCGTTCACCGAGGAGAGGGGCCACGAGGCCAAGACGGGCTGGGAGAGCTCGTTCGGCAGGCTCGACTCGCTGTTGCGCAGATCACTGTAGGGACGGGCGCCCGCGGTCAGTCCGGCATCGCGGCGACGATCTGCTCCCCGGTGAGCGGCAGCGCCCGCACCCGCACGCCGATGGCGTCGTGCAGGGCGTTGGCGATGGCGGCAGCGGTGGGGCCCTGCGCGGTCTCTCCCACGCCCAGCGGCGGATTCCCGTGGCCGGGCATGAATTCCACGTCCACCGCGGGCACCTCGGAGAACCGCAGCACCGGATAGCGGTCCCAGCTGTCGCTGGTGACGGTGAGGCCGTCGAAGCGCACGCGTTCCTTCAGGGTCCAGCTGGCCGCCTGGATCGCGCCGCCCTCGACCTGGTTCTCGGCGCCGTCGGGGTTGATGACCAGGCCGGCGTCGACCGCGATGGTCAGCCGGCGGACCCGCACCTCGGTGACGGCCTCCACCTCCGCGACCACCGCGCAGTATGCGCTGCTGTTCTTGTAGCGGGCGTAGCCGATGCCGTGGCCGGACGACCCGGAGGGCGTCCAGCCGGCCCAGCCGGACCGCCGGGTGACCGCCTCGATGACCGCCCGCCCCCGGGGGTCGGCCAGCTGGGCCAGCCGGTATTCCACCGGGTCGCGCCCGGCCGCCGCGGCGAGTTCGTCCATGAACGAGTCGATCGCGAACACGTTGGCGAAGCCGCCGAGCGAACGGAGCGAGGAGGTGCGCAGCGGCATGACCGACAGCCGGTGGTTCACCACGCGGTAGGCGGGGAACGCGTAGCCGGGGACGGCGTTCCGGCCGGCGCCGCCGCCCCGCTCCAACGGCGGGTCCGCGGCCGGCTCGATCGGCTCGCCGCCGTCGCGGTGGCTCGCCGCGAGCAGCCCGACCGGGCGGGCCAGGCCCGGCCTGGTCGCGTGGCCGTTGCCCCAGATCTCGTGCCGCCAGGACAGCACGTCGCCGTGCGCGTTGACGTCGGCCGCGATGCGGACCACGGCGGCCGGCCCGAAGGGCGCCCAGCCGAGCTCGTCCGAGCGTGACCACACCACTTGCACCGGCCGGCCGGGCACCGCGAGGGCGAGCAGGGCCGCGTCCATGGCGGCGTCGTCGGCGCCGTTGTGGCCGTAGCAGCCCGCGCCTTCGACGTGCCGCACCGACACCTGGTCCGGCGCCAGCTTCAGCGCGCGGGCCAGTTCACGCCGCAGCGGGTAGACGCCCTGGCTGTGCGTCCAGACCTCCAGCAGGACAGCGTCAGCGTTCCCGGCCGGTGACGGCGTCGCCAGCGCCGTGGCCGCGGAGGGCCCCATCGCCGCGTGCGCCAAGTAGGGCCGGTGGTAGAAGGCCTGGTGCGAGCGCACGGCGGGCCGGCCCTGCGGGTCGGCCGGACCGGCGGATTCGGCCAAGACGCTGGTCTCGGCGGGCGCGGCGAGCAGGAACGCGGGCAGGTCATCCTCGTCGGGCAGCGTCGGCTGCTCCTGCCACTTCGCCTCCTGCCGCAGCAGGTCGGCGGCGCGCAGCGCCACCTCCTCCCGTTCGGCGACCACGCCGAGGAAGTTCCCGTCCCGCACGACGGTCACGACCCCCGGCAGCGCCGTGGCCGGGCCAGCGCCGACGTCGATCAGCGTGGCGCCGCGGGACGGAGGCCGGACGATCCGGCCGTACAGCATCCCGTCCAGGGCCATGTCGTGGACGTAGCGGGACCGCGGAGCCAGCTTGTCGGGCAGGTCCATCCTCGGCACGCTGGTGCCGACGATCCGGTACCGCGCCGCCGCCTTGGGCTCGGCCTGGCCGGTGGCCGGTCGGTCCAGCAGCGTGTCGTCCGCCAGCTCCCAGTAGCTCGTCGACCGTCCGTCCGGTGCGGCGATGGTGCCGTCCCTGACGGTGAGCACGTCGGCCGGGACGTCCCACCGTCGGGCGGCGGCGCCGAGGTAGATCGCCCTGGCCTCGGCGCAGGCGACCCGGAGGGCGGAACCCGAGTGCTGGACCGACAGGCTGCCCGCGGTATAACCCTCGTCGGGGCTGACCCCGGTCGCGGCCGCGATCATGCGCACCCGGGCTACCTCGACGTCGAGTTCGTCGGCGGCGACCTGCGCCAGCGCGGTGAGCACGCCCTGGCCGAGCTCGACCTTGCCCGAACGAACTTCCACCACGCCGGCGGGCAGGACGCGCAGCCAGCCCCCGAGGCGCGGATTGGCCGCGAGCGAGGGCGGCAGTTCGGGTGACGTCGCCGTCATCGGCTGGCCCGCAGGGCGGACGCGGCGGCGAGCACGGCGCGCACGATCCGGTTGTGCGCGCCGCACCGGCACAGGTTGCGGTCCAGCGCGGAGCGCACCTCGTCCTCGCTGGGGTCGTCGTTCTCGGCCAGCAGCCCGGCGGCGCCGATCACCACGCCGGAGATGCAGTAGCCGCACTGCGCGGCCTGTCCGTCGAGGATCGCCTGCGCGACAGGGTGCGGCCGCCCGGGCGCGCCCAGGCCCTCCACCGTCGTGACGTCCCGGTCCTGCACCGCCCACAGCGGGGTGTCACACGAGTAGGCCGGGCGCCCGTCGATGAGCACGAGGCAGGCTCCGCACAGGCCAAGACCGCAGCCGAAGCGGGTGCCCTTGAGGCCGAGATGGTTCCGCAGCACGTAGAGCAGCGCGGTGTCCGGCTCGGTGCGGACCTCCTCGGGCCGACCGTTCACCAGGACGGTGACCCGCGCGGGATCGGTGTCAGGCATGCTTCCTCGCGGACAAGCGACCTGTCTACAGTACCGGGGCGAGGGCGAGGCGCCGGAGCGGCCCGAAGACGGCGGCGCCCGCCTCAGGCGGGCGCCTCGACCTCCACACTGGCGTGTGGCAGCATGTCCGCGACCAGGCCGGCCACGGCCGAGGACTCGGCGGCGTCCGCAGCCTGGATGCTCACGTGCAGCTCGGCGCCGGGTACCGCCCGTTCCTGGGCGCTCAGGACGTCCTGGTCGTGCCGGTCGGTCGAGATTACGTGCACGTAGACCTTGGTGTCGGCCGTCACGAGATGCAGTGCGTACCGGTCCACCATTTCGTCGATCGTGACCTGGCCCGGGGCGGTGGTGCTGGCGGTGCCGGGCGAGCCGTAGGTCAAGACGGAATGCCGGAAGGCCGGCGCCAGGAGGCGGGTGCATGTTCCCGGTCGGCCCATGGCGATGCCGATGACCGGCGTGCTGGCGTCTCTCAGCAGTTCCAGCACGGGCAGCACGTCCGGCGCGGCATGCGCGGTGCCGACGAGCTTCACCACCGCGCAGCGGTCGCGCAGATCCAGGTAACGGCCGAGCAGGCCGGCGGGCATGGTGTCGAACCAGTGCTGCGACGCGATGACCTGCGTGGCGGAGCCGTGCCATCCCGACACGGTGTCCAGGCTGTCCGCTTCCACGTCGATGTAGGCACAGCCGGATTCGTAGGCCGCGCGCAGGATGGCGAGCCGGTCACGTTCCGGGCCTGTGTAGCCGCCGCGCTCGCGTTCCGGCCGGCAGGTCAGTATCAGCGGTACCGGAGAACCCGCCACCAGCGCGCCGACGTCGAAGCTCTGCATGAGGTCGAGGCGGATCTCGGCCAGGCCGATCTTGGCGGCCAGGCGTTCGAGGTCCTGCAGGCAGCTGGCCGTGTCGCGGGGAGCCAGCGAGGCGGCGACCTTATTACCTGTGCTGAGCACGTCCATCGGCGGTGCCGAGGGCAGTCGGCTGAGCGCGGCGAGTACCTCCATGGCGATGGCGTCGGGGCGATGGCCGTCGGTGTCGATGGTGACGAAGGAGAGATTATCGTAGACCGGCAGCCGCCGGTTGTACACCGCGTCGAGGTCGGGCCGATGCAGCATGGGCCGGAATTCGTCGCTCTTGACCCGGGCCATGGCCTCGTCGTAGCCGACGCGGAGGTAGACGACCCGGGCGTTGCGCAGCACGGCCCGGGTCCGCGGGTCCTCCACGGCGCCGCCGCCCAGGGCGACCACGGCTTCCGGCCCGCGAACCAGTTCGGCGACGGTGACGTGCTCGAGCTGGCGGAAATACGGCTCGCCCTCGGTGGCGAAGATGTCACGGATCTCCCGGCCGAGGCGCTGCTCGATCAGCACGTCGCTGTCCACGAAAGGCTGGCCGAGTCGTTCGGCCAGGATGTGCCCCACCGTGGTCTTGCCGGCCCCCATAAAGCCGACCAGCACCACTACCATCGGGTTCTCCTTCGCGTGAGGCGACAACGAAGGGCATGCTACCGCCGCCCCGGGTGTATATAGCGGCGAGGGCGCGGGCCGGGGTCAGGCGTGTGGCCGCCTGCGGTCCAGCCAGCCGCGGTAACAGCGGCGGCACAGCTTGGTGACGTCGTCGATCTGGGTGTACGACCCGCACCCGAAACAGTAGTTCTCGCGCACTTCCGGCAACCATCCTCACGCCCCGATTTCTGTATCAGCGCGGCGGCGCGCCGGTTATTCCCGGCACCTCAGGGGCAGGGATGGAACACCCGTCCCCGGTGTCCCGGTTCCCACCGGACGGTATACCAGGGGTATGCCTGTCACTGGCCGGCGCCGCGAGATGCGGGAAGTCGGCCGCCTGCTCGACCGCGCCGCGGGCGGCGCGGGTGGCCTGCTCACCTTCGTGGGTGCCCCCGGGTCGGGCAAGACCGAGCTGGCGGAGGCCGCGGCCCGCGAGGCCTGGCAGCGCGGGTTCGAGGTGCTGCGGGCCTCGCCTCCCGCGCGGCACCCGGGCCGCCTGGTCTGGGCGCAGCTGCTGCGTGACGCGGGCGCGCCGGATGACCTGGCGGCCGGGCTGCTCGGCCCGGACGCGGGACCGCTGGATCTGGACACCGTGGCCCGTCGCCTCGTCTCGACGGATCCGCGCCTGATCGTGATCGACGACGTCCACCACGGCGGACCGGATGCCGCCGCGATGCTCTCGGTCGTGGCCGCCCGCTGCGCCGCGTCGGCCACCGCGGTCATCACCACATCGGCCACGCCGCTGGGATTGCCGACGGAGCTGCGCCTGGCCGGCCTGAGCCAGGCGGACTTCGCCGAGGCCGTGCTGACGGAGAAGGGCGGCGGGCCGGGTGCGGAAGCGGGGCGCACGCTGTGGGTGGCGTCGCGCGGATTGCCCGGGGTAGCCCTGTCGCTGGCGCAGGAGCTGGCCGGATTGGCGGACAACGATGACCCGATCGTCCACCTGGCGCTGCGGGCGGCGCCGGCGACCCCCTTCCTCGACGTCGACGCGAACCTGGTCCGCCTGCTCGAGATGGCCGCCGAACGAGGAGAAGACGACGCCACCCGGGCCCGGGTACTGGCCCGGCTGGCCGGCGAGTTGCTCGATGACGCCACGGCGGGAGCGCGACGGCGGCCCGGCGGGCCGGGATGCCCGACGCCGAGGCGATCACCGGGACGCTGGTCGGGTCGGTGGCCGCCGAGCGTGGCAGCAGGGCCGACGCGGAAATGGGTGTCCAGGAACTGCTCGCCGCGGCCGTGCGGCAGCCCGGGCACCTGTTCGAGGCGACGGCGGCCCGGATCCTCGTAATGCTCGGCCGCACCGCCGAGGCCGGCGCCGAACTGGATCGCCTGCTCCCCTGGGCGCTGGCCGCCTCGGGACCGCGCTGGCTGGGCGCGATGGCCGACCTTTCCGTGGTGGCCGCGGAGGTCGCCAACGCCGACGCGTCGGCGCGGCTCGCCGACGCGCTCGCCCCGTACCGGGGCAGGCTGGTGGTGTGGGGCGGGGCCAACAGCACCTGGGGCCCGGTGTCGCACTACCTCGGGCTGCTGGCCGTCGCGACGGACAAGACCGAGGACGCGGTCCGGCATTTCGAGGAGGCCGTCGAGCTCGAAGAGCAGATAGGCGCGCTGCCCTATCTGGCGCACAGTCTCGACGGGCTGGCCGCCGCCCTGACCGCGCGGGCCGGTCTCGGGGACACCGGTCGGGCGTCGCAGGCACGCGGCCGGGCCCGCGCGATCGCCGAGCGCCTCGGGCTGACGCGGCTGCTGGAGCGCCTGGTTCCGGCGGCCGGGGAGTGGACGCTCGCCCGGGATGGCGACGACTGGGTGCTGGCCGCGGGAGATGAACGCACCCGGCTGCGGGACGGCCGCGGCCTGCACTACCTGCGCACTACCTGCGCGCGCTGCTGGCCGCGCCCGGCCGGGACATCCCCGCCCTCGACCTGGTAGCCGGCGGGGCGGGGCTGGCGGGTGCCGGGACCGGACCGGTCCTCGATGCCGCCGCGCGCCACGCCTACCGGCGCCGACTCGACGTCCTCGCCGCCGATCTCGACGCCGCCGACCGGGCCGGCGACCGCGCGGCGGCGATGAGGATCGGAGCCGAGCGGCCCGCGCTGGTGGACGAGCTGAGGCGGACGGCAGGGCTGGGCGGCCGTAGCCGGCTGGCCGCTCCAGAGGCCGAACGGGCCCGGGTCAACGTCACTCGGACGCTACGAGCCGCGATCGAGCGGATCGCCCCGGCCGCGCCGCTCGCCGCCGCGCACCTGCGGGGCTCCATCAAGACCGGCGCGGCCTGCCGCTACGAGCCCGCTCCCGGCGGGCCGAGCCGCTGGCACGTCTGATCGCGTCACCGGGATGTTTCCGGCCATCCGGCGGTGTCGGCCAGCACCCGGGCGAACCGCCTGGGCTGGGCCAGGTGCGGAAAATGGCCGCTGCCTGGCCAGACGGTGACGCTGGCCTGGGGAAGCATCTGGTTCAGCCAGCTCATGTACTCCGGGCCGGCGTCGTGTCCGGCCACGACCAGGTAGGGCACCTTGGCGTCACGCACCGCGGCCAGGCTGTCGGCGGCCTTGGCGGCCAACTCCTCCGGCGGCACCTCGAGAGCCTCGCGCCAGTAGCCGGTGACCAGGTCCTGCCGTACGTAGCGGGAGGACTGGAGCAGCTCCTGCGCGGCGGAGGGCAGCAGCCCGATGCCCATGCTGGCCTCGAACTGCTCCCAGACCTGCTCGAATCCGGGACCGCGGAGCGGTCCGGCGAGCGACTGGACGAGCCGGACGAAAGGTTCCACTTGGAGCGGCTGATCCACGTTGACCACTCCGCTGGCCGGGTACCGGGCGGCGTAGATGGTCGCGATCACGGCCGCGATTGAGTGCCCGGCCAGAACCGGCGGTTGGAGTCCCGCCTCGCCGACGCCTCGGTACACGGCCTGGGCCACGGACTCCAGGTCGTAACCTGGCCAGGCGGGCGCCCCTCCGTGACCGGGCAGGTCCAGCGTGAGGACCTGCCTGCCCGGGTCGAGCTCGGCCAGCTCGGCCAGGGCAGGACGCCACATCGTTCGGTCGAAAGTCAGGCCGTGGAGCAGGACCAGCGGCGTCCCGTGATCGGGTTCTCCGTCGAGATCCCCCGCCAGGTCGGCGAACAGTGTCTTCATGTGTTCCTCCGGTGATCGCTGTCACCTCCGAAGGCGTAAATCAGAAGGGAACAATCCGTACGCTGCGGGAAGGACTATGGGAGGGGACAGGGAGGAGGCCGCGTGAACACGACCGGAACCGACACCGTCCGGGAGAGCGCTGCCCGGGAGGCCGCGGCGCGGATGGCGGTGGCCGCGGCCGCGTGGCTCGACGCGCTTGACCCGGCGCAGCATGCGGTGGCCGCCGGCGCCGCGCCCAGCCCGGACGCCAGGTCCGACGCCGAGCGCAGGCGCTGGTTCTACACCCCCACCGACCACGGCGGCCTGACCCTGGGCGCGCAGCGGCCGGCCCAGCAGCGGCTGGCTCACCAGCTCGTCGCCACCGGGCTCTCCACCGCCG
>WNGL01010873.1_pt1 | contig 10457 bp, 7 predicted proteins | sample 5400591 | NCBI WGS metagenome assembly WNGL01 (sample SAMN13153377, study PRJNA577476) | soil metagenome | isolation source: 80 cm soil or saprolite under Garry oak tree replicate 1 | place: USA:California | collected 2016-06-15
CTTGCCAAGCTGGGCCTGCCGTCCCTCTCCGCGGCGACGGGCCGCACGGACTTGCTCGAGCAGGTACGGTGCGATGCTGGTCTCGATCTGAAGCCTGTGTTGGCTGGCGCGACGATTGCAGAGAAAGCAGGCGGATCGGTGCACTGGGACGGTGGGCGCAATGATCGTCCCGAAGAACGTGCGCCCATCGACAACGCCTGGGTCGAGCCCGCCCTCGCTGCTTTTAAGGATGGTGAACCGTATCGGCTCGAAGCCCGCATCACCAATGCAGATCGGACCCTCGGTGCGCGCCTTGCAGGACAGATCGCTCTCTTCAAGGCGAAAAATCCTGAAGCAACGGGCTCGAAGCTGACGTTCAACTTAATGGGCATTGCCGGGCAGTCTTTCGGCGCATTCGCTGTCTCTGGGATGACGCTGCAACTGGAGGGTCTGGCAAATGATTTTGTTGGAAAGGGCCTTTGCGGCGGAGACCTGGTAATTCGGGGCAGGGGCCGAGCAGCACAGAACAGCGAGAAGCACACGCTGCTCGGAAACGTGGCGCTCTATGGCGCTACCAGTGGATCTCTGTTCGCCGCAGGACGCGCCGGTGAACGATTCGCTGTACGCAATTCAGGAGCTCTCGCCATAGTCGAAGGCGTTGGCGATCACCCGTGCGAATACATGACGGGCGGCCTGGTGGTGGTGCTAGGCGCGACCGGAGTCAATTTTGGCGCAGGCATGACAGGCGGTCTGGCTTGGGTTTACGACGAAGACGGAGACTTCCTCGCCACCCGCCGCTACCACAAGGATTTTCTTCATCCGGAAAGATGGGCCGAACTCGACGGGGTCAGTCGGCAGTCGCTGCTCGAGCTTGTCGAACTGCATGCATGCAACACCGCCAGCACTCGCGCATATTGGCTGCTGGCGAATTGGGAAAAAGCGGCGGAGAAATTTGTGCGTCTAACTCCAAAGCCGCAAGCATAAATTCGCATCGAGCAAAGGGGCCGAGTTCAGCCTATGACTTGCGCTCCGCTTTTTTGCGCCGCTTATCCTTATACATTTGCTCGTCAGCCTTGGTCACCAATTCCTTGAGTGTTTCCTGAGAATAGTGATCTGCGGTGACATGGCCGATGCTGAATTTCAATGGAAATCGTCGAGGGACCGCGGCATTTCGTTCGTCAGCGGCAGTTGCCAGCCGTTGAGCGGCAATTTCAATTCCTACTCTACTGAACTGGCCCGCGATAACGAATTCGTCTCCTCCAAATCGCCCCTTTACATCGCCTTCGCGGAAAGTGGCAAATATCAACTCCCCAGTCTCGGCGAGATAGGCTGAGCCGGTGTTGTGTCCCATCCGATCGTTAATCTGCTTTAGGCCGTCGAGATCGACGAATAGGACTGAAAAGGGCAATTGCGCGCGCTGCGCGAGCCGTAACGTCTGTTCGCCGAGAAGATAAAATCCTCGCATGTTGTAGAGTCCGGTCAATTCATCGCGTAAGGTCAGGTCATGAATCGCCTGTTCCATGCCATTGATTCGCCACACGAGGAATAGCAGAACAATGATGGAGACTGAGGCAGTCAGCGAAGGAAGAATTGCAATGGCGTATTGAATTGGAATGAATTCCTTGGTAATAGACCGGGTCCGTGCTATCTCGCCGAGGAATGGCAACACTAAAAGGATGGGGGCGAATCCTCTGGCGATTCTGCTTCCAATGCCGCGCCCGAGGAAAATTGAGAAGACGCCATGCTCGGCCTGCCGCAGCGCGACTACCACGGTTAGCAGTAACAGGGAACAAAGAACCAGGGGCGAAATGAGCCCGCTCGCAGAAAGATTGAAAAGCCCCAATCCGCAAAAGACGTTCTCGGTGACGAGAATGAGTACGAATAGGCAGAGGCAGGAGACAAAGATGTCCGAAGCAAGCCGGATGAAGGCGCCGCTGCTGCTAACGAGAATCATCACGACTGCGAGGAACGCGTACACAGCAGCGGGCTGAAAAGGCAGGCTGGCATCGGTGGAAGCTGTTCGCACCGTATCCAGCAGGGAGTCGATTTCAGCGGAAAAATGCAGGGCGCTCTCGAACAGAACGCCGACAGCGATCAGCGCCGCAACCAAGGCGACATAGCGGCTAAAGAGAGGCAGAGGCAGGGAATTCCCTGGTTCAGAGAGCACAAGGCTGAATACGCAAAGAAGCGCCGTCAGCGCCATCGGAATACTCATGTGTCCCGCGAAGGCCGGAAGATAGTCGTTCACCGGAGGGAAGAGCCACGCCACGAAGACCGTGATCGTAATCAGAGCGGCCAGCGCCAGGCAGGCCCGCTGAACAAAAAAGAGCTTCCGAAGCAGAATCGGGTCCGGCTGACCGGGGGGCAGGGATGGGGGTGGCTGGCGCATAACTCCGGAGAGATCGAAGAATCAATCGGTTGCGGAGATATTACCTTATTGGGCCGGCAGTCCGCCGCACATAACTGGATTGAAACGAAACGGAAGTTTGGCTTTGCGTTTGCCTTGGCGCACGATCCTGAATGAACAAGATCCTTGAACAGGTGTGGTCCCCACCGAAGGCCCACGCTGATACACTCTCGAATGGCGTTGCATCCAGCAAGCCGCGGCTCTACCCATCTAAAAATGACATCAGCCAGTCCGCTGTCGACAATTAATGACTTGTTTTGCCGCGTCACCGCGGCGGCAAACCCGCGCGCCATCCTATGGCAGGGTGAATTTGGCCAATGGCAGCCCATCTCCTGTGACCAGATTTACCAGCGTGTGCGTGCCCTGGGTGGCACACTTATCAATTGGGGTGCGAAAAAAGGCGATCGCATCGCCCTTATCGGCGAAAACCGGTGGGAATGGGCAATAACTGACTTCGCCACGCTGGCCATTGGAGCCGTGAATGTGCCCATCTACCCGACCCTTACTGGAGAACAGATCGCGGTCCTTGTACAAGATGCCGGCTGTCGTATTGCTGTCGTTTCCACACGCCAGCAATATGAAAAGCTGAATGCCATTCGAGGCCAAACGTCGCTGGAACGGATTCTCATTATGGACTCCAGCGCGACGCCGGAGGGCGCAATTTCCTTCGCCCAAGTGCTGGCTGGTGCGGATGAACGAGGTGCCGAGCGAGACCCGGGATTTGACACGCTTGTCCGTTCTGTTGGACCTGACGACCTTGCTACGCTCATCTACACCTCAGGCACGACTGGCGAGCCAAAGGGGGTGATGCTTACCCACGGCAACATTGCCGCGAACCAGAATAAGGCAGCGGCCAATTTCTTCTTCAACCCCTCGGACGCATGTATTTCGTTTCTTCCTCTGTCGCACATAACCGCACGTGCGCTCGATTTCGTGATGTACGGCCACGGCGCACAGGTCGCTTACTGTTCGCAATTCGACAAACTTCCCCAGGCGATGAAAGAGGTGCGCCCAACGGTATTTGTGGGCGTGCCGCGTGTGTACGAGAAGATTCGACAGGTGGTGGAGCATAAATCGTCCGCTTCGCCCGTGAAGAAGCGGATATTGGCGTGGGCACTTGGCGTTGGGGCGCGACATCGTGACACTGTCTACGGCGGCGGCCAACCCACATCGATTCTTTGGAAGATTGCGAACAAAATGGTTTACAGCAAGGTGCGCGAGGCTTTCGGAGGCAGAGTCAGAATTTTTGTTTCCGGCGGCGCGCCCTTGGGCATCGACACAGCCAATTGGTTCGCCTCAGCAGGAATTGCTCTCTGGGAGGGCTATGGGCTCACTGAAACTTCGCCGGTGATCGCTCTGAACAACCCGGTCACACATCGAATGGGCGCGGTGGGCAAGCCTCTTCCGAATGTCGAGATGAAATTCGAAGCGGATGGCGAACTGCTGGTTCGTGGTCCCTCGGTTTTTTCCGGCTACTGGGGCAAGCCGGTCGCTAATGCCGAATGTTTTGACCAGGAAGGCTGGTTTCGCACCGGCGATATCGCGCACCTCGACGCGGATGGATTTCTCTACATCACCGATCGCAAGAAGGAACTGCTGAAGACTTCAGGCGGCAAACTTGTTGCACCCCAGCCGATTGAAAACAAGTTAAAAAACAGCGTACTTGTAGCGCAGGCGGCGCTGGTTGGCGACAGGCATAAGTTCATCTCAGCGATCATTTCGCCGAATTTCGTTGCGTTGGAAGAGTGGGCCCGGCACCATGGGTTGGATCCTGCAAACCGCGAAGCGCTGGTCGCCGATCGCCGCGTCGTCGCTCTTTACGGGGAAGTGGTCCGCGAAGCAAACGGGGGACTGGCCAACTTCGAAACCATCAAGCGCTTCCGCGTCGTTCCCGACGAGTGGTCGCAGGACTCAGGCGAACTGACGCCGTCGATGAAACTCAAGCGGCGGGTGATTACGGGACGTTACGCGGCGGTAATCGGCGCACTCTATGCGGACGAAGCAACCGCACGCGGCGAATAGGCGAGCCGATACGGCCTAGCTCTCTACCGAAGAGTGCCCCCTTGGTCCACATCAGTTGAAGTCCGCGGAAAAATGGTGCGCCCCATGCGCCCACGGCCAGGATGCCGCCAAACAGAATAATGGCGTCGATGCTGATGCGTCCGTTGCGAGACCAGTAGGCATCCGGTTCCAGATTCAGCCAGAGGGCAAACTCGTCGAGGGTCAAAGCCGCGCCAACCCCGTAGCTGACGGACATCAGACGGCTGAAGAATATGGACAAAGGAGAGTGCGAGCGGCCCAGATCCAGGAGCCATCCATATCCCACGAGAAGAAGAATAAGGATGCCCCACACAAGGTGGTGGATGTGAAGGCCGCGGACCATCACCCACCCAAATGGGCCGTGGTTATGAATCACCAGGCTGACAATGAGCCTCACTCCCGCAAAGGTGATCAGGAACGAGACGGAAGCGATGAACATGCGGCGGCGGGGCCGGTCAGGGATGGTCGAACGCACCAGGAATCCGAGGCGGGTCAATTGAAGCAAAACCAGCAGCACGATGACTACCATGCTGGCGAAGGCTAGCAACAAAAGAGCGCCGGTTCCGGGCATACCCTATTGAAACATTTCGATGCGCGGTCTGAACACGGAATTGCGGAGAGAGCCAAATCTCAAAACGCGTGAGCGCGGTCACGATATCTCTTTACAACAGCGGCTTATACTGGTTAAGGCGTCGAGAACGGCGATACTGATTCCTCTCGACCTGCAAATCCAGGGGAAGTCCCCGGCTCGGTCCGCAGCCGAATTTATCGGAGCGGCCGCGCAAGATACGATCAGGAGATTTTACGATGCGAGTTGCTTTGTTGACTGGCGGCGGCGATTGCCCCGGCCTGAATGCGGTGATCTATGCCGCCGTGAGGAAGGGAATTCAAACCTATGGCGATGAGTTCATCGGCTTCCTTAATGGCTGGCGCGGCGTGCTCGACAATAACTGGATCCCGTTAACCCTAGAGAGCACAGACGGCATTCAGCTCAAGGGCGGCACCATCCTACACTCCTCGCGAACCAACGTGAAGAAGATTCCGGGCGGCATCGACAAGGTGCAGGAAGTCTTAAAGGCCAACAAGATCGACGCGCTGATCGCCCTCGGGGGCGACGACACGCAGTCTGTGACGCTCTTCCTAAGTGAGAATGGCGTTCCCAGCGTTGGCGTTCCCAAGACTATCGACAACGACATCAACGGCACCGATACCACTTTCGGCTTTGACACCGCCGTCTCAATTGCTACCGAAGCTATCGATCGCATCCACACCACCGCCGATTCGCACAATCGCGTCGTGGTGGTTGAAGTGATGGGCCGTGACGCCGGCTGGATCGCGTATGCCTCCGGCATCGCCGGCGGAGCGCATGTCGTTCTGGTTCCCGAGCAGGAAATCGACATCGATCATGTTTGCGCTCTGCTCAAATACAACTACGATAACGGCAAGCACTACGGCGTGGTTGTGGTAGCTGAGGGATGTCATCTTCCCGAAGTCGGCCAGGTGGTTGGCTCGAAGGAAGTCGACTCCTTTGGTCACGCGCGCTTGTCGGGCATCGGCGAAGCTCTCGCGAGCCTGATCGAAAAGAAGACTGGCTTTGAAACCCGCGCTGTAAACCTGGGACACACGCAGCGCGGCGGTGTTCCGACAGCCTTTGACCGATTGCTCGGCCAACGTTACGGATTGCACGCCATCGACATGGTCCACGAGAAAAAGTGGGGTCGCATCGCCGTGCTCAAGGGCCTCGATATCACCGACATCACCATCAAGGAAGCCATCGCCACCAATCGTCGTCTCGACGAGCGCTTTTTCAGCGTGATTCGGGACCTGGAAGTGAAGGTTTAACTTCAAGCCTTAAAGTGTTAGGAATAAAGAGCCATCCTGCGCGGATGGCTCTTTACTTTTACGGCTCCTGTAGAGTCGAGTTATGCACTATCGTCTCTTCTCCGCCGAGGATTTCGACGATCTCTATGCGATCGAGGAGATATGTTTTCAACCGCCCTACAGATTCAGCCGCAGATACATGCGGCAGCTCACCGCAGCGCCCGACGCTGCAACCTGGGTTGCAGAAGAGAATGGACACATGGCGGGCTTCGCCATCGTCGAGTGGGTCTTGCAGACGGCTGGAATCGTCGCCTACATCGCGACTATCGAAGTCCTTCCGGTGCTTCGCGGACGTGGTGCGGGCGCTGAGTTGATGCGCAGAGTCGAAGGTTCTGCCAATGCCGAAGGAGCGGTTGAAATCTGGCTGCACGTCGACAGCGAAAATGCGCCGGCGATCCGCCTCTATCGCGCGCATGGTTATGCGAATGCCGGACGAACAGACAACTTTTATGCGCGTGGGCGTGCCGCTGAAATCTACGTCAAACGCCTGAAAGCGGCGTAGCCTGCATTTCTCGCCGTGTGGCGCCTCTCACTCACAAACCACGAATCGTTTCTGAAGGGTCCGTACCCTCGCCGCGTCCATTGCCCAACTAAGCATCAATACCGCCAGCTCTTCAGGTCCGCTCCCTTGGGCGCTGTCTTCTCGATGCGATCTAGGATCTTGGGCAAATACTGTGTGTTGTAGTGGAGCCGTGAGTACGCATTGGGCAGCGTCGGATCGCCATTCCAGCAATGCTCCGCGCGTGGCCCGTAAGTCACTTCGCCACCATATGCGGGATTTTTCGTGGTGCTGAGAAAGTCTTCCATCCGATAGACCGCATTGTTCAGAAAGTAAGTGTCATCCGAACCAACGTAGATGTGAATCTTGCCTTCGAGCTGCGGGCCGAGCTTCGCCCAGTCGCGCTCAAGAATCGCTTCGAGGTCGTAATGTTGCCGCCAGTAGGCAGCTACGCTGTGATCGATGTCGCCGGAGATCTTGTCGAAGATGGGCTTAGGGGATCCATCCTCGCCCACAGGCCCGTACACCGCTTGCCAGATGTCGAACTGCTCGCCACTTCGTCCGTGATCGCCGAGCGCGAGTTCGTAGGCGTTATTGTCTTCGGTCGTGATCAGAGTGTGCCCCAGATAATCGCGCATAGCGGGCTGCGGAACGCGTTTGTGCACGCCTTCAAGGAAGAATGCGTTCTTGTCGTTGTAGAGATCGATATTCATGTACTCATGAAAGTCGATCGGGTCGGGACAGGCCGCGAACGTGCCGTTGTAATGAGTCGGATAGAAGATCTGCACGGCCAGTGACTCCCATCCGCCCGTCGACCCGCCATACATAAAACGCGCCCAGCCCTGGCCGATGCCGTGAAATTGCTTTTCAATTGCAGGAACCAGTTCGTTCTCGATCGCGTCGCCGTAGGGGCCAACGTTGGCCGAATTCACCGCATAGGAGTCGTCGTAATAGGGATTAGCGTGCTGAATTTTCACGATGAGCACGCGCGGAAATCCCGGCGAAATCCACTGCTGATAGAACTTGTAGGCCTCCTGCTGCACAATGCGGTTGTATCCCGCCAAGTGAAAGCGCTCGCTGTAATCCGGCTTCAGATCCGGGTCGGGCGGCGTCGCACGAAATCCATCGAAGTCGCTGACAAAGTGATCGTGAAAGATGATCAGTGGAAAGTGTGCGTGGGGATGATCGTCGAAGCCTTCCGGCACCAGCACGGCGGCGCCGAGGAACATCGGTCTGCCCCAGAACTTGGTGAGCGCTGCACTCTGGATGCGAATGTGCCGAATATACTTAGTGTCCGCAGGCACGGAGATCGGCGGAATCACCCCGGTAAGCGATATCGCGATCGGCGCGCCGGCCGGCTTCACAGTAATCTTTGCCGGCTTTGAATAGAGATTGCCCGGCGAGATATTCCAGTGCTGGCCTTCGCCCTGGTCCATGTGCATCTTGATCGCTTTGCCGTCGCTTCTGTGGAAAGTCTCGTACTTGTTCAGCACCGCCTGGACGAAATACTCGCCAGCGGGAACATCCTTCAAGCTGCGGATGGGATAGCCCCACGCGCTGGCATCGATCACGGCCGGCTCGCCTGGCTTCCATCCATCGACGGTGAGGCCGAAGACAATCTGTGAGCGAGGTGTGTCGTCGATCTGGTTGCGAGGCTCATCGCTCGGATTGGTCGAGAGCACCAGCAGTAGGCGTCCATCCAGCGGCTGCGCACTGACTTCTTTGCTGAAGGCGACGGAAAAGGACTGAGCCCCTGCGGCAACGGGAAAGAGCAGGAAGAGAACAAATGCCAAGCGCGTCATGCTGGCTAATATATCGTGCCGGGCGGCCATGGACGATTCGCAAATTCGTCGTTCCCATAGCCGCCAATTCTCACTGGGCGTTGGCCTGGCTGTTCTTGATAAAAGCAGCGACGCGATCATGGAGCAGCTTGAGGGAATCGTTCTGCACATAAACCATGTGCCCTGACTCGTACCACGCATATTCAATATTCTTGGCAAGCGACTGCGGGATGGGTAGGTGCTTCTCTTCGTATTGCGCGGCGAAGAAGGGCGTGGCCATGTCGTAATAGCCGCCATTGACCATGACTCTGAGGCGGGGATTCGTTTTGAGTGCTTCGGCCAGATCGGTGCTGACGTTGAGACTGATCGGATTGTCGTGATGCTTCATATCCCATTTCACGTCTCCGAACAGCGCGGTAGGTATGTAGGTCTGCCCATCGCCGTACTTCAGTTCTCGGTGCACGTAGTCATTAAAGAGTGAGACATAAGCCGACGAGATGGCCGAGCTCTGGGGATCGTATTCCGCGCCTTCGCTCAAGGGGTTGAGGTTGGGTCCTGAGAAACGTGTATCAAGGCGTCCAATGGTGAGATCCTCGTCGTCCAGCAAAGTCTTTTCGAATTCGCCGCCGCTGACGCGCAGGTTGGCCTTGAGCAGATAGGCGACTGGCAGCCCTGTGAAGTCATGCATTCTTTCAGCGACGGACTGTTTCTCCGCAGCGCTCACATCCGTTCCCAATGCCAAAGCGTGGGAGTACGGACCCGTGGCAAACTCTTCCGCATCTTTGAGAAATGGCTCCAAGGCTGCGTGTTGCTGCGGTAGTCTCTTGTGGTACCAGGCCGTTGCGGCGTAGGTGGGTAGAGCCAGCACATAGGGAAGATCTACGCCGGGATTGTCGCGAGGCCCGTCGATATCCGAGGTGAAGTTAAATATCTGGGAAAGCAGGATTACGCCGTTCAGGTCGATGCTCTTGTCACGCTGAAGCAGGTTGGCGAGGATTGCGGAGCGGGTAGTTCCATAGCTCTCGCCAAAAATGAATTTGGGTGAGTTCCAGCGGTTGTATTTCGTGATGAAGCGTGGGATGAACCGCGCAAACGCGCTGGCGTCCTCGTCCACTCCCCAAAAGGCTTTCCCAGCATCCTTGCCAAGAAGGCGGCCGAAGCCAGTGCCGGGCATATCGATGAAGACCAGGTCGCTGACGTCCAGCAGGGAATACGCATTGTCGACCAGCTTGTAAGGCGCGGCCGGCAGATGGCGATCGCCATCGGTGACCACATGTTTAGGTCCGAGGGATCCCATGTGGAGCCAAACGGTCGAGCTGCCAGGACCACCGTTATAGAAAAAGGTAATGGGACGATCTTCTGTTTTGGCGTCCTTTTTGAAATACGCCACATAAAACATGCGAGCCACGGGAGGCGCATCCTTGGCTTCTTTCGGCTCGTTGAGGGCAAGTTGGCTGCCGGGTTGAGGCTTTCCGTCAGCGTCGAGTTGCGCGTCCTGTATGTCAGTGGCTCCCACGGTGAGCGTGCCGGCGATGGCGGTGTAAGCGAGATGCTGTCCGGCAGCGTCGATCGAACCCTGGGTGGTGATCTCGGAGGGCTGAGTCTTCTCTGCGGGCTTTTCAGTGGGTTTCTCAGTGCTCTTATTCTTCGAGGCAGGTGCGTCCTCTTCGGCGCGAACGAGAGAAGGCAAGGCGATAAGGCAAACCGCCACAAAGGCGGCGATCAAGCTAGCGGAAGGGCGCATTTCGATGACTCCAAAGAATCGGGGATCGGGAAGACTCACCATTTATACAACAGCTTTCGATTCCCATCGAGGTTTCCATTTACTTCTGCGGCTTGTCGAACGGCTGCCTATTGGTAATGCGTGGGC
>WNGL01010874.1_pt1 | contig 10457 bp, 11 predicted proteins | sample 5400591 | NCBI WGS metagenome assembly WNGL01 (sample SAMN13153377, study PRJNA577476) | soil metagenome | isolation source: 80 cm soil or saprolite under Garry oak tree replicate 1 | place: USA:California | collected 2016-06-15
CCCATAACCTCGGGGATGCCGAGGGCGGCTAACGTGAGGCCCGCTAGGAGGTCGACCGGGATGAGTTGCTGATTGATGGGGAGTATCCCCTGCAACAAGGGGAGACGGCGGCGCCCCTTCTGCTGCTGATTGGACATAGTCGTCAATTCTCCTTCCTAACCTTCGCATAAGAGAAAATCTCTACAATAATACCCTACGAATTCACTGCGCTTGTGAGCGCATAGAACCGTACTCTCAACCTTTTCGAAAATGGGTTATCTCTCAACTATAGAGTATGAAGCGTGGAATTACATCCTCAAAACACACTATTTTCATTGCCTGAACACTGGTTTTTCGCGCAGAATGCATAGTGTAATTGCGCTAGAGAATACTTGAAATGTAACCAGGCGCAAGAGGAGCCACCATCGCTGAATATAGAGACAGCCTTGAGCTTTGCGCACAAAACGGCGCTGAGACAATTAGCTGCCCCACGACCGCTGCTGTACGGCCGTGGGGCAGTGTCAACTGCAGGTGAGCTTTCGATCAGGACACGGCCTCTGTGCCAAAGGCTGTCCTCACGCCCGGCAGCATACAATAAATCAGGATGATGCCATTGAGGAAGAAGGACACGCTTACATCCTGCCAGGTGCTGGAACCGAGCATCGCCAGGAAGCTGAGCGTGATTTCGAACAGGGTGACGACAACCAGGAAGATCCATGCCGCGGGCTCGACTCGCCAGAGCATCTGAAATAGCCAGACGTACACCCAGACCATCAATCCCCACATCAGGGCATAAAAGAGGCTGAACGTGCGGATGGCAACGGGGCCAATAAAGAATGGGATGATCCCCAGGAACTGGAGAGCATTGACCGCGGCCAGGACGGCGGCGACCGCAGCCAGGATAGCCAAAATAGTGACTCCGATGGGACGGCTTCTCATGAAGCGACTCCTTTCGACTGGTGGGAAAAAGTACCGTTTCTTTCCCACTAACATAACTAACACATCCTTCAGAGCCTCTACACTCAGAGGTTCTGCGTTTACAACCGTATAGTAGCACAAATTGCCAACGCAGTGCCACGGAGGCTGTCCCCGTGCCTGTGTACCGATTTGTAAAGTGGCAATTCTCAACCACCAGGGGTATACTAGCACTATACCGCTTGTTTTTTGTGAGAGGAACCTACACTTATGGCATTGACGAACTTCACGGGAGCTGTGGCAGTCATCACCGGCGGCGCGAGTGGTATTGGACTCGCGACAGCACAAGCCCTATATGCCAGGGGCGCGCATGTTGTCCTGGCAGACATCAATAGCAAGGGCTTGCAAGAAGCAAAAGAGCAAATACGGCAGCGCAACAGCGAGGCCGCGGGTATCATCCTGGGCATTCCAACGGATGTCACGAGCGAAGAGCAAGTTCAGGCCTTGATGCGCCAGGCTGTCGAAACCTGTGGACGTATCGATCTCGTAGTGACGAGCGCAGGCATAGGACGGGGTGGTTCAATAGACCTTTTTACGGCCGCCGAGATGCAGGCAATGATGAACATTAACTTCATGGGTACCTATCATTGTGTGCAAGCCGCCCTTTCAACCATGCGACAGCAACAGTCTGGTCACTTTGTCTTACTCAGTTCAGTCGCGGGAAAACTCGGCGCGCCCATGCTCACCGCGTACTGTGCCTCCAAGTGGGCGATTCGAGGATTCTCTGTAGCGCTAAGAATCGAATTACATGGCAGCGGCATTGGAGTAACCACGGTATACCCAGCCTGGGTGGATACGCCAATGATCCACCAGGAGAAGGATGCTATGCAACTACTGAATGTTCAGGCTCTTCTCACCGCCGAGCAGGTTGCAGCAGATATTCTCCAGGCGGTGACCGAGGAACGACGCGACCTGACCCTGGCTCCCAACCCCGATATAGCCCTCATGCTGCAAATCATGAAAGATGATCCTGATAAAGCCGAAAAATTAGCCGGTGAAGCATTCCGTCAGAAGATCGCAGAGATTTCTGTCCAGTAATGAGGTGTACACGGCAAAAGAACACGAGAACGGGTGGTAATGCATGAAGGATTACGGCTATTATGGTCCGGGTAGCGCGACGTGGAAAATTGCCAGTGAAGCGGCGATTACGCTCGGTGGCACTCGCGCAGTATTGATGCAAATAGCCCATCCACTCGTGGCGGCGGGTGTATTCGAGCACAGCAGCTATATGACGGATCCCTTTGGCCGCGCAGAACACACCTTCGTACTAGGCCAGATGCTCACTTTTGGCTCCGCCTCCACTGCGCGCGACGCTGCCCGCACAATCAACCGCCTCCATACCCATGTCCATGGGACCCTGCCAGGCCAGGCCGGCGATTATCCTGGTGGCGCCCCGTATAAAGCGCGCGACCCTGCACTGTTGCTCTGGGTGCACGCGACGTTGGTCGACACCATCTTATATATCTATCCCTTACTCATCGGCCCGCTTAGCAAGCAGGAGCAGGAACAATATTACCAGGAATCGAAGACCCTGGCGCGTTTGCTCGGCCTTTCTTCCCAGGATATGCCAGAGACAGTGCGCGACCTGCGACAGTATGTCGATGAGATGGTTCACAGTAATCGGTTGGCAGCGACGCCCCAGGCACGTCAACTGGCGCGCCAGGTACTTTTCCCTCGCGCGCCAGACCTTCTACGACCATTATTACTCTTGAATGCTTCCATTACGAGCGCGCTCTTGCCCCAACCCGTTCGTGAAATTTATGGCATAGAATGGAGCACGCGCCAGCAACGCGCCTTTGAACTGTCAATGCCAGGTCTGCGCATCATTGTACAGCGACTCCCTTTTACTCTCCGAATTTTACCCATCACGCGGCGCCTGATGCGCCAGGGAAATCTTAAAAAAGACAGCGCAAATGAGGAACTGCAATAAACTAATGGGAGACCACGCCGGATACGAAAAATAACAGCAGGATTATCCAGCTAATAAGAAAAGCGATGAACAAACGTAGAGTGATGCCCGAAAAAAGCCATGAGAAGCGGCGTCGACCTCTTGCTGTGGTCGATGCCTGGGCATTTATTCCATTGGTTGCCATAATATACTTCCTTGCATCGCTGCTGACCGGAGGTAGACGCGCGAGCGGCGTTGCAGCGATGGCTTTCAAACTCTCCATTCATCCCTGCTGGCTTCAGGCTTGCAGTGATGGCTTTCAAACTCTCCATCTTAGTACTTGAACTGTTATCCAGGAATTGGCTAGATGTGCGTCATATACCATTTACAACGATCGCTGTAGCTCTCATTAACAATTAACGGACTTTTGACCGGCCCTGTCCCTTTGATTGACACTGTTCACATTCGCAACTGGCACGCAGTTTCTCATAGGTGTAGATCCCCGTCCTATGCCCATCCTCCCAAACAGGCGTCAAACCGTAGCGTCCCACCAGTTGTACATTAACCAGTGTCGTCTCGTCAACGCTCAGGCTCTGCCTGCCCTGCAACATTCCTGGTTGGCCGCCCTCGCCCGCACACAAGGCGCAAGGACAGGCCCAGCGTAACGCCTCCCACCCATGAATACTTTCGTGCTCATCGCTCCAACTTAAGATAAGTTTGCGGTTCTCCTCGTCCAATAAAAAAGACGTCGGTACAGGATGATTATATTGGCTCATACAATGACCACCTCTCATGTCTTGATCAATATTGATTGGTACAATGGCAAGGTTTGCTACATCGCCTATTATATGCCTTTAGCGTTAAGCAGTCTAGAACAACCTTTTGCGCCACCCTTCCATTCGCCGGCATCACCTTGCCGGCACGCCTCGTTACTGCCATACTTGATCCACGTTCTACGATATAGATGATGGTCATAATATTTTACAGAAATATCCGTACCAGGCTGGTCGGCGTCGCATAGCAACACCTCATGGAGTCAAAAAGATGGCCCAGATGATCGTAATTGTGGGAACAGTTAGTCTGTTAACCGCCATAATAGGCGCAACGATTGCATTGAAGTTACAGTACAATTATTTAAACAGGACACAGGAACAACTTCTTGCATGGGAACGTGCCCAGGAAAGACGTCAACGTTATTGGGAAACTCAGCAAGAGAAAAATATAGCTGAGATAAAATATGATCTCACAGAGCTGGTGGGCAAAGTTCAATATGATTGGGAAGCGTGGCAGTCAAAAGACAAAGAGCGGATTGAGCAATTGAAACAACAGTTTGAAGAGACTGAAGCACAAATGCATCTGAAACGCGAATTAGCACGCCTGCCCCGCGTTGCGGACGCCCTTTTGATTCTGGATGAGCACCACCAGCACCGATTTGTGTTTCCCAACTGGCAACCTCCCATGTTACAGGGTGTCAACCTTTCTGACCAGGATTTTTCCCATCGTTATTTCGGACAGGCCGATTTACGCAATGCACAACTCACGCGAACAAATTTCTATATGGCAGACCTCACAGACGCCTGTCTCCCTGGCGCCAATCTATCAGACGCGGTTCTCGTGGGAGCCAACCTTTCAGGCGCTGACCTGCGAGGGGCAAACTTGAACGGAGCCAACCTGCTTGTAGCCGACCTTCATCGCGCCATCCTCATTGGCGCGAATCTACTTGGGGCACGCAACCTCACCAAACAGCAACTCGAAACGACCATCTACGACGAATCAACGCTCGTAAATTCACCAAAACCGCGCCAGGATGCCCCTGGCTTGAGCCACGCGGAGCAATAGCTTGTGCTTGTGCTATACTACAGCAATGGGTGGGGTGGGATACGTACAAACTCCTAAGGAGAGGACCATATGACCAATGAACAGCACTTACCTCTGGCAGGAAAAATCGCCCTCATTACGGGCAGCAGTCAAGGTATTGGTCGGGCTACAGCGCAGCGTCTCGCGCGCTCCGGAGCTGACATCGTCATTAATTATCTCAGCAAAGCCGCCGCCGCAGCAGAAGCGAAAGCCAGCATCGAAGCACTGGGTAGGCGTTGTATCGCTATACAGGCTGACGTAAGCCAGGAAGAGCATGTCACGCGACTCTTCGCGGAGGCGAACCGTTCGCTGGGCCCCATCTCCATTCTCATCAACAACGCCGGCACCACACGCGATAAGCTTATTTTACAGATGTCGCTCGCTGACTTCGAATATGTGATGGATAGCAACTTGCGCGCGGCTTTCCTTTGCACGAAAGCCGCGCTAAGAGGCATGACGAAGGCTCGTTGGGGACGTATAGTCAACATCTCATCAGTAGCCGGTCTGCTGGGATCAGCAGGCCAGGCAAACTACTCAGCATCGAAAGCGGCCATCATTGCCTTGACCCTCAGTACCGCGCGCGAAATGGCCAGCCGCAACATTACTGCCAATGCCGTCGCCCCAGGGTTCATTCCAACTGCATTGACTTCTACGCTGACAGAACAACAACGCGATTTAATCCTTAGCTCTACGCCGTTAGGCCGTTTTGGCACTACAGAAGAGGTTGCAGCGGCCGTTGGTTTCCTCTGCTCACCGGAAGCAGGCTTTATGACCGGACAGATTCTCTGTGTAGATGGCGGCATGGCAATCCACATCTAAGCGCTATCAGGATGAAACAAAATGAATGATTCCACCCTCTAACAACATTAATCGGTCTAACGGTAAAGGAGTATGCATCGATGGGATTGATGGAAACAGATGAAACCAACAAATTCACTTTTGAGGCATTCGCAGCGCACCCATTTTACACAGATGTCAATCGCGCACTGGTTCAACAGGCTCTTGCCCACCTCTCTTCACGGCCAGTTGATGAACCACTCACCATTGTAGACATGGCCTGTGGCACAGGAGCTATTACGCGCCTTGTTGCGCAAGAGTTGGACCGGCAAGGAAGGCAGGTACATCTTGTTGGAGTTGACCCGTCAGCAGAAGCATTGCGCCGCGCCCGCAAGAGTATGGAGGAAATGGGAGCAAAAGCAGAATTCATTCAAGGAGACACAGAGGACCTCCCTTCTATCGTGCGCGACGTAGACGTAGCATTCTTCTGTAATGCCATCCACCTTGTGCCCGATAAGCTCGCAGCATTCAGACAAATGATGTCCATACTTTTGCCTGGCGGTATGTTTGCATGTAACAGCGCGTTTTATGAAGGCACGTATGTCGAAGGAACCGAGAGATTTTATCGGCTGTGGACACGCAGAGCAGTAGGCTGGTTGCGTCAAGAGCATCCAGAAGCGCGCTTATCGCGCGAAGCAAAAGCAGTAGCGATGCAATGGCTCAGACCAGAGGAATATATTGACCTGCTGAAGCAAGCTGGTTTCAAAACGGTCGAAACCACCAGCCAGGATGTATTTATCTCATTAGACGCCTGGAGAGACCTTGGTCAATATTGGCTCTTTATTGAGGGAGCGCTGCCAGGTATACCCCTGGCTCTTGCAGCATCGGCGCTCGAACATGCCGTTTACCAGACTGGGCAGGAACTCGGCCTGACAGAAGTTGCTCGCACCTGGTTACAAATTATCGCGTTAAAGGCATAAGCATACCAGTTGTGCCTGATGTGCTACAATAAGCAACATGGATTTCTACAGCGTACTATCCTGTGGAGATTAACGAAACAAAAGTACCGGAAAAGCCTGTATTTACCGCGATCATAGGAGTCATGTTGCATGCAATGGGCTGTTCTTACGGCCGCATTTCTCGCCTCAGCCGTTGAATTTGTCGAGGCATTTACCATCGTCCTTGTAGTTGGAGTTACAGTTAATTGGCGTAGTGCGCTGGCGGGCGCATTCTCAGCAGCGGCTACCCTTGCCCTGATCGTCGCCACACTTGGAGTAGCGCTGGTTAAATATGTGCACATCGATATTTTACGTCTAGTTGTCGGCATTATACTGATACTCTTCGGTCTCAAATGGCTCAAAAAGGCCATCCTTCGCTACAGTGGCCTCAAAGCTCTCCATGATGAAGAGGCCATCTTCGAGGAAACTCGGGCTGAACTGCGCGCGCGCGGCGAAACCATTACGCCGCGCATCGAACCTTTTGGCGTGGCCCTCTCCTACAAAGCAGTGCTCCTCGAGGGTCTTGAAGTTGCCTTCATTGTGATTACCTTCGGCAGTAGTGCGGCTACTACTGCTTGCAATAGTACCTGTGGCATTAGCTCAGCAGCAATCGGAGCAACCATCGCCGGGATACTGGTAATCTTCGCCGGGGCAGTGATACGCGCGCCGCTGACGAAAGTTCCAGAAAACACGCTGAAGTTCGTGGTAGGTATCATGTTGACCTCGTTCGGTACATTCTGGACAGGCGAAGGTTTCTACGTCTCCTGGCCTCTGTCGGATGCTTTCATTCTCATCCTGGCAATGATATATCTTGTGGCCACTTTGTTCCTGGTTACAGCCCTCAAACAGGTAAAACAGCGCAACCTGGCGCTGGCCAGAGCAACCATTACTGCTTCGGTAACAGCTGAGAATCACGAGGAGGCGAGCCCATGAAACCCATCAAAGCCGTCTATAACTTTATTGTTGGAGATATGATTATCCTGCTTGGCGTTCTGCTTGTCACATTCCTGCTGGCGTTGATAGACAATGTCGCTGCATTGTCATTCCTCCAGGGAATTTCAGGGCTTATCTTAGTTATTGCGGTCCTTGGTGTGCTTGTCATTACGCTTTTGCGCGAGGCAAGAGGGAAAAGGTAAAGCTTACCGCATATGTAAAGCGCGGCAACCGCGGCAAAAAAAATAGTTGACGTTAACCTTACAAACTGCTAAGATAAGCCGCAAAAAGTGCTTCTAGAGCTATTTTAGCAGTAAGGCTAACACTATGCAAAAACAACCAGAGACATGGCGAAGCCTGTTGAAATCAATCATCAGCGATCCCCACGAAAGACAACGCCTGGCCGAAGAATTGGGCATCAAACCAATCACTTTGAGCCGTTGGACCAACAACGACTCAGATCCACGCCCACAAAACCTGCGCCACCTCCTCACTGCTCTACCCCAACAACGGGAACAGATGCTTGAATTGATCAGGGAAGAGCACGGCTTCGAAGAATTTTCGAATGCAGGTATTGATGACTCGGCCTTAGACATCCCCTCTGCGTTCTATAACCGTGTGTTTGCAGCCCGTGCTTCAATAGTTGAAAGTTTGCGTTTTTGGTCAATCTGCAATCTTATTCTACAGCAAGCCATCGGCCAGCTTGACCCTGATCGACTGGGCATAGCAATAAACGTTGTGCGCTGCATGTCACCCTCACCTGCAGATTACAAAGTGCATAGCCTGCGTGAAAGTGTAGGGTTTGGCACGCATCCCTGGAGCGGAGACCTTGAACAAAAAGCAATGTTCCTCGGCGCAGAATCTCTTTGTGGATATGTCGCAACGTCGTGTCGACCGGCTACAAATCAAAATATTGATGAGAGGCAAAGTCTGATCCCGGCTCACAAGACAGAACATGAGAAAAGCGCATCTGTGCATCCCATTTTATTCGCGGGCCGCTTAGCAGGTTGTTTACTGGTCTCCAGCACACAATATAATTATTTCCTGCCGCAATCCCGCCTTGCTCTTCTCGAGAACTACGCAAATTTGTTAGCGCTGGCATTTGAACCGGAAGAATTTTACGAACCACAAGATATTGAGCTGTTTGTCATGCCCAACCAGGAAGAGCAGAAGAAATATTTTTCTAACTTTCGACAACGTGTCGCGAATACTATGATTGATGGCGCGCGAAACAAGCAACCAGTGAACAATATTCAGGCAGAGCAAATTGTATGGCTACAGCTTGAAGAGGAATTACTACAACACGCGACAGAAGAGCATTGAGCGATAGAGCCAGCATAGCTATCACGAATGTATATGTTTGATGACTTTACCCACTCACTTAACCCCCACTGGACCCAAACCTGTGTTGGTGGCGGTGGGCTGCGTATCGTTGGATCCGCGCTACGTATGGAGTTTCCATCGGCGCAAAGCGGACAGTATGTCGATGCCCAGATTGATGACTATGCAGGACGGGTACGCTCCGCTTTTCCCTGGAAACCTCCACTGCGTATGGAGGTTCGCGCTCGTTCATCATTACCTGCTGCAATCGCGAGCAGCACAGATGAGAGCGCAGCCATTTTACGCGGCACAGCCGGTTTTGGGTTTTGGAACTATCCATTCACGATCTCTGGAGATATCCTCTTATTACCTGAAGCCATCTGGTTCTTTTACGCATCACCTCCATCAAATATGGCGCTTGTGCCTGGTGTCCCTGGCTGGGGATGGAAGGCACAGGTGGTACACTCACTGCGTTTTGGCGCTTTAGCGGCTGCTGTCCCCACCACATTAACCGTCGCGTGGTCAAGGTTGACTGACAGGACACAGCTAGCTGAACGATGGCTACAAAAGCTCAGCGGCGCGCAAGAGGCTCTAATCGCCGCCGAGATGGATTCCTGGCATATGTATGCCCTGGAATGGCAACACAGCGAAGCGCGCTTCTGGGTTGATGGCGCTCCAGTACTCACTGTCCAGAAACCACCGACCCGACCACTTGGATTCGTCGCCTGGCTCGATAACCAGTATGCCATTGCCACGCCCCGAGGCTCATTACGCTTTGGCTCGATCTCCAGTGGGCCACAATGGTTTGAAATAGACTCAATCAAAATCGAACGCTGTTGAACATAACTGTCGGAAAGACCACACCTCCCAAAGTCCCACCATGGCTCTTTCTGCTCCACTTTTATTGTATCACCTCCTGTCTACTAGCACACTGTCTTTTTGGACGATTTTTTTTGGCGTCCTTTCCCCTATACTCAGGTGGAAGCGACGCCACTCTGGCGCACCCACGGTGAAAGCTCTCCTTTGAGCCTGCGAGACCTCTCGTGTTTGTGCTCAAAAAGCCCTTGCTTCATCAGGCGTGTGCGAAAGGGGGCCGAACCAGCCGTCACTGCTTCATGGGGCTGTACCAGGCTCGTACAATACTCCGGTACATCGTTTTAGCCCGAAGGATGTCATCAAAATTATCAAAGAAGGAATTGCCAAAGGAGGTACACATATGAGTTCCTATATGCTTGGTTTTCAGGACATTGACAAAACAAAACTCATGGTTGTTGGGGGGAAAGGCGCGAACCTGGGAGAACTGTCCAGAATTGATGGGATAAGAGTACCGGAGGGCTTCTGTATTACTACCGAAGCATATAAACGAATTATCAGTCAAACACCAGAGTTTCATGATCTGCTGGAGCAACTATCTCTTTTAAAGGTGGAGGACAGGGAAAGAATTTGTGAAATCAGTAAAAAGATACGCAGCGTCATCGAAGGGACAGTAATTGCAAAGGAAATTGCTGAAGCAGTTACACATTTTATTACAAAATTAGGTGATAAAAATGCCTATGCTGTGCGTTCCAGTGCTACAGCGGAGGATCTGCCAACGGCATCCTTTGCAGGACAACAGGATACGTATTTGAACATTATAGGAAAGGAAGCCATACTCAAACACATCCGCAAGTGCTGGGCGTCGCTCTTTACGGACCGTGCGGTGATTTACCGGATGCAGAACGGGTTCGACC
>WNGL01021444.1_pt1 | contig 10457 bp, 9 predicted proteins | sample 5400591 | NCBI WGS metagenome assembly WNGL01 (sample SAMN13153377, study PRJNA577476) | soil metagenome | isolation source: 80 cm soil or saprolite under Garry oak tree replicate 1 | place: USA:California | collected 2016-06-15
TTCGGCTCTTTGTACCAGGTCGCGACGCCTCCGTGCCCGGTGCACGCGCCGCGATGTGTTTTCGCGGTACTGTAGGAGCCGTCGGTGCACTTCGCGGTCGCGTTCTTCGGCTTCGCGGGCGCCGCGCTCACCGCCGGCGCCGCCAGCGCAAGCACGCCTGCCACACACCACGCCAATCCCAATCGTCGGGCTTGCCTGCTCATGTGAGTCACCTCCGCTGCTCGTGCAGCGCACTCATCATGCCAGACGTTGCAGGTTCTGCGTACTCACAGTTTTCCAAGCGCGGTACGGATCTGGCGCTTCAGCTCCGGATTGACGCGGAACTTCGCCTCCTCCGCCAGGCGGACGTGCTCGTCCGCTTCGGCGGCGCGGCCGGTGAGCAGGCAGACAAGCGCGAGATTGCTGTGCGCCTCGCCGAACTTCGCGTCGACCGCGAGCGCATCGCGGAATTGCCGTTCCGCGTCCGGCAGCCGGCCGACGCGGAAATACGCGCTGCCCAGCGCGAGCGAGATGAACGCCGGGACGGGTGTGGGCTGGCCGACCACTTCGCCGACGTCGCGTTGTCCTTCGAGGATGCGGATCTGCTCCTTGATGTCGCTCACCTCGGCGTTGGTCCCGACAGGCAACGCGCCCGATCCGGACCCGCCGCTCGCCGGCGAGCTCTCGAGCGCGGCAAGCCGACGTTGCAGCGTGCGCACCTGATCCTCGCGCGCATGGTTCGCGAGGACGCGATGCTCGGCCTCCTGCGTTCCCGAACGCGCATATGAGTCGCGGCATCGCTCCAGCACCCGGACGGCGGGCTCGTAGCGCTGCAGCGCCATGTAGGCTTTGCCGAGTCCGTGCAGCGCGTCGGCGTACTCGGGATGGATCTGAACCGCCGCCTCGAATTCGCGCGCGGCGCCGTCGAAATCCTTCGCGTCGATGCGCGCCCAGCCTGCGTGATCGTGCTGCTGCGCGCGCTGCAGATCCGGTGTGACCGCGGGCCGCGGCGCGGCTGTTTGAAGAGCAAGCGTCACCGTCAACAGCAGTTCAATCACGTCAGCTCCTTTCGTCGGGCACGTGCTCGAGCTCGTCGTGATCCCACGAATAACGGAACCGCCCGTGCTGCGCGCAACGGTAATACAGCCCGACCTGCTCCCCGACCTGGGCGGCGCGCTCCATGTCGGCGCCGCACTCAGGGCACCGGTTCAGCTCGTCCCACCGGCCGGTCGCGGGCGTGCGCGGTTCGTCCGTCATTGGCCCCCTCGTTGACCTATGATACGCGCCATGACGACAACGAGAGTGCTCCTGGCGGAGGCGATCGGGACGTTTTATCTCTGTTTTGCGGGGATCGCGGCGATCCTGTGCACGGCGCCGCCGATCAGCGCCGGCGGCGGGCTGGTCGCCATCGCGCTCGCGCACGGCCTTGCCTTGTCGATCGCGGTGAACAACTTCGGCGGAATCTCGGGCGCGCACGTGAATCCCGCGGTGACGATGGGGATGCTCGTGACGCGGCGGATCGCGCCATCACTCGCGCTGCTCTACATCGTCGCCCAGTGCACCGGCGCGTCCATCGCCGCGCTTGTCTGCCGCGCGGTCTTTCCGGTGGAGGCGGTGAACGCCGCGATGCTCGGGATTCCCCTGCCCGCCGCGTGGGCAGGCGCGGGGACGGTGTTCTGTCTGGAATTCGTGATGACGTTCCTGCTCATCACCTCGGTGTTCGGCACAGCGGTCGACGAACGCGGCAAGACCGTCAAGATCGGCGGCTTCGGCATCGGTCTGACCGTCGCGTTCGACATCCTGGCCGGCGGACCGATAACCGGCGCGTCGATGAATCCGGCGCGGTCATTCGGTCCCGCGCTCGTGATGGGGCACTGGCAGTGGCACTGGCTGTACTGGGTCGCGCCGATTGCCGGCGGCTGTACCGCGGCGCTCATCTATCACTGGTTCCTGCTGCCGGCCCCCGAGAAGCCACGGTGAAATCTGGAAATTGGAAATCCGGTAATTGCGTGATCGGAGAATCAATTCCCCGATTCCCCGATTACGCAATTACCAGATTATCTAGCAGCCCGTGGTGACCGAACTATTTCTTGACCTCGATCGCATTGATGATCGGAAACGTGCCTACCTGCGGGTCTTCCTGGAACGTGATGGTCAAGGTCCCCGAGCTGTCCACGTGCACCGCCTGGTCCGGGTGATCGAACTTGCGCGCCAGCGGATGCACGCTCGCGGTGGCATCGATCGCAAATGGCGCATCGTTGTTGAACTGAACCAGGAATTTGCCGCCGAAATTCGGATTGCTGTCCAATCGGGCGAACTTCAACGTGACTTTGTAATCGCCCTCGGCAAGCATCGTCAGCGCATACGGGAGACCTCCGGTTCCCGAGGGGCCGATTCGCCATGTTTCATAGATATCGCCCGCGAGGGCGCCGGTGTCGTCGGTGACTTTCGGACGGTCCACCTGGCCGAAGCCGGGGGTGCCCGCGGTCGCGGAATCTGGTTCCCACCTCAACGTTTCGCCTTTCGAGGTGTCCGGAGGCACCGCCTGTCCGCCGCAGTTGATTCGCTTGACGATCGTTCCAGGTGGAGGAGGTGCGATCGTCAGACGGAACGATGCCTCCGCCTTCTGTGGATGCGGACCGGAATCCGTCACGTTCACGGTGAATTGCGCATTGAACTCTTTCAACGGGATTCCTTGAAGCAGACCTGTTGGAGACAGCGTCAATCCCGCGGGAGGCGTTCCCACCCACGTGAGGTTTCCGATCCCGCCCGTCGCCTCTAACTGGAGCGGTGGGTAAGGGATCCCGACATTGCCGCCAGGCAATGGCGATGTCGTCTTGACGGCAAAGAGTGACGCATATGTGACGTCATCAATGCCCAGGATCGCGGCGCAGCCGGTGAATCTCAAGAGCCAAATTATTGGCAACAGAAGGATGGGCGTCAGAAGCAGGAACGGATCGATCATCGAATGCTCCTTGTCGCCGGCGCGTACGGCAGCTTCGTCTGCTCTTTCGAGATGAGACCATACCGGAGATCTGTAACTATCCCTTGTGCATCAAGGGCGACAGTCGTTGGCCATATGTCCACGCCGTAGGCGCGTGAGATCTGGTAATCCGGGTCGCCCACCACGATCACCGAAGATCCTTCTCCAGAAGCCATGACTGCCGCTGCCTCGGAATCCGCTCCTCCGTCGATCGCCAGAAGGAGCGGCGCTCGCGCTCCCAGGGGACGATACACTTCCCTGAGGTTTGCCAGGGTTTCCAGACTTGGATGCGAAGAGGCCTTCCAGAACACCAGGACACACTGACGGCCGGAGACCTTTCGTAGCGTGGTCTCATGGCCGGGAGAGTATTCAAAAATGAAGTTGGGCGCACGCTGTCCAACTCGCACCTGGGTCTCCAGAAATCGCGGCCGGAAGATCCCGCCGGCGGTCAGATACTGTTGTGCCGATTAGGTAGGTAGATGGCCTACCCTTGACACCGAGCAGTCTCTCCCATCCGGCAAGGTCGTCCGCAAAGATGAGTCCGCCCGTGGCGGTCGCCCTGGCAATCTGTCCACGAGCCAGCACGCAAACAATCGCGGAGGCCGTGTCGGTGCGCCCGCTCTCCACGAGAGCCCGCGCCAAGAAATCAAGCTTGGCGACAGTCTTGTCGGTCGGGAAATGGACAAGGAGATTGGCCGCCCCGGCCGATGGGCTGTTCCGTGCGAGCCATGGCGACGTGTGGCCAGTGACCTGGAGCGTGCCTTCGCGCGTCATCGCCGTCATCGCAAAGTCGGGCAAGATCTGTTCGTTCCCGTCGAAGAATTTTCCCACCGCCGAATTCGGCAGCGAAGTGGACTTGCAGAGCGTCGCCGCAGAAACACGCTCATCCACCACGGGACCCGATGAGGAAATGCGCAAGCCGTTCATCGTCAAACACACGCTCTGCCCCGGAATCAGACTCAGGCCTGGCGCGTTTGTGGACACGAAGGTGTCCGAATCTGGCGGAGCGGCTCGCGAGTTAAAACTCCACACGTAGTCCTGGACAAAGCCGCCGGGAATCCAGCTGTTCAGCGCGCTGTACTCCGGGTTGGCGGTGGTCGCAGTCTGTGGATTGAGAGCGAACTCGACCACGGGAGCGGGCCAGTCGGGCGTCACTGCCAACTCTCCATGCAGGGTCACTCCCGACGAGTGAATCTCGAACGTTGTGTACGTCAGCAGGGGATCCACCTCTTCAACAGGGGCCTGCTTCGGACGAGCAGGCGGGTTCATCATCTTTCGAAAGAACTCCTGAAGATTGCCTGCGCCCAACGCGGCCCCGACCGTTTGTTGGATTTGGGGATCCGCGCTATCCAATGCCTGGGTGAAGATCGGACGTACGTGCTTGTCGACAAGATCCGGCAAGTGCAGATCGACGGAAAAACTGCTGAAAAGCAGATTGACGTTGAAGACGACGGTAGGCACGCCGGTAATGACTGCGACACCCAGCCGCATGAGGCCGACTTGTCCTCCGGCCAATGTCAGTGTAAACGCCTGGCTCACGGTAAAAGTAAAGTCGGGGAGGTCCGGCAATGGAACCGATGTATGCCGGGAGGACGTCACCTTCACCGGGATCCGGAGCAGGATTGCCCCAGTACCGGAAACCGGACCGAACAAATTGAAGGGATCGTCGATCGGACCATCGAGGATCGTAATCTCCGCGTCACCGATCAGGGCGCTAATCGTATATGTCCCGACCGAAAGGTTAACCGGGAAGATCGCTGGCCTCGGAATGCCGCCGATCGCGGCCGCAACTGCGTCAGTAAAGGGCTGGACAATCAAGTTGCCGGCCACCGTCAGGGCAAAATGGTCGCCCTCTGCCAGGAAGCCCTGCTGGACGCTTTCCGGATCCGGAGTCCCTACGATGCCATTGGCAAAGTCGCCGCCCGGCACGTTCATCAGCACCGCCACCGCGTCCTGGTCCGCCAGTGGACGGAACTGCATGTTGAGCACGCCCGAGGGCAACGGAGAATTCGAGGGCTCGAAACTGGTGATCAACGCATTCCGCAATGCCAGATTGACGGCCGTCAACTGATGCGTGGTTAAGCGCGCTGCCGGCGAGAACTGGTTGAAATGGATGTTCCCGTCAGTTCCCACCAAATTGATATCAATGAGAGTTGCCCCTGCCGAAGACACTTCGGTTGCGCCCATCGTGATCACGAATTCGCCGCGTAGGAAGTCCGGCAGAATCGTGGCGTCCGGATCGGGAAAATACCGCGCCAGAACCCGAGTATGAAAGACAGCCTTGGCGCTCGAATCGCCGGGCAATTCGATGGTTGGAGGACCCAATTGCAGTTGCGCGATCCCCTTCAGATGGCTGAAATCGGGAGCGACGCTGCCGAGGAAATTCACTATGGGATCCACGTTCTGGAAATTGATGTCCGTGGCATGAATACCGATTGGCGCGGTCGCAGCAAGATCGACCGTCCTTGCGACCAATCCCGGTTCGGTCACCGCATTGCCCGAAACGTCGACAACCGAAACCGCGCTTCGTTTTGACTGGGGAGAATCGTCCACGCGCAGCGAGAGCGAATGCGGGAACCGGTTGCCCCGGTGCATCGCCGCCAGCACCCGGTTTACGGCGGGCGCGGAGAAACCCAACACGACGTCGTAGTCACCCGTAAAATCGTTAGACACTTCAGACTCCTATCGTGCCCAGCGCAATGCGAGAATCATGGACGATGCCGCCAGCGCGGCTATCGATATCGCATGTTCAACAGTGAATGGTGACGCGGCTGACTCTGGCTCGCGCGTCAATTCCAGCCCGATTCGTCCAAAGGCGTAGCCGCCCGCGGCGAGCAAGAACAATGCGCCCGGCCATCGCATCCGGCTTCGGACCGCGATTGTGATGGCCAGTAGAATCGCCGCCCAAAAGGCTTCCAGGCACTGCGTTGGAATCCGCCGAGCCCAAACACCTTGATGATTGGGCAGGTAGATACCCAACCAGGTTCCAGTCTTGCGGCCGGAGCAGCAGCCATTCATCAAGCACCCGACCCGGGTGGGGATCATTCCCACCAGGATTGTGAACACGGATGCGTCCCAAAAAGCGCCCATCCCAACGTGAAGGAACCCTAGCAATGGCGCCGACGCCGCTAACGCGAGGAGGATTCCTCCGTAGAGGGACGTCCCCCCCTCTTGTCGATTCCAAATCCTCGCAAGGTTCCGCCGGTAGTAGCTCCAATGCGCTGTTACATAGAGGATCCTGCTACCGGCCAGCGCGGCTGGGATTAGCAACAACGTCGCCACAAACACACCGAAGGCATCGGTGCCGGCTGCGTGCGCGGCCGCATTTCCCGCGACTATCCCGGCGCACAAACCAAAATAAAGGAAGGCAGGGTAGCTCCAGACCTTGACGCCTCGCCACTGAAACAGAATGGGATGCATGAGCGTGGCGCCTAGCAGCCCGTGGCGCACGTTGCCATTGCTGACAAGTTGGCGGTCGGTCTCGTGGGCGAGCGCAGGACGACTCGGTTCTTGCGAACGATCGAGTTAACCGTGTTCGCGACGGGCTACCGCGAACCCAATCGGCAGCCCTGCCGCAATGAGGAGAACGCGACGCTGGAGAATGCTCCAGGGCTTCAACTTCTGAACGAGTCCGGTCTTCTGATCCATCGCCCCGCTTCACCTGCGCCCGTATGCCATCGTCCACCGCCTGCCGCTGTTCTGGGGCCGACCCGGTCATCCATCATTGACCCTGCGGCGCGAGACCCTGGGAAGAACCGCGATGACCGGTTGGAACGAAGCTAGAAACTACGGAATTCCTCGTGAGCGGTCTGTACCGTATTGCACACATCAGTTCTGCGGGGGACGGGGATGACCCTGGTCGGTCGATTTCGCCGGCGGATTGATCCAAACAGCGGTCGCAAAGACTTCGAGACGCGGCTAGGCCTTGATCTGAATCAGCGGCTCATAAAGGTGGGTCCCCTTGCACTCCGGGCACTTGCCCGGCTTGGTGATCTTGTCCTGGCCGAAGCTGAAGCCGCAGCTGCGGCACCGCGCAGGCTCGACACGGATGTCCTTGTCGCCCGAGCGCGCCGATCGCACCAGGTGTTTGACGTGATCCTCGACGTCTTCGCGGGTCAGCTTCAGCTCGTGCGCGATCGACGAGATGGTCCGGGGCTGGCGGAGCATGTCCGCAATCTGTTGTCGCACCGTCATGCACGTCCATTGTAAGGGCCGAAGCGCCTCGTACGCTCCGGCCCCTTGCAAGGTCCTACTGCCGCCCGAACTTGTAGCTGACGTTCACGCGGATGATGCGGGGTCCGCCTCCGGCAGGCCGGTGATGATCGTCCGCGTGAAGGGCTGACCCGACTGCGCCCGGAGGTTGCCGCCCACCAGAATGTCCCACGGGAGCGGTTCGGCGACGTAATCGTCGTCGTCGCGTTTAGCGTCGTCCGCGAGAAGTCGCCGTAGAAATTGGTGAGTCTGCGACTTGGTGAGTTGGTCAATGGACTTTATTGAGGCGCGCCGCGGTGTTCGAGGCGGCGGTGCGTTTCAACGGCGTCGCGCGCCAGATACTCGCGAAGCCACACCCGCTCGATGACCGGATAGAGTGCGGCGAACGGCAGCGCGAGCAACGCGCCGACGACGCCTCCGATCTCGGCGCCCACCGCGAACGCCAGGATGACGGCGAGATTCGAGAGCCGCAGGCGATCCCCGTACACCTTGGGCCCGATGTAGTAGTTCTCGATCAGGTGGTACAGGGCATAGAGGCCCGCCACCGACACGGCGACCCAGGGCGAGCGGCTCAGCGCGAGTAATACCGCGGGCGCGGCCGAGCAGATGAAGCCGAGCACCGGCACGAAGTCGAACACGCCAGCGAGCAGCGCGAGCAGCAGGGCCGCCGGCACGTGCAGCAGCTTCAGCACCGTGAACACGAACACCGCCGCGAAGACCGATGTGGCGACGTTGCCGACCACGTAGCCGTACATCGCTTTCTGCGCTTCGCACGCCGTCAGATGAACGCGTTGTCGATACGCGGGGGGCGCATACGCGACGAGCCATGCGTACGTCTGGCGCCCTTCGATGAGCAGGTAGATGGTGAGAATCAGCGCGAGCACGGCAATGACGGCCCCGCTGACGATGAAACGGCCGGCGATGACCACATAGACGGCGACCGCGGACGCGTCGGGCACGGCGGAACCGTTCTTCTTGATCCCGCGCAGGATCCAGGCTGGCGTGGACGAGACGACCCGATGCTGAAACTCGTCGACGCGCGAGCCCAGCTCCCTCGCCTGGCCCGCGAGCGACGCGCTCGTGATCCAGAAGAAACCCCCGACGATGATGGCAAGGGCGAGGACCGTTCCCGACGCGGCGGCCCATCGAGGCAGCCCGCGGCGCTGCAGCCATTCCACGATCGGCTCGAGCCCGATCGCGACGACCACCGCGACCAGGACCAGCATCAGCAGCTGCCAGAGCTGCAGCCAGAGCCAGATGAAGACGATCGCGGCGATCACCTTTGCGATCGCCGCGGGCGGAATGTCGAACGTGGTGCGCCGCAACTCAGCCAAACGAACCGGTCAATTGCAAGGTGCAGGCCCGGAGCGCCACGGCTGAGTTTAGACGTTCTCTTTCTTGTGGCAGTCCGCGCACTTCGCCGGCGCCTTCTTGCCTTTCGCGATCGCCTGCTGGTGACAGTCCACGCACAGGCCTTTCTTGGCCATCGGATCGTGGAAGGCGGCCTGCGTCTTCGTCTTCATCGGCGCGGCGGCGACCTTCGTGTGGCAGTCGGTGCACTTCTCTTGCTGGGCCTTGAGCGGCTTCTCGGGCTTCGATGCGTGGTGACAGGTCTCGCACTTGTTCGCCGCGTAGTCCCTGGCGTGCGCCTTGTGCGCGAACTTCACCCCGCCGAGCGGCGATCCGGTCAGGACGACGGTCTCGGGTTCCTTCGGAGCCTGTGCGGCGACCATGCCCCAGGCGCCGAACAGCGATACGCACGCACACGTCAGCAGCACACGGACGGAGGATGAAATAGTCACGGATATAACCCGGCATCGTGCCGTCGGAAGTGCGGCAATCACCGGCTCCTGACGAGTGAACGCTCCAAGCCGCATGCCGACATATCCGTGCGGCGCGTCGCCAGCCAACGCCCAACTACCAACTCCCAATTACTCAAGGAGATCGAGTTCATCAACTTGGGAGTTGGGAGTTGCGGAATTGGGAGTCGAGGCAACCGATTCTTGCCGGGTTTCCGCCGGTCGGGGGACAGGTGACGGGGGACAGGTGACGGGGGACGGGGGACAGGCAATTGAGATCGTAGTCCTGAACGTTCGCTTCTCCTCCCGTCTCCCGTCTCCCGTCTCCCGTCTCCCGCCTCCCGTCCCCCGTCTCCCGTCTCCCGCCTCCCGTCTTGCTACTCCGCTCGCAGCGTCTGCGCGGGATCGAGCCGCAGCACGCGCAAGGCAGGGACGATGCTGGCGATCAACGCCACGGCCAGCAAAGTCAGGACGACCATCACGAAGGTCGACGGATCGGTCGGCTGCACGCCCCATAGGAACGATCGAAGCAGCCGGCTGGCAGCAAACGCTCCGGCGATCCCGATCGCCACGCCGATTGCCGAGAGCAGCACGCCTTGCATCACCACGTCCTTCAGAACCCGGCCGCTCGTCGCGCCGAGTGCCAGGCGGATGCCGAGCTCACGCGTTCGTTCCGTCACCGAGCTCGCGATTAAGCCGTGGATCCCGATCGCCGCCAGGACGAGCGCAATCGCGCTCAAGCCGGCGACGAGCGACATCATGAACCGCTGCGCCTCCAGCCGCTCGTCGCGAAGGTCGTCAATCGTGGTGACGGTGGCGATCGGCAACTGCGGGTCGACGCTTGCGACGGTCCGCCGCAGCTCCGGCACGATGGTCCCAACCGGAACGGATGACCGTACGACCCACGACGGCTCGAACCATGTGTGGACAAGCGTCAGGAAGCCGCCGGTCGTTTGAGAAAGAGGAATATAGATGCACGGCAGTGGCGCGATCGGCTCGAAGTTGCCCCATCCGGCAGCTCCCTGCTGCGTGTCGCCGACGATACCCACAATCTCGCGGCTGGTGCCGCCGCTTCCGATGTGCCGGCCCAGGGCGTCGTCGTCCTTGTAGTACATCTTTAAGAAGGCATCGTTGACGACGGCGACGGGAGGACCGGCCGGGATATCCGCATCGCCAATCGTCCGTCCGCGTCTGAGGGGCACACCGAGCGTTTCGAAGTAGCCAGGCGTGACGTAGTTCATGTTCGTGATCTGGCCTTCGGTGTCGACGTGCGGGCCGTCCAGCCGGCGGAAGCCATTGTTCAGCAGCCGCGAGTACGGCATGCCGAGCGCGGCGCCGGCACCGGCGACGCCCGGCAACGCGCGGAGGCGGCGGATGGTTTCGTCGAAGAGATGCGTGACCTGCGCCGGCTCGTGATACCGGGCGTCCTGCATCGACACGCTGACCATCACAAGGTTTCGCTCGTCAAAGCCAGGATTCAAATC
>WNGL01010877.1_pt1 | contig 10455 bp, 10 predicted proteins | sample 5400591 | NCBI WGS metagenome assembly WNGL01 (sample SAMN13153377, study PRJNA577476) | soil metagenome | isolation source: 80 cm soil or saprolite under Garry oak tree replicate 1 | place: USA:California | collected 2016-06-15
GACGGCTCCACGCCGATGACCTCGGTGCCAGGAAGCAGCGTCTTGACGGCCGTCGCGACACCCGCCGCGAGCCCGCCGCCGCCCACCGGCAGCAGCACCAGGTCCAGCTCGCCGGCCTGCTCGGCCAGCTCGATGCCCAGGGTCCCCTGGCCGGCCATCACGTCGTAGTCATCGAAGGGAGCGATCACCGTCAGCGACCTCTCCTCGGCCAGGGCGGCGGCCACCGCCTCCCGCTCCTCCCGGCGCGGGTCGTAGCGGCGGATCTCGGCGCCATAGCCCTCGATCGCGGCCAGCTTGGCCGGCGAGCCTGTCTCCGGCACCACCACCGCCGCGTGGATGCCCAGCGTCGCGGCGGCCAGCGCGACCGCGCCGCCGTGGTTGCCCGACGAGTACGCGACCACCCCCCTGGCCCGCTCGTCGGCGCTGAGCAGCGAAAGGCGGTTGTACGCGCCGCGGAACTTGAAGGACCCGCCCCGCTGGAACAGCTCCGCCTTGAGGCGGACCGTGGCACCGGATCTGGCGTTCAGGGTAGTGGACCTGAGCAGGGGGGTGCGGTGGACGACGCCCGCCAGCCGGGCTGCGGCGGCCTGGACCCGGTCAAAGGTGAGACCCTGCGCGGCGCCGTCCGGCGTGCTGGTCACCGCTTCCCGTCCCTTCCCAGCCCTTCGCCTGCGGCCCCGCCGGCCCTGGAGACCAGCTCTCGGGTGGCCGTGAGCTGAAATGTTGGTCGTCACGCCAAACGATAAGTCAACGGCGCCTTCCGGGGTTCCGGGGGTTCTGGGGCCCCTGGGCGCCTCCGGGCCGCGCGGCAGGCCCTGCGGGTCGGGGATTCAGCGCCGGGCTGAGCCCCGGAATGGTCCCTGGGCGGGGGCTCCGCAGCCGCCTGCGCGCCGGGCGGCGCGACCAGAAGGGGAGCGAGCAGGCGCAGTGGAAACAGCGGACATGCCGGCCTGACGTAGGCTTTCCCGCATGGCAACGGACCCTGCGGGCGAAATCTCGGAACTGTCATCGAAACTCGCCAGTGTCGAAGCTGTCCTTGGCCCGGACGCCATGCGGAAGGAAGCCGATGGTCTGCGGGAGCGGGCCGGGGAGCCTGGGCTGTGGGAAGACAAGGAGCAGGGCCAGGCGATTACCCGCAGGCTTTCCTACCTGGACGGCGAGCTGGCCAGGCTGGAAGGGCTGCACCGCCGCCTCGAGGACACCAAGGTGCTGTTCGAGCTGGCCGAGAGAGAGCACGATGAGGCGGCCCGCGAGGAGGCCGCGCGCGATCTGGCCACGCTCCGCAAGGAGATCGACCAGCTGGAGATCAGGACGCTGCTGTCCGGCGAGTATGACGCGCGCGAGGCGCTGATCACCATCAACGCGCAGGCCGGCGGGGCCGACGCCGCCGACTGGGCGGAGGGGCTGCGGCGGATCTACCTGCGCTGGGCCGAGCGGCACGGCTACCCGACCGAGATCTACGACACCTCGTACGCGGAAGAGGCGGGCATCAAGTCGACCACGTTCGCGGTGAAGGCCCCCTACGCCTACGGCACGCTGCGCGGCGAGCACGGCACGCACCGGATGGTCCGCATCTCCAAGTACGACAACCAGGGCCGCAGGCAGACCTCCTTCGCCGGCGTGGACGTGATCCCGGTCGTCCAGCAGGCCGATCACATCGAGGTCCCTGAGGACGAGATCCGGGTGGACGTGTTCCGGTCCAGCGGCCCGGGCGGCCAGGGGGTCAACACCACCGACTCCGCGGTCCGGATCACCCACCTGCCGACCGGGATCGTGGTCTCCTGCCAGAACGAGCGCAGCCAGATCCAGAACCGCGCCAGCGCCATGGCGGTGCTGCAGGCGAAGCTGCTCGAGCGCAAGCGGGAGGAGCAGCAGGCGAAGATGGCGGAGCTGCGCGGCGATCACGCGGGCAGCTGGGGCACCCAGATCCGCAACTACGTACTCCACCCATACCAGAACATAAAGGACCTGCGGACCGGGGTGGAGACCGGGAACACGGCGGCGGTGATGGACGGCGAGATCGATGATTTCATCGAGGCCGAGATCCGCTGGCTCAGGACCCAGGGCCTTTAACGCTACGGCCGCTTGCGGGTCACGGCGGCTCACCGGCCGGTCCGGCCAGGGGCGCTGACCAGGCGCGCCCCTGCGTGAGACTCAGTGCGCGAGGTGCATGGCCAGCATCAGCAGCAGCGCGATCAGCGCCACGGCCAGCAGCGGCAGGGTCATGTAGGGCCCGGAATGGTGGTGGTGCATGCGGGCCCGCGCCGCGTGGCAGACCGGGCACCGGCCTTCGGCGACCGGCCCGGCGCACTGGGCGCAGATCAGGTGCTCGCAGCTCATCTAAGTCCCTCCGGGCCGGAGCCTACCCGGTCACTTACTTCGACGATGTTGGACGTTCCAACCCAGTTTCCCCCCTAGACTGTCCTGTGGCCAAACTGGGGCGCGATTGGCGCCATGGCAGGCAGTCCGCAACTCGTCGAACGCGTGTGATGGGCCAGTGATCCACTTCGATAACGTCACCAAGACGTACCCCAATCAGGGCCGTCCAGCCCTGGAGAACGTCAACCTCGACGTCGAGAAGGGTGAATTCGTGTTCCTGGTCGGGCCGTCGGGGTCCGGCAAGTCCACTTTCCTGCGTCTGGTGCTGAAGGAGGAGCGGCCGACCGAAGGCAGGATCCACGTTGCTGGCCGGGACCTTGCCCGCCTCACCAACTGGAAGGTGCCGCACCTGCGCCGCAGGATCGGCTGTGTTTTCCAGGATTTCCGGCTGCTGCCCAGCAAGAACGTGTACCAGAACATCGCCTTCGCGCTCGAGGTCATCGGCAAGCCGCGGCGCTTCATCCGCAAGGTCGTGCCCGAGGTGATCGATCTCGTCGGCCTGGAGGGCAAGCGGGACCGGATGCCCGATGAGCTGTCCGGAGGCGAGCAGCAGCGGGTGGCGATGGCACGGGCGTTCGTGAACAGGCCGATGATCTTGCTGGCCGACGAGCCGACAGGGAACATCGACCCGGCGACGTCGATCGGGATCATGAAAGTGCTCGACCGTATCAACCGGACTGGCACCACGGTCGTCATGGCCACGCACGATGCTGCGATCGTGGACTCCATGCGCAAGCGCGTCATCGAGCTCGAATACGGCAAGGTGGTGCGCGACCAGTCGCGTGGTGTCTACGGCCAGGCCTACTGACCGGCCGGGGGCCCGACTACCGAGGGATCAGCGAACATGCGCGCGCAGTTTGTCTTTCATGAGGTGTGGATCGGCCTCAGGCGGAACCTGACCATGACGGTCGCCCTGGTGGTGGTGGTCGCGATCAGCCTGTCCCTGCTCGGTACCGGGTTGCTGTTCGTGAAGCAGGTCAACGACACCAGGACCTTCTGGCAGGGCCGGGTCCAGCTCTCCGTGTACCTGTGCACCAAGATCAGCTCCAGCCCGCAGTGCACGAAGAACGGGCCGACCACGGCGGCGGAGATGTCGCAGCTGCGCCAGGAGCTGACCGCGATGCCGCAGGTCTCCCAGGTCACGTACGAGTCCCAGGCCACGGCCTACCAGCAGTTCAAGTCCGAGTTCCCTTCGATGGTGAACTCGGTCAGCCTGGGCGATATCCCCGACTCCTTCGAGGTGAAGCTCAGGAACACGCAGGCGGACGCCACGGTCGTGGCCGAGACCGTCAACGGCGCGCCAGGGGTGGACCAGATCGTCGACAACTCCGCGATCCTGAACAAGTTCTACAAGCTGCTCAACGGGGCCAGGAACGCTGTCGTGATCATCGCGATCATCCTGATCATCGCGGCCATCCTGCTGGTCGCCAACACCATCCGGCTGTCGGCGTTCAGCCGCCGCAGGGAAACCAGCATCATGCGCCTGGTCGGCGCGTCCAACTTCTACGTGCAGCTGCCCTTCCTGGTGGAAGGCGTGATCGCCGGCCTGTTCGGCTGGCTGGTGGCCTCGGGCCTGCTGATCGTCGTGAAGTCGCTGTTCCTTGACGCGATGCAGCAGTACTTCCCGTTCAATGTGCAGCTGAGCACCACCGACCTGATCGAGGTCATTATCCTGGCGATGATCCTCGGCGTGCTGCTGACCGGCGCCACGTCGTTCCTCACGTTGCGGCGTTACCTGCGCGTCTAACGCCCCGGGGAAGGAATGTGACTTCCGAGAAGGGCACGAAGGTCATCGCCAGGAACCGGCGAGCCAGGCACGACTACCACATCGAGGACGTGGTCGAGGCGGGCCTGGTGCTCACCGGTACCGAGGTGAAGTCGCTGCGCGCGGGACGGGCATCGCTTTCCGACGGGTTCGGCCAGATCACCGACCATGAGGCCTGGCTGCACAACGTGCACATACCCGAGTACACCCAGGGGACCTGGACCAACCACGAGCCGCGCCGGACCCGTAAGATGCTCATGCACCGCAAAGAGATCGACAAGCTGGCCGCGGCGACGGCGGAGCGCGGCTTGACCCTCGTCCCGCTTTCGCTGTACTTCAAGGACGGGAAGGCCAAGGTCGAACTCGCCCTGGCCCGCGGCAAGCGGACTTACGATAAGCGCCATGACCTGGCGCGCAGGGATGCTGCCAGAGAGGTTGATCGTGCCCTGCGGCGGCGAAGGTAGCGGAGTGTGTGGCGATGGTCCGCACACATAGCCGCGGCGCGCACGCAGGCAAGCCTGCCCCGCTGAGAGGGGGGCCGGTCAGGGGGACCCGGGCTAGGGGAGCCCGGGCCGGTACCAGACGAGTCGGGGAAATACGGGTGAGAGGGGTTCGTCTCCGCTCCACGCGGGGACGGGTAATAGCTGCGGCGGGGGCGACCGTGGTACTGCTGGCCGGCCTGGCTCTCGGCTGGGCGTCGCCCGAGCCGTCGCCCGAGCCGACCGTTCAGTCGTTCCTGCTCGCCTGGGAGAACGGTGACTATACGGTCGCGGCCGCGCTGACCACCGGTGCTCCCGCGGTAGCGGTCGCCGCGGCCCTGCAGAGCGCTTATCAGCAGCTGGGCGCGGCCGACCTGTCTCTCGGCATGGCGAGCATCTCGCAGCTGGGCGACACGGCTGATGCGCACTTCAACGCGTCGGTCGACCTCGGCCGGGGCGGCCTGCCCTGGAACTACCAGGGTTCCTTCGCGCTGCGCCGGGTGGGCGGCGGCTGGAAGGTGGTGTGGCGCCCGTCCGTCATCGTGCCCGGGCTCCGGCCCGGGCTCCGCCTCGCCGTGCTCTCCACCATGCCGCCGCGGGCGCAGTTGCTCGACGCGGAGGGAACGCCGCTCGCGCCCCGGTCCCCTGTCTACACCGTCGGCGTGGTTCCCGGCCGGCTGACGGACCTGGCGCTGACCGCGAACCGCCTGGCCAGGGCGACCGGGCTGGACGCGAACGAGATATTCAACTGGATCGCCGAGGCGCCCTCGGCCCAGTTCCTCGAGCTGCTCCGGCTCAGCCCGGCGGAGTACCAGGCGCTGCGGCCCAGGCTGGCCCGGACGCCGGGGCTGATCATCAGGCCGGGACGGTCGCGGCTCTTCAACAGCATAGCCGCGTCGGTGTCCGGCTCGGTCGGCACTGAAACGGCCAGGGTGCTGAAGCAGGAAGGGGCGCCCTACCGGCCGGGCACCACGGTGGGGCTGTCCGGGCTGCAGCAGGCGTTCCAGCGCCTGCTGGTCGGCACGTCCACGACGGAGATCGTCGAGGAGAACGCGGCCGGCCAGGTGATGACCGTGCTGAAGCTCTGGCCCGGGCGGGGCGGCACGGACGTGCGCACCACGATCAACGCGAAGGTGCAGCTCGCGGCCGATCGTGCGGTGAACTCGCTGCCCGAGTCGGCGGCGATCGTCGCGATCGACCCGGCCACCGGGCACGTGCTGGCCGTGGCGCAGCACAACGCCGCCGGCAGGCCCGCGGTATCCGCCCTGACCGGCAGATACCAGCCTGGCCAGGCGTTCACCATCGTCTCGACCGCGGCGCTGCTGAGCTCCGGTCTCGGGCTGAACACCCCAATCCCCTGCGGCGTGTCGAACGCCGTGGGCGGTGAGAACTTCACGAACAATCCACCCGAGCCAAACCTGGGCACGTTCCGTACCGATTTCGCGGACGCATGCGGCACGGCGTTCGCGGGCCTGTCGCTGCGGCTGAACGCCAAGGAGCTGCAGTCAGCCGCCACCAATTTCGGCCTCGGCGCGTCCTGGCAGCTGCCGGTCCCCTCCTTCACCGGGACCATGCAGGCCCCCGCCAACCAGGCCGAGCTGGCCGAAGAGACCATCGGGTACGGAAGCGTGCTGGTCAGCCCCCTGGACATGGCCCTCGCCGCGGCAGTGGTCCAGTCGGGGACCTGGCATCCGCCCTCGCTGGTGACCAGCCCGCCCGATCCGGGACTGAGCCCCAGGGTTCCGTTGGGGGCCCAGGTCGTTTCCTCCTTGCGGACACTGATGCGATCGACGGTGACCACGGGCGCGGGCCACGCGGCCAGCATCGGCACCGCGCCGGTCTACGGGCAGGTGGGCAGCGCTCCGCTGCGACATGACGGGCCGGGCAACTGGTGCTCGTGGTTCGTCGGGTTCCGGGGGAATGTGGCCTTCGCAGTGCTCGAGCTGACCAAGTCCGCCCGTGACTCAGCGGCGCCGCTGGCGGGTCAGTTCCTCCGAGGGCTGCAGGCAGGATCATGACCGCATCGTTGCTTCCATTTTGATTACACGGAGCAACCAAGCCGATGCTTCGGGGCGTCTTACCAAGTGACTGGGGTGCCGCTTGGGGGGTTGCGGCCCAGTCACTGTGATGAGAACCGGGCCTCATCTCGGGGGAGGCCCGGGCGTTTATGACCGGCCCCGACCCTGCCGGTCGACCCCCGTGGGCGCGATTTCGGCCACCGCCAGCGCCCACGGGGGTTTCTCATCACCGCTCGGGGATGCCCGATGGGAGACCGCGCTGCGGAAGGCCCGTCGGGCATTCTGCGGTCCTAGCCCGGCCGGTGCGAGCTCAGCCGGGGCCGCGCCTCCCCGTCTCTCTGGCCGCCGTCAGCTCCCGCGTCCGAGCGCGATCAGCACCACCAGAACGACCGTGGCCACGGCGAGGAGGCCATGGCCGATGACGAGTGTCACCGGCAGGTGCCGTTCGGGCGGGGCGTCGGCGCTGCTGCTCGCCTTGGCCGCGTCGCTCACCGGAACGGGTGCCGACCTGGTCTTGTACGCCCGGTACACCCCGATCCAGCGGGTCAGCATGGTGAAGCCGAGGACCGCGACGACGCCGAGGATTGAGGCGGAGGTGACGGCCAGCCGCTGGGTGCCGGCGAGCAGGTACGCGATCCACGCGGTCAGGCCACCGAGAGCGAGCAGCGCATGCGCGCCTATCAGCGGCAGGGGCAGGCGGGTGCCCGCGACCGCCTGGAACTTGCGGTCATACTCGACGAGCCAGATGGCCAGCAGAGACCAGCCAGCGCCGATGGTGGCCAGCCACGTGATGAGGGCAGCGATCGCCACTGGTGTATCCCATCTTCAGCAGAAAGCTGCGGCCGGTGTCGGTCTGCCGGAAGCTCACGTTAATACGCCGGTCGGCGTGCCTGGATCTATATGATAGGAGTCGTCCGGATTCACCCATGTTAACGGACAAGTTCGCCGGGCAGTTCAAATCGAAACCGAAATCGGTTACCGTCAGTAACCGCGGCGTATCTCGGCGACTCCCGGCGGGAAGCACCTGGCTGTGCGGGTGCACGTTCCCCGGTCTGGGGTTCTGGCCCGGTTTCGGGCATATGCCCGCGGCTCCGGTTGTTCCACTGTGTGATGCCGATCGGATACGGTGGTGTCACAACTCAATAGGGGGTGACTGGTTTCGACTTCGGTGGTTGATCCAGGGGAAGCGGGCCGAGGGTTGCGACTACGACCTCGTAAATCCTGTGGCCGCACATGTATAAGTGCCAACTCAACGCGCACTCGCCTCGCCCTAGCGGCCTGACCGCTAGCTAGAGGCTGTCAGCCCGGGAGTTCCTCCGGCCCGGTGCCTGGCATCAGCTAGGAGGATCCACCGTCTAGCCCGGCCGCGGGACTAGGCGGGACACCAAACAGCGGCTGAGCCCGCTCGGCGGCTGGCCTGCATGACCGCCGGGGCTGAGAAAAGCAGGGCAGGCTGCGCCCGGAGAAGCCCTGGTGAGGTACTGAAGGACGCGGGTTCGATCCCCGCCACCTCCAAGAGTGCTCAAGGGAGACCATGAGCATTGTTGGAGGTGCAGTCCAGCCCCCCATACCGCTCCATAATCTGCTGCGCCCAGGCGACGGCGTCGCTAACGCGGATGCCCGTCGGCTGCGGTCGGGTCCATAACTCCAGGTTCTCTGGCCGGTTGTCGTCTCGGACGCCGTTACGGTGGTGGACGGACTCCCCGGGCAGCAGGTAGCGCCCCAGGATCTCCTCCATAACCAGGATGTGCTCGAAGACGTACGCGCTTCCGCCGGCTCGCGGGTGGCCGGGAGCCCGGACCATGATCTATCCCCCTTGTGCCGAGTCTGACCACCCTTCCAGTGGCCGTTGGATGCGCCGGCGACAGTCCTGCAGGTGCCGCACGTGGCCGACTTCCCCTGCTTCGGGGATCCGCATGAGCACAGATCTCTGGAACGGCAGGCGGGGCAACGGAGGTGTCGGAGTCGTTGCCGATTTCCGAGCAGGCCCTCGCGCTCGCTCGGGGTGTCGGCGCACGCGAGGCAGAGGTCCGTGCGCTCACCGTGCTCGGCGGCGACCTCGCCTACCTCGGCCGCGGTGAGGAGGGTCTCGCCCATTTTCGTCAGGCCCTGCAGCTTGCCGAGGAGATCGGCGATCACATTGGCCTGGAACGAGCGTACGTCAATCTCACTGACGCGCTGACGATGCTGGGACGGCCCCGAGAGTCGGCGCGACTGGCGCAGGCGGGGCTGGAGGTGATGCGCCGGTACGGGATCGACAGCAGCCTGCTCGTCTCGAACCAGCTCGAAGCGCTGCTCGCGATCGGCGACTGGGACAAGGCCGTAAGGCTCAGCGCCGCCGCCCTCCGCGGCATCACCTCGAGCTTCCTGTACTGGCTGCTCACCATCCGCGCCGACCTCGAGATTGGCCGCGGCGACTTCGACGCCGCGCGAGGACACCTCGAGACCGCGTGCGCCACCCTGCGCGAGGACCGCATGCTCGGCCTCTATGACGCCTACCTCGCAGACTTCGCCCTCTGGGAGCGCCGCTGGACAGACGCCGACAAGGCCGTACGCGAGGGTGTGGCGCGGGCGCGCTCCGGCGACACCGCCCAAATCCGCGTCTGGCTCTGCGCCAAGGGACTGCGCGCACAGGCCGAGCCGGCGGCACTCGCACGCGCCCGCCGCGACGCCGGCGCCGTCCGTCATTGGCTCGCTCAGGCACGGAAGCTGATCGGGGGTCGCTCGCCGCGCGGCTGCCGATGCCTCTGAGGTCACGCCGAACGCCGCCGGCTGGCTGGCCCTGGCCGAGGCCGAATACGCGCGTGCGCGTGGCGTCGCACGGCCCGAGCTGTGGTCAGAAGCGGCAGCAGCCTGGGATCGGCTCGACCGTCCGCCCCTCGCGGCCTACTGCCGCTGGCGGGAGGCCGAGGCGCTCGTCGCGGCCGGCGCCTCCCGGACCGAGGCGGGTGCGCCGCTCCGCGAGGCCCACGCTGTCGCGGTCCGGATCGGAGCAAAGCCCCTGCTCCGCGAGCTCGAGCTGCTCGCCCAACGCGCGCGGCTCGATCTCGCGCCGCCGGAGGCCCAGTCACTCGATCGACGGCGGGGTCTGGGCAAGGCTCTCGGCCTGACACCGCGCGAGGCGGAGGTCCTGACCCTCGTCGCATGTGGCTGCACGAACCGCGAGATCGCGGCGGCGCTCGTCATCAGCGTCAAGACGGCCAGCGTCCACGTCTCGCACATCCTGCGCAAGCTCGACGCGCCGAACCGGCTCGAAGCGGCCGCCATCGCGCACCGCCTCGCCCCGCCGCCCGTCGGGCAAGCTGAGCCTGAGGCCTGAGAGATTCCTGTGGGAGACGAAACCGCAGCGGAGCACGCTAACAGTGTCGGCAAGGACGAGTCGCAGCGGCGAGAGCGGCCCGGTCCTCATGGTGCCGCACGGCGGCGGGCCGGCTCACCGTGCCTTGTTCTGGCGCGTGGCCTTGTCCTGGCGCGGGCCGGATACCGGTCAGATCCTGGCGGCGGACCCGGATAGTAGCGAGCGCGACAAGCAGGGCAACCAGCGCGATTCCCGCTGCGGCGAGGAACCCGCGGGCGAACCCAGTGGCGAGGGCATGCGACGCTAGCTGAGCGGGGGATGCGGGCGGCTGGTGGCCAGCCGCGATGGCCGCGCTGGCGTTCCTGACGTTATCCGCCACCGTGGTCCACGCGATCGTGCCCAGCGCGGCCAGCCCGATCGCGCCACCGACCTGCTGGCCCGTGTTGAGCAGGCTCGCGGCGACACCAGCATGCTGTTCTTCCACATTGTGCAGGGCGACAAGGGACAGCGGGACGA
>WNGL01010878.1_pt1 | contig 10455 bp, 9 predicted proteins | sample 5400591 | NCBI WGS metagenome assembly WNGL01 (sample SAMN13153377, study PRJNA577476) | soil metagenome | isolation source: 80 cm soil or saprolite under Garry oak tree replicate 1 | place: USA:California | collected 2016-06-15
ACATTCGCGGCGAAGGCCGCGCCAGTTTCGAACGCCCATACGGATTCGCATGGCTGCTGCAATTGTGCGCTGAGCTGCGCGAGTGGGATGATGAGCAGGTGCGTGAGATGTCGGTCAATCTGCGTCCGCTTGAAGATGCAGCCGTGGAGCGTTTGAAAAACTGGCTGCCGAAACTCTCGCATCCAGTGCGGATTGGCGAGCACGACCAGACAGCGTTCGGACTTGGCCTGATACTTGATTACGCGCGCTCAACCAAAAACGATTCTCTCGCCAAGCTGGCAACTGAGTCAACGAGAAAGTTCTTCCTCAATGACAAGAGTTGCCCGCTCAATTACGAGCCTTCCGGTGAAGATTTTCTTTCGCCATGCCTGGCCGAAGCTGACGTGATGCGTCGCGTTTTGTCGCGAGACGAATTTTCGAAATGGCTCAAGGAATTTCTTCCGCAAATTCCGACGTCGGCATCTGCTGATTGGTTGCAGCCCGTCGTCTCACCGGACCCGAGCGATCCGAAGCTTGCGCATCTCGACGGACTGAACTTAAGCCGCGCCTGGATGCTGGAGGGAATCGTGTCAGCGCTTCCCGCCGATGATGCGCGCCGACCCGCGCTTTCCGCTGCGGCTGACGCGCAACGGCGCGCGGGCCTGGCAGCCGTGACGGGCGCGCATTACGAGGGCGGACACTGGCTCGGGAGCTTTGCGGTTTATCTCACCACCCGGCGCGGCACGGAGAAATTCCAAGCACCAAATCCCAACAACCAAATAACGTCGCAGGCCGGACGCTCAAAATAACGATACCCGCGCTGGAGCCTTGAAACTGGAAAGTCGGCCTTACAACTCGGCCGTGAGAGTGCGCTCGGATTCCTTGCGAGGTTTTCCTCCTGCGGGGTCCCATCCGCGCCGCTGCCAGAAATCTTGAAGAGAATTTCGATCACCGCGGAAAATATTAAGCTCCGGCTTCGCAATATTTGCGATCCTCCTCGGAAAAGCGGAGCGCGGAAGATCGCATTTACCATCCCCGCAGTATTGCCACATAGCCCAATAGTTCCACGGCGCTGTCGCGCGCGGCTCCTTATGGTAATTTGCGATCCACAACCAACAATTCGTCAGCGTTCTTTTCTGCGCAGGAGTCACTTTCGGACTGTTTAGAACCTGGCTGAGATGGTATTCGCCGGAATAAACGCCGGGATAGACTCCGGTGCGCTCGCGGATTCGTTCAACAAAGGCAACTGCCTGGTCAGGCCGCATCGTGCCGCCGGGGTAATGACCGTTCTTTTCAAAGTCCAGTACGAGCAACACGCCGGCGCTGGGTCGCGTGACGGGATTCGCGTGCGACCAGGCATTGGAAACGACGCTCAGAAAATGATCGGCCTGCCGAACCGGATCACTTGCATTGGCATAGTGGTACGCACCCCAGAGCAAACCGGCCTGGAGCGCTCCCATTTGCCGGTCCAGATATTTCGGATCGCGTGCGAAAGGCGGATACGTGGCTTCATGAATTACGCCGATGATGCCCTGGCTTTTCATAGAGCCAAAATCCGGACGCATCATGTCGTAATGCGACATGTTTACGACGCTCGTGGCGCAAAAAGCACCCGCTGGAACAAGAAAAAGTAAAGCCACGCTACGCAAGAGGGAGGATCTCATAGAGAAGTGCGGAATCGCAGTCGAGAAATTGCTACGTTATAGCGGATTTGCAAGGGGAGGTTTCAATGGCCCGGGAATTTCAGGTTGTAGCCGCGGGCGCTGACCGCGGCAGTAGGACATCGCGCTGCGATGTGTTGCCGCGCTGACCGCAGCGCGCCGTTCCTACCTAAGAAAATCGATCTCCGAGGGCGCGCCCTTGGCTACAGGAGGGCGAGATCGGAAACCTCATTCAGGTTCAGGAACAATTTCTTCTCCTGCTCTGTAACAGAGGTCTCCCGCAATTTTCCAGCCGCAAGCAGCCGGCGGACGAGCCTTTGCAACGAGAAATCGTCGTCCACCAGCGCCTCGCGAACCTCGATTTCTGCTTCGTGGGGATAAATCGCCGCCAACGGCTCAGCGCGGTTATCGATCTTTGGAACGACTCCGCAGCCCGGCTCAATGTGGTCGCATAGAGAGAGCAGAAAATCTTCGGTCATGAACGGCATATCGATGGCGAGTGCCAGCAGATGTGTGGTATGCATTTGCGCAAGGGACGCAGCAAGGCCGCTGAGCGGCCCGCGTGATGGCGGAATGTCTGCAACGAAGCGAACGTCCTCCGGTCGCCACGTTGGATCAGTTCTGGCTGAAATAAATATCTCTGACGGCTGCAGTTTTCGCAGCAGTTCGAATTGAATTTGCCAGAGCGGTCTTCCGCGGAACTGAAGCGTGGCTTTGTCTTTGCCCATGCGACGTGATTCGCCGCCCGCAAGTAAAACAGCGCTCATGTTCATGCGCCATTTTCGATTGTCATTCCGAGCGAAGCGAGGAACCTCACATACGCTGATGGATCACACTCGCTCCTTGGCGTGTTGCGAACTTCGTAGGTGAGGTCCTTCGCTCGCGCTCAGGATGACCGCCGGCGGCAATTGAGCGCAGCTTACCGTCTGTTAAAATTTTTGCGCGCAGACCGCCGCGACCTTTCAGGAACTCGTGCGTGCCGGGCGCGATGGCGCGATCCATCCAGTAGCAGGGCCGGCATTCTTCCGTGCCGTGAAAACGAACGCCTTGAATTTCGAAATCCTGGCCGATTAATTCGTTGAGATTGACGTTGCGGGTGATCACGTTGCGCCGCACAAAGCTGGGCGGGCAGTCCCAAATTTGCAGTGCGTCGCAAAGTTCATTGAAAACTTCCAGCGAAAAAAATGTGATCTGACCCTTGTAATTGTTTTTGAAATCGAGGTAACGATCGCCGCGAATACCGCGGCCAGCCGTGCATTCAATCATCGGCACTTCAATCATAGGATGCGTGTCCGGCTCGCCACCGTGATGGCCGACAAAATTGTGCCCGACCGAAATGTACAAGTGACAGATTTCCACCGCTCAATCATAACATCGGACGATTCATTTGGGGTAATTTCTTTCAGAACTACGATTGCTTGGGCTTTGGCAGCAGACTACATTTACAGCGTGAAAAACTATCAGGAGTTCGAGATCAACTATTTTCAGGACGAGGATGGGATGTTCACCGCCGAAGTCCCGGCGATACGCGGATGCGTCGCGTGGGGGAAAACCCTGATAGAAGCCTATCGAAATGCTATTGATGCCATTGAAAGTTGTCTCGAAGCGCGAGAAATGGTTGCTGCAAAAAAAATCCGCAAGCCGCGTTACGCGGGTCTGAACATCTACCGCCGCCCCGTTCATGCCTAAACTCACGCCAATCTCGCATCGCGAGTTGGCGCGCAAACTTAAGCGGGCAGGCTTTGTGGAAATTCGCACCCGCCGTCATCCAGTCTATTATTTGGCGGAAAAAGATCTCACTATTCCAATTCCGATGCATCCCGGCGACGTGCCGAAGGGAACATTGCGCACCATCATTCGCGAAATGCAAATCAGCGTCGAGGAGTTCAACGCACTTTGATGAAGGAATCCCAAAGCAGCATCGATTCGCAAAAGATCATCCGGCGAAAACAAGATGGCGAGCTGGAGTATTTGCGCGACGAACTTACGATCGAAGAGCCGCTCGAAATTCGAATCGGTGGCAAAACTCTGGCCACCACGATGCGCACACCCGGACACGACGATGAGCTTGCCGCTGGTTTTCTGCTATCAGAAGCGATTGTCCGCGACTGCAGGCAAATCGCGAAAATCTCCGCTGGTCTCGACAACATTGTAACCGTTGACCTCGTCCCGGACATGGACGTTAAGCTGAACTCTGGGCAACGATTCGGCACGATTTCGAGCAGTTGCGGGGTTTGCGGCAAAACGAGCATCGATGCGATCCGGCAAAATTTTCCCGCGATCAAATCATCAAGTGTTCGGGTCGAGATCAAGAGGCTGCTTTCACTTCCGGAAAAATTGCGCAAGACACAGAGCGATTTTGCGCGAACCGGCGGAATTCACGCCGCGGGAATTTTCGATGTAAACGGCGAATTGAGAATTGTTCGCGAAGACATCGGCCGCCATAACGCAGTCGACAAGGCGATCGGACGCGCGTTTCTCGATGGGTCGTTGCCTCTGGATCGCCATCTGCTTTTGGTGAGCGGCCGCGCTTCGTTCGAAATCGTGCAAAAAGCGCTCGCTGCCGGCATTCCTATCGTTGCTGCGGTCTCAGCGCCTTCGACGCTCGCGGTTGATTTCGCTCGTGAAAACAATCAAACGCTCATCGGCTTCCTGCGGCCACCGAACTTCAACGCGTACTCGCACGTAGAACGAATCATTCTCGCGTAAGAATCGAGTTCAGCGCTGCGAAGCGAACACCGCTTCAGGGTCACAACCGGAAACTCTTCCAGCGTCGGCCCAACCGCATCAGCGGCCATTTCGAAAGGAGCGTCGACATCCCAAAACGCATTGCATCAATGATGAGCCTTGGACGCTGGAAAGTCGAGCTAACGAAATTCGCAACCAAATCATTTCGAGATCATGATGATGCCGCACAATGTCGAACAAATATGATGCCGTCGTTGTAGGATCGGGACCGAATGGCCTGGCGGCTGCGATTACTCTCGCCCGCGCTGGGTACTCCGTTCTCGTTCTGGAAGCGAATTCGACGATTGGTGGCGGCGCGCGCTCAGCCCAGCTGACACTGCCGGGATTCGTACATGACGTTTGCTCGGCTGTTCATCCGCTTGCCGCAGGCTCGCCATTCTTCAAATCATTGCCGCTGGAGCGATTTGGATTGCACTGGATTCAGCCGGAAATTCCGCTCGCGCATCCATTCGACGACGGCACGGCAGCCTGCCTTTATCGCGATGTCGATTTTACTGCGGATTCGTTAGGACAGGACAAGCGCAACTATTGCAAGCTGATGAAGCCGCTGGTTCGCGATTGGGAAAAGCTTTCCGCCGAGTTTCTCCAGCCCATGCTGCATCTGCCGCGTCATCCGATTGCACTGGCAAAATTTGGAATGCGCGTACTCTGCCCGACCACATTGCTCGCCAATTTGTTTTTCAAGAGCAACCCGGCACGCGCGCTTTTCGCCGGAGTCGCTGCGCATTCCTTTCTGCCACTCGAATCGCCACTTTCATCGGCGTTTGGGTTCGTGCTTGGCAGTGCCGGACACGCCGTCGGTTGGCCGATTCCGAGCCGCGGCTCACAAACAATTTCGAACGCGCTCGCCGCGTATCTTCAGGAACTCGGCGGGGAAATCGAAACTAACTGTAAGATCGACAATCTCGAGCAGCTTGCGGAGGCGAGGGCCGTTTTGTTCGACACCTCAGTGTGGAATTTCGTCCGGATCGCTGGAAATCAATTGCCGGTCCCATACCGGCGGCGGCTGCAGAAGTTTCGACACGCGCCTGGAATTTTCAAAATCGATTACGCGCTTTCGGCTGCAATTCCATGGCGATCAGATAAGTGCAGACGCGCCGGAACGATTCACTTAGGCGGTACGCTGGAAGAAATCGCTGCTGCCGAGCGCGACATTGCCCACGGCAAACTGCCCGAGCGTCCATTCGTGCTCGTGGCACAGCAAAGTTTGTTTGACGAAACGCGTTCGCCGCACGGGCAGCATACGCTCTGGGCGTACGCGCATGTGCCATTTGATTCCAACGTCGACGTTTCCGAAAAAATCGAAGCCCAAATCGATCGCTTCGCCCCGGGCTTTCGTGATTGCATTCTTGCGCGGCACAAAACTGGCACCACCGAACTTGAGAAATCCAATGCGAATTTGGCCGGCGGAGATATCAGCGGCGGCGCGGCAAATCTTTGGCAATTAATCGCTCGCCCGGTTTTTAGCCAAACGCCCTATCGGACACCGCTTCGTGGAGTTTATCTCTGTTCGTCCTCGACTCCGCCGGGCGGCGGCGTTCATGGCATGTGCGGTTATCATGCAGCGCGCGCGGCATTGCACGACATTTTCGCAAAACGCTAGCAAATCCGAGGCAGTTGTTCGCCCGACAGCGTGTCCACCACTCGCGTGCCCCCAACGCGAGTTTTCATCATGATAAACCCGGCATGTTCATCAACGACTTCGCAAATTTAAAGCCTGCCAACCGCGACGCATCAGGACCGACATTTTTTGCCAGCGCGAGCACCTGAAAAGCGCGGCCGAGCATTTCCGGATGCAGCAACGTTTGCAATTCCCGTTTCATCTTTGGCGAACCAGGTAGGGGTGATTGACCCCAATTGCGCGGAGGCGGTTCAGGTATGCCACGCCGTAGCGACGCGATTGGGGGTGAACCGGGCCTCCAGAGTTCAGAAAGGATACCTGTCAGGAAATGGTGCTGATCGGTAAATCCGGCGACGCGCAATCCGTCTGCCTGCGCGCGCTCGGCAATCGTCGACCAATCCACGTGCATCGTGATGTCGGCATGCCCGATCTGTTCGAACGGCGAATCGAGAATTCGATGTCCTGCACGCACCTGAGCGCTCCCCTCACGTTCGTCCCCGACGCGGCCGTAATCGATGGCGATAACGTACCCGCGCTGTAAATTCGCAGCGACGTAGTCAACCCAGTCGAGCGCCGGTTGATTAGAAACAGCGTTCCCCTCCAAAAGCGGGCACTCCACGAAAACAAAATTGGTGTCCTGAACATCGACCATCTTTTCCACGCCGCCGCTAATAAGGCGCACAGGCATTGCGTCGAGGAGTTCGTTTGAAAAATGAACGCCCGCGAATGGTCGCAGCGAGTCGTGGTATTCTATCTTCTCTTGAAATGGCTTCAGTGTCAGCGATTGCCGGTCTCGCAAAATCGGAAATGGCTCGACGATTCGGTACCGCAAGACTTCGAAAAATTCCGGGGCGTGTTTTTTCAAGAACTCGAGAACGTCGCACGCGAACTGGCCATCATGCGCACCCTGTTCGACGACGACGAAATTGTCGATCTTGCCGAGTCGCTCCCAGATTTCGGCAAATTGCGCCGCCAACAGCTGTCCAAACACCGGGCCGATGCTCACGTTAGTAAAATAGTCGCCGGTTTTTCCAATCGCGCAGCGACCGGAGGAATAGTAACCATGCCGCGGATGGTACAGCGCGTGGTGCATGAACTGCGCAAATGAAATGGGCCCTTGCCTCTCGATTTCTGCGCGAATCAATCTGATTAGCTCGGTATTGCCGTTTTTCGTCTTCAACGCCGAACGCTCAACGTCCAACGTTCAACGTTCAACATCCAGTGACGAAAAAGGCTGTATGTGTGCGCTGTCCTCAGGGCACAACCTCGAGTGCGGCCGCGCACAACTATCCGCTGAGGGCAGTGGACGCTACAGCACTCTGGACCGATGTTGGGCGTTGGACGTTGAGCGTTGGGCGTTTCGCCCTTAAATTCTCCGGCTCTTGAGACAGTCTTCCACATATTTGAGACCCCCGCCGGGCTATCGTTTTCGGCGGCCTTGGTATTTGAGGCCGTGGTTCTATCTCCCTGTCGCCGTCGTTGCCGCCCTGTCGGTTTTCCTAATCGTTTTCATTTTCAGTCTGACCGCAGAGCTGAAGGCGGAGGCGAAAACGTTCGATCTCAACAAGCTCGAACGAATGGAATCCGCCAGCGTGATTCTCGATCGTAACGGCAAGATCTTCGGTCAGATCTATGTAGAGAACCGCGAGACGGTCCCGTACGAACAATTACCTGCTGATCTCATCAACGCCGTTGTCGCGGTGGAGGACGCGAAATTTTATCAGCATCACGGCTACGATTTGCTCGGCATCATTCGCGCGGCGCTAAAAAATTTCACGGCCGGCCACGTGCGCCAGGGTGCAAGCACGATCACGCAACAATTGGCGCGCAACAGTTTTTCGCTCAAAGAAAGAACGTTTCGCCGCAAGCTACTGGAGATTTTTCTGTCGCAACGAATCGAAGATCAGTTCGGCAAACAGAAAATCATGGAGCTGTATCTGAACCGGATCTATTTCGGCGGAGGACTTTACGGGGCGGAAGCAGCGGCGCGGGGGTACTTTGGCAAGCCTGCGCGTGAAATGTCGCTGGCGGAATGCGCCACGCTCGCGGGTCTGATCAAGAGCCCAAACAGGTTGTCGCCCTGGACGGATCGCGCCAATTCACGCGAGGTCCGCGACTATGCACTCGATCGAATGCGCGATCTTGGCTTCATCAGCCGTGAACGGTGTGCAGCTGCGCGAGCGGAACAGATCGCGATTGGCAACCGACAAAACGCACAGGGACAAACCTATGCCGTCGATTACATCCGCCAGCAGGTCATTGCCGCCGTAGGATGGAACCGAGCGATGAACGAGGGTTTTCGCATTCGCACCACGGTCGATGTCGATCTGCAAAAGGCGGCTGAGGATTCTATTCGGACTCATCTCGAAGCGATCGAGCAGCGGCCTGATTATAACCATCAAACGTATGCTGCCTACGCAGCCTCATTCAAAAAGGCCAAGGCGAACGCCACCATGTCAGATCAGCCCGCGCCCGAGTATTTGCAGGGCGCGATCATCGGCTTGGATAACGCAAGCGGCGATATCATGGTGCTGGTAGGCGGACGCGATTTTGAGCACAACCAGTATAACCGTGCGCTGCAAGCGCGCAGACCCGCTGGCACCGCAATGCTGCCGTTTGTTTATGCAGCCGCTTTCGAAAAAGGAATGTATCCAGGATCGCTGGTGGAAGATTCGGCGCTGGATAATCGCGCAGTCATGATCGGCGGCACGACAGGAATCCTTGGCGAATGGGGCCCGGAAAGTTCTGACAACCGCTACGAAGGCGCTATGACGGCCAGGCAGGCACTGGCCAAATCAAAGAACGGCGCAACCGTCCGAATCGGAATGGACGCGGGAGTCGATGCGGTCTTACAGCTCAGCACCTCGGCGGGTATTCGTTCCCAGCTTCGGCATTTTCCGGCTACATTTCTGGGGAGCAGCGAGATCACGCTGGCCGAGCTGGCACTCGCATACACGATATTCCCAAATGGCGGCTGGCGGCCAAATGCGCCGCACATTTTGGACCGCATCGAAGAAAAGGACGGAACGCTGGTTTGGGACGCAAAGCAGGAAAACATCCGGAAACTCGTCATGAAACCCGAAACCGCATACGAAGTGCATTCCTGCCTCGTAGACGCACTTCAATCAGGCACAGGAAAAGCTGCTTTTACTCAATTTGGTCTAAAGAAAATCCCGGCAGCCGGTAAAACCGGCACCGCTTACGACTTTACTGATGCTCTTTTCGCTGGATACGACTCCAATTTCACGTGCGCTGTCTGGGCAGGATTCGACAAACCGCAAAAGATCTATCGCGGCGCGTTTGGGCGCGAGCTCACGCTGCCGATTTGGGTCGACATCATGAATGCAGCTGCTCAGAGTTACCCGCCGCGAGAAATCAAGCAGCCGTCAAATCTGAAGCAGATTGAGATTTGTTCGAGGTCGGGCTTGTTCGCTACCGACAAATGTTATGACGCGGTAAAAATGCCGAGCGGCGATACGGTTCAACGGCGCACCACTTACATGGAGATTGCCACACCGTCGCAAGCGCCTACTGAACCCTGCAATGTGCACGGTGAACCGCGCGCTCGCCTTGCTCGTGAGTTCGGCTCCAGCGATCTGCCCCGCGCTGCGTTGGCTGTGAACCTAAGTGAGATCACGCCGATCGTCATAAGAAGTCCAACACTGTTAGCCGAAAAGGACCCCTACAATTCCCTCAAGCCGACGCTAAAACCCGAGACGACACCCCAGCCGCCCACGGAAACAGCTGGAAATCAGAATGTGAATAGCGCGGCTGGCGAAAGTGAGATAAAGACGGCAAATAACTCGTCGGGTCAAAGCCAGTCCAGCCCTCAAACGGCACAAGCTACGCCCGAGATCCGCAAAGCAGTCCCGGTCGCGCCACAAGAGAAGAAACCGGTCGAGATTCGGCGCGCAATACCGGTCAAACCGCTCGACCAAGAGGATGAAAATCAGACGCTGCTGAGATCGGCAGCGCGGCCGCCGGGAAACCCCGACGAATGAGCGGTTGAAGCCGCTCATTCAATAACGGATGACATCGCAAAGCGCGGAGCATTTTCGGTTAACCGTTCTCAATCCAGGCGGCCGCGATCGGGAACAGCAATTTCAAACTGTCCCTGCTCCAAGTAAAGGTGCGCATCCGCCGATTAATTTTCATGCTTTTGCTGCGTGCACGTTGGGCGCATTTCATCACGATGCGCGACGCGCGATTACCGAAAACACACCTGTGCTTCTTCTTTTGCGCAGCGACTTTCGCGCTTCAGAGCGCGCATTGGCTGATCTAAAAAAGGCAGGTCGCACAGTCGCTGTCTTGCTGAAAGAAACCGGATTGCACCAGATCGCGCAACAGTTGGGCGATCCAGCAAAATTATCGCGGTTCATGAAAATTGTGACGGATGCCGACGGCTGCATCGCCACGACGCCGGAAGCCGCGGAAATCTATCAGCGC
>WNGL01019853.1_pt1 | contig 10455 bp, 9 predicted proteins | sample 5400591 | NCBI WGS metagenome assembly WNGL01 (sample SAMN13153377, study PRJNA577476) | soil metagenome | isolation source: 80 cm soil or saprolite under Garry oak tree replicate 1 | place: USA:California | collected 2016-06-15
CATCGCCGTCCGCCGCCGCCGCACCGTCGCCATGGCCCGCGCCGACAAGCTCTTCAAACGCCTCACCGCCGCCCGCCTGGACAACACGCTGGACTACGAATACCGCCGCCTGACCACCGTCGAGCTGCTCATCATCGACCTATCCGGGGTCCTCAGCCACCCGTCCGTAACGTCGTCAGCGTGGGCCAGGACGACTGTTTCCTGACGTCGGCGTGTCGTTATCCAAGGTCCCACGCCAACGTCGGCGACGTCGGCATGATGAGCGGGCATGGGGGTGCAGCGTGTCCTGCTTGATGGGCAGCGGACCTGGACGGTGACCGGGGAGGATCATCTTCCGGTCGGCCCGGTGGAGGAGTACCTGGAGTTCCTGCGGGTGGCCCAGCGGTCCTCGCCGAACACGATCCGGTCGTATGCGACAGCGCTGTCCCGGTGGTGGGAGTACCTGGCCATGGCCGGGGTGGCCTGGGACGAGGTGAGCTTGCCGTTGTTCGTCTCGTTCGTGTCGTCGCTGCGGTCGGGGGAACCGGCCGGGGTGACGCGTCTTCCGGTCGGCGAGCCGCCCGGCGGGCCGGCGGAGTCGACGGTCGCGGCCCGGGTCACGGCGGTGCTGTCGTTCTACCGCTACCACGCCGACGTCCGTCAGGTGCCGGTGGCCGGGCGGCTCTACCGGATGAGCAGCCGCGACGGCCGTTACGTCCCGGGGCTGGCGCATCTGCGGCGGGGCCGGGACCGGCCCGGCCCGGCGGTGCGGGTCCGCCGCCCGGCAGCAAGGCCGGTGCCGCTGCTGACTCCGGGGCAGGTGGAGGCCATCGTGGACGGGTGCGCGCGGTGGGATCCGGCGTCGGGGCAGTGGTCGGGTTCGGTCCGTGACCGGCTGTTGTTCGCCGCGCTCGCGGAGACCGGGATGAGGCTTGGCGAGCTGCTGTCTACCCGGCACTGCGACTGGCACGCCGGGCGGGGCGAGACCCCGTTCATCGAGGTGGTCGCGCGCCAGGATCATCCGGCCGGGGTGCGGTGCAAGAGCAGCCGCTACCGGCGGATTTACGTCAGCGACGAGCTGGAGCGGCTGCATAGCGAGTACATCTGGCAGCTGTGTGACGCTGACGCCCACCGCGTGGTCGATCTGGGGAACCACTTCGTGTTCGTCAACCTGCGCCGCGGCCAGTGGCTGGCTCCGCTGCGCCCGGAGAGCGTCTATGACCAGGTCGCGGCGCTGAAGCGCAGGCTGGGGAACCGGGTGCCGTCCGGCTGGACGCCACACTGGTTCCGTCACACGCATGCCTCCGCCTTGCTGTTGTCGGGCGCGCGCGAGCATGTCGTGATGCGCCGGCTCGGGCACGCCGATATCCAGACGACGCTGAACCTGTATGGCTGGGTGAGCGAGGACGCCGAACTGCGGGCGCTGGCCGACTGGCGCAGCTTCAGCGCAGGCTGGCGCGGCTGGGAGGACGCCGGTGAGTGAGCCGCCCCGCCACCTGCACGCTGTCTCCGGAGCCGCGGACCGGATGGATCGCACCGCTGCAATGGTGGCCAGCCTTGCGGAGGTGTTCGCGGGCACCGCGTTCGACCCGGCCGATCCCGTCCTGGCCGAGGTCTGCAGCGCGAGCTCGGTGATGGTGCTGCGAACTGACGCGCTGCCCGTGCCGATGCAACGCGAGGTTTCCTGGTGGCTGGCGACGTGTCACGCCAACGGGGAACGGGTGGTCAACACTTACGACTGGAAACGGTGGGTGGCCACCGCGGCCGAGGTGACGAGGTCCGGGCCGCCGGCGTGCTCGTTCGCCGATCTGACGCTGCCGGAGTGGATGGCCGCCTGGGCGCGCAAGTATCACGGGGACCACGGCCGGTTCGCCTCACCCCACACCCGCGCGAAGGCAGAGAGCGCGCTGAGCGGGCTGCTGCCCAGGCTGGCCATCTACTACAGCGACGCTCCGTGGTGGAAGCACGATCTGTGGTGCCTGCGGTTCGATCCGCGGATCCCGCGCCGCGACCATGAACCCCACGGGGACGCCTCGGTCCGCTGGGACAACATCGCGCCGCCCTGGCTGCGAGAAGGCGTCAAGTTCTACACCTGCCTGCAGCTGGAGTCAGGGCAGCTGACCTGGTCGACAGTCCTGCAGGTACACGTGTTCGCCGCCAGGTTCAGCGAGTTCGCCCTCACCCGGAACCTCACTCGCCCGGCCCTGGCGGACGACCCGTCGCAGCTGCGGGCCCTGGCGCTGGAGTTCCGGGCGTTCTTGCAGCAGTGGCGGCGGGAACGGCCCGCCCACGGTCAGGCCCGTGGCGGGCCGCTGGACGCGCGATCGGTCGCCCGCACCCTCCGGTTCCTCGGCAACTTCTACGGGACGATGAGCGACTGCCGGGCCGACGCGGCCGCCGCGACCGGCGATGAGGGGTGGCTGGCGCTGACCGACAGCCACGCCCGGCTCATCCGCCGCGACGAGCTCAGGGCGGAACGAGCGATCCGCCAGGCTGATGAGCGTAACTACATCAGCGATACCGACCTGGCACGCATGCTGCAGTACGTCGAGCTGCTCGGCCTGCCCCGCGACCAGGCCATGACCATCACCCCCGACGGGCAGGAAGCCGAAGTGGCCGGGCTCGGGCATCCGGCGATGATGCGGGCCTGGCTGATCCAGGCGCTCACCGGACGGCGCGCCGCCGAGGTCCTGCTGATGGACTTCGACCCCCTCAGCCTCATCCCCGGCGTCGACCCGGCCGCCGTTCCCGAGGGCGGGATGGTCGCCCGGCTGCGCTACCAGCAGACCAAGATCGACGGCGCCCCGGCCACCATCCTCGTCGGCGCCGACGTGGTCCAGATCATCCGCGAGCAGCAGGCCTGGGTGCGGGAACGCTGGGGCCTGGGCCCGAAGGAGACAGTGCGCTACCTGTTCCCCAAGCTCATGGGGAACCGCAAGGGCAGCCGGGCCTGGACGACCAGCCATTACGACGGGACCCTGCGCGAGCTCAGCAACGTGCTGGGGCTGCGGGACGTCAGCGGGCGCCCGCTGAGCTACTCCCGCAGCCACCGGCTCCGCCATACCAAGGCCACGACCTTGCTCAACGCCGGCGCGCCGATCCACGTCGTGCAGCGGTATCTCGGACATGGCTCACCCGAGATGGCCATGCGGTATGCCGCGACCCTGGCCAGCACCGCCGAACGGGAGTTCCTGGCCATGGTCAAGATCGGCCGTGACGGCCGCGAACTCGGGATGGACCGCCGCGACATGCTCGACCTGCTCCAGCTCGACCGGCGCACCGACCGGGTGCTGCCCAACGGGTACTGCCTGCTGCCCCCGGTCCGGTCCTGCGACAAGGGCAACGCCTGCCACGGCTGCGACCACTTCGCCACCGACCGCAGCCACCTTCCGGAGATCCGCCGCCAGCTCGCCGAAACCGAGCAGCTGATCGAGCACCGCAAGGCCCAGCACCTGGCCCGCTACGGCGAGCCGATGAGCGAATCCAACATCTGGCTGGAACAGCGGCACGCCGAGGTCCGCAGCATGCGCCTGGAGATTACCGCCCTGGAAACCCTCGCCGACGATACCGCCGTCATCCGCGGACCCGGCGTCTGCGGCAGGCCCGGCTACCAGGCCGGCCCGGTATCCGTCAGCATCACCAGAAAGCCGCCCGGATCATGACTGCGACCGTCTCCCGGCAACCAGGCAGTTCAGCCGCGCAGCGCCGGGCCGATGCCTTGCGCCGCGCCGCCCAGTCCAAGCGCCAGGCCGCCACGGCCCGCGCCGACGCCGCGATCCGCCAGCTCATCAAGGAAAAGAAAGACATCAACTTCAGGTCAGTTGCCCGGGCCGCCGGGGTCAGCCTCGATTTCCTCTACGCCAGCACCGAACTGCGGCAGCGCATCGAGAAGCTCCGCGCCCAGCAAGCCGCCAGGACCGCCAGCCATGTCCCAGCACAGCCCGCAGCCGCAGAGCACGACGACATCGTGCACATCCTCACAACCAAGCTCCGCCAGGAACGTGACACCCGCCGCGCCGCGGTCAGCGAACTCGAGCAGCAGCTTGCCGCCGCCCACGGCGAGCTGCTCCGCCTGCGCCGCCTTCTGCACCAGCACGGCGTCAGCACCGGCTAAGCTAGCACGCTCCAGACGCGTCCGCGACGTCACTACCAGCGGAAACACGGCAATTTCGAAGATCAACGCCAGATAAATCGACGACTTCGCGATCAGGCACGGCCAGCACTACGGCACGCTGCTGATCGACTGCGAAACCGGCGCGCCGCTGGACCTGCTGGAGGGCCGCGGCGCCCAGCCGTTCGCGGACTGGCTCTCGGCTCATCCCGGCGTGCAGGTCATCTGCCGGGACCGTTCCGGCGCCTACGCCGACGGCGCCCGCACCGGGGCACCGGGCGCGGTCCAGGTCGCCGACCGGTTCCACCTGTGGCAGAACCTCGCCAAGGCCGCCGAGCGGTGCGTCGCCGCGCACCGCTCCTGCCTGGCAGGGTCGGGCCCCGGGCAGGAGCCCGCGCCGTCCGCGGAGCCGGCCCCGCCCGCGCGACCGGACCCCTGCGGGAAGTACGCCGACCGCGCCCGGCGGCACCACGCGCTGGTCCACGGCCTGCTCGCTGAGGGGCGCGGGCTGCGGGAGATCGCCCGGCACCTGGGCTGGGGACTGCACACCGTGCAGCGCTACGCCCGCGCCGCCACCTGGCAGGAACTCGCCGACGGGCGCTGGCAGGGACCCCGCGCCAGCAAGCTGGACCGATAGCCCCGCTCATCGCGCGTCTCCATTCGTGAGTGTCATCAGGGCCCGGACAATCGCCCGCCGCGCGAGCTCGACCTTGAACGCGTTCATCGGTCTCGGCATGGTCAGGGCCAGCTCCTGGCCGGCCGCGTCGGCGAAGCTGGCCGCGGTGGCCGACCGGCCGAGCATGCTGTGCTCGGCGCGTCGCGCGCGCCACGGCTTGGTCCCGACGCCGCCGAGCGCCAGGCAGACGCCGACGATGGTGCCGTCCGCGACGTCCACCGCGGCCGCCACTGAGACCAGGGCGAACTCATACGACTCGCGGTCGCGGAACTTCAGGTAGACGGACCTGCGGGCTATCGGGGCCGCGGGAACCTCGATCGCGGTGATCAGCTCACCGTGCTGCAGCGGATGCTCACGCTCCGGGGTGTCACCAGGAAGCAGGAAGAAGTCATCGATCCCGATGGCGCGTTCACCGCCAGGCCCGCGAGTGTTTACCACCGCGTCCAGCGCGACCAGCGCGACCGCGACATCGGACGGATGAGTGGCGATGCACGTGCCGCTGGTGCCGAGGATGGCGTGCCCGCGGTGGAACCCGTCCATGGCTGCGCAGCCGGTGCCGGGCTCGCGCTTGTTGCACGGCGACGTGGCATCACGGAAGTAGCTGCACCGCACCCGCTGGCACAGGTTGCCGCCCATCGAGGCCATGTTCCGCAGTTGCGCCGACGCCCCGGCCAGCGTTGCCTGCGAGATCACCGGGAACCGCGCGACCACGCCGGCCGACCGGGCCACGTCGCTCATCCGCGCCAGCGCGCCGATGAGCAGCCCGCTGCCCGGCAGGTCCGCCACCTCGGTCAGGGGCAGGTCGTTGATGTCGACCAGCAGCCCGGGCCGCAGCACGTCCTGGCGCACCAGGTCCACCTCGGTGGTGCCGCCCGCGAGAAACGCGCTGTCCTGCCGGGCCTGCACCATCGCGATCGCGGTATCGGCGTCGGCCGCCCGCGCATAGCTGGGGGGCCGCACTACCGTTCACCGCCAGCCGCGTCACGGACGTCGCGGATCGCGGCGCGGATGTTCGGGTACGCCGCGCACCGGCAGATGTTGCCGCTCATCCACTCGGCGATCTCGGCGATCTCGGCGTCGTCGCCGGCGTGGCCTTCCTCCAGCAGTGCCACCGCGGACATGATCTGGCCCGGGGTGCAGTACCGCACTGGAACGCATCGCGTTCGATGAACGACGCCTGCATGGGATGCAGCCCGCTGCCGTCGGACAGGCCCTCGATCGTGGTGACCTGCTGGGCCCTCGCAGGTAACCGCGAGCGTCAGGCAGGCCAGCACCCGCCGGCCGTCCACCCACACCGTGCACGCACCGTACGTGCCCTGGTCACAGTCCTTCTTCGACCCGGTCAGCCCGAGATGCTCCCTCAGCGCGTCCAGCAGGCAGGGCCGTCGTGGCATCCGCCAGTGGCCAGCCACTATGGCCAGTGCGCTGGCCAGGGAGTAGCGTCGGTGCTGTGCAGGTGGCCGCTGATTTTCCGGGGCGGGGACGGTGGCGGAGCTGACCGGTCGCCGCGCCGAATGCGGCGCGCTCGGCCGGCTGGTGGCCGCTGTGCGTGCGGGTGAAAGCCGTGCTTTGGTTGTGCACGGCGAGCCGGGGGTGGGCAAGACCGCGCTCTTGGAGTACCTGGCCGGGCAGGCGTCGGGCTGCCGGGTGGTGCGCGCGGGGGGCGTCCAGTCGGAGATGGAGCTGGCGTTCGCGGCGCTGCACCAGCTGTGCGCGCCGATGCTGGACCACCTGGAGCGTCTGCCGGCGCCGCAGCGCGACGCGTTGCGGACCGCGTTCGGCCTCAGCGCGGGCCCGGCGCCGGACCGGTTCCTGATCGGCCTGGCCGTGCTGGGCCTGCTGTCCGAGGTGGCCGGGGACCGGCCGCTGGTGTGCATCGTCGATGACGAGCAGTGGCTTGACAGCGCCTCGGCGCAGGTCCTGGCGTTCGTCGGGCGCCGGCTGGGGGCGGAGTCGGTCGGCTTGGTGTTCGGGGCCCGCGTCCCGACCGGTGACCTGGCGGGACTGCCGGAGCTGGTGATCGGGGGGCTGCAGGAGGACGATGCGCGGGCGCTGCTGGAGTCGGCGCTGACCGGGCCGCTGGATGCGCGGGTCCGCGATCAGATCATCGCCGAGGCGCACGGCAACCCGCTGGTCCTGCTGGAGCTGCCGCGAGGCTGGCCGGCGGCGGAGCTGGCCGGCGGGTTCGGGCTGCCAGGCACGATATCGCTCTCGGGCAGCATCGAGGAGAGCTTCCGGCGGCGGATCGAGGCTCTTCCGGCCGGGACTCGCCGCCTGCTGCTGCTAGCGGCGGCCGATCCGACCGGCGACCTGGTCCTGGTGTGGCAGGCAGCCGGGCGGCTCGGCGTCGGGCCCGAAGCGGCGGGGCCCGCGGTCGAGGCCGGCCTGGCCGGGTTCGGGGTCCGGGTGCGGTTCCGTCATCCCCTGGTGCGTTCGGTGGCCTACCGGTCGGCGCCTGCTCAGGAGCGGCAGCTGGCGCATGCGGCGCTGGCGGAGGTCACGGACCCGGCGATCGATCCCGATCGCCGCGCCTGGCACTTGGCCGAGGCCGCCCCGCGGCTGGACGAGGACATCGCCGCGGAGCTGGAGCGCTCGGCCGGCCGGGCGCGGGCACGCGGCGGGCTGGCCGCGGCGGCTGCCTTCCTGGAGCGCGCGGTGATGCTGGGGCCGGGCGGGCGCTGGCCGCGGCGAACACCAAGTTCGCCGCGGGCGCGTTCGACGCGGCGCAGGACCTGCTGGCCGTGGCCGGGGCCGGACCGCTGAGCGAGCTCGAGCAGGCCCAGGTCGGCGTCCTGCGGGCCCAGCTCGCGTTCGCCACGAACCGGGGCCGCGACGCCCCGCTCCTGCTGCTGAAGGCGGCCAGGCGGCTCGAGCCGATCGACGCCGGTCTTTCCCGGGCGGCCTACCTGGACGCGCTGACCGCCGCGATGTTCGCCGGCCACCAGGCCAGCCCCGGCGGCGGTGTGGTGGAGGTGGCATGCGCCGCCAGTGCGGCGCCGCGGCCGCTGGGCGACCCGCGCGTGCCTGATCTCCTGCTGGACGGTCTGGCGGCGAACTTCAACGATGGGTATGCGGCGGGAGTGCCTTTCCTGCGGCAGGCGCTGACCGCTTTCGGTAGCGGCATGTCGGCGGACGAGGAGCTGCGTCGGCTGTGGCTGGCCTGCGTCGCGGCCTTGCATCTGTGGGATGACGAACGCTGGGACGTGCTCTCCTACCGGTACGTCGAGCTTGCCCGCGGGGCGGGCGCGCTGAGCGAGCTTCCGCTCGCCCTCAGCATGCGCGCTTACATGCTGCTGTTCGCCGGTGACCTGGGCGCCGCGGCGTCACTGATCGATGAGATACAGGCGGTGACCGAGGCGACGGGGAGCAGCCGCGCGCCCTATGCCGCGCTGGCCCTGGCTGCGTTGCGTGGCAGGCAAGCCGAGGCGTCTGCCCTGATCGAGGCCACCATCAGGGATGTGGCCCGGCGAGGGGAAGGCCTCGGGCTGGCGGTCGCCGAACGGGCGAGCGCGGTGCTTCACAACGGCCTCGGTAGCTATGCCGAGGCGATGGCCGCCGCCCAGCGGGCCTTCCGCGACCAGCACTACCCGGGCGTGCGGCACCCGGGCGTGGCGAACTGGGCCGCGGCCGAGCTCATCGAGGCCGCCGCACGCAGCGGGATGGGCGAGACAGCAGCCGACGCCTATCGCTGGATCGCCGAGATGACCAGCGCCAGCGGCACCAACTGGGCGCTCGGCGTCGAAGCGCGTTCGCGCGCGCTGGTGACGGAAGGCAATGCGGCCGAGGGCCTGTACCAGGACTCGATCATGCGCCTGGACCGGAGCCGCGTCCGCGCGGAACTCGCGCGCGCTCATCTGCTCTACGGGGAATGGCTGCGCCGGCGGCGCCGCCGCAGCGATGCCCGCGAGCAACTGCGCACCGCTCACGACATGCTCGAGGCCATGGGGATGGAGGCGTTCGCCGAGCGGTCCAGGCGCGAGCTGCGGGCCACTGGCGAGACCGCCCGCAGGCGCACCGCCGCCGCGGCCGCGAATCAGGAACTGACCGCCCATGAGGCCCAGATCGCGCGGCTGGCACGCGAAGGGCTGTCCAATCCGGAGATCGGTGCCCGGCTGTTCCTCAGTCCGCGCACGGTCCAGTACCACCTGGGCAACGTCTTCGCCAAGCTCAGGATCACCTCGCGCAGCCAGCTCATCCACGCCCTGCCTTAGTGGGCCGGCCATCTGGTCGGCCGGATGAACGAGATCGTCATCGACTTCGCCGACCCCGGCTCGATCACCATCGAGTTCCTGGCCAAGGTGCCCGGTCCCGAACTGACGCTGGGCCAGTCCACGATGGTGTTCAGCCACTCCGAGTCATTCGCCCAGGCGAACGCGCTCGAGGGCTACGAGCGGCTCATCCTGCTCGCCATGAGCGGCGACCAGGCGCTATTCACCAGGTCCGACGGGATCGAGCGGCTGTGGGAGGTCTCCGCGCCGCTGCTGGAGACCCCCCGCCGGTCGAGCCGTACCCCCGTGGCTCATGGGGACCGGAATCGGTCACCAAGCTGATCGCCCCTGATCGCTGGCACTTGCCGGAGAGCTAGAGCGCCAGAGCCGCCAACGTGCCGCGTCTCGGAGCATCTGCGGATGTAGCGCGTAACAAGAACCGGTTCCAGAACACGGCCGGACACCGCCCAGCGCCATCAACCTCATGAAAGATGGACACCGGAGAGATCGAGCGACACGCCCAGATGCCCAGCGGTCTCGGCGAGAACCCTGCGTCAAGAGGCGTTGGTGCGGTAGCGCTCCTCCAGCGCAGCTTCCGGTCAGCCGCCAGTTGTTGGTTCGTCGGACCGCGCAGCGGGTGCGGGCGCCTGGCCGACGCATGCCGCTATGCGTACATGCGCGCATTTCTCATGATTGGCATGGCTATTGATCACCGAGACAGCGATCAGCCCGGCGAATGCGAGAAGGCACATCATCAGCGCGGCCCGCCGCCAGCCCAGGCTCCGGAATCCACTGCGCATGTGCCGTCCCGCTTTATCTAGGCGTGAGCATCGCTGTTTGCGTTGCCAGCCGCGTGTTACTTGTAGCCGCCGGTGTATCCGAACTCTCTCGCGCACCGGCATCTCCTCGCCTGAGGCGAGCCGGGCAAATATAGCGAGCAGAGAGGCGAGCTTAGGGTCGGAACTAGTGAGCGTGGCCTCAATGGAGTCCAGGGCTTGTTGCTCGCTCGCGCTGAGGCTCATCAATGGTCACCTCTGTCTCGCCATTGGTGACCGCATAGTTGCAGGACCCCACCTCCATGCCGGCCTCCTCCATAACCTGACCTCCTGGAATCAAGTGAACGGCTGCAAGTTCTGCTGGTTCCTAACCGCGCGACGGCGGAGTTCCCGGGAAGAAGGGACTTGCTGCTTAATGATCGGAATGTTCCCAGGGAAGGCGGTTGCGGGGCAATTCCTTGCATCGGGTTGACGGTAGCGGGTTGCCGAGATTGCTGCATGACGATGCGGGTGAGTTCTACGCGTGAACTGATATTGAGCTTGCGGAATGCCTGGCGCATGTAGAAGGCCACGGTGTGGGAACTGATATACATGCGGTTGGCGGCCTGCCGGTTACTCAGTCCCTGGGCGACGAGTTCGGACGCGGCGCGTTCGGCGTCGGTCAGGCTTTGCCATCCGGAGACGGGCCTGTCGGCTGATTGCGTC
>WNGL01037819.1_pt1 | contig 10455 bp, 7 predicted proteins | sample 5400591 | NCBI WGS metagenome assembly WNGL01 (sample SAMN13153377, study PRJNA577476) | soil metagenome | isolation source: 80 cm soil or saprolite under Garry oak tree replicate 1 | place: USA:California | collected 2016-06-15
CTTGGCTCATATAGACAATGAGCTTTCCGCCCAAGCCGAATCGTTCCATCCGCGCTTGGAACGTTGCCAGCGCAGCGGCGTCGCGTTGCTCATCGTCGCTGCAGCGGAAATTTTCCATCCAGTACACGTCGCAGCCTAGCTGGCGCAGGCCCTGGGCATACTGCATATAGACCCAGAGGTGTCCGCCGCCTTCGGGGAAGTTCGCAACATTGTAGGACGAGATAACTACAGTAGGCATGTCTGTTTTCTTCTAGGCCGGCAAGTCCACGGCAAGCTCGCCAAGACGGCGATAGTTGATGAGCTGGATCGACTGCTCCGCCAGCACGCGACGGATGAGAGGATCGCACAAGGTCCGCAACTCGGTTTCACGCTCGGTGGAGTAGCTGCTGGAAAAATCGGCATCGAGGTAGCCGGGATGGCAGCTCAGTTCGGTGATGCCTTCCCCGACTTCCGTCTCCAACATGTGGGCAAGGCTCTCCACGCTGATCTGCTCCAGATGGGTCTGCCCGCCCCATTGGCCGTAAAACTTGGAGAAGTAGCGAACCGGGGAGTACTCGCGCAAAGGCAGACCGTGTTGCTGCGCCACGTCGAGGAAATGCGGGAGCAGCCGAGGGGCGCGGTGCAGGTTGTAATGCGCGTCCAGGTGCGTGGGCGGACAGCCCATCAAGGCGTGAAAGCGAGCGAGTTGCTCGCGTAACTCGGCGCGGCAGTGGTCGTCGCTGAGGGAGCTGGCGGCTGGCGGCTGGTCGTTACCCATGAGATCAACATGCAAACCCACACTCAAATCCGGCGCCGCACGAGCGAGCACGGCCGCCTCGTCGCTCCACGGCGTGTTCACCAGCAAGCTCGTGCTGGTGAGGATGCCGCAACGATGGGCGGCGATGATCCCACGATTGATCCCGCGACTGGCGCCGAAGTCATCGCCGTTAACGATTACAAATTTCATGGGAGCGAATCCAATTCAGGCGTGGACCTCGTTTTTCTCAGGAAGAACCGGCCGCCATTCTTCAAACCACCGCTCCACCTCCGCCAAGGCGTCGAGACCCCAGTCGGCTTGATCTCTCACCAGCGCAATCGCCGGCCAGATAATACAATTGGCGCAGCGCGCATACTCCGCGGTCTCGAAGAGCAGGTTCAAATCCTTAGCGGAGGGCAAACGCCAGCCTGAATGCACCACGGCCTCACGGTACAACTGCAAAATCCAGTGTCGATGTTGGGTCGCGAAGCGCAGCAGAAATGTGGAAAGATCGTAGCTGGCCAGCCCGACCACAGATCGCCATGCAGGAGCGTCTCAGGTCCGCCGAGTTCGGCCAGCGCTTGCGCACGTGAGGTTTGCTGGTCGAAGAGTTTATACATTCGCTTCAGCAAGCGATCCCGCAGCGCCAGGCGTTCAGGAGAGAGTTCGACCTTAGGCGGTCGTAGCGCTTCCAGGTCGTAGATGGCGTCGCGCACACTCGATGAGTAGAAGTACATTCCCAAGTCCCCGCCATACAGCCGACACTCCGGCAGCAGCGGATGCTGCGCGAAGCGGGTGTGGAGCTGAGCAATCAATTCCACTGCGACCCGCACGCGCTCCGGGTCCGCTTTGCTGGCGTCCAGCGCCCAATCGCCGAGGTCCTCATAGACGTGCCACACGCACCGGCCATTGCGCTCGGCAGCAATGCCCAGCAAAGTCGGGCCATTGGCGCGCAAGCCAACCGCCGGGAGCCAGCGAGTCGCGACCAACTCATTCCGCAGGGCAATGCCAGGCCCCAAGCGCTTGACCACGAGCGAGCGGACGCTGCCGTCGAGGGCAAGGCGCAGGCGGTACACCCGATTCGTGCGCGCTTGCAAATTGTGCTCGTCGAGCAATCGGCCCGTCGCCTCGCCCAACAAATCCTGGAGTACACTGCGGAGTTCAGCCAAGCCGGGTTGTCCGCTGCCTGCGAGTAAATCTTCAAGTCCGTCGATCATGCTAATGTCGTCTTCCTTACTAACTCGGAAGGCTCAAACTCCTTTTGGCCGCTTGCAGCATTCTGCACTTCGCACTTCGCATTCCGCATTGTGGTGCATCTGCAGGCTACAGCCATTTGGCCGCTTGCAGCGCCTTGGCCATGCGCGGCTCATAAATTTTCAAGCAAGACATGTGCCCCCATAAGTCCTCGTACGGTTGGTAAGCGAGACACAAGATTTCCCACGCAATATCGTCAAGCAAGCGGAAGAATGTGCCACACTCAGCCAGTCGTTGCAGGTCCCGACCATCAAGACCACCCACGCTCCGCTCCACCGCCGAGCGATAAGCCGAAAGGTCCGGACTCACCGTGCGGCCCACGAACTGAGCGAGATCAGTGGCCGGAACGCCCCACCCTGCGAACTCCCAGTCGAAGGGGAGGAGCACCAGACCACTGGGCGTCGCTCGCACGCGGACGTTCTTGATGACAAAATCGCCGTGCACCAAGTTCGGCGGCATGCGGTCACAAATCTCCTCCAACTCGCGCCAATGCGCTTCCAGCACATCGCAATAGGAAGCGAGGGCCTTCAGAATCACCAAGTCGTCAGCAGGCAGGGCGGGATTGTCGAGGTGTTGCAGAGCCGCACCACGGGAAGCGCGGAGCAAGGCCAGATAATGACTGGCTCCACGCTCCGGCAGTCCGTTTGTCAGGCCGAGCTGGGCGATGGCGGTGTGGAGGGTGGCCAGCCAGCGACCGGCCACGGCGCGATGTTCGGGGCTTAGCGGCGAATACATCTGTGCGCCGGCGTCTTCGAGGAACAGCCAGCAACAGTCACCGTCCGTGTTCTCTACACATCCATAACACTGCAGCGTCGGCACCGGCACCGATGGGAGGAGTTCTTCATAAATCCTCCGCTCGATCCGGGCGGTCTCGAGCCAGCATTTTTTGGCGATCACAGCCGAGCCGTTCGGCCCGAGGCCGAGGAGCCGGTAAACAGCCGACTTAGGTTTCAGTCTCAGGATTTCAATACCTTCCGGCTCAACCCGCTCCGGCTGGAGTTGGCTCCACGCCTTGACGGCCTCGTGTTCCAGCAGGCTCTCTGGCGGCAACATTTCGCTGGTGATCGGCTTAGACATCCGCTTTGCTCTCGTGGCTCGCGGCGTTGGTCCCCCGGATTGCGAGCGCTTCGCTCTCAGCCAGGGACGCGACCGACTCCAGACTCACGACGCGCCCACGCTCGATTCTGAGGATGAAGTCACAAGGCTGCAACGCGCTCAAACGATGCGTAATGATGAACGTGGTGCGACCTTGCATGAGCCGTTCCATCGCTTCTACAATGGCGGCTTCGGTTTTGACATCCACGGAACTGGTCGGTTCGTCGAGGATGAGAATGGGCGCGTCCTTCAGGAAGGCGCGCGCTAATGAAATGCGCTGGCGTTCGCCGCCGGACAGACGCATGCCGCGCTCGCCCACCAACGTCTCATACCCCTGCGGCAGCCGGCTGATGAAATCATGCACGTTGGCGGCCTTGGCAGCAGCAATGATGTCGCTTTCGCTGGCGCTGGGGCGGGCGTACGCGATGTTCTCGGCGATGCTGGTGGAGAACAGCACCGGCTCTTGCAGCACGAGCGCGAACTGAGTGCGCAGGTCCGCCAGCTTGTAGTCGCGCAAATCCACGTCATCGAGCAAAATTTCTCCGGCCGTGGGATCATAAAATCGGGTGAACAGATTCACCAAGGTGGTCTTGCCCGCGCCGGTGGTGCCGGCAATGCCCAGGCAGGTACCGGGCGGGACGGCAAACGAAATGTCGCGCAAAACCGGCCGCTCTGTCTCGTAGGCGAACGAAACGTGGCGGAAGGTCAGGGCGCCCGCCGCGCGCACCAGCGGGCGGGCGTTGAGGCGTTCGATCACATCGGGCGCTTCATCGAGCAGCGCAAAGGCCCGTTCCGCGCCGGCGAGATGGGACTGCATGCTGGCCATCTTTTTCCCCATGGTTTTCAAGGGCGCGTACAGTTGCGCCACATAGCCCATTACCAGCAGCAGATCCCCGCGGGTCAGCGTGCCCGCCTTGATCGCGTCGATACCAATGAAGACGACCGCGGCTGTTCCCACGGCGGTGATCAGCGCCACGACAATGCTGAAGCTGCCTTCGAGCACCGCCAGGCGAATCCGCGCCCACATGCCTTGATTGGAGCGTTGGACAAAGCGCTCTTCTTCGTGGTCCTCCCGGCCGAACGCCTTCACGACGCGGACGGCACCCAGCACTTCGTGCACTACGGACAATGCGGCGCTTTCCAGTTTCTTCACTTCACGCGACTGTCGGCGCAACCGCTGGCGATAGACTTGCGAAACGAGAAAAGTCACCGGCGAAACTGCCAGTGCTACCACGGCCAATCGCCAGTTGATCCGCGCGGTGACATAAATCATGGCGCTGAAAGTCAGGGCCGACGTGAAAAATGGCACAACGCCATCCACCGCGAGGTTTTGAATGGCGGTGGCATCGTATTGGATGCGGTAGGTCGAGTCCGCCGTGCCCCGGGTGTCGTGGTACGAGAGCGAGAGCCGTTGCACGTGATGGAACAATTGGGCCCGGAAACTGCGCAACAATTTTTCGCCGGCGTACGCCGAGAGCACGGCGCTGACGAAGTCGCGCACCTGCGTTAACAACGCGACCAGGATGAGCAGGCCGATCACCAGGACAATCAGACCGGCGTCCGACCGGGTTACGGCTTCCGGCACCACCGCAGCCAGGAAACGAGGCAGCGGGTGAGTGTCGATGACACTATCAAAGGCGATTTTCAACGGTAGCGGAGTCAGCAGGGCCAGCGGCGGCGCCAACAAGCTGAGCAGGAACAGGCCGGTGAGGTGCGGCCAACACGGTTGCACCTGTCGCACAAGCCGCCAGAAGAGCGCGCGAGGGTTAGGCTGGGCAGTAGTCATCACCTTTCACTCTCTCTTGGATTGTTTCTCGTTGCTCATTACGGGAATGAGAAGACCAGCTTCACAGAAGCTTTGGCTGGGCTGTCTGGCTCTTTGTCATACACGGCGAAGATGTCCATGCCGCTGCGCACCTGCCGGCTATAGGCGAAGCGAAAGAAGTGCTCGCCGTTCGCCAAGATGTAGCGCATCACAATACTATCTTGGCTGGTGAGGTCCCATCCGCCCGCGATGATCGTCTGAGCGGAACTGCCGAAGCTCTGGAGCTGCTCTGTGGACACCTTCACAAAGGTGCGATCCGTCGGCCTGATCCAGAACTCAGGCGCGAGGTAGCTGTAGTTACTCCCGCCCAGTGAGCCCCAGGAGTAGGTAATGCCGTATTTCCAGCGACTGCTGCGGGTATTGAACTCCAGCTTTGCGGTCCAATAGTGATCGTGATGCAGGGCGTTGGACCACTGGCCCCGTTCGTCGCCTACCGGGCGATAGATGCCGTTGCTATAGGACAACCCGAGCTTCACCTGCTGGCGCAGTTCGATACTCCCACCGCCCTCCCAGTTGCGAGTCTGGGTGAGACCGCCGCTGGTGTTGCGACCGGACCAGGCGAGGCCCCCACTGAGTGTCCGCAGCGGACCTTCCGCCATATCTCGGTAGTACTCGGCGTAGCTCTTCACGCCCCAGGTGCCAGGCAGGTCCCGTGCGAGCAGCCCATTGGCTGGGAAAAAGTTCACACTGTAGTAGTCTGCGATGTTGCTAATCGACAGATGGTCCCACTGCCACCCAACCAAAGCCCGGAGAAGCCCCCCGTCGCCCTTCCGCTTCTGCGTCCTTGAGAGCGCGAGATCCAGCGAGTAATTGAGACCGGACGGCTGGCGCCCTTCGAATTGTCCCACCGCCAACTGATTTTTCACATCGTGGCGGTTGGTGCCGACGAACATCACGCTGGCGGAGGTGGTCGCATTCAACTCCCGTGTCAGGCGGAAGGCCGTATCCCAGCGGCTGTGCGGCGCCGCCGTCACCAGCCCTCCTACTTGGTAGCGGCCCAATTGCGCGAAGAGCTTCCCGCCGTAGTCGAAATCGGGCAGCCGATTGGAATAGAAATAGCGCCGCTCAGACTTGCCCCCGAAGTACGCGGCCCCTTCCTGAAAGAAGGGCCGGGGGTCGGCGCGGAACTTCTCGTTGTAATTGAAGTCGATATCGGTGACCTGCTCTTCCACCTGGCTGAAGTCCGGATTGAGCGCAAACATTCCGGTGAGGTTCTGCCGGGGCTCATAGCGGAAGTCGATGCCGCCGGTCCCCAGGAAGTCATGGACTTTCCCCTCTTTATTGGGGACCTGATAGCCCACCAGAACGTAGGGCATGAAGGTCCAGGCCTGTTTCTTGCCAACCGCTCGCGGCTCCAGCTCCGTCAGGCGCACTGAAGGGGATGGCGATTTCAGCCGACCACCCGTATGCGGTGCGAGTCACGGCAGCCTTCCAGTCTCCCTTCCACTCAATCTTGCGGGCACGGCCACCCGCGATGGCGTCGCTCTGGGTTCCCTGGGCGTTCACGGCATAGCTGGAGGTCTGGCGGTGATTGTGGTAGGGATCGAGTTCCACTTCCACATGGTCATCCTGGTCCAGCTTGGCATCGCGGCGGGTCTGCAGGGCTGAGATGGCGCCAGGGTGGTGGTCATCAACGCGGAAGCCGAAGTAGAGGTTCTCCGCGTCGGCCAGCACTAAGACCTCAGTCTGCTCCGTGGGCCACCGCTGTTGCATTGCAACCCAGAAGCGATCCGCCACTGCGGCAGTCTTCCAGATTTCCTCGTCGAGCCTGCCATCAATGACCGGGGCCTGGGCCGTCTGGGGTACTGTCAACGAACGCGTGTGCCCTAGCGGTGGCCGCTCGTCCTGAGCCCATGCCAAGAAAGGCACAAGGAGCAAGGCGAAAGGAGCAAGGAGAAAGGAACAAGGAGAAAGGAACAAGGAGAAAGGAACAAGGAGAAAGGAACAAGGAACAAGGGAAAAGGGAGGACTTTCGCCTTTGCCCTTTCGCCTTTCGCCTGCAGCCAAAAAGTCAATAAGGCGCACCTGGCGCAGCAGCCGTCGATAGAGGGTGAGATCTGTCTGTCTGGCTGCAAATGTCATGTCTCTCTCGTCACCTCGTCACTCGTCACTCGTCACTTGTCACTTGTCTCTCTTGCGGCTGTCTGGCTGCAAGCATCATGTCTCTTTTGTCTCTGCTTGTTTGAGTACCTGTAGGATGGCGGTTGTGGCGCCCGCGCATTCCTGGAACGCGCGTAGCGCAAGGAGCACGGCACCCGTGCCGAGAATTGCGGCAGCAGTCCAGGCGTGGTCAATTGCCGCCCCAGTGGATAGAGTGGCAAGCAGGAGGGTCAGCGTGACCGCTCCGGACAAGCACCTTGGCCACGAGTGGAACCGGACGAACTGCCTGCCGGCGCCGTGGTCTTCGACCGCCATGAGCATACGAGCGGTGCCGAGCAGCCCGTCCCGCACCTCCAAGTCCCAGCGGTCGTAGTCCCCCCCGCGGAGGACAGAGGCCCCACTTGCTCGGAGGGCTGCTTCGAGGGATTGGAGCCTCGCGGTGGGATCCTGCCACCGCTCGGTCCAGAGGGCAGACGTCCGCGGCCGGGGCAGCGAGAGACGAGGCGCACCACACCGCCAGGGGGTGAGGCGGTAGCGCAGGCGGCCGCACAGGCGTGCCAGCGGCTGGAGCAGGTACAGGAATGCTGTCAGAGTGCGCAACTTCAGCCGGGCGACGCGGGAGCGGGGCGTCCTTGTGAAAGAAGCCCGGGTCGCGCTTAGAACACTTTGGACCAGGGGGATACTCACTGCTAGGGCAAGCACAGGCAGGGCGAGGGACAACGGCGTCCAGAGGGAACCGAGGGCAGAGAGTACAGCGAAAGCGATGATTACCAGATACCACTCGGGCATCAAGGGTAGCGACCGCAGCGTACCCGCTGCGGGCTGGTAGAGGGACTGAAACGGGGCGCTGCCCCAGGTCCCGTGGTAAATGCGCCCGGACTGGCCCAAGAGATACCGGTGTCCGTTCCCATACACCCGCCCGGCCCAGGTGAGATGGCCGGCCGCGTTATACTTCTCCGGCCACTTCTTCTCCAGTAGTGCCTCAGCCTTGCCGTAGTTTATTTGCTGTTTCCAATATGCACGCACCGAGTTGCGGCGATGGTGCCAGACCATGGCAGCAGGGTTGAAACCTAACGTCCAGCCTCGTTGCTGCAACTGCCAGCACACATCGACGTCGTCGCCAGCGATGCGGAACTGCGGATCGAACCCCCCTATCGCTTGCAGGGCAGCTTTGCGAAACGCCATGTTACAGCCCGGAATATGCTCCGCCTCTTGGTCGGAGAGCAGGACGTGGACTGGGTTACCAGGTGCGTTGGCGATACAATTGGCGATTGGTCCATCGCCGGCGGGCGCGATGTTGGACCGGGTCCGGGTAGGCATCATCGTCAAGATAGGCGACGATCTCACCCGTGGCCGCTTCCATGCCGGTATTGCGCGCGCTGCTCAACCCACGATTCTCCGTGCGGATCAGACGGAAGCCATACTGCTCGGCAATATCCCCTGTGGCATCGGTTGACCCATCGTCGACGACGATCACCTCAAAGTTTGCATACTCTAGTCTCAGCAAGCCTTCGCAGCAGTCGCGGATGGTGCGGTGCCCGTTGTACGTACAGACGACCACCGAGATACGGGGCCAGCGCAGGCCTGACGGGAAGGGCACTTGAGCGAACGCCTTGCGGACAGAGGCGAGCGCCGGCTTCGGGCACCGCGCCCGGTCGGTGAGGCCGAAAGCCCAGTCGTCAACCTCAGCACCCGCCCTGTGCCACTCGTCCGTCCAGGCAAACACAAAAGCCCCGGCGCAGCCGGCCGCAAAAGCCGTATGAAGCTGCCAGTCGAGCACGCGCGCCTGGGTTTCCTCGCCCTGGCGCAAACTGTCCAGTCCGATCTCACTCATGATCAGCGGCCGGTCGCCCGCGATGTTCTGGAGGCGCGCGAGGTAGGCCTCATGACGCTCCTGCGACTCCAGGTAGACGTTGAAGCAAACAAGGTCCAGGAAGGGAAGTTGCAGATACTCGGTAGTGGGATAGTTTACGTAGGTGACGAGGCCGTCCGGATCCTCGGCTTTTATGGCCCAGTACAGTCGCTCCAGGTACCGCTCCACCCGGCGATGGCCGAGCCAGCGCACAAGGGGGGCTGAGATCTCGTTGCCGATGGCATAGCAGAGGAGAGCCGGGTGGCCGGCGCAGGCACGGACCTTGGCGCGTACCGTCCCCTCTATGTCTAGGGCACCTGTTTTGTCAATGAGGAAACCAACATATTGTTCTGCAGACAGCCCCACCATGACGCGGAGGCCGTGCCGCTGCGCAGCGTCGAGCAGCGAGCGGGGCGGCATGGTGTGCGGAATGCGGACCGCGTTCAGGCCGTTTGCCGCCATCTGAGCAAAATCTCGCTCGACAACCTCTAGGTCGTGATACTCATTGCCATGCGCATCAGGGCGAAATGCCCCATACGTCACGCCACGGACCCACAACTTCTCGTTACCGACGTATATGAACTTGCCCCCTACCCGTGGCCGTCGATAGCGACACTGGACTGAAACGGGGGATGAGACCTCTGGGAGCGTGGTTTCAAGGGATTGGCTTATGGTGTCCTGTTTATGCAAAAGGAGCCTCCAATACCGGACTTGCCCCCGCACCCCGGTTCATCAGCCCCTCTCCTCCAGGCGTCCTGTTTTACCGCTATCTCAGAAAAAATGTCAACAACTAAAGAGTCTCATTTTTTACCCTCGTTTGGGCCTACTCACCTGTACGCCGCTAAATACGTGAGGTAACGCCGCTTCAGCAGCTCCCGCTCCGGCTCACCCTTTGCCTAACCTGTGCAACAATGTCAAAAAAGAGGCCCCATTTTTCACCCCCATTTGGGACCCCCCTGCCACTGCCGAATGCGCCAGGGCCCGGACAAGTAGTACAGTGCAGCTGGGAGGTCGAAGAGGGAGCGGGTTTCTCTACCTCAAACTGTCGCGCCAAAACTGCCCCGCCTCTTGACCGATTCCCAACATCTCTCCTGACCCTTGCCGCCTGAGCACGGAGCGAAGACCTTTCATTTGCAGTGAGAGCAGCGGGCGACGTTCAGTTGCGTCCCCTGCCGTCGCACCGAAGCTAGTGCCTGGGACAGTGGGAGCGGCGCTCGACACTCGTCACTCGGTACTTGTTAGTCGTAACCCGTAGGGCTCTGTTAACGGATCATTACTTGCACGCCCAGCCTTAGGGCACGGCAAATTATGTGCCAGCCGGGCGAGAGACGCGGCCGACGTGCTATCTTCTTGAATAATCAGCACATTTTCGGTCAGGCCTGAGGCCAGTGGTTTTTTTCTGAGGGACAAATCGGGCAGGAATACCCTGGCAAGTGTGTCTTTTCGGGTATGTTTTTACTGAGGATGCTTGGCCTTTACGGGAAGGAAAAGACCAGCTTCACCGAGGCTTTGGCTAGGCTACCAGGCTCTTTATCATACACGGCGAAGATGTCCATACCGCTGCGCACCTGCCGGTTATAGGCGAAGCGAAAG
>WNGL01010883.1_pt1 | contig 10454 bp, 8 predicted proteins | sample 5400591 | NCBI WGS metagenome assembly WNGL01 (sample SAMN13153377, study PRJNA577476) | soil metagenome | isolation source: 80 cm soil or saprolite under Garry oak tree replicate 1 | place: USA:California | collected 2016-06-15
GAGTCCGGAACCCATAAACACAAGCCTCTGGAATATGGGTTCCGGGCTCGCAGCCTTCGGCCGCGCCCCGGAATGACCGGACTTTCCCTGCGCCTCCGGGGGCAATTTTCAGCGCGCCGGGTGCACCGTTTCGACGGCGGAATTGTCTCTCCGAAATTGACGTATCGCAATGACGGCAGGGTGATTTCCGGGTCTCGCCAGCCGGGTTGTGTGCCTCAACCGCCACACCATATTTGGCTGAGAAGGGCCGCGGAGGCTGCCTGATTAGGGGCGCTGCGGCCGGTTCATCGGAGGTCCCACCATGGAACTTGAGAAATACACCGAGCGCTCGAAAGGATTCATCCAATCGGCGCAAACCCTGGCGTTGCGCAGCGGCCATCAGCGCCTCCTGCCCGAGCACCTGCTGAAGGTGCTGCTCGAGGACAAGGAAGGGCTCTGCGCCAATCTGATCCGCGCCGCCGGTGGCGACCCGCAGACCGTCTTGGCCGGGGTCAATGCCGCGCTCGACAAGCAGCCCAAGGTCGAAGGCGCCGGCGCCGGCCAGGTCTATCTCGGCCCCGAATTGGCGCGCATCTTCGACCAGGCGGAAAAGGTCGCGGAAAAGGCCGGGGACAGCTATGTCACCGTCGAGCGGTTGCTGCTTGCGCTGGCGCTGGCGAATGACACCCCGTCGGGCAAGGCGCTCGCCGCCGGGCATGTCACGCCGCAAGGCCTCAACGCCGCGATCGAGAATTTGCGCAAGGGGCGCAAGGCCGAATCCGCCTCGGCCGAAGAGGGTTATGACGCCCTGAAGAAATACGCGCGCGACCTGACCGAGGCGGCGCGCGAGGGCAAGCTCGATCCGGTCATCGGCCGCGACGAGGAGATACGCCGCGCGATCCAGGTGCTGTCGCGCCGGACCAAGAACAATCCCGTCCTGATCGGCGAGCCCGGCGTCGGCAAGACCGCGATCGTCGAGGGCCTCGCCCTGCGCATCGTCAACGGCGACGTGCCGGAAAGCCTGAAGAACAAGCGGCTCCTGGCGCTCGACCTCGGCGCCATGGTCGCCGGCGCCAAATACCGTGGCGAATTCGAGGAGCGCCTGAAGGCGGTGCTGGCCGAGATCACCGCGGCGTCGGGCGAGATCATCGTCTTCATCGATGAACTGCACACATTGGTCGGCGCCGGGAAGGCCGAGGGGGCGATGGACGCCTCCAACATGCTGAAGCCGGCCTTGGCGCGCGGCGAATTGCACTGCGTCGGGGCGACGACGCTCGACGAATACAGGAAGCACATCGAGAAGGATGCGGCGCTGGCCCGGCGCTTTCAGCCGGTCTTCGTCTCCGAGCCGACGGTCGAGGACACGATCTCGATCTTGCGCGGCATCAAGGAAAAATACGAGGTGCACCACGGGGTGCGCATCACCGACGGCGCGATCGTCGCGGCGGCGACCTTGTCGCACCGCTACATCACCGACCGCTTTCTGCCCGACAAGGCGATCGACCTCATCGACGAGGCGGCGGCGCGGCTGCGCATGGAGGTCGACTCGAAGCCGGAGGAGGTCGACGAGCTCGACCGCCGCATCATCCAATTGAAGATCGAGCGTGAGGCCCTGAAAAAAGAGCACGACCCGGCCTCGCAGGACCGCCTGCAAAAGCTGGTCAAGGAATTGGAGGATCTCGAGCAGGAATCGGCCGAGCTGACCGCCGAGTGGGAGGCCGAGAAGGGCAAGCTCGCGAGCGCCCAGAAGCTGAAGGAGCAGCTCGACCAGGCTCGCGCCGAGCTCGACCAGGCGCAGCGCCGCGGCGACTGGGCGCGCGCCGGCGAATTGACCTATGGCGTCGTCCCGGAGCTCGAACGCCAGCTCAAGGAGGCCGAGGGCGCCGAACAGGGCCGGATGCTCGAAGAGGCGGTCACCGCCGAGCACATCGCCGGGATCGTGTCGCGTTGGACCGGCATCCCGGTCGACAAGATGCTGTCGGGCGAGCGCGAGAAGCTCCTGCAGATGGAGGACAATCTGCGCCGTCGGGTGATCGGCCAGGACGAGGCCGTGATCGCGGTGTCAAACGCGATCCGCCGCGCCCGCGCCGGCTTGCAGGATCCCAACCGGCCGATCGGCTCGTTCCTCTTCCTCGGGCCGACCGGCGTCGGCAAGACCGAGCTCACCAAGGCGCTCGCCGAGTTCCTCTTCGACTCCGAGAGCGCAATGGTGCGCATCGACATGTCGGAATACATGGAGAAGCACTCGGTCTCGCGGCTGATCGGTGCGCCCCCAGGTTACGTCGGCTATGACGAAGGCGGCGCGCTGACCGAGGCGGTGCGGCGCCGGCCCTATCAGGTGATCCTCTTCGACGAAGTCGAAAAGGCGCACCCCGACGTGTTCAACGTACTCCTCCAGGTGCTCGACGACGGCAGGCTGACCGACGGGCAGGGCCGCACGGTCGATTTCCGCAACACCCTCATCGTGCTGACCTCGAACCTCGGCAGCGACGCGCTGGCGAGCCTCCCCGAGGGCGCCGATATCGAGCAGGCGCGCCCCATGGTGATGGAGGCGGTGCGCGCCGCGTTCCGGCCGGAGTTCTTGAATCGGCTCGACGAGGTCCTGCTGTTCCGCCGCCTCTCGCGCGACGACATGAAGGGCATCGTCGCGATCCAGCTGGAGCGCCTCAAACAGCTGCTCGCCGACCGCAAGATCGAGCTCGATATCGACGGGGCGGCCGCTTCCTGGCTCGCCACCGCCGGCTACGACCCGGTCTATGGCGCGCGGCCGTTGAAGCGGGTGATCCAGCGCGAATTGCAGAACCCGCTGGCGCAGCAGCTCCTCGAAGGCCGCATCCCGGACGGCTCGGTGGTGCACGTCACCGCCAGCCCACTCGGCCTCGTCATCGGCGGGGCCGCCACGACCGCCGCAGCGGCATAAGCCGGCGACCCACGGAAGGCGCAAGCTTAAGGCGCGGGCCCAGCGGCCCGCGCCTTTTTGCTGCCGATCGCGCGCTTGAACTTGTCCCGTGCGGGTCGAATTATATGGGTACCCATATCAATAGTCCCATAGGGAAGGGCCCATGAAGACAACCGTAGAGATTTCCGATCCGTTGCTGCGCGAAGTCCGCACGCTGGCGGCCCGCGAAGGCGTGACGCTGCGGACATTGGTGGAACGTGGGCTGCATCGCGTCGTAGCCGATTCTAAGGAGCGCCCACCGTTCAAACTGCGCCGAGCCAGCTTCAAAGGAAATGGCTTGCAGGCGGAGTTCCGCGGCGCGTCCTGGGACAAGATTCGCGACGCGGCGTACGAGGATCGCGGCGCGTGATCGCCGTAGATACCAACATTCTCGTCTACGCCCATCGCGAGGATTCGCCCTTCCACGAAGCGGCCTTTCGGCACGTCGCGGAACTCGCCGACGGGCTGGCAAGTTGGGCAATTCCTTGGCCCTGTCTGCATGAGTTTCTCGCCGTCGCGACGCATCCCCGGATCTACAGCCCGCCAACACCGCTGACCGGGGCCCTCGACCAAGTCGAGGCTTGGCTCCGATCGCCAACATTGGTGCTATTGGCTGAGTCGGCCGAGCATTGGCCGAGGTTACGGGCGCTGCTGGAGGCTGGCCGGGTTGCTGGGCCGCAGATCCACGATGCGCGGGTGGCGGCGCTGTGTCGGCAGCACGGCGTGCGCGAGCTGTGGTCGGCGGACCGAGACTTCAGCCGTTTCGCCGGGTTGGCGGTAGTAAACCCGCTGGTCGGCGGTTGATCGACCCGATTGAGCTAGGTGATCAGCACGCAGGCTCGGGCGGGCTATAACCAGTCGGTGACCAGGCGCAGTGTCGCGGCGAAGCGGGTCGGCAGGCTCGACTGCTGGCCGATGACGTCGGCCAGGCGCAGCAGCTTCGAGCTGAAGCCGATGCCGCTGCGTCGCGCCGTGTCGAGATTGATCTGGAAGCGCAGCTGATTGTCAGCAAAGAAAAAGCCGATATTGCCGCCGGTGCGCGCGAAATTCGGCAGATCCGATACGGTCAGCACGCCATGGAGATCGCTTTCGGCAAGCTGCCGCACCCGGGCCGGAATGCTGTCATCGATGAACAGAACATGGCAAGTCATCGGGTTGACGCTATCCGACAGCACGACGGAGCGCACCGGCCGCGACCCGACGAGCTTACCTTGCAATTCGTCGATCGCCGCCTTGAGCCTGCTGTTCTGGCCGATGCAGAACAGCACCGGACCGGAATCGGCGTCGGGCCGCTCCTTCGGCCATTCGGTGAATTTGGCGAAATTGTAGAGGAAAGCCGCCTTGAGCAAGGCTTCGCGCTGGGCGCTCTCCTGCGCGTGGGCGGCGGGAAGGGCCGCAAGCCATATCGCGGCGGCGAGGCAGACCCGACGGGCGACAACGCGAAATATCACGACGGCCGCACCGCCCGCTCAAAACTGAACAGTAACGCGGGCGATCCCCGCCCGGGGGATCTCGGCGACCGCGGCATGGGTCGGCCCGAAATCCTGGAATTCGATATGTCTGCTGCGGTTGAGGTTCTGTCCGATCAGCTCGAGCAGGACCCGGTCGGTGATGTGCCAGCCGAGGCGCGCGTCGAACGCCCAATAGCTGTTCACGTTGGGTAGGCTCAAGAGCACGGTGTTCGCCGCGGCGAGATTGAGCCGCCCGACATAGCGCGCCTGCAGATCGAGGGCGACGGTCGGGGACAGGTTGGCCGAAGCGCGGCTATAGAATTTGTGCCGCGGGATGCTGTTTTGATAGGCGATCGACGTCGTATCCGTGACGCCCTGGGCAGACCGGTTCAAGCTGGTGAGCTGATAGGTGTAGGCCGAGTGGAAGGTCAGCCAATCGGTCGCCTGCCAGCCGCCGGCGAATTCGACCCCGTAGGCGTGGCCGCCGGCGAAATTGTCGAAGCGGACCGGTAGGTTGGGAAACCCGCCGAGCAGCCTCGCCGCCTAGATGTCGACGGTCGTCAGGTCGGTATAGAGATTGTAGAAGCCGGCAACATCCAGATTGACGCGCGGCGTCGGGTGCCAGCGATAACCGGTCTCGAAGGCAATGATGTTCTCGGAGACCATGCTGGTATTGCCGAGCACCGTGACAAGGGTCGGGAACGCCGCCAAAGGCGGTCTGAGCACGGTGAAATTGAAGTTGAGGTCGCGTTCGGCGCGCGACGGGGTGCGCACCGCGCGCGAGATCGCGGCCCATAGCGCCTGCGTCGGATCGGGGTTCCAGATGAGCCGCAGATTGGGTTGCACGTCGAAGCCGCCCCAGCTGGTGTACTCGAATTTCGAACCGAGGATCAGCGACAGATCCGGCACCAGCGTGATCTCGTCCTGCGCGAAGAAATTCGCGAGATCCTCGGTCTCGCGTGTCGGGTTGAGCGTGATATCGAAGGTTGGCTGCGTCCAGTCGGCGGTCGCGCGATAGCCGAGGCCCCAGATCAGCTGATGCCCCTCGAGCGGGTGCGAGCTGTGCTGGACCTCGACATCGGCCGTCAGGCGTTGCTCGCCGAGGATCGCCAATGTGCGGTCGGTCCAGTCGAGATAGCTCTGGAACCGCCACTCCTCGCCGCCGCCGAGGCTCTTGGTGGCCCGGCCGAGCAGGTGGGCGGCGCCGACCGGCGTCGTCGAGCCTTGATCGAACGGCAGGAACGGGAAGGTCGGCGTCAACCGCCGAAAGATCTGCTGCTCGTCGCCGCGGGTCCCACCGCCTTCCAGCATGACCTGAAGATCGGGCGCCGGCCGAGCGTCATAGCGAAAGCCGCCGCGCCCGAAATCGAACCGGTCATTGGAGGCGCCGCCGCTGGGGCTCAGATTGTTCTCGTGGTGGTCGTACTTGCCCCAGACCCGGTAGAACGAAGTGGCATTGACCGCCCCGCCGTAGCGGATTGCGCCGCCGTCTTCGAGGTTGCCGCCACGCGCGGTCGCGAGACCGCCCTGGGTCTCCGCGGCGCTCTTTGTGATGACGTTGATGACGCCGCTAAAGGCGTTGGCGCCCCACAGCGTGCCGCCCGGGCCGCGGATGATCTCGATGCGGTCGATATCCTCGAGCATCGTATCCTGGAGGTCCCATTGCACGCCGGAAAACAGCGGGGTGTAGACGCTGCGGCCGTCGATCAGCACGAGCAGCTTGGTGGCATAGACTCCGTTGAAGCCGCGCGCGGAAATCGCATAGGTGCTGGCGTTGACCTGGGCGACGTCGATCCCCGGCACCATGCGCAGCAATTGCGGGATGTTGGTCGCGCCCGAGCGGCGGATGTCCTCCTGGGTGATGACAAAGGCGGCCGCCGCGGTATGCATCAGCGTTTGGGGCGTCTTTGCCGCGGTCGTCACCTCGACCTTCATCAGCTCTTCGAGCGACAGATTGGTGAAGTCTTCGGCGGCAGCGGCGGCGGGATGCGGCACCGCAAATCCCGCCAACACCGCGACGATCAGCGCGGCCAGCGATGTGCCGGTTCGGCGGACAAGCGGGTGGGGTTTCCACATCGCGGCGTTTTCAATTCAAGACGCCCTGACCGATCACCATGCCGGGCTCCACCGGAGACCATACCACCCGCTCGACCGGAAACCAGAGCCGAACCGTCGTCCCAACGCCGGGGGCGCTGTGCAAGCTCAGCCGGCCGCCATGGCGCTCGATCAGCGCCTTGGTCAGCGTCAGTCCGAGGCCCGTCCCTTGATGATTGCGCGAGTCGACCGAGGCAACTTGCCCGAACGGGGTCAGGATGCGCGCGATGTCTTCGGGCTTGATGCCGACACCGGTGTCCCTGACGATCAGCTCGAGCCCGTCGCCCAACTCGGACTTGATCTCGATCAGCCCGCCGGGCTCGGTGAATTTGACGGCGTTCGACAAAATGTTGAGCAGCATCTGGCGCAACCGCACCAGGTCGCAGTAGAGCGGCGGCGGCGACGGCACGGGCGGGACCCAGGCCAGTTCCACCTCGCCCTGCAGCGCCTGCGGCGCCACCAGACGCATCGCCTCGTTGATCACCGCGCCGACATCGACGGCTTCTTCCTTCAGCTCCATCTTCCCGGATTCGTGGCGCACCACGTCGAGGATGTCGTTGATGATTTCGAGGAGATGCGTGCCGCTGAAATTTATGTCGGAGGCATAGTCGAGATAGGTGCCGTTGCCGAGCGGGCCGAGGATCTGCGACCTCATCAGATCGGAAAACCCGATGATCGCGTTGAGCGGCGTGCGCAGCTCGTGGCTCATGTTGGCGAGGAAATCGGATTTCGCCTTGCTCGCGGCCTCGGCCTGGAGCTTGGCGGATTGCAGCTCCTCGATCGTTTCCTTGAGCTGTTCGTTGCTGGTCGAAAGTGCGGCGGTCCGGTCCTTTACCTGCTCTTCGAGCGTCGTGCGGTATTGCTCGAGTTCGCTGTGCTGACGTTCGATCTCGGTCAGCATCAGGTTGAAGCCGTCGATCAGGATGCCGATTTCGTCGGCGCTCGTCTTGCGCACGCGCAACGTGTAGTCCCGCCGCCGCGACACCTCCCCCATCACGCCGGCCAAGAGGTTGAGCGGCCGGGTGATGATGCCTTGCAGCGCCGTCGACAGCCCGAACCCGGCCAGGACGGCGGCGATGGCGGCGATGATCGCGACCAGGCCGAAAGCGCGCCGCTCCTGGACGAGCCGATCGAGGCTCGCCCACAAGCGGATCTCGCCGATGCGCTCGTGCTTGTTCTCGACCGGGACAACGACCTGGATCAGCTCGTCCGACGCGGCCAATGCCGTCGCCTGCTCGGGATTGCCGATCGATGCGAAAGGCCGGCCATCGGCCGTGTCGATGCGGGCGCCGACGATGTCGGGGCGTGCGCTCAGCGCGCCCAGCGTTTCTCGCGCCGCGGCCTGGTCGTTGAACAACAGCGCCGCGGTTGAGTTGCTGGCGACGATGTCGGCCGCCGCGGTGAGTTCGCGTTCGAGCGAGCTGCGCGCGATGTAGGTGTGATAAAAAATGAACGCTGCCGACAGAATCAGCAGCGACAGCGCCGCGGTCGCCATCGCGATGACCAGCAGCTTGTACCGGATCGACAATGTTCCGACGATGCGCTGAAAGCCATTCATGGCCAGCGCCATGGGTGGTTCCTCGTAAATGTGCGCTAATTTGGCAGGGATGCGGTTAAATTTGCATGAAACTCACGCGCCGATTGTTACACCAGTCCGGCGCTCATACAAGGATACGCGCATATGACGGGTTGGCTCACCCGAGGTAATCCGGAGTGGGCCGAGGCCGTCGCGCTTACCTGGCGCGGGCGTCCTCGAGGATCATGTCGCAGGCTTTTTCGGCGATCATGATCGTCGGCGCGTTGGTGTTGCCAGCCGGGACCGTCGGCATCACCGACGCATCGACGACACGCAACCCGCCGACGCCGTTGACCCGGAGCCGCGGATCACACACCGCCTCGGGATCCGCGCCCATCCGGCAGGTGCCCACCGGGTGCAGGTTGGAGACGCCGTTGCGGCGGATCGCGGCTTCGAACTCCGCGTCGCTTGCGACCTGCGTGCCGGGCAGCAGCTCCTCCGCCACATAAGGCGCAAGAGTCGGCTGCTGGGTAATGCTGCGCGCCAGCCGCATACCGGCGGTCAGCGCCTGCAAATCATACCGCGTACGCAGGAAGTTGAAGCGTATCGCCGGCGCGGCAAGCGGATCCCGGCTCTTGAGCATGACGCTGCCGCGCGCATCGGGCCGCAGTGGACCGCGCTGATCGTGAAGCCGGGGAACGGGTGCGGCTGGACCCCCCGATTGCTGCGTTCGGCAAAGCTCCAGACGCTGAAATTGAGCTGGATGTCAGGCCGATCGAGACGCGGATCGCTGCGCGCGAACCCGCCGGCGCAAATCCCGTTGCTGGTCAGCGGCCCCTTCTGAAACAGCAAATATTGCAGCCCGGCGATCAGCTTCTTCACCGGGCTGTTGGCGACGTCGTTGAGGGTGATCGGCTTGGTGCAGCGAAACGCGAGGCGCACATAGAAATGGTCCTGCAGCTCGGCGCCGACCCCGGACATGTCGCGCACCACCGGGATGCCGAACTCCTGCGACAGCGCCGCCGGCCCGATCCCGGACAATTGCAGGAGCTGCGGCGAGCCGTAGACGCCGCCGCAGACGACGATCTCGCCCTGCGCCCGCGCGACATGGCGGGCGCCGTTGCAGAGAAACTCGAGGCCCGTCGCCCGGCCCTCCTCGACGAGGATGCGCGTCGCGTGCGAATTGGTGCGGACCACCAGGTTGGCGCGGCGGCGCGCCGGGCCCAGGTAGGCGGTCGCGGTGCTCCAGCGCCTCCGGCGGTTGGTCGTGTTCTGGAACGGGCCCGCGCCCTCCTGCTCGCCGTCGTTGAAATCGTTGTTGGCGGGCAGTCCGGCCTCGATCGCGGCCGAGATGAAGCGATCCCCGAGCTCCCACTGGACCGCCTGGTCGGATACGCGCAGCGGCCCGCCGCTGCCGTGGAAGGCGTCGCCGCCGCGCTCCTGGTCCTCGGCCTTCCGGAAATACGGCAGGACGCTGTCCCAGTCCCAGCCGGTGCAGCCGCGCTGGCGCCACAAATCGTAATCGGCCGGGTTGCCGCGCATATAGACCATGCCGTTGATCGAGCTGGTGCCGCCCAGGACCTTGCCGCGCGGCTGATACATCGTGCGGCCTTCGAGCTCGGGTTCGGGCTCGCTTTCGAACATCCAGTTGATCCGCGGATTGGCGAAGAGCCGGCTGTAGCCGATCGGAACGTGGATCCAGAAACCGCGGTCGTCCGGGCCGGCTTCGAGGAGGAGCACCCGGTAGCGGCCATCCTCGCTGAGTCGGGCGGCAACGGCGCAGCCCGCCGAGCCGGCGCCGGTGACGATAAAGTCGAAGGTGCCGGCCTCGATCGTTGCCGCTGACCCGTTCATAGCCCCAAACCGCCGCGCAGATCGGCGAGCACCTGGTCGCGCGAACGGGTCTGCCAGCGCTGGCGCCTTCCGATCGGCGAGTTCTCGACCTCCGGATAGACCTTGAGCGCGATAAAGACCGGGCCGGGCCGGCCGAGGATCGCCGGCAACTCGCGCGCGAAATCGCCAAGCTCGTCGAAGGCATGGGCGCGCGGATAGCCGGCGGCCAGCGCCAGTCTGTCATAGGCGATGTTTTTCGCGTTCGGCACCGGCTGCCCGCCGGTCGTCGCATAGACTTCGTTGTCGAGGAGGAAATGGTAGAAATTGGCCGGCGCCTGCTCGGCGATCGTCGCCAGCATGCCGAGGCTCATCAGGATGTCGCCCTCGGAATCGAACAGCACCAGCTTCTTCTCCGGGCGGGCGAGGGCGAGCCCCAGCCCAAACCCGGCATGGCCGCCCATCGCCGGGTCGCCGAGCGGGACATCGAGCTCGGGACGGGCGGTCTGCTCGACCCAATAGCGGCCGCCCCTTCCCGGCACCACGATCGCGTCGCCGCGATGGGGGCGGAAGGCTTCGAGCGCTTCGGCAATGCGCATCATGGCGGGGATCTCCGTTTTGCTGACTGGGACCGCGGGCGTCCCGC